>Ga0070698_100000675_pt1 | contig 36460 bp, 32 predicted proteins | sample KBSK1502metaG_FD_65477 | JGI IMG/M metagenome (GOLD analysis project Ga0070698, IMG submission 65477) | Corn, switchgrass and miscanthus rhizosphere microbial communities from Kellogg Biological Station, Michigan, USA - KBS K1-50-2 metaG | ecosystem: Host-associated > Plants > Roots >... | reverse complement strand
CTCCGTCGGGGCGGGCGCTCTCTTTTTGTGCCGAACGCTCGACGTGGGAGGACGCGCCCCTTTGGAAGCCTTCTCGACCAACCCGCTCCTTTGGATCGTGCCCATCTCCGGACTCGTCGCCATCGCGGTCGCCTCGTACTTCGCCTATGACGTCCTGAGTTCTCCGACCGGCACCCCCGCGATGCAGGAGGTCGCCGGCGCGATCTACGAGGCCGCGGTCGCCTTCATCAAACGCCAGTACCGCACGATCGCGCTCCTCGCGGTCGGCGGCATGGTCGTGATCATGATCGTGATCTACCTCTTCGAGTCCGCCCCGGGCGTGAGCGCGAGCGAGCTCGCGATCCGCACCGGCATCGCGTTCATCGTCGGCGCGGCGTGCTCGATGGCGTCGGGCATCGTCGGCATGTTCGTCGCCGTGAAGTCGAACCTCCGCACGGCCGCCGCGGCGCAGACGAGCGTCGCCGACGCGCTCCGGATCTCGCTCCGGGGTGGCGCGGTCTCGGGCATCCTCGTGGTCGGCCTCTCGCTCATTGGCGTGTTCGTGATGTTCGTCGCCTACGGCGGCTTCGCCCATCCCGACCAGGCCCCATTCACGATCGTCGGATTCGGGTTCGGGGCGTCGTTCGTCGCGCTGTTCGCGCAGCTCGGCGGCGGGATCTACACGAAGGCCGCCGACCTCGGCGCCGATCTCGTCGGCAAGGTCGAGGCGGGCATCCCCGAGGACGACCCGCGCAACGCGGCCGTGATCGCCGACCTCGTCGGTGACAACGTCGGCGACTGCGCGGGCCGCGGGGCCGATCTCTTCGAATCGACCGCCGCCGAGAACATCGGCGCGATGATCCTCGGCGTCGCGATCTTCGCGGTGACCCACGACGTTGCGTGGATCCTCTTCCCGCTCGTCGTACGTGGCTTCGGCCTCATCGCGAGCGTCATTGGCATCTTCACCGTGCGCGGCAGCGAGACGAAGAGCCCGATGTCATCGCTGAACCTCGGCTACTACATCACCGTCGCCCTCTCGATCGTTGGGATGTTCCTCGTGACCAACACCATGCTGAACACGAAGGGCGCCGGTATCTGGTTCTTCTACGCCGGTGTCGTCGGGATCCTCACCAGCCTTGCGTTCGTGTTCATCACCCAGTACTACACCGCCGGCACGTTCCGGCCGGTGCGGGAGATCGCGGAGGCGGCGAAGACCGGCCCGGCGACCACGATCATCTCGGGCGTCGCGGTCGGCTTCGAGACGACCGCCGCGTCCGCCATCGTCATCTCGATCGCGCTCTTCCTCTCGCACTACTTCGGCGAACAGTGGGGGAACATCACCGGCCTGCCCCACGGCGGCATCTACGGCACGGCCGTCGCGACGATGGGCATGCTCATGAGCGCCGCATTCATCCTGGCCGAGGACACGTTCGGCCCGATCACCGACAACGCCGGCGGCGTGGCGACCATGGCCCGCGCATCGGAGGAAACGCGCCTGCGCACCGACGCCCTCGACGCCGTCGGAAACACGACGAAGGCCCTCACCAAGGGCTACGCCGTGGGCTCCGCGGCCCTCGCCGCGTTCCTCCTCTTCAGCGCCTACCTCGACAAGGTCACCCAGCTGCGCAAGGACGCGGGCATCACACCGTTCGACTTCCACGTTGTCGATCTCGCGAAGGTCGACGTCTTCCTCGGCGGCTTCCTCGGCGCGATGCTGGTGTACCTCTTCTCGTCGCTCGCGATCCGCGCCGTCGGCCGGGCCGGCGCCGCCATCATCCAGGAGGTCCGCACCCAATTCCGCGAGCACCCCGGGATCATGGATGGCACCGAGCGTCCCGATTACGGCCGCGTCGTGGACATCACGACCGCGTCCGCACTCCGCAACATGATCGCCCCGGGCCTCCTCGCGGTCGGCGCGCCGATCGTCGTCGGGATCCTCCTCAAGGCGGAGGCCGAGGCCGCGATGCTCATGGTCGGCACGATGGCCGGCGTCATCCTCGCCACCGTCCTCAACAACGGCGGCGGGGCCTGGGACAACGCGAAGAAGTACATCGAGTCGGGGCAGCTGAAGGACGCCGCGGGGAACGTGCTCGGCAAGGGCACGCCGGCGCATGCGGCGGCGGTCGTCGGCGATACGGTCGGCGACCCGTTCAAGGACACCGCCGGCCCGAGCCTGCACGTCCTCATCAAGCTGCTCGCGACGATCACCTTGGTGCTCGCGCCACTCTTCGTCTAGGCGTTCCCGTGCGTTAGGGGCCGGGGCGACCCGGCCCCGCTCGCCGGCTACGTGCGTCCGCGGCCACGGGACCGCCTACCGGACCGGCCTTCGCGGTCCGGGTCACCCCGACCCCTCGTGACCATCGCTGTAGCGTCTAGCCCTGTGGTGACGGTCGATCTCAACTCTGATCTCGGTGAGGGTGCCGGCACGGAGCAGTCGATCATGCCGCTCATCACCTCGGCGAACATCGCGTGCGGCGCGCACGCGGGCGACGAGCGGTCGATGCGTGAGACGATCCGGCTCGCGATCACCAATGGCGTCGCGCCCGGCGCCCATCCCGGCTACCGCGACCCGGCGAACTTCGGTCGCACCGCGCTCGAGATCCCGGCGGACGTCCTGACGGCCGATCTCGTGACGCAGATCGGCGCGCTCCGTGCGATCGCGCGGTCGGAAGGCACCGACCTCGCGCACGTGAAGGCGCACGGCGCGCTCTACAACACCGCGCAGCGTGACGATGGCGTCGCGGCCGCGATCGTCCGCGCGGTGCTGACCGCGGCGCCCGAGCTCGTGTTGTTCGTGTTCCCCGGATCCGCGGTGGAGCGCGCGGCCCGTGCCGCGGGTCTTCGCGTCGCGCGTGAGGGGTTCATCGATCGCGCGTACGAGCCCGACGGTGCCCTGCGGTCACGGAGCCATGCGGACGCCCTCATCACGGATCCGGAGCGCGCCGCGTCGCAGGCCCTGTCGTTCATGCGCGACGGCGGGGTCCGCACGAACGATGGCACGTTCCTCGAGCAGCGCGTCGACACGTTGTGCGTCCACGGCGACACACCCGGTGCGCCCGCGATCCTGCGCGCCGCGCGCGCCGCGCTCGTGGCGGCGGGCGTCGCGGTCCACCGCGTCGGATGACCGTCCGGCTGTTCGGCGACCGCGCCTTCCTCATCGAGCTCGAGCAGCGGATCGATCCGGCGATCGTGGACAGCGCGCGCGCGATCGCCGACGCGTGGGAGCGGCGCGGACTCGGTGAAGCGATCCCGGCCTACGCGTCGGTCGTGGTGCAGTTCGATCCCGCGCGCACGCCGTGGACCGAGGCGTCAGCCGCGGCGAGCGACCTCGCGGCGCGGCCGCCAACCGCGACGTCCAAGGCCGCCGGTCGGCTCATCGACGTCCCGACCGTGTACGACGGGCCCGACCTCGCGGACACCGCGGAGCGATCGGGCCTCTCGACCGACGAGCTCGTCGCGCTCCACAGCGGTAGCGAATACGAGGCGTTCTTCCTCGGCTTCATGCCCGGCCTCGCGTACTGCGGGACCCTCGACCCGCGTATCGATGCACCGCGACTGCATTCGCCGCGTGCGCGCGTGCCCGGCGGGAGCGTCGCGGTCGTGACCGGCCAGACCATCGTCTATCCCGCGGATTCGCCGGGTGGCTGGCGGCTCATCGGCCACACCGAGCTCAAGGTCTTCGATCCCACGCGCGAGCCGGCCGCGCTCATCCGCGCGGGCGACAGGCTGCGGTTCGTCCCGCGGTGATGCGGATCGTCGTGCCCGGCCTCCGCGCCACGGTCCAGGACCGCGGCCGGCACGGCCACGTGCGCGAGGGCATTCCACCGTCCGGCGCCGCGGACCCGGTCGCGCTCGCCGCGGCGCTCGACCTCGCGGGGTGCCGGCCGGACGACGCCGCGATCGAGATCGTCGGCCTGCCCTTCGCGTTCCGCTGCGACGACCGTCGCGTGATCGCCCTCACCGGTCGCGACGTGCGCGTGCGGATGCGCGGTCGGGTGCCGGGCTGGACGAGCGTGCTCGTGCGTGCTGGGGAGGAGGTCGTCGTGGAGGGCTCGGCCGCGACACGCTTCGCCTACGTCGCGGTGAGCGGCGGTCTCGCGTTGGCGACGGTGCTCGGCTCACGGTCGACGTACCTCGCGACGGCGCTCGGACCCATCGCGCGGCCGCTCATCGTGGGGGACGAGCTTCCGCTCGGGCCATCCGACGCCGGTGTCGAAGCCGCAGGGCGCCGGATCGAGATGCCTGCGTACGCCGGGTCGGCGCGCGCGGTCGCCGGACCGCACGACTCGCGATTCGACGACGCGGTCGTCGCACGCGTATTCGCGACGGAGTTCACCGTGCTCCCCGAGAGCGACCGTATGGGAGTGAGACTGTCGGGCGCCGACCTCAGCGCCACGGGCGACGATCTGCTGTCGTGCGGCATCGTCGCCGGCGCCGTCCAGGTGCCGCGCGGCGGCGCGCCGATCGTCCTGCTCGCCGACCATCAGACGACCGGCGGCTACCCGATCGTCGCCACGGTCATCCATGCCGATCTCGGGATCGTGGCCCAAAAAGCCCCTGGAGAGGGCCTCCGTTTCGAACGCGTCACACCCGCCCCGGCTACACGTTCTTCTTGAGGTGAACGAACGGCTCGCCGCGATCGGGCTCGCCCCTCGGATCGACGGGCAGGTGCAGATCGCGCGCAAAGCTGCGTTCGTCCGCCAGACCGTCCGCGTGCGTGACGGTCGCGTCGACGGCGACGCCCTCTGCGAGCTGGACGACGGGGGCATCCGTCTCACCGGGTCGCGCATCACGCGAGCGATCCCGTGGCGCGACGCGCGCTCCATCGCGGTTGATCACGGACGGATCCACGTCGTGTCGCCGATCGGATCGCTCGCGATCATGGTCGCGCTCGACGGCGTCGATGAGCCGGAGCTCGCGCCACTGTTCGCGCGCGTGCTCGAGGAAGGGCGCGCCGGCACCATCGGCTCGCCGACCGGAGCGCGCCACGAGCTCGCGCTCGGTATCGACCGCGCGCTCGAGGCGTTCGCCGATGCGGACGACCCGATCGTGCCCCTCGCCATCGGCGTCTTCACCGTGCTCGTGGGCCTGGTGCTCGTCGCGGCCGTGCCGTCGGCGCTGCAGGTCGCGGCGCGCATCCAGCCGGATCCGGGCGCGTTCGCGATCCTGCCGCGGATCGCGTTCTTCGACCCGCGCGCGATCGTCGCGGCGTTCGCAGGTGCCGCGGCGCTTGCGGTCGTCGCCGGCCGGCTCGCCCTCGGCCGTGCCGCCACGACCTGGGCCCGGGGCACGCTCCGTGGATGGCACCGCAACGCGTATGGGCTCGAGGCGACCGCGCGGCGAGCGATCGCGCGGCTCATGCTCGCGCCGCGTCTTTTGGCCGCGGTCGCCGCGGTCGCGGTACTCACGCTCGTGCCGTCCGCCTTCGCGCGCACCGTCGTTGATGCTGGCGGGATCCATGAGGCGTCCGGCTTGCCGTTCCTGTCGCACGACCGGTCGTGGGCGGAGGTCACGGACGTCGTCCCGCTCGCGGTCGGATTCGGGGAGCGCCCGGAGGGCTTCGATACCGCCCTCGACTTCTCCGACGGCGCGCGGCTGTCGACACGGGGTCGAGACCTCGTCGGCGGCTCGGAGCGCGGGTTCTTCGACTTCGCAAAGACGCACGCCCGATAGACTCCGTCCCAGCGCGCTGCTGGGGAAGGTTCTGTGGGGACGGAAGAAGCGGTCGGGCGGTATCTCGGAATATTCCTGCCGTTCATCGCGACGGTCGCCTGCGCGCACCTCATCGCGCGCCAGAGCGGATCGGAGCTGCTCGTGCGGACGTTCCGTCGCGCGCTCATCGCGACGGGTGTCGCGGTCGTGCTCATCATCGGCGTCGATCTGGCGACGGACGGCGACCTCTTCCTGCGGCCGCGCTTTCCCGAATCGCAGCTCCTGATCTCGCTCGTGCTGGTCGCGCTCGTGCTCGCGTTCACCGTCGTGCGATCGCTGGCGCCGCTCGCGCGTCGCTTCAAGTGACCCGCGCCTAAACTCGCCGCGTGATCGCCGGACTTCCGATTCGGGAGGCCACCGCTGCCGACCTCGAACGCCTCGTCGAGTTCCAGAACCGCTACGCGCGGCCGGGCCGTACGCAGTCGGTCGAGCTCGCGCGCCGGTTCGAGGCCGCGAACCCGGAGCCCAATCGTCTTTTCCTGATCGCCGAGGACCCGGCCGGCATCCTGGTCGCCGCGGCGAGCGCGTCCGACGGCGGCATGATGGGCGGCGGGCAGAACCGCTGGCGCGCGAACGTGCGCGTCGCGCCGGACCACCGCCGTCAGGGTCTCGGCAGCGCCATGCTCGAGCGTCTCGAGGCCCACGTTCGGACGAAGGCCGCGCCGAAGCTGCAGAGCGCGGTCCGTGGCGAAGAGCCGGAGGGGCTTGCCTTCGCCGAGAAGCACGGCTACCACGAGTACCACCGTCGCTACGAGTCCTATCTCGATCTGCCGGCCTTCGACCCAACGCGTTTCGAGGATCCGAAGGCCATCGAGGAGCGGGCCGGCGTGCGGATCGACCGTTACGACACGCTCGAGGCCGAGGCGCCCGAGAAGGTCGCGTTCCAGCGCGCGATGTACGAGTCCATGTCGGTGACCCAGATGGACATCCCGCGCCCCGAGCCGATGCCGCCGCCTCCGCCGTTCGAGGCGGTCCGCGAGGTCTACTTCGAGAGCAACGACACGTTCGCCAGGGACTGCTCGGTCGTCGCGGTACGCGACGGGCGTGTCGTCGGGACCTCGATCACGGGCATCGACCCCGAGGGCGTCGCGTACACCTTCTATACGGGTGTCGATCGCGCCGAACGGGGCAAGGGCCTCGCCCTCGCGATGAAGCTCACGATCCTCGCTCGATTGAAGGAGCGGGGCATCAAGGTCTTCGGCACCACGAACGACGAGGCGAACGCGCCGATGCGCGGGATCAACGCGAAGCTCGGCTACGTGAACTCGCCGCCGACGATCGAGGTGGAGAAAGTGTTCCAGAAAGTGTTCCAAAGATGAGCGCGGCGGTGGAGCGGGACGCGGTGAAGGTCCGCGGCACCGAGAACCCCGGCGAGGAGCTTCTCGGCGGCGCGCTGCAGCAGCTCGACAGCGCCGCGAAGGCGTTGAACCTCGACCCTGGGATGCACAAGTTCCTCCGCGGCAACGAGCGCTCGCTCATCGTGTCCGTGCCGGTCGTGATGGACGACGGCAAGCTCGAGGTCTTCACCGGCTATCGCGTGCAGCACTCGACCGGCCGCGGCCCGGGGAAGGGTGGGATCCGCTTCCACCCGTCGGTCAACCTTGAGGAGGTCTCCGGCCTCGCGATGCTCATGACCTGGAAGTGCGCCGTCACCGACCTTCCGCTCGGCGGCGCGAAGGGCGGGGTCGCGGTCGACCCACGCAAGTACAGCAAGCGCGAGCTCGAGCGGCTCACGAAGCGCTACACGGTCGCGATCCTGCCGATCATCGGTCCGGAGCAGGACATTCCGGCGCCGGACGTGAACACCGATGCTCAGACGATGGCCTGGATCGTCGACACGATGACGATGATGACCGGCCGGCACTCGCCGGAGGTCGTCACCGGCAAGCCGGTCGATCTCGGCGGCTCGCGCGGTCGCCACGAGGCGACCGGACGGGGCGTCGCGTTCGTGACCCTCGAGCTCCTCCGCAAGATGGGGAAGCCGATCGCGGGTACGCGCGTCGCGGTGCAGGGCTTCGGGAATGTCGGGAGCTACGCGTCGCTCGCGCTCGCCCAGGCCGGGTGCACGATCGTCGCGATCTCCGACATCAGCGGCGGGTACGCGGATCCGAAGGGCATCGGCGTCGCGAAGGCGATGGAGCACGCGAAGGGGAGCTCCCAGCGCACCCTCGACGGTCTCGCCGGAGCGTCGCGCATCAGCAACGCCGAGCTGCTCGCGATGGACGTCGACGTCCTCATCCCGGCGGCCCTCGAGGCCCAGATCACCGCGGAGAACGCCGGATCGATCCGGGCGAAGATCATCGTCGAGGGCGCGAACGGACCGGTCACGGCCGAGGCGGATCGGATGCTGACGGACCGCGGCGTCACGATCGTGCCCGACATCCTCGCGAACGCCGGCGGGGTCGTGGTCTCGTACTTCGAGTGGGTCCAGAGCCGCGCGCAGTTCTACTGGGAGCTTGACGAGGTCGAGCGCCGGCTCGAGATCTACATGCGGCGGGCGATGGAGTCCGTCCTCGCGAAGGCGAAGACCTACGACGCGAGCTACCGCGAAGCGGCATTCATCCTCGCCGTCGAGCGGGTCGCGAAGGCCATCGAGCAGCGGGGCATCTTCCCCTAGCGCTCGCTCAGCCGACGTTGGGCAGGAGCGTGAACGGCGACGCGAACGGCAGCATCGCCACGGCCAGCGCCGCTCCGAGGAGCAGGCTCCCGATGATCAGCGAGCGCCGTTCGAATGCGCCCCGCAGGCGGTCGCGCGTATCGGCGATGGCCAGCTCGGGAGCGCGCCGCAGGTACGCGACGACGTGGATCGTCATGGCCGGGAACCACGCCGCGAACGCGAGCTTGTGCCAGGTGAGCCACTCCTCGCCCAGCTGGAAGCCGAAGAGCCAAAGTTCGACGCCGGTGGCGAAGAGGACGACCGTCAGGACGACCACGACCGGGCCGAGCAGCCGGGTGACGGGCTGCGGCGGGCCGGCGGCGCGGTAGCCCGGGTCGCCGGCGTAGTAGCGGACGAAGCGATAGCCGACGCTCCCGAGCTTGAGGAGCACCAACGGCAGAAGCCCGATCCCGATGAGCGCGTGGGCGAGCAATCCCGGACGGACCCCGGTGATGATCTCCGCCGCGAGCGGCACCAGCAGGACGACCGCGACGTAGCCGGTCAGGCGCGCGTTCGCCTCCACACGGGAGTCCTGCCTCGGCCGGCGGGTCAGCTGTCGCGAAGTCCCGAGACCGATGAGCACGGCCACCAGGACGACCGCGAACGCGAGCACGAGCTTCGGGTCGGGCATGGCATCGACAGTATCGATTTGCATAAATATCCACCTCGGTGCATAATCTTGCGATGGTCACGAAGGTCGCCATCGTCGGCGTCACCGGCTACGCCGGGGGCGAGCTCGCTCGGCTCCTCCTGCGCCATCCGGGCGCGCGCATCGTCGCAGCCGTCGCGCGCAGTCACCAGGGCGAGCCCCTCCGCGATGCCGTCCCGCACCTCCACGACGCGCCGGACTCGCTCCGGATCGGCAGTGACGTCGGCGACGCCGAGGTCATCTTCACCGCCCTCCCCGCTGGTGAGGCGGCGAAGCTCGCGCCGCGGTGGCTCGCCGACGGCCGGAGGGTCATCGACATCGGGAGCGACTTCCGGCTCAAGGACCCGCTGCTCTACGCGAAGTGGTACGGGTACGCCCATCCCGCGCCCGAGCTGCTCGCCGAGTCGGTCTACGGGCTGACCGAGCTCGCCCGCGCCTCGCTGCCGTCCGCGCGGGTCGTCGCGAACCCGGGCTGCTACCCGACGGCCGCGCTGCTCGCGCTCGCGCCCGCCGTGGGGCTGATCACCGCCGATGTGATCGTCGACGCAAAGTCCGGCGTCTCGGGCGCCGGGCACGTCGTGGATGACGCGTACCTCTACGGCACGATCGACGAGAGCATCCGCGCGTACGGCGTGCCGAAGCACCGCCACACGCCGGAGATCGCGCAGGGCCTCGCCGGGCTCGGCGTGAAGGTGAAGCTCACGTTCGCGCCGCACCTCGTCCCGATGACGAGAGGGCTCATCGCGACCTGCTACGCGCCGCTCCGCGACGGCGTCACCGCGGCGCAGGTGGCCGAGGCCTACGCGACGCACTACGCGAACGAACCGTTCGTTCGCGTGACGCCGGCGTTCCCCCCGACGAAGGCGACCCTCGGCAGCAACTGGTGCCTCGTGCACGCGGTCGTGGACGAGGACAACCGACGGCTCGTCGCGGTCGGCGTCCTCGACAACCTCGTGAAGGGCGCCGCAGGCCAGGCGGTCCAGAACTTCAATCTGCTCTGCGGCCAGCCGGAGACGGCAGGCCTCGAGGCGCTGCCGCTATGGCCATGACCGCGGGAAAGGGCGTGACCTTCGCTCGCGGCTTCGTCGCCGGCGCCGTCGCCGCGGGCGTGAAGGAAGCCGGGACGGCGCGCCTCGATGTCGCGGTCATCGCCTCGACCGCCGAGCACTGTCACGCGGCCGCGGTCTTCACCACAAATCAGGTCATCGCGGCGCCGTGCCTGGTGACGAAGAAGAACGCCGCCCGCGGGCACCTGCGCGGCATCGTCGTGAACTCCGGGAACGCGAACGCCTGCACCGGTCCGCAGGGTGAGCGCGACGCCCTCGCGATGGCAACGGCTGCCGGGACGCTCCTCCGGGTCGACCCGGAGCAGATCGCCGTCGCCAGCACGGGCGTCATCGGTGTCTCGATGCCGATGGCGCGGATCACGCCGGCGATCGGCCGGGTCGCGCTCTCCGAGTCCGGGTGGGACGACGCGTCGCGGGCGATCATGACGACGGACACGAAGCCGAAGGTCGCGCAGCGCGAAGTGTCGCTCTCCGGCGGCGCCGTCCGGATCGGCGGGATCGCGAAGGGCGCGGGGATGATCCACCCGAACATGGCCACCCTTCTCGCGTTCGTGACGACCGACGCACTCATCGACGGCGCGGCGCTGCGGCCGATGTTGCGGTCCGCGGCGGACGACACCTTCAACGCGATCTCCGTCGACGGCGACACGAGCACGAACGACACGCTGCTCGTGCTTGCGAACGGGGCCTCGGGTGTGCGCGTCGGGACCGTCGACGGCCCCGCGTTCCTCGACGCGCTCACGGCCGTCTGCCTCGATCTCGCCCGCGGGATCGTCGCCGACGGCGAGGGCGTGACGAAGGTGTTCGAGGTCCGCGTCGCCGGCGCCGCCTCGGATGGCGATGCGCGCGTCGCGGCCCGGACGGTCACGACCTCGAACCTCGTGAAGACCGCGATCCACGGCGCGGACCCGAACTGGGGCCGCATCCTCGCTGCGGCAGGCCGATCCGGCGCCAAGGTCGAGGCCGCGAAGGCGTCGGTGCGCATCGGCGGGATCGCCGTGTTCGACAAGGGCGCGCCCTGCGCGTTCGAGCCGGCCGCCGTGCGGGCCGTCTTCGAGCAGCCGGAGATCGCCATCGTCGTCGATCTCGGTCTCGGGGACGCGACCGCGCGGGCGTGGGGCACCGACCTCTCCTCGGAGTACGTGAGGATCAATGCCGATTACACCACTTAAATACCACGGTACCCCCGAGGCAATGGGTGCTCGTGAAGTGGTCGTATTGAAAATAGGCGGCAGTGTCGCGGGCGAGGACGACCCCGCCCTCGACCTCGTCGCCTCGCTGAACGACGCCGGGCGGCCGCTCGTGGTCGTACACGGCGGCGGGCCGCTCGTCGGCGAGTGGGCGACGAAGCTCGGCCTCGAGACGCGTTTCGAGCGCGGCCTCCGGGTCACCGACGAACCGACGCGCGACGTCGCCCTCGCGGTGCTCGCCGGCCTCGCCAACAAGACGCTCGTGGCCCGGCTCATCGCCAAGGGTGTCCCGGCGACCGGGCTCTCCGGCGTCGATGGCGGGATCCTGCGGGCGGAACGCGAGGACGCGGACCTCGGCCTCGTCGGGCGGATCACGATGGTCGACAGCTCGCTCCTCGAGGAGCTTCTCGAGGCGCTGCGCGTGCCGGTCGTGGCGCCCGCCGCGCTCGGTGCGGACGGCGCGATCCTCAACGTGAACGGCGACACCGCGGCCGGCGCGATCGCCGCCGCGGTCGCGGCGCGGCTCCTCGCCTTCGTGACCGACGTCCCAGGCGTGCGCGGGAAGGACGGCCGCGTCATCGCGACGCTCGATCGCGACCGCGCGAAGACGCTCGTCGACGACGGCACCATCGAGGGCGGGATGCTGCCGAAGGTGGAGGCCTGCCTCGTCGCGAGCCAGGCGGGCTGCCGCGCCGCGATCGTTTCGGCCCGCGACATCGACGCGATCGAGGCGCTCCTCTCCGGCGAGCTCGCGGGCACGGTCTTCGAGGCAGCGGCATGAACGAGCTCAATCTGCGCAAGCAGCAGCGGCAACAGACGCTCCTTCGGCTGGTGAGCGAGAAGCGCCTCGCGACGCAGCAGGACGTCGTGCGCGCGTTGCGCGCCGCGGGCTACGCGGCGACGCAGGCGACCGTGTCGCGCGACATCGTCGAGCTCGGCCTGGTGAAGGTGGCGCGTGACGGCACGCACGTGTACGCCCCGCCCGCGTCGGTCCCGGTCTCCGGCGGGATCGAGCGCTTGCGCCGCTTCTGCGAGGAATACCCGGTCCAGGGGTCCGTGGCGGGCAACATGGTCGTGCTCCGCACGCCGCCCGGCACCGCCAACGCGCTCGCCATCGCGCTCGACACCTCGGGGTTCACCGACGTCGTCGGCACGATCGCCGGCGACGACACCGTGTTCGTGGCCGCGCGCGACCCGGCGCGGGCGCGCCTGATCAACAAGCGGCTCGCGGAGTTCGGGATAGGGAAGACGGTTTGATGCAGAAGCACAAGACCGTAGGCGAAACGATCGTGCTCGCGTACTCGGGCGGCCTCGACACGAGCGTCGCGGTCGCGTGGCTGCGCGAGACGTATGGGTTCGAGGTCGTCACCTGCACCGGGAACCTCGGCTCGGTGAAGGATCTTCCGGGGATCCAGCGGAAGGCGATCCAGAGCGGTGCCCGCAAGGCGATCGTGCACGACGCGCGCGAGACGTTCGTGCGCTTCTTCCTGTGGCCCGCGCTCCAGGCCGGCGCCCTCTACGAGGGGCGCTACCCGCTCGCGACCGCGCTCGGCCGGCCGCTGCTCGCGAAGCTGCTCGTCGACGCGGCCCGCGACGAGGGCGCGCACTACGTCGCGCACGGCTCGACCGGCAAGGGCAACGACCAGGTGCGGTTCGACCTCGCCGTCGGCGCGCTCGCGCCCGAGATGACGGTCATCGCGCCGCTCCGCAGTGGGATGAACATGACGCGAGAGGACGAGATCGACTACGCGAAGGCGCGCGGGATCCCCGTGCCGGTCACCAAGAAGAGCCCGTACAGCGTCGACGAGAACCTCTGGGGCCGGTCGATCGAGGCCGGGGTGCTCGAGGATCCCTGGGGCGCGCCGCCACGCGACGTCTTCCAGTGGACCGTCGATCCGGACGAGGCGCCCGCGAAGCCGCTCGAGATCGTCATCGGATTCCACGAAGGGATCCCGGTCACGCTCAACGGCCAGGCGGTCGAGGGGGTCCGGCTCATCGAGCGGCTCAACCTGCTCGGTGGAAAGCACGGCGTCGGCCGCATCGATCAGATCGAGAACCGGCTCGTCGGCATCAAGTCACGCGAGATCTACGAGGCGCCCGCCGCCGTCATCCTGCATCTCGCGCACCGCGCGCTCGAGGACATGGTCCTATCGAAGGAATCGCTGCGCTCGAAGGCGCGGATGGCCGACGAGTACGCCGACCTCATCTACAACGGGCTCTGGTTCTCGGCGCACCACCAGGACCTCGCGGCGTTCGTGCGGTCCACCCAGCGGTTCGTGACCGGCGACATCCGCGTGCGGCTGCACCGTGGCACCGCGACTGTCGTCGGTCGTCGCTCCGAGCATTCGCTGTACTCGACCGCGCTCGCGACGTATGGGAAGGGTGACGCGTTCGATCAGCAGGCGGCCGAGGGGTTCATCGGGATCTTCGGCCTGCCGCTCCGCAACCAGGCGCGGACGCAGGCGCTCTGGGGTCCGGATGCTGAGGTGACGTTGCCGATTCCCCGTCGTGTCGCGACTGCCAAACCAACGCGCAAGGCTCGTCGTCAGCGTCCCCGGACTTCTACGTGACCGATCTCTGGAAGGGGCGGTTCGCGACGGGTCTCGACCCGCAGGTCCGCGCGTTCACCGCGTCCCTCGAGCTCGACAAGCGCATCGCGCTCCACGACGTGCGCGGGAGCATCGCCCACGCGCGGATGCTCGGCCGGCAGGCGATCCTGTCAAAGGAGGACGCCCTGTCGCTCGTCGCCGGGCTCGAGGCGATCGCCGACGAGCTGCGCGCCGGCGCGTTCCCGTGGCCCGTCGACGCGGAGGACGTCCACTCGGCGGTCGAGCAGGTCCTGACCGCGCGACTGGGCGCGACGGCGGGGAAGCTGCACACGGCGCGCAGCCGCAACGACCAGGTCGCGCTGGACCTCCGGCTCTTCGCGCTCGACGCGCTCGAGGCGCTCGACGCAGCGCTCCGCGACCTCGGTCTCGCGCTCATCGCTCGCGCGGCCGACGAGGTCGATACGGTCATGCCCGGGTACACGCACCTGCAGCGCGCGCAGCCGGTGTCGCTCGCGCACCACCTGCTGGCGCACGTCGAGGCGATCCGCCGCGATCGCGCGCGTATCGCCGAAGCCCGTGACCGGACGAGCGTGTCGCCCCTCGGTGCCGCCGCGCTCGCCGGCTCGCCGTACCCCGTGGACCCCGGATCCGTCGCGAAGGAGCTCGGCCTCGAGCGCGCGTTCCGCAACAGCATCGACGCCGTCTCCGACCGCGACTTCGTCGCGGAGCTTGCCTTCGTCGCCGCGCTCAGCGCCGTCCACGCGTCGCGGCTCGGCGAGGAGCTCGTCCTCTGGACGAGCGCCGAGTTCGGCTTCGCCGCATTGAGCGACGCGCACGCGACCGGGTCGAGCATCATGCCGCAGAAGAAGAACGCCGACGTCGCCGAGCTCGTCCGGGGCCGCGCGGGCCGGATCATCGGCGATCTCGTCGCGGTGCTCACGACCTTGAAAGGCCTCCCGCTCGCCTACGACGGCGACCTGCAGGAGCAGCGCGTCCCGCTCTACGACGCGGTCACAGCCGCTCCCGCGATCGAAGCGCTGGCGATCGTGGTGCGCGGGCTCACGTTCGATCGCGACGCGATGCGTCAGGCGACCGACCGCGGCATGCTCGCGGCAACGGACCTCGCCGACCACCTCGCCGCGCGCGGCGTCCCGTTCCGCGAGGCGCACGAGACCGTCGGCCGGATCGTCCGCGACCGCCTCGAGAAGGGCGCCGATCTCGCCGGCCTGACGACCGCCGAGCTGCGCGGCTACGACAAGCGGTTCGGTGACGATGCGGCCGAGGCTGCGTCGATCGCGCGCTCGCTCGCCGCGCGCCGATCGCCCGGCGGGACCGCGCCCGAGCGCGTTCGCGAGGCGCTCGCGGAGGCGAAGGCCGCTTTCGCCGGATGATCGTCCGGCCCGCCCGCGAAGGCGATGTCCCCGCGATGAAGTCGCTCATCGACCGGTTCGCCGCCGCGGATCTGATGCTCGAGCGGAGCGACGCCTTCCTGCGTGCGAACCTCGCCGACTTCCTCGTCGCGGAAGACGATGGTGGCTCACCGGCTGAGTTCTGGGGCTGTGGCGCGCTGGCCGTGCTGACCGCGGACCTCGCCGAGGTGCGGTCGCTCGCGGTGCGACCCGAGGCGGGCGGGCGTGGGGTCGGGAAGGCGATCGTGGAGGCGTGCGTCGCGCGGGCCCGCGAGCGCGGCCTCCGCCGCGTGTTCGCGCTCACGCTGGTCCCCGAGTTCTTCACCAAGTGCGGCTTCACCCTGACGAGTCTCGGACGGCTGCCTGAGAAGAGCGCGGCCGAATGCCCGGTGTGCCCGAAGCGGTTCGCCTGCGACGAGCACGCGATGCTCCTGCACCTTGACGGCACCACGCCGCCGTCGCTCGCGCCGGGCGAGCCGGTGGGCTACACGCGCCTATTCCTCCACACTGAGCCCGAATGAGCGCCAACGTGCGGGCCGGGGTCGCCGCATTCGACGCGGTCGTGATGGCGATCTACGCGTACCTCCAGACCGGCGGCTTCGGGAACCCCGGCATCGATCTGATGCTCTGGGGATCGGCCGCCGCGGCGGCCGTCGCCGCGTTCGTTGTCGCGACGGACGGCCCCGCCGTCCTCGGCTGGATCGCGATCGGCTACATCCTGTTCGCGGCGCTGCTCCTCACGACCGCGCCGCAGCTCCTCCTCGTCGCGCTCGCGATCGCGCTCATGCCCGTCGTCCAGCGCCCGCGCAGCTCACTCGCCTTCGGGATCGTGATCGCCACGATCTCGGCGTTCGCGTGGCGCGTCCTCATCGAGATCGTCCTGCGTTCGGCCGCCTAACATCAGGCCGATGACCTACCGCCCGACCGTGCGGGCCGCCAACGGCATCGTCGCGAGCGGACATCACCTCGCGACCGTCGCGGGCCTCGACGCGCTCCGCGACGGCGGGTCGGCGGCAGACGCCGCGATCGCCGCCGCGGCGGTCTGCGCGGTCGTCCTTCCGCATCGCACGGCGATCGGCGGCGACGTCTTCGCCCTCGTGTACGACGCGCGCGCGCGCCAGGTCACCGCGTACAACGGGTCGGGCGCGGCGCCGGCGCGCCTCGATGCGCACGGCTTCGCGCGCGGATTCGGCGACCACGGCGTGACGCTCGCGACGGTGCCGGGCTGTGTCGCGGCCTGGGGCGACATCCTCGCCGATCACGGTCGCCTCGGCATCGACCGCATCCTCGCGCCGGCCGTCGGCTACGCGGCAGAGGGATTTCCGGTGAGCGACATGCTCTCCGCGGCCATCGCCGAAGAGGCCGACCGGCTCGCGGCCGACGAGGCGGCCGCCAACACGTACAGCCCGCGCGGCCGGCACCCGCGACCGGGCGAGATGCTCCAGCAGCCGGACCTCGCCGAGTCGCTGCGCGCCATCGCGCAGGGCGGGGCCGAGGTCTTCTACCGCGGCGACCTCGCCCAACGGATCGCCGACGGGATCGCCGCGATCGGCGGGTGGGTCAGTTCCGCCGACCTCGCCGCCCATCGCACGGACCGGCGCGATCCGATCGAGACCTCGTACCGCGGCCTGCGCGTCGTTGGGCAGCCGCCGGTGTCGCAGGGACACATCCTGCTCGAAGAGCTCGCGATCGCGGACGGCCTCGACCTTCGGTCGATGGGCTGGGGGAGCGCCGAGCAGATCCACACGATGGTCGAGATCAAGAAGCTCGCCTTCGCCGACCGCGATGCGATGGCCGGCGACCCACGGTCGGTGCCGTTCCGAGTGGAGGAGCTCCTCGAGGAGGCCTTCATCGCGCAACGCCGTCGGGCCATCGCCGGCCGCGCGGCCGAACGCGCCGAGCCGGCGGCACTCCCGGCCGACACGACGTACCTGGCCGTCGTCGATCGCGACGGGAACGCGGTGTCCCTCATCGAGAGCGTGTTCAGCGCGTTCGGCTCGGCGACGATGATCCCGGGCACCGGCATCCTCCTGAACAACCGGCTCTCGGGCTTCTCGCTCGATCCGCGCTCGCCGAACGTGCTGGCGCCAGGTAAGCGGCCGGTCCACACCCTCAACACGGTCATGGTCCTGGACGGCCAGGTACCGCGATTCGTCTACGGGACGCCCGGCCGCCACGCGCAGGTCCAGACGAACTTCCAGCTCGGCGTCGGGCTCATCGACCACGAGCTCGACGTCCAGGCCGCGGTCGAGGCGCCCCGCTGGTACCACGGCTCGGGCCGAACATTGCAGGTCGAGTCGCGCTTCTCCGAGCACGTGCGCAAGGGGCTCGCGGCGAAGGGCCATGAGCTGCAGGTGCTCGGCGAGTGGGCCGAGATCACCGGCGGCGCGCAGGCGGTCGCGATCGACTCCAACGGAGTGTTCTCCGGCGGCGCGGACCCGCGTCGCGAGGGCAGCGCGGCCGGTTACTAGCGTGAGGCGTTTCTGGCCGGGCCTCGTCGCGCTCGTCGTCGTCGCCTCGCTGTTCGCGGCCTGCGAGCCGCAGCCACCCGCGGCCGATCCCACGGCGCGCGCGTACACCGCGGCCTGGGTCAAGGGTGACTACCAGGCGATGTGGGACCTCCTCACCGACGAGAGCAAGGCGAAGGTCGGCAAGGACGGGTTCATCGCCAGGCTGCCGCGCATCGCCGAGGAGATGACCCAGACCTCGCTCGAGGCGACCGTCGGCCCGGCCGTCCACCTGGCAGGCGCCAACGGCTCGCCCGATCCGCGCCGCGCGACGGCGACGCTGAGCGTCACGTTCCACACCCAGCGCGTCGGCACGTTCAAGCGCGACACGTTCCTGTCGCTGGTCATGATCGGTGAGAAGGACAAGGCGACGTGGAAGATCGACTGGACGCCCGAGGCGATCCTCCCGCATCTGGTGACCGGCCGATTGGTGCGGATGACCCGTCTCGCGACGACGCGGGGCCGCATCATCGCGCGCGACGGCACCGAGCTCGCGACCTTCACCGACGCCGCCGTCGTCGGCGTCGTGCCGGAGCAGATCAAGAACGAAGCGGGAATGCTCGCGAGCCTGTCGAGCGCGCTCGGCCTCAAGCCCGACGACATCAAGGCGAAGTACAACGCGTCGTGGGTCAGGCCCGACAGCTTCGTGCCGGTGAAGACGCTCTCCGGGGACGCCTTCACCGCGCTCCGGCCGCGGCTCTCGGTCATCGAAGGCGTCCAGCTGCAGGCCCAGCGCGTCCGGAGCTACCCGACGGGCCTCGCGTCGCAGCTCATCGGCTACCTCGGCGAAGCGACCGACGCCGACGCGCAGAAGCTCACCGCGCGCGGGTACGCCGCGGGCGACCTCATCGGCAAGACCGGGCTCGAGCAGCAGCTCGACGACGTGCTCGGCGGGAGCTACGGCTGGCGGCTGTCGATCGTCGATCCCGATGAGCGGCCGGTCGAGCTGCTCGCGGAGACCCCCGCCGTCGCGGGGCAGGACGCGATGCTCGCGCTCGACCCCGCGTTGCAGGCGGCCGCGGAGAAGGCCCTCGGCGATCAGAAGGGCGCGATCGTCGCCGAGGATCCGTGGACCGGCGAGATCCTCGTCCTCGCGAGCCGGCCGTCGTATGACCTCAACGTGTTCGTAAGCGGCGACAGCACGGCCATCGCCGCCTTGAACGCGGACCCCAAGAAGCCGCTGCTCTCACGCGCGACCTTCGGCCAATACCCGACCGGTTCATCGTTCAAGCCGGTCACCGCCGCCGCCGCGCTGAAGAACGGGGTCTACCACGCCGGCGAGCGCATCGACTGTCCCGCGGCGTGGAGCGGCTACGGCGTCGTGCAGCTGAACCACGAGACCGGCAACCTCGGCCTCATCGACATGCGGACCGCGCTCGCGCGATCGTGCAACACGTTCTTCTACGAGCTCGGCAAGCGGCTCAACGATACGAAGTCCGACCTCCTCCCGAACGAGGCGTTGAGCTTCGGGCTCGGCAAGGCGACCGACATCGACTTCGTCCTCGAGGCCGAGGGGATCGTCCCGAGCCCCGCCTGGAAGCAGGCCACCTTCACGGCGCCGCAGGACAAGATCTGGAACCCCGGCGATTCGACGAACCTCGCGATCGGGCAGGGGTACCTCCTCGCTACGCCGCTTCAGATGGCGAACTACACCTCCGCGCTCGCGAACGACGGCATCGTCTGGAAGCCGCGCATGGTCCTCGAGCTCCGGACCCGCGACGGCGCGACGACCAAGAAGTTCGAAGCGACGCGGCTCGGCGTGGCGAACACGACCTCGCCGGACCTCTCCTTGATCCGCGACGGCATGCGCGCGGTGGTGAGCGACCCGAACGGCACCGTGTATTTCAAGTTCCTCGGCTTCCCGACCGCGGTCGCCGGGAAGTCCGGGACGGCCGAGACACCGTCGGGCAATCCGGACGCGTGGTTCATCGGTTTCGCTCCGTACGATGGGCCGAAGCTCGCGATCGCCACGCTCTACGAGGAGAAGCCGGGACTGCTCGGCTCGCAGGACGCCGGCGCCGCGTCCCGCGCGGTCTTCGCGGCGAAGTTCGGCGGCACCCCATAAGCACTTCGTCCTTCCAGGCGTCGCTCGTCCTCATGACCGAGCGAGCTCGGTCCCTCGTCCTCGCTAGCCTGTAGCCTTTCTGTATCCCTACCGCCACTGAATTCGTCGACGTCCCCGCGACCCGCCGGCTCGACAACGGCCTCGTGATCCACGCCCTCGAGGCCCGGCACGCTCCGGTCGTGTCGGTGTGGGTCTGGTACAACGTCGGCGGCCGCAACGAGGTCCCGGGTACCACCGGCATGTCCCACTTCCTCGAGCACATGCTCTTCAAGGGCACGCCGGTGCACCCGAAGGGCGACCTCGACCGGCTGCTCGCCAGATACGGCGCGCAGTGGAACGCCTTCACGAACGAGGACGTCACCTGCTACTTCGAGACCGTCCCGCGCGACCGCTACGGCGTCGCGCTCGAGCTCGAGGCCGACCGGATGCGCAACGCGCTCATCTCGATCGAGGAGGTCGAGGCCGAGCGTACGGTCATCGTGAGCGAGCGCGAGGGATACGAGAACGACCCCTCGTTCCTCCTCGGGGAGTCGCTCCAGGCGGTCGCGTTCGACCGTCACCCGTACGGCCAGGGTGTCATCGGGAGCAAGTTCGAGATCAAGCTCATGACCCGCGACGGCCTGTACGCGCACTACCGCCGGCACTACGCGCCGAACAACGCGTATGTGGTGGTGGTCGGAGACGACAGCGCCGAGTCGCTCGTCGAGCGCGCGGCCCGGTCCTTCGGTGCAGTCGCCGCGGAGCAGGTCGTCGCACCGCCGCTCGCGCCCGAGCCGCCGCAGATGGGCGAGAAGCGCCTGGTGGTGCATCGCGCCGGCGGCGCGCTGCCGCTCGTCCAGGTCGGCTTCCACACCGTCGCCGCGTCCGATCCGCGCGCCGCGTCGCTTCAGGCCCTCGGGGTCGCGTTGGCGGGCGGTAGCGGCGGCGACGCGGCGTCCGGCCGCTCGTCGCGCCTCTACCGCGCGCTGGTCGAGACGCAGCTCGCGACCGACGTCGACGCGAGCTTCGGGCTCACGAAGGATCCATACCTCTTCACGATCGAGGCGACGGTCCGTCCCGGGGTGACGCATCGGGCGGTCGAGGACGCGCTGCTCCGCGAGCTGCGACGGCTCGCCGACGAACCGATCGAGGAGGCCGAGTTCGCGCGCGTCCGCCGCGGCCTGCTCGCGAGCGTCGCGTTCCCGAGCGACACGATCACGTGGCGCGCGTTCCGTCTCGGCAGCCTGCTCTCGAGCGGCGCCGCCTCATCGATCGGCGCGTGGTACGACGCGCTCGCCCGCGTCACACCGGACGACGTGCGGCGCGCGGCGACCGAGACGTTCGTCGAGCGGTCGCGCACGGTCGGCCACTTCATCCCGGAGGCCGGCTGATCGACATCCGTCGCCGTGCCCTCAAAAATGGGCTCCGCGTCGCCGTGGTGCCGATCGCCGGCCTCCGCTCCGTCGTCGCGCTCCTCGCGATGGAAGCGGGTCAATTCTTCGAGCCCGCCGGCCGGCCCGGCGTCGCGCGGTTGACGGCGCAGGCGATGCTCCGCGGAACGGCGCGTCGCGACGCGAGTGCCTGGTCCGACGCGCTGGACGCGCTCGGCGCATCAGCCCGGCTCGACGTCGGGTCGCACGCCGCGGTGTTCTCGGGTCAATGCCTTGCCGACGATCTCGGCGCGTACCTCGATCTCGTCGCGGAGACGGTCGTCACGCCGGCGCTCGCGGACAGCGGCCTCGAGTTCGTGCGCGCGCAGGCGCTCGCCGACCTCGAGGAAGCGAAGAAGGACACCCGGAGCGTCGCGGATCAGACCTGGCGCGAGCTCACGTATCCGGTCGGCCACCCGTTCCGCACGCGGTCGATCGGCGATGAGCTGGTCGTGCGCAGCGCGTCCTTGGCGGAGATCCGCGCGCACCACCGGAACGGGATCCACGCGGCCGGCTCGGTGCTCGTGCTCGCGGGCGCGCTCGACGCGGACCGGGCCTTCGACGTCGCCGAGCGCGCGTTCGGTGCCTGGTCCGGGACGGAGCCGCCTGATCGGGCCGTCGCGCCCGTGATCCTCGACGGCATGCGCCGGCGGGCAGTGGTCGTGCCGGACAAGACGCAGGCCGACGTCGTGCTCGGCTGGCCCGGACTGCCCCGTACCGATCCGCGATTCACGAGGGCACAGGTCGCGAACATGGTCTTCGCCGCGGACACGTTCGCGAGCCGAGCCGGCCAGGTCGTCCGCGACCAGCTCGGGCTCGCCTATTACGTCTTCAGCTCGATCGCCGGCACCGCGATCCAGGGACCGTGGACCGTCCGCATGGGCGTGAACCCGGAGAACGTCGAGCGGGCGATCAGCGTCACGTTCACGGAGCTCGGCAAGATCCGCGACGGCGCGATCGCCGACGACGACCTCGCGCTCGCGCGCGACAAGCTCGTCGGTGAGCTCGAAGTTGGGCGCGAGAGCCCGAACGGCGTGGCCGGCATGGTCCTCGAGGCCGAGCTCTTCCAGCTAGGCGACGATCACCTCGAGCGCTACCCCCGCGAGCTGCGCGCGGTGACCAAGGACGACGTCGTGGCGATCGCGCGCAAGCTGCTCCCGCTCGACCACTACGCGCTCGCGATCGCGGGCCCGGAGATCCCGGCGAGCTAGACGGGCAGCCGGTACCTCCGCCCGGCTCGCTCGACGAGACCGTCGGCGGTCAGCGCCTCGACGAGCCGGCTCACGCGTTCGTCGCCGATCTCTTTCTCCAGCGCGCTGATGGTCATGTCGCGCCGCGTCAGTGCGCGCACGATGGCTCCTCTGATCCGACGGTCTGTGCCTTCGTATGCGGCGGGGCGTTGCGCCAAGTCGTGGTGCCGAGCGGCGGCGGTCCCCTTCGCTTCCCGCCGCCGGACCCCTTTGCGAAGGGAACCCCCGGCGGCGACGCGAAGAGGACCCGCCGCCGCTCCAGCATGACCAAGCGCGTAGCGGCAAGTCGCATTCAAGGGACATTCGTCGCACTTCGGAGTTCGTTTGCACAACGTGGCGCCGAGATCCATCAAAGCGTGGTGCCAGAGATCGGCTCCTCTCTTGGGAGCCTCGCGTTCGTCGATCTTGACGGCTTCCCGTTCAGTCGCGATCCGTCCGAGGAAGACCCGTCCAAGAACTCGCTTGATGTTCGTGTCCGCGAACGCGACGCGTTGGCCGAACGCGAAGCACGCGATCGCCCCGGCGGTGTAGGCGCCGATGCCGGGCAGCGCGTCGAGCTCGGCGACCGTCGACGGCAGGCCGTCTGGCGAGGCGCGCGCGATCCGATGGAGATCGCGCGCGCGGCGGTTGTACCCGAGGCCCGACCACTCGCGGAGCACGGCGCCGAGCGGAGCGGCGGCGAGTACTCGAAGGGTGGGGAAGCGACGGATGAAACGGTCGAAGGCCGGCGTCACACGAGAGGCCTGGGTCTGCTGGAGCATGACCTCCGAGACGAGGACCTCGTACGGATCGTGCGTGCGCCGCCACGGCAGATCCCGTGCGGTCCGGCGGTAATGGGCTAGAAGGCGGCCGCTGACCGTGTATGATTTCGGCACAGAACCACCGTACGCGGCGGAGCGCTGAGGGCCAAGGCGGCCTTCAGTGTTCTTTTTTTCCCGACCGCGACGCACTTCGGAGGCATCCATGAGCCCGGATAAACCGGTCCCGATCTCAGCGGACGGACTGAAGAAGCTCGAGGCCGAGCTCGAGGAGCTGCGCAACAACAAGCGGCACGAGGTCGCGGAGCGCATCCACGCCGCCATGCAGTTCGGGGACTATTCCGAGAACTCCGAGCTCGAGCAGGCAAAGAACGACCAGGCCTTCCTCGAGGGTCGCATCCTCACGCTCGAGCAGATGGTGAAGAACGCCGAGATCATCGATCAGAACGAGCATCACGACGTCGTCGAGATCGGCAGTCACGTCACGATCGAGCAGGACGGCGAGCGCGATCAGTACGTCATCGTCGGCTCGGCCGAGGCCGCTCCGGCCGAAGGCCGTATCAGCAACGAGTCGCCGATCGGCAAGGCCCTCATCGGCCACAAGAAGGGCGATCTCGTGCGGGCCTCGGTCCCGCGCGGCGACGTGGAGCTGAAGATCGTCTCAGTCCGCTAGATGACGCAGACGCCGACCGACCGCGAGCTCTTTTGGGCCGACGCGGTCGCGGCGTCACTGCCGCGGGACGTGTCGCACGTCATCCGCGACTCCAAGACGCCGTCCGGTCCGGTCCCGATCTCCGGCCTGCGCGGTCCGGTGATCACGGACGCGCTCTACCGCGCGTTCCGGGAGCACGGCCTCTCGATCCGCTATGTCTTCACGATCGACGACTTCGACCCGATGGACTCGGCGTCGATGAAGCAGCAAGCGGGCATGGCCGAGTACATGGGCAAGCCACTCTTCAAGATCCCGTCACCCGAGCCGGGCAAGGACTTCGCGCGCTACCACGCCGAGCGGTTCCTCTCGACGTTCGAGCGCGTCGGCATCCATCCCCAGGAGATCCATTGGCTGCGTGACCTCTACGGCTCCGGGAAGCTCGACAAGGAGATCGATCTCGTCCTCCGCAACGCCGACGCCGTCCGCCGGGTCTACGCGGAGGTCTCGAACGTCCAGAAGGACGCGAGCTGGCTGCCGGTCTGGGTGATCTGCGAGAACTGCGGCCGCATCGGGACGACCCACGCGACCGACTTCGACGGGACGACGGTGGCGTACGAGTGCCGCAAGGACTACGTGAGCTGGGCGGAGGGCTGCGGCCACCGGGGGCGGATCGCGCCGTTCAAAGGGAACGCAAAGCTCCCGTGGAACCTTCAGTGGTGCGCGATGTGGGACTTCTTCGATGTGACGTACGAGGAGGGCGGCAAGGATCTGTTGACGGCGGGCGGCTCGCGCGATCGCGCGAACGAGCTGTACCGCGAGATCTGGCGGCGAGAGCCTCCGGCCGGCCTGCAGCACGAGTTCTTCAACCTGGGTGGAAAGAAGATGTCGACGTCGAAGGGGATCGGGGCGTCGGCCGTCGAGCTGGTGGAGCTCTATCCCGGCGAGATCGTGCGCTTCCTTCTTCTACGAACCCATCCGAAGCGGGCCGTGGAGTTCGATCCGGCGGGCAACACGCTCCCGCGCCTGTACGACGAGTACGACCGCTGCGCCGACGCGTTCCTCGACGACCCGACGAGCGACTTCGGCAAGATCTGGAAGCTGTCGCAGCTGACCGAGGACGCGAAGCCCATCGTGTTCCGGGTGCGATTCGGGACCGTCGCCGACTGGCTGCAGATCCCGAGCATCGAGCCGCACGCCGAGGCCGCGAAACGGAAGAAGGCCGCGCTCACCGCGGCCGAGACGACCGACCTCGAGGCGCGCCTCGCGCTCGCGCGGATCTGGCTCGAGCGCTGGGCGCCGGAGGACGCACGCTTCGCCGTCACGGCCACCTTGCCGGCGGCGGCCGCGACGCTCACCGATCCGCAACGGGCGTTCCTCGATCGCACGAGGGCCGAGGTCGGGAAGATCACGGAGCCCGAGCCCATGCAAGAGCGCCTGTACGAGATCGCGAAGGACGTCGGGCTCACGACCCCCGAGGGCAAGGTGAGCAAGGCCGCCTTCGAAGCGCTCTACTACACGTTCATCGGCAGGCCGAACGGCCCTCGCGCGGCGTGGCTCGTGACGACGCTCGACCCCGCGTTCGTGCGGCACCGGCTCGAAGAGGCGGCGCGCGCGAAGTGAAGGGCAAGCTCGCCGTCGCGATCATCTGGCACATGCATCAGCCCTACTACAAGCATCCGCAGACCAGCGAGTTCGTCCTGCCCTGGGTGCGCCTGCACGCCTCGAAGGACTACCTCCACATGGCCCGCCTCCTGAACGAGTTCCCGGGCGTGAAGGTGAACTTCACGATGGTCCCGTCGCTTCGTGACCAGCTCGAGGACTACGCCCGCGGCGCGGACGACGAGGACACGCGCGTCACGATGCGGACCGTCGAAGGGACGCTCTCGCCCGAGGAGCGCGACCACATGCTCGCGCGCTTCTTCTCCATCCATCAGAGCAACGTCATCCATCAATACGAGGAGTACCGCCGGCTGCTCGAGCTCGGGCTCGCGGCGCGCGGCCGCTCCGAGCTCCTCTCGGACGACTACTTCGTCGACCTGGCGCTCTGGTTCAACCTCGCGTGGATCGATCCCGACGACATCGCGAGCGACGAGCGGCTGCGCGACCTACGGGACCGCGCCCGCCGATTCACGCGCGAGGACGTCCGGTACGTGATCGGGCGGCAGCGCTTCATGGCCTCGGGGGCACCGCACCTCTACCGGAGCCTCGAGCGCGACGGCCGCATCGAGATCCTCACCGCGCCCTACTACCACCCGATCCTGCCGCTCCTCATCGACAACGCCTCGGCACGGCGCACCGATCCCAAGGGCCTCCTGCCCGATCCACCGTTCGCGTATCCCGACGACGCGCTCTATCAGCTCGAGGAGGCCGTCGTCTCGCATGTCCGCGGGTTCGGCGTGAAGCCGCGCGGCGTCTGGCCCTCGGAGGGCGCCGTGTCACCGGAGGCCACCGACGCGATCAAGCAGGCGCGTCTCGACTGGTTCGCCTCGGATGAGGGCGTCCTTGGGCGCTCGGTGAACATCACGTTCGAGCGCGACGACATCGGCGCGCTCGTCCATCCCCAGCTCCTCTACCAGCCGTACCGCCTCAAGAACGGTGTGACCGCGCTGTTCCGCGACCGAGAGCTCTCCGACCGGATCGGCTTCGCGTACGGATCGATGACCCCGCACGATGCGGTCGGCGATCTCATCTGGAAGCTCGAGCGGGCCCGCGATCGGCTCCCCGATGACGGAGGCCCGTACATCGCGTCGATCATCCTCGACGGCGAGAACGCCTGGGAGGCGTACCCCAACAATGGCAACGACTTCCTCCGCTACCTCTACGGGACGCTGCAGGCGGACGAACGTTTCCAGACCGTTCGCGTGTCGGACTTCCTCGACGAGCACCCACCGCTCGTGACCTTGCCGACGCTCCACACCGGCTCGTGGATCAACGGCGACCTCAAGGTCTGGTCCGGCGAGCCCGCACATCAGCGCGCGTGGCACCTGCTCGAGCGCACGCGGCGCTTCGCGCAGGAGCAGTGGGGCTCGCTCCGTCAGATGCCGGTGAGCGTGCGCCAGCCGCTCATGGTCGCGGAAGGAAGCGACTGGTTCTGGTGGTACTCGAGCCGCAACTCCAGCCCCGAGGACCGCGTTTTCGACGAGCTCTTCCGCGCGAACTGCGAGGTCATCTGGTGGTTCGCGGGCGCGGAGCCGCCGGAGGAGCTGAAGCAGCCGATCCTCGATCCGGCGCGGGCCGCCGCCGTCACGGGAGAGGGTGGCGCGATGCTGCCCGGCAAGAACGAGGGATATGGCTGAGCCAGTCGGGGACGTCGGGATGATCCGCTGTCCGAGCTCGGTCCGGCCGGCGGACGACATCGAGCTCCGCCGGCTGCGCGCCGCGCCGTACTTCAAGGAGAAGGACGTCCTCGACATCGGGACCGGCGACGGCCGGCTCGCGTCGCTCATCGCGCGGAGCGCGCGATCTGTCGTCGGCCTCGATCCCGATCCGATCGGGATCCGCGATGCGCGCCGCCGCGGCCTGCGGAACGCACGGTTCCGGGTCTCGACCGCACAGGATCTCGGCGTGGGCCGCGAGCGCTTCGACACGGCGCTCTTCTCGTGGTCCCTTTGATGCATCAGCCGATCGGGCATGGTCGATGCCCTGCATCAAGCGCATCGCGCGGTGCGGCCCGGCGGCACGATCATCGATCTACGCCCTGATTCGGCGCACCCGCCGCGGGTGCTGCGCGGTGGCCGAGCGGTCGGCGGGCTCTACGAACGGCGCGACGCGGTCGCGGACAACCACTTCAGCGATCGGGCCATCGCCCGCGTCGTCCGCGAGGGCCTACTGAAGCCGATCCGCCGCGGTCACTTCTGGTACGAGCTGCCGATCGCGGACCTGGCCGAGCTCGACGCGTACGTCGGGCAGTCCCGGCGCATCGCGGGCTACACCCGCGGCACGCACGCGGCGCTGGCGGCGCATCCGGACCGGCCGATCGTCCTGCGCCGCGCGCTCGCGTACGGCATATACCGCCGGGTCTAGCCGAGCGGAGCGCGTCTAGGTGAGCGTTGCGGCGGCCTCCCAGGACGCTTCCATCGCGTCGATGATCCGCGGCCATACGTACCGCTGAGCCGTCGCGCGACCGTCAGCGCGGATGCGCTCGCCGAGCTCGGGCCGCGAGCCGAGCGTGACGAGATGCGTGAGCAGCTCGCGCGGCTCGTCCGATTGCACCACGACGGCGTTGCCGTACGGGATCGCGTAGTCCTCGCCCGTCCGGCCGACGAACGCGATGCCGCCGGCCCCCATGACCTCGAGGCCGACGAGACCGAACGGCTCTTTCTCCGAGTTCGCGAGCACGCCGTCCGCTCCGGCATAGAGCGCGCGCAGCGCGGCCTCGCTCACGAAGAAGTCGAGGAACGCGACGTCGGCGCCGACGGTCGCGAGCGCCGCGGCCAGCTCCTTCGGCGAGGCGTTCGGCCCGAGCGCGACTCGCTCGAGCGTGAGCCCTCGCTCCCGGATCCTCGTTCCGACCACGTCGGCGTAGTCGCTCCGACTGCCGCGTATCACGAATCGCGGGTGCGTCCCGATATCGCGTAGGTGCGCGATCGCGTCGACCGCCCAGAGCCAGCGCTTATCGGCATCGAAGCGCCCGACCTTCACGAGGCTTGGCCGGCCGGCGAGCGCGGCCCGCATCGCGCGGACGTCCGCTGGCGGGACGGGCACCGCGAAGCGCTCGGCGATGCCATTCGGGAGGATCTCCGGCTCGACGCGTTCCTTGACGAGCTCGGCGCGCATGAACCGCGAGATCGTCGTGATCGTCGCGGCGCGCGACAGGAGCGGGAAGTCGATCGCGCCGAAGCCGTACGTGTTGTTCGCGTTCCAGAACGGCGTGATCGCGCGGCGCAGCCCCGCGCGCTGCGCGAGCACCGTCGTGTTGATCGCCGCGTTCGCCGTCTGCCAGTCCTCGAACAGGAGTACCGCGCGTTTGCCCTGCCGCGCGGCGGGCACGATCACCTCGTCGAGGAGGTGCGGGGGCACGGTCCGCGAGAAGTCGCGCCATTTCCCGTCCTCGCCGTCGTACACATCCTTCGGGTGGTAGCGCGAGATCCACTGGCCCCATCGCTCCAGCAAGAGGACGCCGCCGTTGCGCAGCTCACTCGTGGGCAGGGTCGGGTCGCCGACGAACAGGTGGCGGACGCGCCGGCCGCGCTTGGTCAGCGCGTCGGCGAGATCGTTCATCCGGGTCGCGAGGCCGCCGACGAACGCGTAGCGGTCGGGGCCCTCGAACGCGACGAGGACGACCTCGCTGATCTCACTGATTTGGGCTGCCACGCGGGCATCGTAGGTCGGCCCGATACTTGGCAGCCGTGCGACCCATCGATCTCATCCGTGAGGATCCCGAGCGCGTGCGCGCGACGTTGACGGCGCGAGGCTTCGACGCGCCGCTCGACCGGATCGTCGAGAACGACGAGAAGGCGCGAAAGCTCCGCGGTGAGGCCGAGACCCTCCGCGCCGAGCGGAACAAGGCCAGCAAGGGCGGGCCGCCAAGCGATGACGTGAAGGCGCGGATGCGCGAGGTTGGGGACCGCATCGCCGGCATCGAGAAGGAGCTCGCCGTCATCGACGCGCAGCTCGCCGCCGACGTGCTCTGGATCCCGAACGTCGTCGATCCGGACGTCCCGTTCGGAAAGGCGGAGGCCGATAACCCGGTCGTGCGGGAGGATGCACCGAAAGCGTTGCCGTTCCCTGGGCTTCCGCACTGGGACGTAGGCGAGCGGCTCGGGATCCTCGACATCCCGCGCGGTACGAAGCTCTCGGGCTCGCGGTTCTACGTCCTCCGCGGCGCCGGCGCGGCGCTGCAGCGCGCGCTCATCAGCTGGATGCTCGATGTACACGTGAACGACGGCTTCACCGAGATCTACCCGCCTTCGGTGACGAAACGCGAGACGTTGGTCGCGAGCGCGCACCTGCCGCACTTCGACGAGAACCTCTACCGCGACGAGGACGACGACGTGTGGATGATCCCGACGGCGGAGCCGCAGCTCGTCTCGCTCCATCGCGACGAGACGATCGCCTTCGAGAAGCTGCCCCTCCGCTACGTCGCCTACACGCCGTGCTATCGGCGCGAGCACATGAGCGCCGGCCGGGACGTTCGCGGGATCAAGCGCGTCCATTGGTTCGACAAGGTCGAGATGGTCGTCTTCACGACGCCCGAGGCCTCGCGGCAGATGCTCGACGAGCTCACCACGCGCGCGGCCGGGATCGTCGAGAAGCTCGGGCTGCCGGTGCAGGTGACGGAGCGGTGCACCGGCGATCTTGGCTTCGTCGCGAAGAAAGGGTTCGACGTCCAGGCCTGGGGCCCGGTGATGGGTGAGTGGCTCGAGGTGTCATCGTGCAGCGACGGCGGATCGCTCCAGGCCGAGCGCGCGAACATCCGCTTCAAGCGCGAGCCGAAGGGGAAGCCCGAGCGGCCGCACATCCTCAACGCATCGGGTGTCGCGCTCCCGCGCCTCATGATCGCCATCATCGAGAACTACCAGCAGGCCGATGGCTCGCTCGTGATCCCGCCGGTCCTGCGGCCGTACTTGCACGGACGCGAGCGGATCGCGGTCGGGGAGTTCTCGCTCTAGGTCGTGAGGCTCGCGCTCCTTTCCGACGTGCATGGCAACGCGATCGCGCTGGACGCGGTCCTCGCGGACATCGCGCGCCGCGGCGGGGTGGACGAGTTCATCTTCCTTGGCGATCAGGTCGCGATCGGCCCGGATCCGGTCGGCGTCCTCGAGCGGATCGCGACGCTGCCCGTTGCCCGGTGCGTTCGTGGCAACACCGATCGTTACCTCCTGACGGGAGAGCGTCCGATCCACACGTTCGGTGCGACGACCGAAGCGGAGAAGGTCGCAATGCGCATCGAGCTCGCGAATTCGTTCTCGTGGACCCAGGGCTACATCACCGCGGCCGGCTGGTTCGAATGGATCGCGAGATTGCCGTTCGAGATCGGCTTCGCGCTTCCCGACGGTACGCGCCTCGTTGGCGTGCACGGTACGCATCGTGCGGACGACGAGAACACCCTGCGTCCGGAGGCCAGCGACGCCGAGCTCGTCGAGCTACTGGACGGCGTTGACGCGGAGCTCGTGTGCGCGGGGCATACCCATCTCGCCCTCGATCGCGCCCTGGGCGACCGGCTGAGGCTCGTCAATCCCGGGTGCGTGAGCAATCCGATCCGGCCGGACGGCGGTCTGGCGTCGTATGCGTTGGTCGAGGCCGATGCGGCGGGCTACGGGGTTCAGACGTTGCGCGTGGATTACGACCACGACGCGTTCGAGGACAGTCTTCGTCGCGCGCATCACCCGGCGACCGAGTACCTGATCCGCCTGCACCGTCGGGCGAGGTTCGAGGCCGGCTGACCGGCTGTCCGCGTACGCTCCCGCAGTGCGCACCTACGTGCGGCAGGGGAATGGCGTGTGGTCGGCCGTCGCGCCGGAGGTGCCTGGCATGGGCCTGACCGGCCACGAAAACGGGGCGACCCGCGACGAGGCGATCGAGCGCTGCCGCGCGCTCGTCGCCGGCGAGATCGCGGCGTACGAAAGGCTCGGCGTGCCACTCGAGCTCACCGAGGGTGACGAGGTGGTCGACTGGACCGCTCAGCTCTGGCTGATCCCGGAGCTCCTCGTTCCTCTCCGGCCGGCCCAGCTGCGGGCGGTGCTGGTACGGATGGACGATCTCGCCGCGGAGGTCGACCGCGTTCTCGACGCGCTACCGGCTGATCGTTGGGACCAACGGAACGGAAATGAGTGGAGCGTCCGGATCGCGCTCGATCACCTCGCGAGCGGCATGGGCGTCGGAGTGCAGAATCTCGAGCCGGTGCCGCTCGATCCGATCGCGGCGCAGGCTGCGACGTGCGCGGAGCTCACCGCGCGTCTCCGCGAACATCTTGACGAGCGCGTCGTGATGGACCAGTTCGGGACGAACGCTGAAGGGCGCCGCATCCGTTGGACGCCTCGCAAAGTCGCGCGCGTCGTCGGCGCGTTGCAGGCCGCGTGGGCGTCTCACGTGGCCGGCGGCGGACCCGAGCCCGGGCCGTTCGGTCAGCACGACGACGATGCGAGCGATGACGAGCCGGTGAGCGAGGTGCAGATCGCGCAGCTGGAGTCCGCCGGTCAGACGCTCCGATCGGACCGCCGCACCCGTCTGCTCATCTATTCGTATCGCTACTACCGCAGCCGGCTGACGAGGTGGCCACAGGGCGAGCGCGATCGTTGGCGTGCGATGTACGGCGCGTTCCGAGATCGGCTGAGCTCGTTCGACGACGCCGAGCTCGCGCGGGTCCGCGTCCTTCCGATCGGCCCGCTGGGACCCCTCAGTACGGTGCGGGGCGAGCTGCGGATCGGCGTCGCGCACGTCCTCGGGCACATCGCGCAGATCCGCGCCGCTGGATCGGACAGCTAGGCAGACTCGGGCCGGGCCTGCTCCGCATGCGCGATCGCCGCGCGCGTCTCCGCGACGAGGTACTGCGGTCCAAGACGCTCGAAGGTCTCGAGGGCCGCGGTGAAGTCGATGGCCGCGCCGGCAGCGTCGCGACGGGCGAGGAGGAGCCGTCCACCCGCGAGGCGGATCGTCGCGATCGCGATCGGCAGGTTCAGCCGGTACGCGGCCTCGAGCGAGACCGCGCGCGCCGCGTCGGCCGCGGCGAGGTCGTCACCGGCCAGCGCCGCCTCGACGAGCGCGGGCCCAATCTCCGCGGCGCAGCGGCGGCAGCGGTGCGCGCGCTGCGCGACGGTCGCGGCGTGCGCGTGCTGGCGTGCCTCACCGATCGCGCCGCGCGCGACCGCGACGCGGGACAGCTCCGCGGAGATGAGCGCGGCGAGGTGCTCCTCATCACCGGAGCGCGGTGCGACGACGCGCGCCTCCTCGAGGGTCGTCGCGGCGAGCGCGAGGTCAGGCTGGCGCACCGCGAGTCGCCCGAGCGCGAGCAGCGTGCGGGCGGCGTCGGCCTCGGCCGGGGCGTCGGGGATGTTCGGGTCGGCGAGCGCGAGCGCCCGCTGGAGCGCGCGATGTGACTCTGCCTCACGGCCCATGAGCTCCTGCGCTTTCGCGAGCGCGCGGAGCGCGCGGGCCTGCCCACCGACGTCGCCGACGCGCGCCGACGTCGCGAGCAGCTCGAGCGCGAGCCCTTCGGCCTCGTGCGCGTCGCCGCGGTCGAGGGCTGCAACGGCCTGTGCGGCGAGCGTCCGCGACAGCGCCGAGAGGTCGCCGAGCCGCGTCGCAAGCTCCGCGCACCGCACGAGCGACCGCCGAACTTCCTCGGGGAGGCCGCAGTCCGTGGCGCAGGCGACGACCGCGGCCTCGGCCTCGAGCTCGCGCACGCCGTCGCCGGCGCTCTGCGCCTCGCGTACCGCGATCCGCGCGATCGTGAGCGCTTCGGACGGACGGTCGTCGGCCCGCGCGAGCGCGGCCTTCGCCAGGGTGAGCTCGGCACGCTCGCTGCCGAACGACGGCGTGAGGCGCTCGGCGTCGGCGAGGTGCTCGGCAGCGCGCTCGATCATCCCGGCGCGCGCGGCGATGCGCCCCGCGCGCCGGCGGAGCGCTGCCCGCAGATCGCTTTCAGGCAGCCCGACCGAGAGCGCCTCCTCGGCGGCGAGCAGCGCGTCCTCGCGAGCCCCAAGCCCCGCCGCGGCGTCCGACGCCGCGAGCAGCGCGCGGGCGCGCTCCAGGCCGCCATCAGGCAGGCGCAACGCGAGCGACGCGGCCAAGCGGTAGTGGTGGAGGGCGCCGACGAGGTCGTGCAGCGCCGATGCGCGGTCCGCGGCCCGGAACGCGTAATCGATGGCACGCATCGTGTGCGTCGAGGCGGCGAAGTGCGTGGCGAGGAGCGCCGGTTGCTGCACCGCCACCTCGGGACGTCCCGTCTCGATCGCGAGGCCGACCCGGCCGTGCAGCTCCTCGCGGTGGCGGGCGAGCATCGCGCCGTACACGACCTCGCGCAGCCCGTTCTGCGTGAACCGGTGGAGCCCGCCCTCGGGCTCGATGATCCCCGCCGCCGTGAGGCGCTCCAACGCTCCGTCGACATCGACCTCGGCGCCGTAGATCGAGCGCACGACCGCCGCGTCGAACGTACGCCCGACCACCGACGCGGCGTGCAGGACACGCCGGTCCGGCGCCGCGATCGCGTCCACCCGGCGCAGGAGGAGCTGCTGCAGCGATTCGGGCAGGGCCGGACGATCGGACATATCGACGAGCGGTGTCGCGCCCTCGCGCTCGACGATGACGCCGCTCCCCGCGAGCAACCGCACCGCCTCCTCGCAGTAGGCCGGATTGCCCTGCGCGCGTTCCGCGATCTCCCGGTCGACGCCGCCCGTCGGCACCAGCGTGCGGACGAGCGCCTCCGTCGACGTCGCGTCGAGCGGCCGCAGCCGGAGCTGCAGGTGTTCGCGGGTCGTGGCCCAGGGTGCGGTGAAGTCCGGACGGTACGCGACGACCACAAGGGCGCGCGACGAGCCGAGCGCCGAGGCGAATCCGACGAGGGTCGCGAGCGATTGCGCGTCGATCCACTGGAGGTCGTCGATCGCGACGACGAGACCCTGCGACGATGCGACTCGGGAGAACAGTGCCCCGAACCCGCGCGCGAGGATCCGCCGTTTCGTCTCGCCGGACATCGCCGGGAGCTCCACGCCGTAGCCGAGGGCGGTGAGGATCAGCGCACGCGTGTCCGGCTCGATGTCGGGCTGCGTCTCGCTGATGACGTGCAGCGCATGATCCGCCGATGCCGTCCGCTGGATCCCGATGACGCGGCGGAGGAGATCGGCCACGGCGCCGTACGACCGGTGCTGGTCATACGGTGTGCAGCGGAGCCGGCCGACGCGCGCACCGCGGACGCGCGGATCGGCGATGAGCTCGTCGACGAGCCGCGACTTCCCGAGACCAGCTTCGCCGACGACCGACACGAGCCGGCCGTGTCCAGCGAGCGCATCGTCGAGCGCGCCGAGCAGGGCGGCCATCTCGGTGTCCCGGCCGACGAGCGCCGTGCGCCGATCCGGAGCGACGTCCGCGGCCGCGGTGCCGACGAGGCGCCACGCGACGACCGGTGCCGTCTTGCCGCGCGCGACGATCGGCGGGTGCGGCTCGTACGTGAACAGTCCTGGCGTCCGGCGATACGTCGCGTCGCCGACGAGGATCTCGCCCGGCTCCGCGGCCTGCTCGAGTCGCGCCGCCACGTTCACCGCATCGCCGAGCACGCCGAACTCGCTCTCTCGGTCGCCGATCGCGCCGGTGACCGCGATGCCGGTGTTGACGCCGACGCGCAGCGCGAGACGCCGTTCGGTCAGCTGGACGATGCGCTCGTTCGCGCGCTCGAGCGCCGCGAGGATGGCGAGCGCGGCGCGTTGCGCCTCCTCGGGATGCGAGGCCGTGTCGTCGCCGACGGCGCCGAACGCCGCGACGACCGCATCGCCGATGTACTTCTCGATGATCCCGCCATTGGCGCGGATGTCCGCGGCGATGAGATCCCACACCGTGCGCATGCTCTCGTGCAGCTCCCCGGGCCCGAGGCGCTCGGCGAGCGCGGTGAAGCCGGAGATGTCCGCGAAGAGCACGGTGATCTGCCGCGTCTCGCCTTCGGTCGCGTCGGACGCACCGAGGCGCGCGCCGCATTGACCGCAGAAGACGAAGCCGGCCGGCATGTCGGCGCCGCAGCGGGGGCAGCTCGACGCGAGCTCGATACCGCATTGACCGCAGAACCGCATGCCGCCGGGGTTGGCGTAGCCGCAGGAAGCGCAAAGCACGGCTCGGTGAGGGTACTGCCACCAGGCAGGCGAGTGGGTGTCGCCTCGGGCGCAGGGCCCCTAGGGACGAACGAGGCGGATGCCGACCGCGAGCGAAAGCACCGACAGGACGCCGAGCCAGAGCGTGAGCCCGTACGCGAGGATGCCGAGCTCCGGACCGACGCGCCCCGCACCCGGCGAGGCGGCGGCGTCACCCGCGATCTGTCGCACGCGGTCGCGAAGGACCCGCACGCTGTCGCGCACCGAGGCGACGTCGCGCGCGTTGTTCCCGATCGCGCCGCTCAGGGTGCTGAGGTCCTCGGACACCCCGCGCAGCTCGTCCGTGTTCCGGCGGAAGCTCTGTGAGATCGGCAGGAACGGCTGCGCGCCGAGGAAGCTGATGCCCATCGCGTCGGCCAGCTGACCGCTCGTCGTGGAGGCGTCGTGCAGCAGCTGCGCCGCGTGCGCCGACGAGGTCTTCGCATCGTCGAGGCTCTTCCCGAAGCCGTCGAACGCGGTCGCGGTCTGATCGAGCGCCTGCGCCGCCGCGGTCAGCGACTCGCCGGCCGAATCGGCCGCGGCGGACGCCCGGGCCAGGAGCGGTCCGAGGGTCGCCAGGGCGATCGCGACGAGGGCGATCCCGAGCACCCCGTTGGCGACGAGTGCCTGGCCGATCGTACGAAAGGACGGTGACATGGCGTAACCGGATGAATGCAACAACCGCGCCGGATGGCTGCGTGCTACACTTCTCTCACTAGGTCACGGCACGATCGATCGATCCAGCAAGGTTCCAAAGGCTTCTTCCTTTCGACCCGAGCAGGTGCGTTCGGGTCCGGACCAAAAAAAGGAGAAGCCAAATGAGCTTCAGCG
>Ga0070698_100000674_pt1 | contig 36471 bp, 26 predicted proteins | sample KBSK1502metaG_FD_65477 | JGI IMG/M metagenome (GOLD analysis project Ga0070698, IMG submission 65477) | Corn, switchgrass and miscanthus rhizosphere microbial communities from Kellogg Biological Station, Michigan, USA - KBS K1-50-2 metaG | ecosystem: Host-associated > Plants > Roots >... | reverse complement strand
CCCGAGGGTTCGATTCGACAATCACCGGGCGAGGCGCGTACCCGAGGGTTCGATTCGACAATCACCGGGCGAGGCGCGTACCCGAGGGTTCGATTCGACAATCACCGGGCGAGGCGCGTACCCGAGGGTTCGATTCGACATCCGGCAGTCGAGGCCGTTTCTCGGACACGCCGTTCGAACCTACGTTCGAACAATGTTCGAACGTATTTTGAAAAGACCCCCTGACCGATCGAGGCCCACATGACAGCGATTCGTCGAGTGACCGAGATACCTGGCCCGAAGAGCCGCGCGATCCTCGAGCGGCGCGCGAGTGCAGTAGCGCGCGGGCTCGGGAAATCGACGGACGTCGTGATCGCCCGCGCCGAGGGGGCGCTCGTTCATGACGTCGATGGCAACACGCTCGTCGATCTGGCGGGCGGCATCGGCATGACAGCGGCTGGGCACTGTCCGCCGCCCGTAGTCGCCGCGATCGAAGCGCAGGCCAAGCAGCTGCTGCATCCGTGCGCACTGGTCGCGACCTACGAGCCGTACATCGCGCTATGCGAGCTACTCAATGAAGTGGCGCCCGGCACGTTCGCGAAGAAGACACTGCTCGCGAACAGCGGCGCCGAAGCCGTGGAGAATGCCGTCAAGATCGCGCGCGCGTATACAAAGCGCGCGGGCGTGCTGTGCTTCGAGGGCGGTTACCACGGCCGCACACTGCTGACGCTCACGCTCACCAGCAAGTATGGCCTCTTCAAACAGGGCTTCGGTCCGTTTGCGCCGGAGGTGTATCGGATCGCCGCGCCCGAGCCGTATCGGCGGCCCGCCGGCATGAGCGAGGCGGCGTACGTCGACGGGTGTATCGCGACGCTCGAGCGCGCGCTGATCGCGCAGATCGATCCCGCGGCGCTTGCCGCGATCATCATCGAGCCCGTGCAGGGCGAGGCCGGCTTCATCCCGATGCCGGCGAAGTTTTTGCAGCGCATTCGCGAGCTGTGCACGCAGCACGGCATCGTGATGATCGCCGACGAAGTCCAGACGGGCTTCGGTCGCACCGGCACCTTGTTCGCGGTCGAACACACGGGAATCGAGCCCGACCTCATCACGATGGCGAAGGCACTCGGCGCTGGCATGCCGATCAGCGCGACGACGGGTCGCGCCGAGATCATGGATGCACCGCATCTCGGCGGCGTCGGCGGGACGTACGGCGGCGCGCCCGTCGCATGCGCCGCCGCGATTGCAGCGATCGAGATGATCCGTCAACCGGCTTTTCTCGCGCACGCGCGCGCGATCGGCGAGGTCATGCGCGGCGAGCTCGAGCGCATGCAGCAGGCATCGAAGCTGATCGGCGATGTGCGCGGGCTCGGCCCGATGATGCTGATCGAGCTCGTCGCAGATCGCGAGACGAAAGCGCCCGCGGCCGCGCATGCACTTGCCGTGATCAAGCGCGCCGTCGCGAACGGCGTGGTGCTGATTCGCGCCGGTCTGTACTCGAACTGCGTGCGCTTCATGCCACCGCTTACGATCAGCGAAGCGCAGCTGCGCGAGGGGCTCGCCGTCGTCGGCGAAGCGATCCGACACGTCGAGGAGCACGGACCATGAACAAGCAATTCATCGATGGCAGCTGGTGCGACGCCGAAGGTGGCGGGCGCTGGGACGTGATCGATCCGGCGACGGAAGAAGTGATCGCGAACGTGCCGTACGGCGGCGCGGCGGATGCGAATCGCGCGATCGACGCAGCCCACCGCGCGTTTGGGGCGTGGCGCGCGCTGACGGCGTACGAACGCGCTGCGTTCCTCGTCCGCGCCGGCGAGCTGATGCGCGCGCGTGCCGATCAGCTCGGCGAGCTGACGGTTCGCGAGAGCGGCAAGCCGAAGGCTGAAGCCGTGCGCGAATGGCAGATCGCGGGCGACTTGTTCGAGTTCTTCGCCGAAGAGGGCAAGCGCGTCGCGGGGTACACGATTCCATCGCGCGTCGCGACGAAGCGCATGCTCGTGCTGAAGGAGCCGATCGGCGTCGTCGGTGTGATCACGGCGTGGAATTTCCCGGCGTACAACCCGGCGCGCGCGATAGCAGCGGCGCTCGGCGCCGGCTGCACGGTGGTAGTGCGACCGGCCGAGCTGACGCCGCTCTCCGCGATGGCGATGGTCGCGATCCTCGACGAGGTAGGGCTGCCGCGCGGCGTGATCGCTCTCGTCAACGGCGAGCCGGGGCCGATGGGCCAGGCGATGCTCGATCACGCCGAGCTCCGGAAGCTGTCGTTCACCGGCAGCGTCGCGGTCGGCAAGCTGCTGATGGATGGCGCGTCGCGCACGATGACGCGCCTCTCGCTCGAGCTCGGCGGCAACGCACCCGTGCTCGTGCTGCCCGACGTCGATGTCGAAGCGGTCGCGAAGAGCGCGGTCGCCGCGCGCTTCCGCAATGCCGGGCAAGTTTGCGTTTCGCCGCAGCGTTTCTTCGTCCCGAAGCAGCAGCTGAAGGCATTCGAAGAAGTCGTCGTAGAAGAGACGCGCAAGCTCCCGGTGGGTTCGGGTCTCGACCCGACGACACGCATCGGGCCTCTGATCAGCGCGCGCCATCGCGACCGCGTCGAGAGCTTGATTAGCTCCGCGGCGGCAAGCGGCGCGAAGCTGCGCACCGGCGGCAAGCGGCCGCAGCGCGCGGGATTCTTCCTCGAACCGACGGTGCTCGGCGATGTCACACCGACGACACCCGCGTTCGCCGACGAAGTGTTCGGCCCGCTATTCGCGATGACATCGTTCGATCAGCTCGATGATGCGATCGCGGCCGCGAACGGCACGCGCTACGGCCTTGCCGCGTACGTTTTCACGAATGACCTCGCCGCTGCGATGCGAGCGTACGAGCGTCTCGAGTTCGGAATGATCGGTGTCAACGAGTGGGCGCCGCACGCAACCGAAGCACCATTCTCCGGCCGCAAAGACAGCGGCATCGGTCACGAGTGCGGTCGCGAAGGTCTCTACGACAACCTCGAGACCAAGCTCGTGAGTTTCGGCAACGTGAAATGAAGCAAGCCTTCGACGACAACACCGCGGTGTGGCTGATCGGCGCACCGCCCGACGAGCCGTCGCCACCGCTGACGCGTGACCTCGACGTCGATGTCGCGATCATCGGCGGCGGTTTCACCGGCGTCTCGACGGCGTACTACATGAGCCAGCGCTTCCCGGATCGCGGAATCGCGCTACTCGAAGCGAAGCGCCTTGCGAACGGCGCGAGCGGTCGCAACGGTGGGCTCGTGCTCAACGGCATCACCGTGCTGGATTACGATCCGGATCTCATCGCGCGCGAATACAAGATCACGCGCGAGGCGATCGATGATATCGAGCAGCTCATCGCGCGGCGCAACTTGCCGGTGCGCTTTCGTCGCACCGGCTGCGTGCACATCTCGACGACGCAGCAGTCTGCCGAAGAAGCGCATCAGCGCGTCGAAGACCTGTCCGCGCGCGGCGTGCCGCTGACCTACCTGCGCGGCAACGAGCTCGACGGGGTGCTTCGCGCCCGCGGTGCTCACGCCGCGATCCTCGATCCCACCGAAGGGCTTCTCGTCGGTGTCGATCTCATCCGCGCGATGCGGCCGCTGCTCGTCGAGCAGGGCGTCCAGATCTACGAGTCGACGCCGGTGCTCCGCATTCGCGAAGGCGCGCCGATCGAGGTCGTCACGCCGCAGGCGACAGTCCGCGCACGCGCGATCGTGCTCGCGACGAGCGGCTACACGCCGCGCCTCGGCTACTTTCGCGCCGGCCTACTCCCCGTGATCTCTCATGTCATCGCGACCGACCCGCTGCCAGCCGAGCTGCTCGCGCGCACAGGCCTCGCGAACGTCGCCGGCTTCTTCGACGATCTGCCGCGCCTCGCGTATTGCAGCGTCGACACCGAAGGTCGCGTGATCTTCGGCGGCGGCACGACGGCCGCATACGGCTACCGCTTCGGCAACGCGACGACATTCTCGCCGCGCCTCGACGACGCCGGCGCACTCGCGCTTCGCGGCTCGCTCACGCACTACTTGCCGCAGCTCGCGGACGTCCCGATTCGCCATCGCTGGAGTGGCCCGCTCGATCTCACGCTGCGACGGCACTGCGCGATCGGCGTTCTGCGCAACAACATTTATTACGGCGTCGGTTACAGCGGCCATGGCATCACGCTCGCGAACCTCGCCGGTCGCGTCATCACGGATCTCTACGCCGGCAACCACGAGCCGTGGCGCGACGTCGCGTTCTATAACAAACGTCCGACCGGCATCCCGCCCGAGCCGCTGCGCTGGATCGGCTATCACCTCTACACGAAGCTCACCGGCAAATCGCCGTGGAAGCGCGCTTAGTGGTGCACACGCTCGATGCGGCGATCCGGCACGAGCCACATCATCGCGACGGCAACGTAAATCGCATCCGAGATGTATACGTGGACGAACGCGCACGGCACCGCGGTCACGTACAGCGCGATCGACACCTTGCCCTTGAAGTCCGACCCGATCGCACGCTGCAGCTCCGAGCCCGGGCCGTGCGCGCGGATGATCGTGATGGTCAAGATCGTATACGCGATGGCGGCGAGCACGAGGTTCACGCCATAGATCGCTGTCGGCAGCGGCGCGTTGTGGTTCTCGCCCATCCATCCCGTCGTGAACGGGATCAACGAGAGCCAGAACAACAAATGCAAATTTGCCCACAGAATGCCGCCGGTGACGTGCTTCGACGTATGCAGCAGGTGATGGTGGTTGTTCCAGTAGATGCCGATGTTGATGAAGCTCAACACGTACGTCAGAAACACCGGTAGCAGCGGCTCGAGCACGTCCCAGCTCGCGCCGTGCGGCACCTTGAGCTCGAGCACCATGATCGTGATGAGGATCGCGACGACGCCATCACTGAACGCTTCGAGACGCGTCTTAGTCATAGCAGAGGGGTCATAACGGGATGTTGCCGTGCTTGCGTGGCAGGTTCGCCTGGCGCTTGTTGCGCAGCGTGCGCAGCGAGCGCACGATCGTCCAGCGCGTGTCGCGCGGCCGGATGATCTCGTCGATGTAGCCGAGCGAGGCTGCCTTGTAGGGATTCGCGAACGTCTCGCGATATTGCTCGGTGAACTTCGCGCGCGCCTCGCTGCGTGCCGCCTCGTCGCGAATCTTCTCGAGCTCGCTGCGATAGATGATATTGACCGCGCCCTCCGGCCCCATCACGGCAATCTCCGCCGCCGGATAAGACACGTTGACGTCGGCGCGAATGTGCTTGGACGCCATAACGTCATACGCACCGCCGTACGCCTTGCGCGTGATCACGGTGACCTTTGGCACCGTCGCCTCGGCAAACGCATACAGCAGCTTCGCGCCGTGCTTGATGATGCCGCCATACTCCTGGTTCGTGCCTGGTAGAAAACCCGGCACGTCGACGAACGTCACGAGCGGAATGTTGAAGCAATCGCAGAAGCGCACGAAGCGCGCCGCTTTGATCGAGGCGTCGATATCCAGGCAGCCGGCGAGATGCGCCGGCTGGTTCGCGACGATGCCGACCGAGCGCCCATCAAATCGCGCAAAGCCGCACACGATGTTCTTCGCGTAGTCCTTGTGCACCTCGACGAACTTCCCGTCATCGACGACGGCGATGATGATCTTCTTGATGTCGTACGGCTTGTTCGACTCCGGCGGCACGATCGTGTCGAGCGCTGGCTCCTCGCGATCGACCGGATCCTCCGTCGGCATGCTCGGCGGATCTTCGGTGTTGTTGCCCGGCATGAATTGCAACAAGTCGCGAATGCGAGTGATGCACGACAGCTCGTCGGACTCGGTGAAGTGCGAAACGCCCGAGCGCGATGCGTGCGTGGCCGCGCCGCCGAGCTGCTCCTTTGTCACTTCCTCGTGCGTCACCGTCTTGATGACCTCGGGCCCCGTGATGAACATGTACGACGTGCCCTCGACCATCAAAATGAAATCGGTGATCGCTGGCGAGTACACGGCGCCGCCGGCGCACGGCCCCATGATCGCGCTCAGCTGCGGCACGACGCCGCTCGTCAGCACGTTGCGCAAGAAGATGTCCGCGTAGCCGGCGAGCGACTCGACGCCCTCCTGAATGCGCGCCCCGCCCGAATCGTTGAGCCCGATGATCGGGCAGCCGATCTTCGTCGCGAGGTCCATCACCTTGCAAATCTTCTGCGCGTACGCACCCGATAGGGACCCGCCGAAGACGGTGAAGTCCTGCGCGAACACGCAGACGGGCCTGCCCTCGACCGTGCCGTGCCCCGTCACGACGCCGTCGCCCAAAATCTTGTGCTCCTGCATGCCGAAGTCGGCGCAGCGATGCGTGACGAACTTGTCGAGCTCGACGAAGCTCCCCTCGTCGAGCAGTGCCGAGATGCGCTCGCGCGCCGTCAGCTTGCCGGCCTCATGCATCTTGTCGATGCGGGCCTGCCCGCCGGCGAGCGCGGCCTTGGCTTCCATCTCCTCGAGGCGGGCAATCGGATCTTTCATGGCAAGGCGCGTATAGTAGAGGCGTGGCGAACGTCAAGGGAAGCGCGCTGGCGTCGCGCGTCCTGTGGGTGCAGTTGGAGCACGGGGAACCTGGTTACCAGCGCCTCATGCACCAGGCCTCGCCCGACCTGCGCCATTCGCTCGAAATGGGAATCAACAAGGCCAAGTGGTACCCGTTCGAGCAATTCGTCGAGCTAAACCTCGTCATCGATCGCCTGTTCGGTAAGGGCGACCTAGGCCTCATCCGCGAGCTCGGCCGCTATGGCGCCGACGCGAACCTCAAAACGATCTATCGCCTCTTCTACAAGGTCGGCACCGTGCACTGGATCCTCGGTCGCGCGGTGCGCCTGTGGAGCGCTCACTACGACTCCGGCTTCTGCGAGGTCGCAACCCGCGGCCCGAAGGCGGCCGTGCTGCGCATCCGCGGCTTCGCGACGCCGCACACCGCGCACTGCCTCAGCGTGATGGGGTGGACCGAGCGCTCGATCGAGCTATCGGGTGGCAGGCACCCGATCATCGAAGAGTCACTGTGCCGCACGCGCGGCGATGAAATCTGTCAGCTCGACATCGTCTGGGACTGACTTACCGATTCCAGCCGCGCGGCCCCATTCGCATCGAGCCGTCGAGCGACTCGAGATGCGAGACCATCGTTACCGCGATCTTGCCGACGGTGGCGCGCTCGCCTGCGAGCTCGAATGGGATCGCCTTCTTCACGCCGAGCACGCTGATGTCGAGCGTGCCGCGCACGGGCGACGACGTCTGCTCGCCGCGCGTGATCTCGATCAGGTAGTTGCCCTTCTTCAGGCGCTTGACGGAGAGCTGCTCGCGGTCGCTCGCGGTGGCGTCGGCGACGGTGACGTCGTTGCGACCACCCATCCACGACACGCGCGTGCCATCGGGGGCGATGAGCGAGATGTCGAGGTCGGTGGCGTGCTCCCATGTGCCTGCGATGACGAGGTCGCCGCTGATGCGCGCGTCGAGCGGCGCCACGGTCGCGAGCTTCTCGGCTTCAGTGCGCGCCTTGTCGTCGGTGAGGGACTTCATCACGAGGTCGGCATCGCCGGTGCGGCCGAGCGTGCGTAGGCAGCGCGCGGCGGCACCGGCGCGCTTCGGTGCGAGCTTCGTGTCGAGCGCGACGAGCGCGATGCGATGGCTGCACGCTTGGGCCATGCGACCACTGCGCTCGTAGGCATTGACCATGCGCTCGTGAAGCGCGGCGCGATCGGGCGCGAGATCGACGAGACCGGCGAGGGTGCGCAGCGCGAGCTCGCGCTTGCCATCGCGACCGAGGAGGTCGGCGATGTAGCCGAGCGCTTGCGGATCGAGACGGTCGCGCTCGAGCCAGCGGTTCGCGACCTCGCGCGCTTTATCGAGCTCGCCGGCGTAGGACAGGGCTTGCACGAGCGCGCGGTGCTTCTCGCGACTGTCGGGGTTCTTGACGAGCGCGTCGTTCGCGTCGTCGATTGCCTTCTTGATGTTCGCGTTCGCGCCGTCATAGGTACCGAGCGCGGCATGCCGCTCCCACACGCGACGCATCGCGATCATGCCGCGGCCCCACCGATCGATCGGAGGCGCCACTGTCGTTGCCGGCGCTGCGGCCTTCGCGGGCAGTGACTTGGCTTCCGCCGTCTTCTTCTTATCGCCGACGACACTGTCGGCACCGCCGGACTCGTCATCGAACATCATGCCGCTGCGCGTCGCCGACGCTCTCTCTGCCTTCTCGGCTGCCCCTACACGGCCCGCGAGATCTTTGTTGCGCGCGACCTGGATCACGCCGTCGGCGGAGACCTCATCGATGTCTTCTTCGCCGGTCCACTTCGCGCTCGGCTGACTGCGATCGACGCCGAACGCATCGAACATCGCCTGCGACTCGAGCACGAGCAGCGACGTCTCGCGTGACATCACACCGTAGCCCTGCGACAGCGCGACGATGCGCGCGCGGTCCTCGCCTTTGCCCTCGCGCTCGAGCTGATCGATCGCGAGCGATGCCCACAGGCGCGGCACGAAGCCATTGCCCGGTGCATTCGAGACCGCGAGCTTGAGCGGGTAGCGCTGTTCGAATTTTTCGCCAGCGACCTTGCCGCGTAGCACCACCTCACCGGAGACATCACCGGCGAGACGCGCGGCGATCAGCAGCTCGCTACCGGCGCGAAGCGTCGGCAGGGCGCCCGCGTTACCGCCGGCGGCCGCGACATCGCTGAGACCTGCGGGCAGCTCGATCGTTGCGTCGCTCAGTGCGGCACCGTTCGTCGATTCGAGCGCCGCGAGCGCAGCGGTGTTCGTCGACATCGCCGGCGTCCACGCGACGTAGCTGCCACCGCCACCGCGCGCGGCGGCGGCCAGGAGCGCCGAGTCGGCATCGCTGCCGATACCGATCGTCGTGATGTGAACATCGCCGGCGCCATCGGCGAGCGCGCGCTCGACATCGGCGACGCGGCGGAAGCCCGTCGAGGCGAAGCCGTCACCGACGTAGAGCACCCAGCGCTCGCGAGTTGCATCCTTCAGCTCGCCGCGCGCCGCGCGCAGTGATGCGACGAGATCACTCGCGCCCGCCGGCTGCTGCATCGCGAGCCAGCTCTTGACCTCGCCGGCTGCGCTCTTCGATGGCGCGCGGAAATCCGCGAAGCGGCGGCAGTCGCTGTCGCAAACGAGCAGGTTGAAGCGATCGCGGCGATCGAGATCATTGACGAGCGATGCCACAAGCTCGCTCGCACGAGCGAAGCGCTCGCCAACCATCGACTGGCTGCCATCGACGACGATCACGTAGTCGCGCGGCTTCGATTCGCGCCAGCGCGGGAGCTTCGGCGCGAGCGCGAGCACTGCGGTCGGTCGCGCATCGCCGGCGACGGCGCGTTGCGCCTCGACGACTTTCGGATCGATGCCGACCTTTTTCTTCGCGGCGAGCTTCGCGTCGGGACCGACGGCAGCGCCGCCGGTGAACGTCCACGCGCGCAGCTCGGCATCACTATCGCGCTTGTACTCCACGACGAGATCGCCGCGCGGCACGAAGCCACCTTGCTCGAGCTTCATCGCGTTGACATCGGCGCGCGCGGCATCGGGCTTGAGCTCGTAGCCGGCAGCGCGCACGCTGCCTTGCCGCGCACCGCGGACTTCGACATCGACGGTCATCTTGTCGGCGACCGTCGAGCCATCACTGGCGTGCGGCAGTGGATAGACGTATTGGCGCGCCGGCCCACGCGGCGTGACGACCTGCGTGTACGCGAGCTTGATCGTGCGCGCACCCTTCGCCGGAATCGGGAAGATGCGCAGCTCGAAACGACCGCCGCGCTTCCAATCGAGCAGCGCCGGATCGCGCCACGGGCCGGGCACCCACACGATCTCCTCTTGCTGCAGCGGATCGCGCGAAATCTTCGGCGTCGCCTTGTCGATCACGCCACGCCAGATCTTCGCGGCGCGCTCTTTGTCGACGAACGCGCCGTCGATGAAGCCGCTCGGCTCCTTTGCCATATCGAGGGAGAGGCCGTCGATCTGCGCGTCGGGCGGCAGCGGGAACTGATAGACCCCTTCGAGCTGCGTATCGCTGTCGTTGCGGAACGTCTCGGTGATCTCGGTGCGCGCGATCGGCCCGGAGATGCGCACCTTGACCTCGTGATTCGCGAGCGCGAGCTTCCAGTCGCGGTCGCGCTTCTCGCCCGGTTTGTACGCGCGCAGCGCGCCGAGACCGACGAGCGCTTCGTCTTGCTTCGTCGGTTGCGCGAGCTCCGACCACTGCGCTTCCTTGACAAGCTGCGGCGCGGCACTGACTTTGACCTCGCCGTTCTCGACGATGCCTTCTTCACCGGCGCGGACCTCATCGCGCTTTCCACTCGGTCCGTTCAGCACGACCTCGCCGCGTACGACCTGCACGGCCGTGACGGCATCGGTCGCGGTCACCGAGAACCGCGTGCCGACGACATCGACGCGCGCCGACGGCGTCGTGACCGATGCCGGTCGCTTGTCGACATGCGCGACATCGGCAGCGATGCGACCGGCGACGAGCCGGATGCGGCGCGGTTCCTTCGTATCGAAGACAACCGCGGTCTTGTGATCGAGCACGACGCGCGAGCCATCGCCGAGATCGAGCGCGGTGCGCGTGCGCTCGTCGGTGCGAAGCTGCGCGCCTGCCGGCAGGACCTGCCCGACGCGCAGCGGTCGCCAGCCCGCATCCGTCTTGATCTCGACGCCATCGCCCTTATCGGCGGCAGCGCGCGACACGGTTGCAACCTTGCCGATCGGCCCATCGCTCACGCTCGCAGACGGCGACGCAGCGTCGCCGCGCTTGAGCAAATAGACGCCCGCGGCACCCGCCGCGAGCGCTGTCGCCGCGCCGACGGCGATCACGAGCTTGCGCTTGCGCGCATGTGCGATCGGCGTCACCGGCGCAGGCGAAGCGACCTTCGCAGGCGGAGCGACCTTCGCAGGCGGAGCCACCTTCGCCGGCTTCGCGTCGACCACGGGCGCATCGACGTGCGCCATCAGCCGCTCGAGCAAATCCGCTTGCGGCACGTAGTCCGCGCCGGCATCGCCGAGCGCTTGCGAGAGCTGCGTTGCTTCATGACGCGCGTCGCGGCACTCATCGCAACTCGCGAGGTGCTCGCCGTGACGCGCGATCGCATCCTGATCGCCCGCGACAAGCGCGGCGAGATCATCGAGAACAGCATCGTGGGCGGTACGCATTATTCGGTCTCCTCATCGGGCATAACGGCGCGCAGCCGCTCGAGCGCGCGACTGACTCGCTTGCGCGCGGCGGCTTCGTCGAGGCCACATGCATCCGCGATCTCGCGGTGGCTCAGGTCGGCGACATAACGCAGCACGAGCGCTTCGCGCTCGCTTGGCTTCAGCTTCTCGAGCGCAGCGCGCACGACACGCGCACGGCGACGCGCCGCGAACGTATCGCGCGCTTCGCCTTCGGTTGGCACGAGCTCGAGCACCTCGCGTCCGCGGCGACGCGTCTCGAGGATATGCGCGCAGACGTGACGCGCGATGCCGCACAGCCACGCCTTCACCGAGCCATCACCGCGGTACGACACCATCGCGCGGTGCGCGCGCAACAGCGTCTCTTGCACGGCTTCATCCGCGTCGGCTTGCGAGCCGAGCAGCGCCATACACAACCGCCCCAGCACCATCTGATGAGCGCGCGCACACGCGGCAAGCGCGTCGCGATGTTGCCCGCCGTGGATCATCTCCACGATCGGATCGCCTTCGACCGTTGCCAGCGCTTGCATGTCACTCCCCACGTGCTGGGCGCGAGGAGTTTCGTGACCGCGTTTTTGCGAAAACGCCGAAGTCTGCGAGATCGCTGCGTCGCCCTTGGGTCCCATTAGGGATCCAACGCGCCAGCGCGCCCGCCGGCTTACCCTACTTCGCGACGCACTTGTGCGTTTCGCCTTCGGCCGGCGTCTTCAAACAGCCATCGATCTGGCCATCGGGACACTGCAGCGCGATTTCCTGCGCGCACGGTGTGCCGTCACCGGTCTTCGCCGTCGTATCGGTGGTCGTCGTCGTGTCCTTGTTCGTGGTCGTCGTGTCGGCTTTCTTGCTACCGCCGCAACCGATCGCGAATGCAGCAACCATCATGAGCGAAAAGAGCTTCATAGAATCCTCCTCTAGGCCCACAACGCCGATGCGGCGCGCCGCTTACGCTAGCCGATGAAAGCGCGCGTGATCGCAAACGCAAGGATCGCCATCACGACTGCGCCGACAACGAGCATCCACGGCTTCAAAGGTTGCTTGCGCGGGCGACCGAAGCCTGCTACGTGCGGCGCCGACGGTCGATTCGGAAACACCGGTTGATCGAACGAGTCTCTCGACGTCGGCGTTGCTTCACGAGGAGGATGCTGCGCTGCGATCGGCGGTCCCCATTGCCCGGAATTGGGGCCGGAATTGGCCGGATAACTGCTCGCCGGTTGCGACGGCACGAACGGCGGCTGCGGCTGCATCATCGGCGGCGCGACGGGCGGAGCTTGCAACGGCGTGAGCGGTAGCGGCCCCTTCACACCGATCATCGGCGCTGGCGTGCCGTGCAGCGTTTGCGGGACCGCAGGCAGCGGCGGTCCGCGGTTTGGAATCGGCGGCGGTCTTGTCGGCGGCCGTGGCGGACGCGACGCGGCAGCGGCCGGCCTCGCGATCAAACGCGTGTCATCGGTCGGCGTATCGACGGGCGCGTGGTAATCGCCATCGAGATCGATCGGCTCGCGCGCGCGCGTCATCTCATCGCTCGGTCGACGCGCACGCTCTTCGCCGCGCAGCATGCGCAGCTGCTCGCCGGTGAGTTGCGCTTGCCGCGTCTCTTCTTCTTCGAAGCGATCGATCACCAAGCGCGCTTGCGAGATGCTCGCGCCATCGGCATCGCGCGCGGAGAACGCATCGGCGGTGCGAATGCGAATGACCGTGGCCTCGGCGCCGTCGAATGAATCGAAGCGGCCCGACGGTCGTTGCGCGATGTGCGTCGCGCTCTGGCGCTCGACCTCTTCCGTCGACTCGATCATCTTCGCGAGCTCGGTCGCCGGATCGCCGACGGTGACGTCGAGCGAGTAGCGCAGCGAGCGCAGCTTCTGGCCGAGCTGACCGCAGCTCGAGAAGCGACGGTTCTTATCGCGCGCGAGCGCGGTTAGCAGGATCTGATCGATCTCCGGTGGCAACCGGCCATCGACTTCGCTCGGCCTGGGCACTTGCGGATCGCGCACCGCGCGCAGTGCCGCGAGATCATCGAGCCCCGAGAACAAGCGACGGTTGCAGATCAGCTCCCACATCAAGATGCCGACCGAGAACACATCGCTGCGCGGATCGAGATGCTCGTTGCGCGCCTGCTCCGGCGAGATGTACGCGAACTTGCCGCGCACCGCGCCGCCCTGCGTGACATCCTGCTCCGCGCGCTTCGCGATGCCGAAGTCGGTGAGCTTGACCTCGCCTGCGCGCGACAAGATCACGTTCGACGGCGACACGTCGCGATGGACGAGCGTCATCGGCTTGCCATCGGGCCCGCGCGACGTGTGCGCGTGCTCGAGCGCTTCGCAGATCTCGGCGCCGATGTGAAGCACGAGGTCGAACGGCAGGCGGCGGCGCTTGAGCTCGAGCGCACGCTGCACCGCGCCGAGGTCCTTGCCATCGACAAACTCCATGACGAGGAAGTACTGGCCGTCGTCGCCGAGCCCGACATCGAAGATCTGCACGATGTTGCGGTGCTTGAGCAACGAGAGCACCTTTGCCTCGGCGATGAGCAGCTCGACAAACCGGCGATCCTGCGAGAGATGCGGCAGGATGCGTTTGATCGCAACGGGCTTCTCGAAGCCGCCGGCGGCCACGGCCTTGCCGCGGAAGATCTCCGCCATGCCGCCGACGCCGATGCGTTCGAGCAGCTCGTACCGAGTCACGTCGCGTTGAATCTAGCATGGTTAAGATGTCCCACATGGACCGTATCGCCCGCCTCATCGACGACGCGCTCGCAAGAGGACTTGGGTCGGCTGCGGCCATCTCCGTCGGCGATGGCGGGCGCGAAATCTTCCGGTATCTCGCTGGCACGTTGCGTCGAGTCCCGGACCGCGGCGCGGCCCTCGACGAGCGCGCAGTGTTCGATCTCGCATCTGTAACAAAGCCGATGGCAACGGTCGCGATCGCGATGGTGCTCGTCGCAGAGCGGCGGCTCGACCTTGCCGCACCGGTGCGATCGATGCTGCCCGACGCCACGACGACCGGCACGGTGCGTCAGCTGCTCGGTCACAGCGCCGGGTGCGTCGCGTACATCGAGTTCTTTCGCCAGCTGCGCGCGACGCGACCCGCCGATCCACGTGGCGCCCTCGCACTCCGCGCGATGCGCGAACCGAGCGACGTCGTCGGCGCCGTCTACAGCGACCTGGGCTTCATCCAGCTCGGCGCGTTGCTCGAGCGCGCGGCCGGCATGCCACTCGGAGACGCATTCGCCGAGCTCGTGGCCGGACCGCTCGGCCTGCCGACCGCGCGGTACGCGATCGAGCCGATCGACCACGCGGTCGCGACGGAGCTCGACGAGCGCGGCCTCGTCTGCGGGCTCGTCCATGACGAGAACTGCTACTACGGCGGCCGCGTCTCCGGTCATGCGGGGCTGTTCGGGACGCTCGACGATGTCGTGCGCTTCGCGAGCGCGGTCGTCGACACGTGCGCCGGCTCGCCGCGCGGCCGGTTCACGACCGATGTCGTGAATCACTTCTTCACCGATGCGCCGCTGCCCGGCGCGACGTGGCGCCTCGGCTGGGATACGCCATCGCCGATCGCAGGCGTCTCGCAGGCCGGCGATCGCTGGCCGCGCACGGCCGCGGTCGGTCACACCGGCTTCACCGGCACGTCGCTGTGGCTCGACCTCGCGCATCGCCGCTGGGTCGTGCTGCTCACCAATCGCGTGCATCCGACGCGGCACACGTCGGCCGATGCGATCAAAGCGCTGCGCCGCGCGATCAACGATGCCGTCGTCGAGATGCTCTAGCGCGCGCGGCCGTTTGCTTTGCGTCGCGATTTACCGGCGGGGCGCACGTCGGCGCCCGTCGCGCCGAACATCGGATCGACGCCGCGATCGGCGCAGACCCAGAGCGAGACGAGGATCGACAAATCGGCGAGAGCGCGCCTGCTCATCGACGCCGGAATCACGAGCCCGTATGTCTCCGAAACGAAGCGCAGGTCGCGCAGCAAGCGGCCGACCTCGTCGCGATTGACGTCGCCATGCCAGTACACGACGCGCGTCATCAACAGCTCGGCGTGGCGGCGCAAGAACTCGCCCATCGATAGCGGCTGCGCGATGCGCACCGACGGCGGCTTGCAGATTTCGAGCAGATCCTCGACGTACTCGTTCCAGTGCAATGCGAGCCGGCGGTTCTCCGGCCGGCGCAGAAACTTCACGCGCTCGACGGAGAAATCCGCTTTGACGGTCGTGCGAAACCGCGGCGAGACCGCCATCAGATCGTAGAGCACCGGCGGATCGGTCTTGGAGTAATCGACGTCGTGATACTTCCACCACGACCGCAGCTGCGGCCACGTGCGCAGCGAGAGCAGCGGGTCATCGTTCGAATCGACGATCACGAAGCGCCGATCTTCGGCGCGCAGCACGGTGATCCAATGCGTCCATTCATCGACGCAGAGGAGCACCGGCGTTTGCTCGCGCAGGTAGCTGACGAGCAGCTTGCGCGCCTGTTCCGGATCGCGCCGGCGCTCGAGCACGAGGTCGCATTCGAATTCGCGCGCCGCGCGCGCGAGCTGGATTTCATCGGTGCCCGACCACCAGTGCGTGCGCGCGGTCGCCGCGAGTTGCTTGACATCGACCATGCGGCCAAGCGCGAGCAAGGCATGCTTGAGCGCGAATGGACCGCACGTCCATTCGTTCGGTTGCGGGTAAAAACCCGGCCCAGCAAGACTCTCGGCCACGATGCGACTCTAGCTCAAACGCAAGGCTACGCCGCCTCCCTGATCTCCGCAGAATACGTATGAATTACCGGCGCTTATCAGCGTACCGATCCGGATTAATCCTGCCCAACAGGGTAAGGAGCCCATCGAGGATCGTGATTGGATGGGGCGGACAACCGGGGATATAGAGGTCAACTGGAACGATCGCGTCGGCACCTTTGTTGTGGCCGGAGCCAATGTACGGTCCGCCAGAAATCGCGCATGCGCCGACCGCGATCACGATCTTCGGTGGCGGCACCGCGTCGTACGTTTTCTGAAGGGCGAGGCGCATGTTGTCGGGCACGGTGCCGGTGATGAGAAGGCCGTCGGCGTGGCGCGGCGACGCGACGTACTGGATCCCGAACCGGCCGAGATCGAATACGACCGTGCCGAGGACGCTCACGTCGGCTTCGCATGCGTTACAGCCGCCTGCGCTGACCTGACGCAGCTTGAGCGAGCGGCCGAACAGCTTCAGCATGCGGTCGTCGAGCGTGCGCGCGCGTGTGCGCAGCTCGGGATCGAGGATCAGATCCGCGCGATTGCGTGCCGAGAGTCGGTACTCGTTCGAGTAGCCGATCGCGCCGTTCGGGCATGCCGTCGTGCAGTCAGTGCAAAACAGGCAGCGCCCGAGATCGAGGTGCAGCCGCTCATCGACGCTGACGGCACCGGTGGGGCACGCGTCGACACACGCGCGGCATCCGTCGACGCAGCGCTCGGGGTCCACGCGCGGCGCGCCGCGCATTCGATCGGGCAACGTCGGCGGCGCGTCGGGAAAACCGATCGTGCGGTGTTTCTGGCGAGCGCGTGCGAGCAGAACTCTCCACATCAGAGGTCATGTCCACAATACGAGAGATTGAAGCTCTTGTTGCAGAGCGGAAAGTCGGAGATCTGTTGGTCGCGCATCGCGATCGCAAGGCCGATCCAGTTGTGAAAGGACGGATCGACGACCTTGTATGCGGCGAAGCGGCCGACTTCGTCTGTGATCGCGACGTGACAGACCTCGCCGCGCCAGCCTTCGCATAGCGCGACGGCAAGCATATCAGGTCGCAATGCGGTGACTTCGCGCTTGACCGCGCCGCGCGGCAGCTCGACTAGCGACTCGCGGATCAGCTCGACCGAACGTTCGATCTCGAGCCAGCGCACGTACGCGCGCGCGAAGACATCGCCTGAATCGACGATTGAGATCGGAACGTGAACGAGCTGGAAGAGGCCGGTCGGATGGGTCTTGCGTACGTCGCGGCGCAATCCCGACGCACGGGCTGCGGGACCGACAATACCGAGCTCGCGCGCGGCCTCGGTCGTGAGCCGGCCGGTTTCTTCGAAGCGCGTCATCACGCTTCCTGATGTCCACAGCAGCGCAGCAGCCTCGGCGACATCACGCTCGGCCGCGGTGAGTCGCGCTTGCAGATCGGACAGTCGCGCAGGCTCGAGATCGAAGCCAACGCCGCCGGGCCGACATAGCCCGCGCCCGAACCGACTGCCGCAAAGCTGCGCGGTTGCGTTCAGAAAGTCGCCACGCAAGCGGCCGCAGAACGAAGCGGTCGGCAAGAACCCGACGTCGCCGGCAAGCGCGCCGAGATCGCCGGTATGATTCGCGAGGCGCTCGAGCTCGAGCGCGATCGCGCGCAACGCGTATGCGCGGGGCGTCGCGCGTATACCCGCAAGCGCTTCGACGACCTCGCAATATGCGCTTGCGTGGCCGATCGTCGTGTCGCCGGCGAGCGTCTCCATGTAATGGATCGTTCGTTTGTTCGGCCCGCCGACGAGCTCACGCTCGACGCCGCGATGTTGGTAGCCGAGCGAGATTTCGAGATGCAGGACGAGCTCGCCGTGACATTGAAAGCGAAAATGCCCGGGCTCGATCACGCCGGCGTGGACCGGCCCGACCGCGACCTCGTGGATTTCGTCGCCGCTCACCGTGAAGTAGTCGGTGACCCCGATCTGCTGCGCCGGCGCGTCGCCGCGGTACGGCGCGTGAAAGCGGACCGGTTTGAGCCAAGGATGCCCCGTGACCGGGATGCTCCATTGTTCAGCGAGCTCGCGCTCGAAGAGATGAAGCTGGGGGCACGTCGGCACGAGCGACGTTAGCTCCTCGACGAGCGCGCGGCCGGCATACAGCATGCCGGCGCGATCGTCCGCGAGCACGGCGACGAGCTCGAGCTGGTCATCGATGGGACGCGCGAATAGCGAGCACACCCGCAAGCCGCGCTCGATCCCTCGCCAGATGGCGAGCCGCAGCACTTCGAAGCCGAGCCGCGGCACGTCGGCGAGCGGCACCGCCGAGCCATTCGCGAGTGACGCGAGCTGCGGGTCGGTCATGTCTTCCCCAAGACATCGGCGGCGGCGTGAACCATCGCGTCGAGGTCGGCCGGAATGTACACACCGAGCAGCACGATAAGCGCGAGCAGCAATAGCGCTGGACCGACGGTGCCGAGCCGATCGCGATACCCGGTATCGGGAACGTCGGTAGGCGGCGTGCCCTGCACGACCTCGAGCACGGTCTGGCCCATACCGAGGAACACGATGAAGATCAGACCGAGAAATACGGCCGCGATCGTGTAACGGCCGGTCTCGAACATGCCGCGCACGATCGCGAGCTCGCTGATGAACGGCGCGAACGGCGGCGTTGCGGTGACCGCGAAGAAGCCTGCGAGAAACAGCGCGCCCGAGACCGGCACCTTGCGCCAGGCCCCGGTGACGACGTCGACATGCTTGCTCCCGTATGCGCGGTGGATGTTGGCGGCCGCGATGAACAGCACGCCCTTCGTGAGCGCATTGTTGATCAGGTGCAGCAGCGCGCCGTAGGTCGCGAGTCCGCCGATGCCGATGCCGAGCACGAGAATGCCCATGTGCTCGACGCTGGAATACGCGAGCATCCGCTTGATATCGCGCTGCCGGATCATGAACGCGGCGCCGACCGCCATCGACACGAGGCCGATCACGATCATCAGGTTGCGCGCGAACTCGCCTTCGCCCGCGGCGTCGTTGATGTGATAGAAGCGCAACAGCGCGAGGAACGCGCACGTCGTGAGGCCGCCGGCGAGCAGTGCACCGACGAGGCCGGGTGCTTCGCCGTACGCATCGGGCTTCCATGAGTGCATCGGCGCGAGGCCCATCTTCGTGCCGTAGCCGACGAACAGGAGCACGAACGCGATCTCGAGCCACGGCCGGGACATCAGCGGCGCGAACCGCACGAGATCCCCGAATAACAACGACGCGTGGCCGCTAGCGAGCTGCGCATATGCGAGGAAGAACGAGCCGAGCAGGGCGAGCGCGATGCCGACGCCGCCGATCATGATGTACTTCCACGTCGCCTCGACGGAGCGCGAGTTGCGATCGAAGATCAACAGCGGCGCCGATGCGAGCGTGTTCATTTCAAGCGCGACCCACATTACTCCGAGGTGCTGCGACTCGGTGATTAGCGTCATCATCGCGAGGAACACGAGCATCGAGGCGCAGAACATTCGGTTCGGGCGGTTCGGTCGCAGCGCGAGGTAACTCGGCAGATAGAGCGAGCACGCGAAGAACAGGACGCTGAGTAGCGGCAGGACGAGGCGGCCGAACGCGTCGAGCTCGAGCCAGCCGGCGAGCGTGCGCGTCTCGGCGTCGGTGATCGTGACGTACGCGGTGAGTGCGAGATGGACGAACGCGGCGAACGGCACCAGCTGCACGCGCCGCCGTCGATCACGTGAGACCGCGACGAGCGCGGCGAACGCGAGCGGGATGGCGAAGAGGAGAATCGTCAGCATCAGTCGCGCAACTTGTCGAGCTCGGTGACATCCAGCGAGGACAGCTCGCGCCGGATCGCGTTGATGACGAGCCCGAACACGAATATGCCGACAAGCAGATCGAGCAGCACGCCGAGCTCGACGAGGAACGGCATGACCTCGTGCAGCGTGAGCCCGAACGCAAACACGCCATTTTCGAGGACGAGATAACCGACGACCTGCGTGATCGCCTTGCGGCGCGTTGTCAGCAAGATGAAGCCGGTGAGGATCGTCGCGAACGAGCACGGCACGAGCAGAGCGTGTGCAGGCGCCACCGGTAACGTCGACGCGAACCAGATCGCGGCGCCTGTCGCAGCAGCGCCGAGAAGCAGCGAGGTCAGATAACTCACGAGCGGCTCGACTTCGCGACGAAGCGCAGCGTCGCGCAAGGCGCGACGGAGCATGCCTGGGATCAAGGCGCCCTTGATGAAGATCGCGACGACGCCCACGATGACGGGCCGCGGCGCCGGATCGCCATGAATCAGCACGAGCAGGATGCCAAGCGCGACGCCCTGGAGCGCCGAGCCCTGGATCGCGGCGCTGATGCGGCTCGTGCCGAGCAACAGGAAGTTGAGCACCAGGATCGACAGCACGAACGGGTCGACGAGCGAGCTCATGGTTTCACCAGAAGTAGCGCTCCGAAAGCCGACATCAAACACGCGGCCAAGAGGAGAGCCGGGACCTGCACGAGCCGCAGCCGCGCCATGACCGATTCGATGACACCTACGAGCACGCCGAGCATGAGCTCGGTTCCGACGAAGACCGGCCAAGCGATCCATTCGTCGATGTAGCCAAGCGGCGCGACGATGCCGAGGAAGAGTGCGCCAAACACGAACAGCTTGAGCGCGGCAGCGTAGTGAATGACGGCGAACATGGGCCCGCCGTGATCGAGGACCATTACCTCGTGCACCATGGTCAGCTCGAGGTGCGTGTTCGGATCGTCGAACGGGATGCGGCTGTTCTCGGCGAGCAGCACGATCAGCACGCTGGCGGCGATCGCGACGAGCGCCGCACCGCTGGTTCCCCAGACGTCGCTGAGGCGGCTATCGAGCATACCGGTCAGCGATAGCGAGCCGGTCGCCTTCGCGAGCACCAGTAGCGCGAAGAACAGCGCAGGCTCCGCGAGACACGAAAACGTCGCTTCGCGCGCGCCGCCCATTCCTTCAAACGACGAGCCGGTATCGAGAGCGGCTGCGATCATGAAGAACCGACCGAGCCCGAACAGAGTCGCGAAAAGCAGGAAGTCACCCGTGAACGCGAGCGGCGCAGCATGGCCACCGAGTGAAACGATCGCTGCGGCTCCGAGCGTGGTGATCAACGAGACCGCGGGGCCCGCGCGAAATATCCACGTCGTCGTCGAGCTGAGCACGACGCCTTTACGCAAGAGCTTGATCAGATCGTAGTAGCCCTGCAGGAGCGGTGGCCCGACGCGACCGGCGAATACGGCCTTCGTCTTGTTGATCACGCCGAGCACGAGCGGCGGCAGCAGCAGCACGAGGGCAACGTGGATCGCGACGTGGACGTAGATCATCGGAAGAGTAAGAGCACGAGCAGTGTGGCGAGGATGTAGAGGAGGTAGAGGTGGATGCGGCCGGCCTGGAGCATCCGCACGCGATCGGCGACGCGACCGACGATGCGAAACAACGGGCGCACGCCGCGGTCGAGCACCGTATCGGGCACGTGACTGTCGAACGCAGCCTGCTGCGGAAAGTACTCGGTGAATTTCGGCGCGTGGCGCGCAGGGCGCAGCGCCCACGCGAACAGGCGAACGAGCATGTCGGCAAATGACGAAGACGTGTATTGCATGCGCGCTCGCGGTGCGGCGTATCCGCAGTCCCACGTCCCGACCTCGGCGGGTTTGGGCCGTGCGGCGCGGCGCAGAAATATCGCGAGCACGATCAGCAGCGCCCCGTTCGCTATCGCGATCGTCAGCGTCGGCGCGGCCAGCTCGAGTGGCGTCGCGCCGTGACCGAGCCACGCCTTCGTCGCGTCGTCGAGGATGGGCGCGAGCACGGCCGGGCCAACGGCGATCGCGATGCAGCCGAGCGCGAGCGTTGCCATCGGCATGCGCATGCGCTTGCCGACTTCGTGCGCAGTGGCGCCGTCGGACGAGCGCGGTAGGCCAAGGAATACCGCGCCGAACGCTTTGACGAAGCATGCGAGTGCGAGCGCACCGACAAGCGAGAGCGCCGCCGCGGCGAGCATCGCGACAAGCCACGTCGGGCCACCGAGCAGCATCGCCGCGCGGAAGAGACCAAGGAAGATGAACAGCTCGCTGATGAAACCGTTGAGCGGCGGCAGACCGCAGATCGCGACCGCGCCGATCAAGAACGACATCCCGGTGCGCGGCATGCGTCGCCACAGCCCACCGAGGCGATCGATCTCTCGCGTGCCCGTGGCGTGAACGACCGCACCTGCCGACAGAAACAGCAGCGACTTGAACAGGCCATGGTTCCAAACGTGAAGCAGGGCGCCGGCCAAGCCGAGCGCGACGAGCTCGGGGCGATCCTCCGCACGACCGATGAGGGCGAGGCCAAGGCCGAGGCAGATGATGCCGATGTTCTCGACCGAGTGATACGCGAGGAGGCGCTTTAGATCATGCTGGCCGATCGCGAACGCGACGCCGAGCACGGCCGAGACAACGCCGACTGCGATCAGCGCGATGCCCCACCACAGCGGCGGGTTCTCGCACAGTGACGTGATGCGAACGAGGCCGTACAGGCCGACCTTGATCAGTACCCCCGACATTTGCGCCGAGACGTGACTAGGCGCGCTCGCGTGGGCTCCCGGCAGCCAGACATGGAGCGGCATCACGCCGGCTTTGATGCCGAAGCCGACCAGCGCGGTGAGAAAGATCGCATCGCGCAGCGGGCCCGCCAGTGCCGGTCGCCACGCGTCGAATTCGAGGCTGCCGCCGCTCGCTGCTGCAAGCATCGCGAACATCGCGAACAAACACAACGTGCCGAAGCGGGTCGCGAGGATGTAGACGTAGCCCACTTCGCGCACGGACGCGTGCTGATCTTCGGTCGTGATCAGCAGGAATGCGGCGAGCGCCATCATCTCCCAGCCGAGGAAGAACAACATGCCGTTCTTCGCGACGACGAGCAGCAGCAGGCCGCCGGTGAGCACGCCATAGAACGCGCGCAAGCCGCGACCGGTGTCGGGGTGTTCTCGCTGCGGCCAGTATTCGAGGCCGTAGATCGCGCCAAGCGCGGAAACCAGCGCGATCGGAATGACGAACACCGCCGCGATCGCGTCGACGCCAAAATGAAAGCTGCCGCCTGGTATCGACCACTCGGCGTCGAGCTCGCTCGTGTAGCCGAGGAGCCCCAGCACGCCGCTCGCGATCGCAGCTATACACCCGCCGACGAGGAGCACCGCGGCGAAGCGCTCCCATGCGCGACCGCTGCGCGCCGCAAACAGACCGGGGATACCGCTCAGCGTGCACAGCGCGATCGCCGCGAGAACGAGCCACGCACTTAGCTCGTCGATCACTCGTCGGCTCCGTCGTCAACGACACGTGGTGCCTCGTTCTCGATGCGGCTCGCTTCAGCGACGAGTATCTCGAGCCCGCCGCGAACGGCCGCGTGAAAGGCGGGATCGTGAAGCGCGCGGAGCAGTCGCGCCGCGAGCTGCAGATGCGAGCGGATCGTCGGGCTCACCGCGACGAAGATCGTACGAACGGGCAAGCCGTCAGCTGCGCCGAGGTAGAGCGGCGTCGCGAGGTGACATACCGAGACGCGAGGAGAGGTGCCGGCGACGACGATCGGATTGCGCACGCGCGGAATCGCGAGGCCGTCGCCGATCGCTGTCAATCCTGCCGATTCGCGCGCGAGCAGGACCTCGATATACAGCTCGCGGTCGACGGCGGGCGGAAGCACGCGATCGATAATCTCGAGCACGACTGCCTCGCGATCGGCACCTGCGATCGCGTCGTGGACGCCGCCAACGCGCAACGCCTCACTCAGCTTCGGTGGTCGATCCTCCGGGTCATCTTCGGCGAACGCCTCGACATGCACCGGCAGCCTGCGTGCCGTTGCCCACTCGAGCAGATCCGTGCGGTTGAATCTCAGCTGATCGCGAACGCGACGGCACGGAATCTCGTTGTCATCGACCCAGCGATAGATCTGCCGTTCCGATGTACCCAGCAGCTTCGCCGCGCTCCCCGCCGTCAACAGCATCGCGCGCAGTATTGCCCATCGCCGTGGGCCACCGCCAACGGCGGCGGACCTGAACCGCATCCTGCGGATGCGCTGCGACCAAACGCCGCCAGCGCTCGAACGCGAGCGCATGTTCTGCGCCTCGCGCGGCGCGCACGATGGCCTCGAGCATGAACAACCGTTGGACCTCAAAGTGTTCCGGAGTCCACGCGATTTCCGAGACATCGAGGATCTGGTCGCCCGCATTCGCGCGGGCTGCGAGCCACGTTGCAAGCTCGCGCTCCCACTGTGCAGCCGCGACTTCGAGCGCCGCCTCGGCCGTCGCACGCAGCATCTCGATCGCGACTTCATCGGACACCAGCAGCTCGGCACTCGGGCCAAGGCGGTGATTCGTGAACACGACCATGCCCCAAGCTAGCGACTCGGTCTGACAGCTTCGCGGCTCGGGCGAACGACCAAGGCGCTTGGGACCGAGATAAGCGTCCCGATCGGCACCGTGTACCGAACCGCTTTACGCCTCGAATTCGCAACGACTGGCGGTTTAAGCGCAGTTTCGGTTAGCATGGATCGGATGCGCGCCCGGCGTTAGCATCATATTGTGGGGACAGGTGAACCGCTTGCACGCACGATTATCGGCGGGCGCTACCGAATCGTCGCGTCGATCGGTCGCGGCGGCATGGGCGGTGTGTACCGCGCGTTCGATCTTTCAGGCAATCGCGACGTCGCACTCAAGATCCTGTCGCAAGAGCAACGCACAACCATCGATGGGGCGTTGCGGTTTCGTCGCGAGTTTCACACGCTGTCACAGCTCCATCATCCGCGCGTGGTAGATGTCTTCGAGTTCGGCGTCGATAACAAGAACCTCTATTACACGATGGAGCTGCTCGACGGACGCGACCTGCGCGACCTCGGCCGTGTACCCGCGCAGCAAGCATGTCGCGTCGTGCGCGATCTCGCGTCGGCGTTGGCGTTTTTGCATTCGCGCCGGTTGGTGCACCGGGATATCTCGTTGCGCAACATTCGTTGCACGAGTGACGGCCGCGCCAAGCTCATCGACTTTGGCTTGTTAGCGGTTGCCGGCACAACCGTTCCACCGTCGGGCACCGCGCCGTTCATGTCGCCGGAGACCTTGCGCGGCCAACCCGTAGACCACCGCTCGGATCTGTTCGCGATTGGTGCGGTACTGTACTGGCTACTTACGGGCAAGCTCGCGTTCCCCGCGAAGACGTTCGACGCGCTTCCGTCGCTTTGGGGTACGCCGCTCGCGCTGCCTTCGAGCCTGGCACCTGGCATTCCGCCGGCGCTCGACGAGCTCGTCATCGCACTGCTCAGTACGAATCCACTCGCGCGTCCGGCGGCGGCCGAAGTGATCGATCGCTTGTGCGCGATCGGTCACCTCGATCCGGCACCGGAGTTAGCGGCAGCGCGCGGCTATCTTGCGAGCACGGTCCTCGTCGGTCGCGAGAAGGAGATGCACAGCGCTCGCCGATGGTTCGATCGCGCAGCGAGTGGCAGCGGCCGCAGCGTTGTCGTTCGCGGCCCGACTGGCATCGGCAAGACACGCGTCCTCAAAGAGCTTCATCTCGAAGCGCAGATGCGCGGCGCACTCGTCGCGAACGTGAACGGTGAGACCGATCGCGGCGCGTACGGCGCGTTGCGCGAAGCGATGAAGAGTCTGATCGCGTGTGCGCCGGATCTGATGCCGAAGATGAGCGATCTCCCCGAGTTGATCGGGGGCAAACGTGCGAGCAAAGGTCGCACGGATCCGAATGAAGATCGTTTGCGCGTGCAGAGTCGACTCACAGAATGGCTGACCCAACTGGCAGAACAGCGGCTCGTCGTGCTGCTGTTCGACGATATCCAGCGCTGCGACGAAGCCTCTGCCGCGGTCCTGGCATCACTCGCACGCGAAGCCAGGCACCAGCGACTCATGCTCGTTTGCGCGTTGCGCACCGACGAGCCCGCACGCGCGGCTTCGCCGATTGCAGCGCTCGGCGATACATCATTCGTCCTCGAGCTCCAGGGCCTCACCGTCGATGATCTGGAGCATCTCGTCGCAACAAGCTTCGGCGCAGCGCCGTACGTGCGAAGGCTCGCAGCGTGGATCCATCGCGTATCGGCGGGTACGCCACTCTACGCCACCGAGCTGTTACGCGAGCTCGTCGAGCGCGGCGTGATCGCGTATCTCGATGGCACGTGGGTCATCGCGGACGCGTTCGAGAAAGTCACCGTACCGGTCGCGTTCGCGGATGCGATCGAACTGCGGCTCACGACGCTCAGCGACGGTGCGCGTGCGCTGGGTGAAGCGCTTGGACTTCACGGGCGCGAAATCGGGCTCGACGAATGCGTGCGGCTTGCCGGCGACAGCGCCGACAGCGTATTTGCCGCGCTCGACGAGCTCGTTCACAACGGGCTGCTGCTCGGCACCGAAGATCGCTACCGGTTCAGTCACGACGGCGTGCGCGAGGCATTTCTGCGCCAGCTGCCAGACGACCGGAGGCGCGCGCTTCACCTCAAGCTCGGCTCATTCCTCGTCGAGAACGGGGTCGATGATACGCTCGCGATCGGCTGGCACTTGGTACGTGGCGGCGATCCGCTGCGCGGTGCCGATTATCTCGAGCGCGGCGGCCGTGCGCTGTTCGATGCCCAATCGATGATTGACTCGATCACACCACTCGAAGCCGTCGTTCAGGTGCTCGAAGCGCACGGCGGATCGCGAACGCGTTGCGCCGAGATCCGCGTGCTGCTGCTGACGGCCGGAACAAGTGGCAACCACGAGGTCGTGGAGCGCCAAGCGAAACACCTGATCGACGAGCTCCGCGTCTCCACGGGCCTCGATACCGCGCGGCGGCTCGGCCGGATTTTGGGGCCGCGCGTAGCACTGGTCTGCGGCGTCGCGACGGCATGCGCGCGCTGGCTCTTCACATCGCCGAGTCAGCGGGGAGCGAATCCGATCCGTGGAATGCAGTGGCTGTTCATCGCCGCCGCCTCGTTAGCTGTTCGCTACGGTGAGGCGTTCGACGTGAGATCGTTCGACGAGCTGCTCGAGCTCATCCGGCCCGCGTCGGTGTTTCGCACGCGCATTCCGCACGCCGTGTTTCTGATGATCGAGGCGATGCGCGATTTCATCCGCGCGAAACACGCGCCGATTATGAAGAATATCGAGCGCGCGATCTGGCTGATCCAGCACGATCGATTGGCGCCGATCAGCGATATGGAGCGCAAGTCCGCCGAGACCGCGGCGCGCATGCTGCCGGTGTTTATCGCGGTGTCGCGTCAGGATCCGGGCTACGAGCAGTTGCTCGCGAAAGCGGAGCAATACGATCTGCGATTCTACACGATGCAAGGCTGTCAAGCTCGGGTCGCCTACTATCGCTCGCGTGGCGAAGAGCACGACGCGCTCGAATGGGAGAGCCGCGCGGAAACGCTCGCGCTCCAGCTCGGGTCGCTGCGCTACGTGCGTGCATGGATGAACATCGTGTCTGCGATGGCGTATGCACTGACGCGCGACGTGATGGGACTCAAGCGCTCGATTCACGGCCTGGCGGCATCGACGGCAGACGGCTTCGGCTACGAGGCTCCACTCGAGCTCGCGCGTGGCGAGTACTACCGCGAGCGCGGCGAGCTGGAACTTTCACGCAAATCACTCGAGCGCTGCCTCGAGACCGTTCCCGCCGAGATCAGTCTGATCATCCAGCCGGCGCTCGCCGCTCTTGCCGAAACATATCTCGCGTTGGGCGAGCTTGAACAAGCACGCGATACAGCACTGCGCGCGATCGCACGATCGAGTGCTCGTGACACAGCGATGATCGCGAACGAAGTGCGCAGCCAGCGTGTGATGGCGCTCGTCGAGGCAGCGTGCGGCCAACCAGAACTCGCCACGGCTCGACTCGATGACATCATCGCGCGTACGGCCGCCCTCGCGAGTCCATCGCTGTGCGGGATGCTGCACGATGCGCGCGCGCGCATCGCGTTCACGATGGGCGATGTGGATAACTTCACGTCTCATACCGACCGCGCGGCGCAGTTGTTTCTGAGCAGTCGCAATCCAGTGTTGATTGCGCGCGGCGAGCGACTCGCGCAAGGAATCATCGGTCCACACGAGCGCGCAGAACCGCATGAGGTGCTCGAAGATGCCGTCACGATCTCGGAGGTACCGGCACATATCACGTGCACGACCGTGCTCGAACGTTGCCGCGGACCGAGCGAGCGTGCCGCGCGCGCGCTCGAGGTGCTCGTCCAGTCAACGTCCGCGGAGTCGGGCTATCTGTTCATCCAGCGCGAAGCGCGGCTTATCGTGGTGGCACCGAGTACCGGCGAAACGCCGAGTGCCGAAATCCGAGAAGCCGCAGCTGACTCTGCACGCGGTGAAGTCCGCCTGCTCGGTGTCGGATCCGCCCACCCGCTGCGCGTGAATGCTGCTACCTCCGACGTTGTTGGCAGTGCCGTCCTGATCGCCGGCGCCGTCGAGCTCCGTGATCCGGATCCACTGTTACTCCAGGTAATCGCGCAAGCGCTCGTCGACCCCGGCGCAAACGCGGAGAACTAGCCACGTGCAGAGCCATTATTACGATCCGTATCCGAAGCTCGCGCGCTGGTACGACCTGATGGCCAAGGTCATGTTGACGCCGTTTGGCGGCGAACGCGCGTTTCGCTCTGCCGCGATCGAGGAGCTCGCCGTCGAACCCAGGATGTCCGTGCTCGAGCTCGGATGCGGGACTGGGGCGATGACCCGCCACTTGCTCGATCGCGGTGCGCTCGTCACCGCGGTCGATCTGTCGCAACACATGCTCGCTCGTGCGCGACGGCGCGCGCGCGGTGCGACGTTCGTGCAGCAAGACATCCTCGAGGTTCGCGATGTCGCGATCTACGACCGCGTGCTCGTCGCGTTCGTGCTGCACGAAATGGATCGGGCAACACGTCGCGCCGCGCTCGCGGTATGTCGGCGAGCGATCGCACCGCATGGGCTTATCGGCGTACTCGATTTCACGCGTCCACCGAACGCAGCGGCCGCGCACGTCCTCGCTGCCTATTTGCGAATCTCCGAGCCACCAAGCGCACGCGAGCTATTCCACCTCGGTGTCGAGAACGAGATCCGCGACAGCGGCCTCCGGGTCGAGCGCTCGATCGCGCTCGCACGCGGCACCGCGACTATCGTGATCGCGCGACCGTAACGCCCGCTACGGTCGACGAGACCTCGATCATTGCGAGCGAATGGCCTCAAACTGATCATGCACCCTAGCGGCTCGGGAGTGGCAGTACGCCGGCGGCAACGACATCAGCGCGCAGCCCTTCAGCGATGAGTCCTTGCAGCGCGCGGGCGCAGGTCGCGCATGGATCGACGCGATCGCCTGGCTCGAAGAGCGGCCTTTCCGAATCGGATGCGTTCGCGGTCACTTCGATGGCGCCCGGTCCGAGCTCGCCGAGAGCCGTACGCAGTGGCTCGCCCGTCAGCGTACCCGCTTCTATTCCGAGGCGGCGTTCGCACATCGCGAGGTAGCCCGAGAGCGCAGCGGTCACGGCGCAACGACCCGGGTCCACGAACCCATCGAGCCATTCGTTGTGCGCGACTCGATCGACCCAGTCGAGGTAGAACGCCGTGAAGCTCGTGCGAATCGGCGCGACGAGACCAACGGCGCGCGCGTCGATCCAGACCTGGCCCACGGCGGGGCCGTCGAGCACGAGCACCGCGAGATAGCCGCAACCGAGGTGCACGAGCGGCAGCCCGCGGCCGTTTGGCAATGCGATCATGAATGCGGGCGCGCGATCAGCCGGGATGAGCCCGTAATACGGCCCGACGCCGCCAGCCGATAACTGCGTCACGTATTCGCGGTAGTCGTCGGGGAGGTCGATCTCCGTCCGCGCAAGTGGTGGCAAACGTCGGTAACGATGTTGCGCAGCGCCGAACCGCTTATAGCCCGGATCCGATGCCGCGAACGTGGCGAGGACGTCGCGCAGTTGATCGAGCAGCTCACTCACCGATCACCGTGACGGAGATCTGACGGCGATGCGGCGATGTGCGGTGCTCCCATAGATAGAGTCCCTGCCAGGTACCGAGTGCGAGGCGGCCGTGCGAGATCGGGACACCGATCGAGGTCTGCGTCAGCACCGTCCGTACGTGGGCGGGCATGTCGTCGTCGCCCTCGGCGTCATGCGTGAAGATGCGATCGCCGTCGGGGACGAGCCGCGCTGCGAACGCCTCGAGATCGCGACGGACGCTCGGGTCCGCGTTTTCGCAGACGATGAGCGACGCGCTCGTGTGGTGCACGAACACGGTAGCCAGCCCATTTCGCGCATGGCTGGCACTGACGATGGCGGCAACGTCGCGCGTGATGTCGTAGGTCCCGCGGCCTTTTGTCGCGATCTGGAGCTCGCCTCGGTGGAACACGTCGAGAGTAAAGCACGATAGTGACAAGCTGCGTCTGCGGCGCGATACTTCACCGGTGATCCGCAGATCGCTCCGTTATGCCGAAGAGCTAACGGATGCCTTGAAGAACCAGCTCGCGCTCGCCTTGAGCGCGAAGGATCTAATTGCGTTCGGATTACGGTCGCGCCTACGCGAGGGGTATGGGGCGAAAGATTTTCGCGCTGACCTCCTCGCGGCGCTGGTGGTCGGCATCGTGGCGCTGCCGCTATCGATGGCGCTCGCGATCGCGTGCGATGTACCGCCGCAGCACGGCCTGTACACCGCGATCATCGCCGGTGTCGTGTGCGGGTTGCTCGGCGGCACCTACTATCAGGTCACCGGCCCGACCGCCGCGTTCGTCGTCATCCTCTTACCGATCGTGCATAAGTACGGCCTCGGCGGCCTGCTCGTCGCCGGCATGCTCGCCGGGGTGATATTGCTCGGGATGGGCCTGGCGCGACTCGGCAAGCTCATGCAGTTCGTGCCGCACCCGGTGACAAGCGGCTTCACGATGGGCATCGCGATCGTCATCGGGGCGCTTCAGCTCAAGGACGTATTCGGCGTGAAGAAGTTGCCGGTCACCGAAGGTGTGTTCGAATACCTCGAAGCACTTTACCAAGCGCGTCACACATTCAATTACTGGGACGTCGGCATCGCCGTATTCACCCTCGCGCTGCTGCTGTCGTTGCCGCGCGTGCTGAAGCGCATCCCGGTGCCCCTCGTCGCGCTCGTCATCGCCGCGCTCGGCGTGGTCCTTTGCGGCGAGCTCTTGCCGGCCGACTGGGGCTTTCACGCGACGACGATCGGCTCGAAATTCAGCTACCCGCTCGGCGGCGGCGAGGTCGGTCAGGGCATCCCGCCGTTGCCGCCGCTGCCGACGCTGCCGTGGCAAGTCGCCGATGCGAGCCATCCAACATTCACGCTCGATCTGCATACAATTCGCGAGCTGCTGCCGGCGGCGTTCGCGATCGCGATGCTTGGCGCTATCGAATCATTGATGTCGGCGGTCGTCGCCGACGGCATGGGCGGCAGTCGCCACGATCCGAATGCCGAGCTGATCGCGCTCGGCATCGGCAACATGCTGTGCCCGTTCTTTGGCGGCATCGCGGCGACCGGCGCACTCGCGCGCACCGCGACGAACATCCGCGCGGGCGCGCGCTCGCCGCTCGCGTCGGCCATGCACGCGATCTTCATCCTCGCGTGCACGATTGCGCTCGCGCCGCTCGTGTCGTACTTGCCAATGGCCGCGCTCGCAGCTCTGCTCATCATCGTCGCGCGCAACATGTCGGAGGCTCGTCACTTCATGCGGCTCGCGCGCATCGCGCCCAAGCACGACGTGATCGTGATGCTGACCTGCTTCACGCTCACGGTCGTTTTCGACATGGTCATCGCGGTTACCGTCGGCGTCGTGCTCGCAGCGCTGTTGTTCATGCGTCGGATGTCGGTGCTGACGAAGGCCGAGCTCGAAACGCCTGCCGAGCTCAAGCTCGACGTACCGCGCGGCGTTCGCGTCTACGAGATCGCGGGGCCGCTGTTCTTCGGCGCGGCGAAGACCGCGATGGAAGTGCTGCACACTGTCGGCAGCACGGATCACACGTACATCTTGAACATGCAGCATGTGCCGACGATGGACGCGACCGGGCTCGTCGCGCTCGAGTCGGTCATCGACCGGCTGAATCGCTCGAAGATCAAGATCATCTTTGCGGGTCTGTCGCCGGACATGAGTGAGCTACTCGCACGCGCCGGGATCAAGCGCGAGCTCGGCAAGATCGCGTACGCACCCGACGTCGAGACCGCAATCAGCATGGCGATCGTTCACGCCGCACGCAGCGGGCGGGCGATTCACTCGTCGGCATCGATTCGAATGCCGGTGCAGAATCCCGACGATACGCAGAGCCCGGCCGCGTAGCTAGACGTCGCCCCAGCCCGCGATCAGCACGCCCGCGGTGATCGCGATCGCGACCGCAGCGAGGAGCACGAGGATCGGCAGCCACACCGGCGTGCGTGCGGGTCGCGGCACGGCGACGGTTGGCATCGCGAGCTGGACGACTTGCGCCGCGAGTGGCATCAGCGTGATGCGCTCGAGCGACGCGAGCGCGTACGCGGCCGATGGCAGGCGATCGCCGGGATCCTTGATCAGCAGCTTCGCGATCAGCGCGTCGAGCTCCGGCGGCATGTGCGGCGCAAACGTGTGCAGTCGCGGCGGCGGCTCGTAGATGTGCATCGCCATCACTTCGAGGCCGCCTTCGGCTGTGAACGGCGGCCGACCTGTAAGCATCTCGAAAAGGATGCAACCGATCGCGTAGAGGTCCGCACGCGAGTCGACCTCGCCGTGTGCGTCGCATTGCTCGGGCGCCATGTATGAGGGCGTGCCGAGGATCGTGCCGCCGCGTGTCTTCTGTTTGTTGCCGAAGCGATCCGATCCGAGCTTCGCGATACCGAAGTCGAGGATCTTGACGCGAACGCCGCCCGGCAGGCCCGGATCGGGGAGGAGCAAGATGTTGTCGGGTTTGAGATCGCGATGCACGACACCGGCGGCGTGTGCTGCATCGAGCGCGGCGAGCAGCTGCATTCCGATCTGCTGCGCGAGCGCCGGATCGACCACGCCGCTGCGCGTGATGAAATCGCCGAGTGTCTCGCCGCGCAAGAGCTCCATCGCGATCCAGGCTTGGTCGTTCGGCAGCTGGCCGAAGTCGAACACCTCGACGATGCCGCTGTGGCGAATCGCGCTGGCCGCCTTCGCTTCGTGAAAGAAGCGATCGACGACGACCGGATCGACCGACCACTGCTGCAGCAGCACTTTGACCGCGGCGGGGCTGCCGAGCACGGTGTGCTCTGCGCGATAGATCGTGCCCATCCCGCCTTCGCCGATCTTCTCGACGAGCTTGTACTTCCCGACGGTGGCGCCGATCACGCGCTGTCGTTATATCACCGTGCCGGCGGTGTGGCTTCGAGGATTGCCGACCCTGCCTGATCGGAGGCAACGAGAATCGCGAAGCGTTCGACATTATCGAGATCGTTTGTTGACAAGCTCGCGTAGTCGAACCAACCGCGCAGATCGGTGTAGCCATCCTTGTAGAATGCGACGGCGCCGCCCTTCTTCTGCGCGTACACTTTGACGTACGTCGCCGCGAGCGGCGAGCGATCCGATGCGCGCTCGATGCGGATCTGGCCGTATTGATGCGAGAGATTCGTCGCGAGGTCGTTCGCGTAGTGGATCTTCGCCTTGCGCTGACCGGCCCCGATTGCAAGGGCGACAACGTTTTTGCCGCGGAGCGCGGTAGGCCACGGCACGCGCACCTCGGGCGGCGGATTCGCGAGCGTCTCGCGATGACCGGGCTCGATAAACGAGAAACGGGAGACATCGCTCTGCACGAACGGCTGGCGCGAGAACAACAGCTCGACATCCATCTCGAAGAAGCGAAGCTCGAGCGCCGCGACGTGCTGCTGGCGAATCACGACGCCGTCACGATCGACGACGATCTCGAACGCGGGCTGCTTTGCGGCGAGGTCGGCGTGCTGCTGCTCGCGGCTTCGTGGATCGACAATTGTCGGGGCCGCACCCTCGAGCTCGGCAAGCATCGCCGCGAGCGCTTCGAATTTGTGGCGCCAGCGGTCGACGGGTAGCTCGAGAGGCCCTTGGTCATCCCCGACGGGGGACCAGCGCGCCGCGAGCTCGCGCGCACGAGGCAGCTCGCCGGCGAGGCACGCAGCGTACGCCGCGAGGTAGTCATATTGCATGCGATCGACGATCGCGTTGTGATCGACGCGAGCGAGCATCGCGAGCGCGGCTTCGTCGCGATCCTGTGCGAGCAAGTACGCAGTCGCCGCGAGCAAGTCTTCGCTCGTCGGCGTGGGACGATGCGCGACGAGCTCGAGGAAGCGCGTGTATTGCGCAGAGAGCCCATCGTTGAGGATGCGCAGCTTCGGGCCGAGGCGATGCGCGCGCGCGTTGATCAGCGGTGCGTATTCGAGGTGCTCGTAGTCGCCGAGCGCTTCGGCATCGAGCTCGATCATAGGCATCTCGAGCACCGGGCTGCCGATCTCGAGCAGCACGTTGCCGAGCGCGCGCGCCCACGTTCGGATGCGCGGGCGATCATGATGCAGCAGCGCGTAGCCCCAGACCGCTTCGTTGTACACGCGACGCTTCTCGAGTGCGGCGATGATCGCGTCGTACGCCGGGCGCTCGCGTAGTCGCCACAAGATCCACTCGAGGTTGATCTCGGCGAGGTTTTGCGTGGCGAGATATTCGACGACCTCGGTGAGCGTGCCGCGCATCGAAATGTGCGGCCACGAGTGCGGATCGAGCGTGTCGCCGCCGGCCGTGACCTCTAGCTTGCGCGGTTGCGCGGCCGCGACGATCGCGCCGGCGCGGCTGACGTGCACCGGGAAATGCGTGTACGTGCCGGGCACTGGGAAATAGAACGCGTATTCGTGTCCGTGCGTGCCGTATGGCTCGAGCGCAATGTCGATCGTTTGCGTCGAGCGCGCACCGGCGAGCGCGATGCTGCCGCGCGGGATCTGGATCAACGCGGCGACGCGCTGCCGCGAGCTCGTTGGATTCGCGATCACGACCTGGCACGTGTAGACGACACCGGCGATGAAGGCGCCCTCGATGTATTTGTCGATCTGCTCGCCATCGACCCAGCGATAGCGATCGTCGGTGCGCACGTAGCTCTGACCGACGACGAGCGGTGGGCCGCCTTCGACGAGCTCGCCATCGACAAGCTGCGACGATCCGGCGAGCGCGTTCGTTGCCGCTGCGATCGTCAGGCGCGGTCCATCCGTGGTCATCGCGTGTTTGCCCGCGACGAACGGCAGATCGATCACGGCGAGCGCGCACATCGCTTCGGCAAAGGTGCCTGTCGCGAGCCCGAGCCACGGTGACAGAAACGGGCCTTCGCGATGATTCGCGAGCTCGCGCCACAATCGATTCGGCGCGATCATGTCGGGGCCGCTGTCGGCGGGGATGCGATGCCACCAGTTGTGCTCCGCCCATTCCTGCGTGCGATCGACGACTCGGAACATCGGCGCCTGTTCGCGGCGACGAGTGACGTCGGCATCGAATTCGTCACCGCGGTCAAAGCCGGCGACGCCGCCGCGCGACTTCGCCATCTTCTTCTTCGGCTGCGGCGCGCGTTCGAGCTCGGCGTCGTCCATCGGCATCGCCGCCGCCGACGCCGCGCCCGGAGCACGTCGCCTCGCCGCCACCGTCTGCTCGCCGAGCGCGAGCGAGGCCATGCGATCCGTGACAGCCGCTTCCGCCGCGTTCTGGATCTCGCTGTCGGCATCGAGGGTCGATGCGCCGAGCAGCGCATCGATGATGCGGCTGTCGCGCGCCGGATCCGGAGGCTGGATATTGACCTCGTCGGTGAGCAGCCGCACGAGCGCGGGCTCGGCGAGCATCCGCTGCGCGAGCAACGCGCGCTCGAACGCGTTCAGGCGCGTGAGCGACGCCGGCTCGAGGTACGGCGTGAGGTCGGCATCGAGCAGCCAGTGGTCGATGAACGTCTTCGTTCGCTTGTGCGCGAGGTACGGCCGGATGACGGTATCGAAGAACGCGCGGTCCTTGCCGTAGAGAAACAGGTGCAGCTCGTGACACGCGTATTTCGAGTACAGCTCGCGCCGCTCGGCGTCGGGCATCGTGTGCCAGCGGGTGACGAACGAAAATTCGCGGAGTACCTCGTCGTCGCGCAGCGCGAGCAGATACGCGTGCGCACGCTCGACGGAATCGAGCAGGTGGATCTGCGCGGTCGCGAGGTCTTCGATCACGATCGCTTCGCCGGGCCGCAGCGGCGCGATCGCTTTCTTCTGCGTTGTATGGCGCAGCGGATCGAGTGCGATCGCTAGGCGCAGGTCGCGCACATCGAGCGGTGTTTCGTCGAGCGCGAGCCGGCGATAGCTCGTGCCGAGCGGATCGTCGACGATGACGGTCACCGTCGTCGCGCTGCCGAGCGCGGCACGCGGCACGGCGATTACGCCACGCTCGTCGGGCACGAGGTTCGCGATGACGCTCGGCGGAGTCGCGAGGAAGTCGTAGCCGACGTACGCGTCTTGATCGATCGGCATCGCACGTTGTTGCGCCGCGCCGCCGTAGCCGGCTTGCATTGGAGCAGGTGCGGCGGCGCCAAATGCGCGGCCGGACGCAGGTGTCGCCACGTCGGTTGTCGTCGTGCGGCGTGCCCACGGATTGAGGAGCAGGCTTGGCTTCGGGAGCTGCAGCGTTGGGAAGCGCTTCGCGTTGCGACGTTCGAGCACGTAGCGGTATTCGTCGCCGAT
>Ga0070698_100000673_pt1 | contig 36490 bp, 34 predicted proteins | sample KBSK1502metaG_FD_65477 | JGI IMG/M metagenome (GOLD analysis project Ga0070698, IMG submission 65477) | Corn, switchgrass and miscanthus rhizosphere microbial communities from Kellogg Biological Station, Michigan, USA - KBS K1-50-2 metaG | ecosystem: Host-associated > Plants > Roots >... | reverse complement strand
CGAGGCCATCAAGGTTTCCAGGTGTACGCCGTGACAGATCCGGGCAGCATCTCGGCACCCGAGCCAGGAGCCCGCGGGGTGACGTAGTGGCCGTCGTGGATCGCGGCGGGGGTCACGAAGTGCTCGTGCAGGTGGTCCACGAACTCGATCATCCGCCCTTCGACGCGGCCCGACACCGCTACATAGTCGAGCATCGAGAGGTGCTGGACCATCTCGCACAGCCCTACGCCCCCCGCGTGCGGGCAGACCCGGACCCCGAACTTCGCCGCCAGCAACAGGATCGCGAGATTCTCGTTGACCCCGGCGACCCGGGTGGCGTCCATCTGCAGGACCTGGAGGGCGTCCATCTGGAGGAACTGCTTGAACATGATCCGGTTGGCCATGTGCTCGCCCGTGGCCACCGGCACCGGGTCGATCGCCGCGGCGATGGCGGCGTGCGCCACCACATCGTCAGGGTTGGTCGGCTCCTCGACCCACGCCAGGTCGTACGGCGTGAGCTTGCCGATCCACTCGATCGCCTCGTCCACCTCCCAGCGCTGGTTGGCATCGATGGCGATCCGGATGTCGGGCCCGACCGTGGCACGCGCCAGCGCGACCCGGCGTACGTCGTCCTCGAGATCGGCGCCGACCTTGAGCTTGATCTGACGGAACCCTTCGGCGACCGCTTCGCGGGCGAGGCGCACCAGCTTCTCGTCGTCATAGCCGAGCCACCCCGGCGTCGTCGTGTACGCCGGATAGCCGCGCTGCAGCAGCGCGGCACGACGCTCGTCGCGGGTGGGCTCGGCGTGGCGCAGGATCGCCAGCGCCTCGTCTTCGGTGAGCACGTCGCGCAAGTAGCGGAAGTCGACCAGGTCGACCAATTCGTCCGGTGTCATCCGCGACAGCAGATCCCACAACGGCAGGCCGGCCCGCTTGGCCTTGAGGTCCCACAGGGCGTTGACGAGCGCCCCGACCGCCATGTGCATGACGCCCTTCTCGGGTCCGAGCCAGCGCAGCTGGGAGTCGTGCACCAGGCGCCGCCAGGTCGCCCCCATGTCGTCGAGCAGGTCGTCGAGGGCGTGACCGACGACGTAGGGAGCCAGGGTCTGGATCGCCGCGACCTGGACGTCGTTGCCGCGGCCGATGGTGAACACGAGGCCGGCACCGCAGTGCCCGTCGTCAGCGTCGGTCTCCAGGGTGACGTAGGCCGCGGAGTAGTCGGGATCGGGGTTCATCGCGTCGGATCCGTCGAGGAACTCCGAGGTCGGGAAACGGACGTCGACGGCGGTCAGACGGGTGATGCTGGCCATGAGGACTCCTCGAAACATGAGATGAATTGAAAGATTAGACATCCGATGTTTAGGCTGTCAAGATATCCGCCACAGCTCCGATTGCTCCGGAAGGAATACGTCATGAAGTTCGCCCGCCTCGGCCCCGTCGGCCAGGAACTGCCGGTGGTCGTGCTCGACGGCGAGGTGCGCTCGATCGCCGGGCTCACCGCTGACATCGACGCGTCCTTCTGGGCCGACGACGGTCCGCAGCGGGTGGCCGCTGCCCTGGCCAACGGTGGGCTGGCCGACGGCACCCTCCCCGTGGTGCGCGACGCCGACCGGCTCCGCATCGGCTCGCCCATCGCGCGACCCGGTTCGATCATCTGCATCGGCATGAACTACGCCGCCCACTGCGCCGAGACCGGTGCTGACTCACCCGAGCACCCGGTGCTGTTCTTCAAGGCCTCCAACACCCTCGCCGGCCCCCACGACACCGTGACCATCCCGCGCAACAGCGTGAAGACCGACTGGGAGGTGGAGCTGGGCGTCGTGATCGGCAAGCAGGTCTCCTACCTCGACTCGCCCGCCGAGGCGCTCGACCATGTTGCCGGCTTCGTGACCGTGAACGACCTCTCCGAGCGCGAGTTCCAGATGGAGGTCTCCGGCGGCCAGTGGAGCAAGGGCAAGAGCTGCCCCGGGTTCAGCCCGGTCGGCCCGTGGCTGGTCACCCCCGACGAGGTGGAGCACCAGTCACTCGGCCTGCGCAGCTTCGTCAACGGCGAGCCTCGCCAGGACTCCACCACGGCCGACCAGATCTTCGATGTCGCGTTCGTGATCCATCACCTCAGCCAGTTCATGACCCTCGACCCGGGCGACCTGATCATGACCGGCACTCCGGAGGGCGTGGCCGTCTCCGGCCGCTACGCCTACCTCACGCCCGGCGACGTCGTCGAGGTCGAGATCGACGGCCTGGGGCGCCAGCGCCAGGAGTACGTCGCGTTCGGCAACGACCGATGAGCACCGGCAGCGAGTACGACGGCCTGGTCGCGATCGTGACCGGCGGCGCGTCGGGCATCGGGGCGGCCATCTGCGACGAGCTGCACGGGCGCGGCGCTCGCGTCGCCGCCCTCGACCTGGACCCCTCCGGCGTACCCGAGGGGATCCTCGGCATCACCGCCGACGTCAGCGACGATGCCAGCGTGCGCGCGGCGGTCGACCAGGTTGTCGCTGCCTACGGCCGGCTCGACGTGGTCGTCAACAACGCCGGCATCGGTGCCGTCGGCACCGTCGAGGACAACTCCGACGACGAGTGGCACCGCGTCTACGACATCAACGTGCTGGGCCTGGTCCGGGTCAGCCGGGCCGCCCTTCCGCACCTGCGCCGGTCACCGGCTGCCTCGATCGTGAACATCTCCTCGATCGCCGCGACCGCCGGCCTCCCCCAGCGGGCGCTCTACACGGCCACCAAGGGTGCGGTGCAGGCGCTCACGATGGCAATGGCTGCCGACCACGTGCGCGAAGGCATCCGGGTCAACTGCGTGAACCCCGGGACCGCCGACACCCCGTGGGTGCAGCGCCTGCTCGACTCGGCTGACGACCCCGCAGCCGAGCGCACCGCCCTCAACGCCCGACAGCCGCATGGCCGTCTGGTCGCCGCCGAGGAGGTCGCCCTCGCGGTCGCCTACCTCGCCGGACCGGCCTCGGGCTCCACCGTGGGCCACGCCCTCGCCGTCGACGGCGGCATGGCTACCCTGCGGTTGCGTCCCGCGAACTGAGCCAACGCTCCGGAGGAGCTCCTGACTCAGCCGGCGAGCAGGTGTGCACAGTCGTTCAGGCGACCAGCGGTGGTGGCCTTCGTGGCGGGTGGTAGGTGAACCGATCGCGGTCGTCGACTTCAGGTGGCGGCGTCCAGACAGGCCGGCGGGTGCGTGGGTCGAGGTGGACCTGCCAGGGGGTCTGGTGAGTGATCGTGTGGTGTCTTCGACACAGCAGGACGAGGTTGTCGAGGCTGGTCTGGCCGCCGTCGGCCCAGTGTCGGATGTGGTGGGCGTCGCAGGCGATCGGGAGCCGGGTGCAACCGGGGAACACACAGTGTCGATCACGCAGCACCAGCGCCAGCCAGATCGCGGCGGTCACCAACCGGTTGGTCCGCCCGACGTCGAGGATCTGCGAATCGGTGCCCAGCACGGCGGGGATGATCTCGGCGTCGCAAGCCAGGCGGCGTACGGCGGCAGCGGACAAGCTCTCACCTGAGGCGAGCACGCCGCGGACGCCGACCCCGGAGCGGAGGTCGTCGTAGGACGTGGTCACCGTGATCCGGGCGGTGCTGCCGTGCGCGTGGGGCAGCGAGTCAGTCGCGGCCAGCCGGGAGCAGGCCTCCACCAGGGCGTCCCACAGCCGTGCGCCGGCCTCGCGGGGGTCCTTGCCGTCGTGGGCACACACCGGATCGGGGCAGCGGCTGCCCGTTCGGTGCCCGTGCTCGTCACGACCGGGGACGGCGGACAGGTCGCCACCGCAGGCACCGGGCTCGCTCACCACAGGTGCGGCCAGCGGCATCAACGTCGCCTTGACGAGCTCGGCTTCCTCGAGGGTGGCATAACCCTTGATCCGAACCCCGCCGACGGTGTCGGGGGTCAGGGTGAGGAACCGAGCCTGGTGGGCGCCGCGCTCCTTGAGCTCCCTGTCGCGATCATCGCCCAACAGGGTGCCGTCGGGGTCGAGGTCGTGGACGATGTCAGCGAAGCTGTGGTCGAGGTCAGTGGCATCGAACCTGTGGGTGCGCACCAGCTCGAGCAAGGCGCCCGTGGCCTGGTCGCGTAGTGCCGGCACCTGGGGCAGGGTCGCGACCCGGCCCCCGATGACGCCGGCCTGGGCCAGGGATATCTCTCCGGCAGCCAGGGCCTCGCGCACGACAGGCAGGTCCGCGGTGTGCCTGGCGACCCGCACCAGACCAGCCCCCGCGCCCTTGCGACCACCGGTCACGTGAGTGAGCAGGTCCTTGGCCGAGGCCCAACCGGCCGCCGCACCCGCATCGGTGACCTCGAGCCGCTCTGCGGCCGCCACCAGCGCACCGTCCAGGATCGACTTCATCTGCCCCAGATCAACGACCGCCGCCAACAGCTCAGCGCCCTCGACCTCAGCCCACGGCACACCGGCCAACCCCTCAACGCCACGGACCGCCGCAGCGATCGCGTCAGGCACCCGAGAAGAAGACATGACGCCATCTTATCGAACAGATGTTCGAACGGCAAGGGTGAAATTCACGCGGCCGCCATCCCGGTCAGCTGAGCGGCGCAAGCCCATACCAGCGAAGGGCCGTCCCGCCCCACACCTGGAGCTGCTCGGCGTGAGTCAGGTCCCCCACCAGGAGCTCGAGCAGCGCGATGTTCTCGTCGTACGACGTGCGAAGCAGGCAGACCGGCCAGTCCGAGCCCACCATCACCCGGTCGGCGCCGAAGGACTGCAGCACGTGCGAGGCGTAGGGCTGCAGGTCTTCGACGGTCCAGTCCTCCGATGCCTCGGTCACCAGACCGGAGAGCTTGCAGGCGACGTTCGCGTGCAGGGCCAGAGCGGAGATGTGCTCACGCCAGGCAGCATCATCACCGGAGGCGATCGGTGGCTTGCCGGCATGGTCGAGCACCCAGCGCACGGCGGGCACCTGACCCACCACGGCAACGGCCGAGGGCAGCTGGTCGTGGGTGACCACCAGCTCGTAGACCAGCCCGGCAGCGGCGACGGCCTCGAGTCCGCGACGTACGTCGGAGCGCAGCAGCCAGTCAGCGTCCGCCTCGTGCTGGACCTGATGGCGGATCCCGACCAGCCGATCGCCGCCTGGCAACGCCTGAAGCGCGGCCAGCCGCCCGGCGACGTCGGGTGCGGCGAGGTCGACCCAGCCGACGACGCCCAGGATCCGGGGGTCGCTCGCCGCGAGCGCCAGGAACTCAGGCGTCTCCTCCGGCACGGTCACGGTCTGCACGAGGATCGTCCCGGCGATGCCGTGGGCGTCGAGCGCGGGAGCAAGGTCCGACATGGCGAAAGACCGTCGCAGCACCGGCAACTCGGCCGTCCACGGCTGGTCGCGGACGGTCAGGTCCCAGAGGTGCTGGTGGGCATCAATCCGCATGGAACACCTCGCGCATCGGCGACCACTGCTCCCCCTCGGCGGCCGTCTCGAGCCGTTGCTGGCACGGGTCGGTGAGCTCCCACCAGTCCCGGGTGACCGGGTCCTCCGCCATCCGGGCCATGTCGGCGTCGAAGTCGTCCCCGACGTACTCGAAGTAGGCGAACAGCCAGCCGTCGCGCAGGAAGATCGTGTAGTTGCGCATCCCGCTGTCGTGGATCTGCCTGAGCACCTCGGGCCAGACGCTGGCGTGCAGGCGGAGGTACTCCTCCTCCATCGAGGGCCGCAACCGGATCACGGACCCGACGCGGCGTACGCCGGACAGGTTCACGCCACGGACTCCGCGTGCATCAACCGGACCACCTGCTTGCTGGCCACGTCGTACCGGTGCTCGGAGTTGTCCACCTCACCAGTCAACCGGTACTGGTGCATCACCAGGATCCGGTCGGCCAGCGTGACCATCTCGGGCAGGTCCGAGGTGATCAGCAGGATCGCCAGGCCCTTCTCGGCCAGGTCGACGATGAGCTGGTGGAAAGCCGCCTTGGTGCGCACGTCGATGCCGACGGTCGGCTCATCGATGACCAGGATCGAGCAGTCCGCTGCCAGCCACTTGGCCAGGCTGATCTTCTGCTGGTTGCCTCCGGACAGCTGCCCGGCCAGCTGACGGGGACCCGACACCTTGATGCCGAGGCTGTCGACGTACGACGTGAGCACCTGGTCCTCGGCCCGGTCCCGCACGAGGCCCAGGCGCGCAAGGCGACCCCAGATCGTGACGGCCACGTTGCGGCTGATCGTCTGCTCGAGGAAGACGCCTTCCTCCTTGCGGTTCTCGGTGACGTAGCCGATGCCGTGCTTGCTGAGCGCCTCGTTGACCGACGAGATCGTCGTCGGCACCCCGCGCACCAACACCCGCCCATCGGTGATCCTGTCCAGACCGAGCAGGGCGCGCGCGAGCTCGCTGCGGCCAGCACCCACGAGACCGTAGAGCCCCACGATCTCGCCGGGATGCACGGTGAGCGAGACCTCGCGGTGGCCGCGCCCGGTCGAGACCGCGTCCAGCTCGAGTGCGGGCTCCCCCGTGCGCTGCGGGTTGCGCAGCGCATCGGGTTCGAGCTCGGCGAACTGGCGACCGACCATCAGGTCAACGACATCGCTTCGCGTGAGATCGGCGAGCGGCCGGCTCTCGCAGACGCTGCGGCCGTCACGCAGGACCGTGACCGTGTCGGCGACCGCGAACACCTCTTCCAGCTTGTGGCTGACCAGGACGATCGAGCAGCCGCCGTCCTTGAGCTTGGCGACGACGCGGTAGAGGCGGTCGGCCTCTTCCGGCGTCAGCGTGGAGGTGGGCTCGTCGAGCAGGAGCACGCGGCTCCTGGTGGCCAGCGCCTTGGCGATCTCGACCAGCTGCATCTGGGCGACTGACAGGCTCGAGACCGGCGCATCGAGGTCGAGGTCGAGGTCGAGCTGCTGCAGGCACTCGGCCGCCCGGGCCTTCATGGCCGCCCGATCGACGATGCCACGCTTGCGGGGAAGGTGCTGCAGGGCGATGTTCTCGGCGACCGAGAACGCCGGCACCAGGTTGCGCTCCTGGTGCACCACGCCGATGCCTGCGGCGATCGACTCGTGCGGGTTGCCGAAGCTGACCGTCTCCCAGGCGACGTCGTCGGGGGCGACCGAAACGGTGCCGCCGTCGCCCTTGTAGACGCCGGTGAGGATCTTGATCAGCGTGCTCTTGCCGGCACCGTTCTCGCCCAGCAGCGCGTGCACGCTGCCCGGCTCGAGGCTCAGGTTCACGCCATCGAGGGCGCGCACCCCCGGGAAGACCTTGACCAGTCTGGTTGCCCTGAGCCTCATGTCTCGTCCGTCCCGTCCTTGCTCTGGCTCAGCATGACCGCGCCGAGCACGACGCCACCGACCACGAGGTCGACCCAGCGCGGGTTGATGTTGTACTGCGCCTGCGCGACGTCGACCAGGCGTACGACGTAGGCGGCCAGGCAGGTGCCGAGCACGCTGACCGCGCCGCCGACCAGCGCCACGCCGCCGATGATCGGGGCTGCGAAGCTGGGCAGGAGCAGGTCGTCGCCGATGCTGGCGTTCACCGAGCCCGACAGCATCAGCACCAGGACGCCGGCCACACCGGCGAGCAGTCCGGACAGGGCATGCGCGAGCACGACGCTCCTGTCGTTGGAGATGCCGGAGAGCCGGGCCGCCAACGGGTTGCCGCCGCTGGCCAGGAGCTGTCGCCCGGCGACGCTGCGCCGGAAGAACCACGCCACGGCGATCGCGACCGCGACGGCCACGAGGAACACGGTCGGCAGCCCGAGGATCGATGCCCGGCCGAACTTCACCAGCCCCGGCGCATAGCCGTCGTAGGTGCCGGTGCCGTGCACGCCGTACCGGAGCCCCGAGATGATGGTCATGGTGGCCAACGTGACGATGAAGCCGTTGATCCGGGTGGCCACCACGAGCAGGCCGTTGATCAGCCCGGCGAGGGCCCCGATCAGCAGCGCTCCGGGCACTGCCAGCCAGGGCGTGACCCCGTGGTCGACCATCAGCCCGGCCGACACCACGGCGCTCAGGCCGGTGAGTACGCCGACCGACAGGCTCATCTGACCCACGGCCAGCACGACCATCTGGGCCAACCCGATCACGATCGGGACGGCGAGATACTGCAGCACGGCCCGGATGGTGTCGGAGTGCAGCAGGTTGCCGTGCGTGGTGATGATCAGCGTGATGGTCGCGATCAGGGCCAGGGCGAAGAGCAGCGCTTCGGTGCGCCCGACCCGGTGCACCAGGGTGGTCACGGCCGGCGGCCGGGCCTCCTCGACTCGTGTGGCGCTCATGTGCGAACTCCTCGCCGCTCGGCGATCACGTGACGCACCCGGTCCAGGGACAGGGCGATCAGCAGCACGCCACCGATCAGGATCTGAAGCTGGTCGAACTGGAACTGCAAGAGGTTGAGGCCCTTCTGGATCACGGTCGTGAGCGTCGAGCCGAGGACCGTGCCCAGGACGCTGACAGCACCGCCGGCGAGCAGGGTGCCGCCGAGCACCGGGGCGAGGAACGACGGCAGCAGGAACTGCTCGCCGAGAGTCGCGGAGAAGGCGCCGTTGTTCATGGCGAGCAACCAGCCGGCCAGTCCGCAGAGCAGACCCGACAGGGCGTGCGCCTGGAGGATGCGCCGGTTCACGGGGATGCCGGACAACCGGGCGGTCCGCAGGCTGGAGCCGGTCATCAGGATCTCGCGGCCGACCCGGCTGAGCCGGAACAGGATCCCGACGGCGAGCATGGCCACGAGCGCGAAGGGCACCACGAGGGGAATGGGAGGTCCGCAGACCGACCCTGAGCAGTAGTCGCTCATGTTGTCGAAGCGCAGCGTGTCCATGCCGGCGGGATGGACCGAGAAGGCGACGCCGTCGGTGAAGCCCGCATAGAGCAGGGACACCAGCCCGAGGAGCCCGAAGTCGAGGGCCAGGGTGACCACGAAGGAGCTGATGCCGGTGGCGGTGATGATCAGCCCGGCGACGGCGCCGACGAGGGCGCCCGCGACCAGGGCCACCAACAGCCCCACAAAAAGTGGGGCATCGAGGCGGTCGTAGGTGAGGCCGGCCGCGAAGGCCGACAGCGCGGCCATCCGGCCGACGGCAAGGTTCATGTGGCCCAGCGACAGCACCGACAGCTGGGCGAGTCCGACCACCACGAACACGCTGAGGTCTGCCTGCATCGGCACCAGCGTCAGGTCGACGTTGAGGAAGGACGGACGCAGCGTAGAGAACAGCACCACGAGCCCGGTGATCACGACCACGAGGCCGAAGCGCTGGTTGGCCCACCACGGCAGGCCGCGCTGGACGGCGGGCAACGACTCCTCGAGCGCCTCGGGTTCGGACTTGGCCATCACGTCAGTCATTGTCAGCCCACCGTGTTCCTGTCCAGGGCGTCGAAGTCCCAGTCGATGCCGAGGCCCGGCGACGTGGGGGCGGTCGCCATCCCGTCGACGATGGTCAGCTCCGATGTCGTCACACCACGCAGCTGCGGGATGTACTCGACGTAGCGGCCGTTGGGGATCGCCGCCGACAGGCTGACGTGCAGCTCCATCAGGAAGTGCGGGCAGACCTGGACGTTGTGGGCCTCGGCCGCATGGGCGACCTTGAGCCACGGGGTGATGCCCCCGATCCGGGCGACGTCGACCTGGACGATGCCGGCCGCTCCCCGGGCGAGGTACTCGGCGAAGTGGCCGATGGAGTACATCGACTCGCCCACCGCGATCGCCACCGACGTGTGCCGGGCCAGGCGCTCGTGTCCGGCGACGTCGTCGGCAGGCAGCGGCTCCTCGAACCAGAGCGCGCCGACCTCCTCCAGCGCCGCCGTACGCCGGAGCGCCTCGACCAGGGTGAAGGCCTGGTTGGCGTCGACCATCAGGTCGCGATGCGGCCCGATGGCGGCACGTACGGCGCGGAGGCGCTCGGCGTCCTCCTCAGGTGACGGCTTGCCGATCTTGATCTTGACGCCCTTGGCGCCAGCGGCGACGACCTTCTCCGCTCCGGCCGCGAGGTCCTCGATCGGCAGGTGCAGCCAGCCGATCTCGGTGTCATAGACCGGGACCTGGGTCTTCGCGCCACCAGCAACCACGTGCAGCGGAAGGCTGATCACGCGGGACTTGCGGTCCCAGAGTGCGGTGTCCACCGCGGCCAGCGCGAGCGAGGTGATCGCGCCGACCGCGGTGGCGCGGGTGGCGTCGTACAGACGACGCCACACCGCTTCCACGCGATCTGCGTCCTGCCCCAGGAGCTCGGGCAGGAGGTAGTCGTTGAGCAGCGCCAGGACGGAGGTGCCCCCGGTGCCGATCGTGTAGGAGTACCCGAGTCCCGTGGCCCCGTCATCAGTGGTCACCTCGACGAAGACGGTCTCCTGCTTCAGGAAGGCCTGCATCGCATCGGTTCGCACCGTCTCGACCGGGATGTCGACGAGCCAGGCGCGGGCTTTCGAGATTCGGGCACTCATCAGCAGCTCAGGTAGGTCGAGTCGAAGTCGGACTTGATCTGGTCGGAGGTGGCCTGGCGCTCGGCGTCGTAGGTGTCCACGTTGTCCTTGGTCACGACGAACGAGCCTGAGTCGATGATCACGCCCGGCTCCTTCATCGTGCAGCCCTCGAGCAGCTTGGAGAGCGCGTAGGAACCGACGTAGCCCTGGCCGGTCGGGTTCTGGACCACCGTGCCCGCGACGTAGCCGTCCTTGATGCCCTGCAGGATGGTCGGGTCGTCGTCGATCGCGATGACCGAGATGGGCAGGCCCGATTCCTTGACGGACTCGGCCGCGGCGACGGCCGGGTTGTAGGCGGTGGTGACGATGCCGTCGATGTCCTTGCCCTTGGCGGCCATCAGGTCGGCCACCGCGCGCTGCGCGGACTGCAGGTCGACGTCGATGTCGGTGATGGTCTGGATCAGCTTGACCGCGCCGTTGGTCTCGGCGACAGCCTTCTCGACACCGGCGATGCGGCGCTGGGTGTTGGAGTCGACCTTGTTGCCGGTCAGGTGGACCAGGTTGCCCTTGCCACCCATCGCCGCGATGGCGGCCTGGGCCGCCTTGTAGGCCGCGGTCTCGGTGTCGGTCGACAGGCAGAAGGCCGCCTTGTCGACGTCGCCGGCCGGGCAGGAGGCCAGCGAGGCGACCTGGAAGCCCTGGCGCTCGAGGTTCTCGAAGGTGGAGTTGATGTTGTCGGGCGAGACGCCGAAGATGCCGAACGCGTTGTAGCCCTGAGCGGCGAGCGACGTCAGGACGTCGTTCTGCTTGGTCTGGTCCCAGGCGCCGGTCTCGTTGAACGTCGCGTCGCCCAGACCGAAGTCAGCCTTGGCCTGCGCGCCGGCGGCGATCCACGGCTGGAAGTAGGGGTGCGGTCCGCCCGGCACCAGAGCCACCTTGACCTGGTCGGCGGAGAGCTTGGTGTCATCAGTGGTGTCGGTGGCCTTCTTGGAGCAGCCGGTGGCCACCATGGCCAGCGAGGCGACACCCACGAGGAGCTTCACCCCGGTGCGACGTGCATTCATGTTCCATCTCCTGGTCCGTGATGGTCGTCACTACGACGACTGGTGGAAACATAAAACGTCATACGTATCTTGTCAACCGTTTTGCGCTAGGCTCCCGGCATGTCATCGACGCAAGATCTCCAGCCCTGGCCGCGCCGGCCGGCGCGGCTGGCGACAGCGGTCATTGAGGAGCTCGTCGACCGGATCGTCAGCGGCGACTTCGCGGCCGGGTCGACGTTGCCGACCGAGCCCGCCCTGTGCCAGACGTTCGGCGTCAGCCGCAGCGTCTTGCGCGAAGCCACCAAGGCATTGGAGACGATGCGCCTGGTCAAGGTCCAGCAGGGCCAGGGCACCACCGTTCTGCCCTTGCTCAACTGGGATCTGGTCAACCCGATCGTGCTCGCTGCGGTCGTGCGCCACGACGCCGAGCTCGAGGTCCTCGACCACCTCGTCGACGTACGCCGCGCCCTGGAGTCGCAGATGGCCGGCAGCGCAGCCCTGCGGATCACCGACGCCGAGCGCGAGCTCATGGACGCCAGGCTCGCGGATCTCGAGGAGCAGGTCGACCACCCCGACACCTACTCCGCCGCCGACGTGGCCTTCCACGACTCGATCCTGGCTGCCTCGGGCAACATCCTCGGCCGCGCGATCATCAACACGCTGACCGAAGAGGCCTACCGCAGCCTGCGCTACATCGGCGAACCGACCAGGGAAGACCGCGAGCGCTCCAACGTGGCGCACCGACAGATCCGTGACGCGGTGGCCAGCGGCGACGCCGATGCGGCCCGCGAGCTGATGAACACCCACATCGTCGAGGCCTGGGAACGCCGACGTCCGACCAAGGCCGATCGTGACCGCCGGGGTGGGCACCCGACTGACAGGGATGCACCTTCTGCGTGAACGCTCGCCCGATCGTGCCCCTGCCAGGGGGTTCCGTGGCTAGAGAGAGGCTCCGGCCCCGAGCCGCGGCATCCGCTCAGGAGCGATGATCGCGCCCCGCTCGGAGACCACCCGCGCCGCGACTGCGTTGCCGAGGTGAGCGGCTTGCCGCGCGTCGAGTCCGGCCAGCCGGGCGGCCAGGTAGCCGCCGTTGAAGCTGTCACCCGCTGCCGTGGTGTCGACCGGGACCACCGGCTCGATCGGGACGTGGACCAGGTCACGAACGTCGCCCACCCAGGCGCCCTCCGCGCCCACCTTGATCGCCATCTCGGCCACGCCCAGAGTCGCCAGTCGCTCGGCGCACGAGGGCAGGTCGTGGGCCGCGCCCAGGGCGATCTCGTCGTCCAGGGTCACGAGCGCGACATCGCTCACCGCCAGGACATCGGCCATCGCCAGAGCGGCTTTCGCAGCGGACGGCCAGCCCAGGGGCCGATAGTTGCTGTCGAAGGCGACGCGGGTGCCCTCGGCACGCAGGTGCTGGAGGCGCGAGACCAGGGCTTCGCGTACGGCAGGGGGCATCAGCTGCAGGGTGATGCCGGAGAGGTAGACCAGGTCGCCACGGACCTGGCCGATCCAGTCCTGCCCCGCGAACAGCTGTGCCGCGGCCGAGTCCCCCCGCCAGTAGGTGAAGGAACGCTCGCCCTCGTCGTCGGTGTCGATGAGATACATGCCTGGGGCGCCGTCGGGTACGACGAGCGAGTCATCGCCGAGACCTTCCTGCTCCCACCGGGCCCGCATCAGGTGGGACTCCGGATCGTCTCCGACCCCGCTGAGATAGCGGACCTCGTGTGGAGTCCCCAACTGAGTGGCAACCCTGGTGAAGTAGATGGCGGTGTTGTAGGTGTCGCCGGCGTAGCTGATCCGCGCGGTGTCTCCGCCAGCCCGGGTCAGCTCGACCATGCACTCGCCGATGCTCTGGACGACCGGCACCGCGGCGCCGCTCATGGAGAGGCCCGGGCGTGCTCGGAGGCCACCCACGAGCGGGCAGTCCGGATCGCAGTGGCGATCCCTTGCCAGTCAGCAGTCACGCGAAGGGCCGCCGGCACCATCCAGCTGCCACCGACGGCAACCACCTGCGGCAGCGCGAGGTAGTCGGGAGCACTCAGGCTGGTGATTCCCCCGGTGGGCAGGAACATGACGTCGCGGAAGGGCTCGGCCAGAGCGCGCAGAGCCGCCACGCCGCCGGAGGCCTCGGCCGGGAAGAACTTCACCAGACCGAAGCCCTCGTCGACCGCGAGCTGGATCTCGGTGGCCGTCGCCGCCCCCGGCACGAACGCAACGCCCAGGGAGCGGGCGGCCTCGGCGAGCCCGGGAGTCAGGCACGGGCTCACGACGAAGCGGGCACCGGCCTCCACTGCGTCGTACATCTGGTCCGGGGTGCGGACGGTGCCGGCGCCGACCAGGAGTCCCTCGGTGCGTGCGATCGCCCGGAGCGTCTCGAGCGCACCTTCGTGTCGCAGCGTGACCTCGACGATCGGGAGGCCGCCGTCGATCAGCGCCCGGGCCAGGGGTGCCGCCTCGGCCGGGGAGGTGAGGCCGACCACCGGCACCAAACGGTGCGAGCGGAGCAGCGTGGCCAGGTCGGTCATGCCTTCAGTCCTTGTCGGGCAGTGCTGCGGCGATCCGCGCGAGCAGCCCGCCGTCGACGCGGATGTCGGTGCCGGTGACGAAGCTGGCGCGCGGGCTCGCCAGGAAGGAGATGACCGCGCCGACCTCGTCGATGGTCGCGACCCGGCCGAGTGCGTGGGCACTCCCCCAGTTCGCGACGGTGCGCTCGACGGCCTCGGGGGTCCCGTCGCTGAACATGGCTGCCGAGTGGCGCAGCATCGGGGTGTCGACCGAGCCGGGGCTGAGGCTGTTGACGCGGACGCCGTACCCCGCCTCGTCGATGGCCATGCCGCGCGTCATCGCGACCAGCGCACCCTTGCTCGCGGTGTAGGCGACCACGTTCGCCTGGGACGCAGCGGCCTGGACCGAGGCGACGATCACCACGCTGCCCGCCGGGCTCTGGCGAATGTGCGGGAGGGCGGCGTGCGCGGCGAGGTAGACGCCCTTGGCGTTGACGGCGAAGACCTCGTCCCACGTGCTCTCGTCGGTCGAGACGGCGTCGCCGTACCGCTGGATGCCGGCCGAGGTCACCAGGATGTCGAGCCGCCCGAAGGCCTCGAGGGTCGCCGCGACGGCGTCGACCGAGGTGCGAGCGTCCTGGATGGGACCAGCCAGGGCGATGGCCCGCCCACCGCGGGCCCGGATCTCGGCGACGACCGTCTCGGCCTCCGCGAGGTCGATCCCGTGCACGGCCACTGCGGCGCCCTGCTCGGCCAGGGAGTACGCCGCGCCGGCACCGATGCCGCTCGAACCCCCGGTGACCAGGGCGACGCGCCCTTCGTTCTCGCCGCTCATGCTGACTCCTCTTGTTCGGGACGGGTCTCGTCCAGGGTGATGCTCACGGGGAGGCGGATGCTGGCGCTCGCCTCGAGGCGCAGGACGCTGTGCCGCTGCGGACCGCCGGTCGTCGTGCTGGACGGCTCGATCGCGATCGCCCGCGCCCGGCGGAACCAGGGGTAGCCCGCGGTCCAGTTGAGCTCCTGCCAGAACCAGGCATAGGGCAGGTGGGTGCCGTCCCAGTCGAGGCGGACGCGCAACCCGAGGTCGAGGTTGGTGATCGACGCCCAGTGCCCGTCGAAGTCGGAGAGCCAGCCGAACAGCATCCGGCGCTCGCCGGGCCCGGGAACGATCCGCAGGTCCACCCCGTCGGCGGCGTACGGCCAGTCAGCGACGCTGCCCGCCGGCACTGCTCCACCGGTCGTGTCCGGGTCGGCGGTGAAGCGCCGGGCACCGGTGTCGACCGTGACCCGACCGTCGATGAACGCGCCACCGAACGCCGGATGGGAGACATAGTCGACCTCGAGCTCGACCTCGCTCAGGTTGGTCAGCACGTCGGTGATCGTCATCGAGGCCGACCCGGCGTCGAGGGTGACCTCGCGCTCGATGAGCACCGGGACCGTGTGCAGCTCGGTCCGGAGCCGCGCGTTGAGCTCGTCGGCCTCGACGACGTCCCAGCCGGCCAGCCAGGCCTCGCCGTGGAAGCCGACGGGAGCGCCGGCGACGACTCGCGGCGCGCCGGCGTTCGGGCAGAGCAGCTGCCAGCCACCGGCGTACTGCTCGAGCGGGCCCGCAACCGGATCTGTGCTGGTGGGGGTTTCCAGCCCGGTGCGGACCCGCTCGGCTCGCTCGCGCCAGGGCGTGGAGAAGAGCACGTCGAGGTCTCGGCCGCGATGGGTGAGCGAGAGTACGTCGGCGCCGCGCGCGGCGTCGACGACCACCCTGAGGTCAGGGCTCTGCAGGATCAGGGGGTCGCCCACGTCAGCCCCGGAACGCGCGCACGGGCATCCCGCGCGTCGTGGTCGGCAGCGCGAACACGGATCCGGCGTGGGGCTCGAGCGCGAGCTCCTCCGCGGTCAGGCCGGCACGAGCCGAGGTGATGTAGAGCGTCCCGTCATCGGCGAAGGCACAGCTCGACGGCTTGCCCACAGGCATCGGCACGACACCGATCAGCTCGCCTGCAGGGCTGAACCGACGTACCTCAGCGCCGTCCCAGATCGCCACCCAGAGACAGCCGTCGGCGTCCACCGCGAGCCCGTCGGGAAAGCCGCCCTCGACGCGGCACAGCTCGGTGAACTCGCCGACCTCGCCGTCGGTGGCGTCGAATTCGGCGCGCAGCAGGGTCTGGGCGAAGCTGTCGGCGAGGTACATGGTCCGGTCATCGGGGCTCCAGCCCAGGCCGTTGGGGAGGATCAGCCCCTTGGCCTTCTGCTCGCTGGGGCGTTCGCCGTCCCAGCAGTGCAGCGCACCCTCGCCGGGCACGAACTCCAGGTGCGTGCTGCCGGCCCACAGCCGGCCGGCGGAGTCGCACTTGGCGTCGTTCATCCGCCGGTGGGGTTCGGGGAGTGCCTCGTCGACGAGCACGAGCGAGTCGCCGTGCACGAAGCCGAAGCCGTCCGACACCGCGACGGCGAAGCCGTCGCCGGTGGCCCGCGGCGCGATCGCGCCGACCATCGTGTCGAAGTGGGCCGAGTGCTGCTCGCCGGTGGCGAGCTCGGTCTCGAAGACCATGCCCTGGGTGATGTCGACCCAGCAGAGTCGCCCGGTGCGGTGGTCGAAGACCGGTCCCTCACCGACCTCCGCGTCGGCGGGGACGGCGACCTCCGGCTGGGGGAAGACCTCGACCTTGCTCATGCGAACACTCCTGTCATGTCAGTGATCTTCCTCGGGGGAACGCCGCCAGCGGGAGTCCGCCGAGCTCGTCGTCGATCCGGATCAGCTCGTTCCACTTGGCCGTGCGCTCACCACGGGTGATCGAGCCGACCTTGATGAAGTCGGCGGACCAGCCGACGGCCAGGTCGACCACGGAGATGTCCTCGGTCTCGCCCGAGCGCGCCGAGACGATGGTGGACCAGCCCGCGAGGCGTGCCGCGGCGTGCGCTTCGCCGGCGGCCGTGACTGTCCCCGCCTGGTTGACCTTGATCAGGGCGGTGTTGCAGGCCCCGTCGGCGGCGGCGCGCTCGATCCGGTCGGCGTTGGTGACCACGAAGTCGTCGCCGACGATGAGTGCGTCGGCGCCCATCAGCTTGGTGGCCAGTCGCATCCCCTCAGGGTCGTGCTCGCTGGCCGGGTCCTCGATCGCGAGGATCGGATAGGTGCGCAGCCACCGGGCCACCACCCCCAGCCACTCGTCCCGGTCATAGGTCCGGCCCTCCGACTCCAGGTGGTAGGACCCGTCCTTCTCGAACTCGCTGGCGGCGATGTCGAGGGAGATCGCCATGTCGGTGCCGGGGACAAGTCCGGCCTTCTCGATGCCCCGGGTCAGCAGTTCGATCGCGTGCTCGGTGTTATCGACGGCCGGCCAGTGGCCGCCCTCGTCGGCGACGCCCAGGACGGGGCCGCGCGCGCGGAACAGCTCGCCGACGGCCAGGTAGACCTCCGCGATCTGGACCAGGGCGTCCTCGATGCGGGTGGCCGAGACCGGCACGACCATGAAGTCCTGGATGTCGACCCGGCGGGCGGCGTGGGCGCCGCCGCCGATGATCTGCACCTCGGGGCGAGGGAGCTGGGTGGGCGACGGATTCAGGTGGCGCCACGTGGGCAGCCCCGCCGTAGCCGCCGCCGTGTGCAGCACGGCGAGCGACGTCGCCACGGTGGCGTTGCCACCCAGCGAGCTGCGGGTGGGAGTCGGGTCGAGGGCATCCATGGCGGCGTCGACGGCCGCCTGGTCGGTGACGTCGAGGCCGAGCAGCGCCGGAGCGATCCGGGCTTCCACGTTGCCGATCGCCTGGCGTACGTCGAGCCCGCCGAGCTCGGGGCCGCCGTCGCGGAGGTCGGTGGCCTCTCCGGACCCGGTCGACGCCCCGGCCGGGGCGATCGCGCGACCCCGGACACCGGCCTCGGTCGTGACCTCGACCTCGACGGTGGGTCGACCCCGCGAGTCCCAGACCCGGCGGGCGTGGACGGTGGCGATGCGGTTGCTCATGCGAGGGATTCCTTCCAGGCGCTGGTGATCTCGACCAGCGTGGCGGGCGGGTGGACGATGCGCGGCAGGGCGAACGCGCGCACGAACGCGCGCTCGGCCTCGCCGAGGTACTCCACGGGGGACCGGCCGTCGACGCGCGCGAGCAGCAGGGCAGGCACCAGCGCGGCGACGCGCTGGAGCAGGTCGCCGGCGTCCTCCCAGCTGACGTGGGCGACGTACGACGAGACCAGCGCGTCCACCGACGCCAGCAGGGCGTCGACCGGAGCGCCGGGGAGCAGGGACTTCAGGAGCAGGTGATTGAGGCAGAACGCCACGTCGAACGCCGGGTCGCCCCACCACGCCGTCTCGGCATCGAGGAACACCGGTCCGTCCGGGCCGATCAGGATGTTCTTGGGGCTGGCGTCGCCGTGGACCAGGGCAGATCGCTGGCTCATCGTGGTGTCGACCAGGGCGGCCACCGGGTCGGCCAGCTCCGGGTGGTGGTGCACGAGCCGGAGCAGGTAGGGCTCGATGCGCAGCGTGACGAACAGGTCGTCATTGGCGAACTCCTCCGCCAACCCCGGATCGGCCGACGTCAGCTCGTGGATGGTGCCGAGCCGGTCGCCGACTGCCGACGCCACCACGAGATCGAGTCGCCCCGCCATCAGGTCTGCCTTCCAGAGGGTGTGGGCGTCCGGGTCGAGGTACTCCAGGACGAGCACGTTGGCTACGGGGTCGAACGCCAGCACCCGGGGACAGGCCCCCGGGACGAGCCGGGACACCTCCTCGAGCCAGCGGGCCTCGGAGTGGCTCCTGCTCAACGGGGCCTGCCAGTCATCGGCGACCTTGAGCTGGAGCAGCGGCTGCTTCACCACGAGCGTGCGAGTCCCGGCGGTGACCAGCCAGATGTCGGAGGACACGCCCCCGGCCAGCGGCTCGAGACGGACCGACGCCGGGTCGGCAACCAGACCCTCCGCGACCAGGAAGGCGGGGATCTGCAGTGAACCGGGCATCGTCGCGCTCATGCTCACCTCAGGCCAGCAGCGCGACGGCGTCGAACGCATGCTCGGGAGCGCGGCACACGTGGGTCATCCGGCCGACTCCCGCGACGTACGTCGTGACCTCGTCGCCCGGCACCAGGTAGCGCGGGGGCGTCATGCCGAGGCCGACGCCGGAAGGGGTTCCCGTGAGGATCACGTCCCCGGGGCGGAGCGTGACGATGTGGGACAGGTAGCTGACGATGGCCGACACCGGGAAGATCAGGTCGGCGGTGCTCGACGACTGCACGGTCTCGCCGTTGATGGCGCAGGAGACCTCGATGGCGTCCGGGTCGTCGTACTCGTCGGGGGTGACCAGCACCGGCCCGAGCGGGGTGAAGCTCTCGAACGACTTGCCCAGGCTGAACTGCGGCTTGGCACCGCCCAGCAGCTGGACGTCGCGGGCGGAGAAGTCCTGGGCGGCGGTGACCCCGGCGACGTGGGACCACGCCTGGTCCTGGCTGACCTTGCGCGCCTCACGGCCGACGACCAGGGCGAGCTCGACCTCCCAGTCGACCTGGTCGGTGGGGAGCTCGAGGTCTCCTTGCGGAGCGGCGATCGAGCTGGGGAACTTGGTGAAGACCAGGGGCACCTCGGGGATCGGCAGCCCGGCTTCGATGGCGTGCGCGCGGTAGTTCAGGCCGACGGCGAAGACCTGGCCGGGCCGGGGCACGACCGCGTCGAAGACGGGCTCGGCCACGGACACCGCCGACCACTGGTGGCGGGCGCCGTCGCACCAGGCGACGAAGCAGTCCCAATCGTTGAGGACCCCATGGACGGCGGGACCGAACTCACCCCCGCTCGCCTCGTCGATGTCGACGAGGCCGTCGTCCAGGACCAGGACGGCGCGGCCGCGCAGGTTTGCGAGCTTCATGATGTTCCTTCTGCGAGTCGGGGCCGTCAGCCGGCGGTGATGCCGCCGTCGACGATGAGGTCGGTGCCGGTGACGAAGGCAGCGGCGTCACTGGCGAGGTAGAGGGCGGCGGCTGCGATCTCGGTCGGCGTCCCGAGCCGGCCCATGGGCTGACGCCCGACCAGCTGCTCCCGTCGGGCGACCGGGTCCTCGGCCTCGTCCAGGAGCCGACCGACCCAGGGGGAGTCGACCGTGCCGGGGCAGACCGAGTTGCAGCGGATGCCGTGTGCGGCCCACTGCACCGCGATCTGCTTGGTCAGGGCGATCACCGCACCCTTGCTGGCGCAGTACGCCGCCCGGTCCGGGAGGCCGATCAGGCCGGCTGCCGAGGCGGTGTTGACGATCACGCCGTACTTGCGCTCGAGCATCGAGGGAATCAGGTGCTTGCACATCAGGAAGGTGCCGCGGACGTTGACGCCGAAGACCCGGTCCCACTCGTCCTGGTCGCAGTCGATGACGCTCTTGGTCGAGCCGATCCCGGCGTTGTTGAACAGCGTGTCGATCGGGCCGCGCTCGGCAGCCTCCGCCAGGACTCCCTTCACCTGGGCCTCGTCGCTGATGTCGGCCTTCAGCCGCAGTGCCTCGGCGGGCACGTTGTCGGTCGAGAGATCGATCGCGATCACGTCCGCACCGCGAGCCAGCAGGCCCTTGGTGATCTCGAGCCCGATGCCGGATCCGGCCCCCGTGACCAGCGCGCGGCGACCGGCGAAGTCACCGACCACGGCCAACGTTGAGTTCATCTGCTCTGTCCAGCTCTCTGTGTCGTGCGTTCGGGACCGGGTCCCATGGAATGCAACTGGGTTGCATTGAATGACTCAAGTCAACTCCGCCTGAGGCCGAGTGTCAAGCATCTGGTGCAACTGAGTTCCATAGAATGAATCTGTGCTGGCTCGCCGGTGCGCGCGAGAGCCGACCCCGGCTCAGCCCAGCCGCGGGTCGACGGGGCGTACGTCGTCCGACGGGTCGGCCCACCGCGTGTTGGGCACCAACGGGAACCAGCCGGGGCGACCGGGATCCCGGTCGTAGGGGTAGTTGCCCAGACGGAGGTACTCCTCGGCGTACAGCCCGACCTTGTCGCGATCGAGGGCCACGCCGAGCCCCGGGCCGTCGGGCACCGCGATCGTGCCGCCGACGTACTCCATCTTGCCGCCGACGATGATGTCGTCGCGCAGGTGGTGGTAGTGCGCGTCAGCGGTGTACGTCAGGTTCGGGAGTACGGCGCCCAGGTGCAGCATCGTGGCCAGCTGGATGCCCAGCTCTCCCGAGCTGTGCACCGCCACCGGCAGCTGGAAGGTGTCGCAGACCGCGGCCGCCTTGATGCACGGGCGGATCCCACCCCAGAACGTGGTGTCGAGCAGGATCACGTCGACGGCGCGACGCAGCACGTTGCTGGCCAGCTGCTCGAAGTTCACGACGACCTGGTTGGTGGCCAGCAGCAGCCCGGGCCGGCGGACCTGCATGTTGCCCTCCAGGCCCCAGCACGGGTCCTCGAGGAAGTCGTTGTTGACGCCCTGGATCCGGTCGGCCACCCGGATGCCCTCGATCACGCTGAGCGACCCGTTGGGGTCGTAGCGGAACGAGTCGCCGGGCAGCGCCTCCGCGAGAGCGAGGTAGCCGTCGATCTCGTAGTCAGGACCGAACACGCCACCCTTCAGCTTGTGGGAGAAGAAGCCGTGCTTCTCCTTCAGCTCCAGCGCATGCGCGACGAGCTGCTCGTGCGTGCGCACCTCGCCCTCGCCGGTGTCGGGATGGCCGTAGCGATAGAAGAGATAGCTGGCGAAACCCACCTCGTCGCGGACCCGGCCACCGAGCAGGTCGTGGACCGGCACGCCGAGCTTCTTGCCGATCAGGTCCAGGCACGCGAACTCGAGTGCGGCGTGGAGCTGGGTGCGATTGTTGTAGAGGCTCGCGGTCGGGTTGCAGATCGCGAACCTGAGCTCTTCCAGCCGGAACGGGCTGTGCCCCTTCAGGTTCGGGAGCAGGCCGCGGATCGCGGCTTCGGCGCTCTCGCCTCCGCCCCCGAGCTCGCCCAGGCCCACCAGGCCGTCGGCGGTCTCCACCTCGACGATGGTGCGCACGAAGCGGCCCCAGTGGGCGCCCACCGCGTGTCTCAGGGGCGCCTCGAGCGGCACGCTGACCGTGGTCGCGCGGATGTCGACGATGACGAAGTCGTCGCGCCGGGTCGACGCGATCTCGACGCTCTCCATGGTCACGACCTCCCGACGGCTGCCGGGTGGTTGCCGAACGCCGCCTGCTCCAGTCCGCGGATGTAGCCCACGGCGAAGAGCCGGCCCAGGGTCTCGTAGCCGGGGCGCTCGTTGCTCTCCCCCGCCATCGTCGGGACGTGGTCGGGGCGCATCGGGCCGTCGAACTCGACCTCGGCGTAGGCCCGCATGCAGTCGGGCAGATCGGTCTGGCCCTCGTCGTGGAAGGTCTCCCGGAAGTCCTCCACCGTCCCGCGTACGTCGCGGAAGTGGACGAACGCGATCCGGTCCCGGCCGAACTCGCGGATCAGCGCCGGCAGGCTGGTCTCGCCGGCGATCACCTCGCCCATCAGTGCCCAGTTGCCCTGGCAGAAGGTGATGCTGTTGCTGGGCGATGGATAGAGGTCGAGCAGCCGACGGTAGGCAGCCACCGAGCTCATGATCCGCGGCAGGTTGCGGTCGAAGGGTCGCGGCGGGTCGTCGGGATGCAGCCCGAGGCGTACGCCGGACTCCTCGGCCACCGGGACGACGGCATCGAGGAAGTACTTCAGGGCCGACCACAGCTGCTCTGCCTGCACCTCACCCGGTTCGACGAGCGCCGGCCGTGCGTCGCAGACCGCGGCGTTGAACCCGGTCACCAGGGCGCCGCCCCGGGCCGGAATCGCGGTGTCGGTCCGGCCCCAGCTGGCCATCGCCATCCAGTTGTAGCAGAGCGTCGGGATGCCGAGCCGGCCCATGGCGCGGACCTGCGTGATCACGTTGTCGATCTGCTCGTCGCGGCCCTCCAGGCCCAGGCGCACCTTGTCCATCGGAGCGGTGTCCTCGATGGCGATGACCTTGAACCCGTGGTCGGCGAACAGCGCGACATCGCGGGTGATGGCCTTCAGGCCCCACGGCTCGTCATCGTCGCTGGTGCCGGGATCGCGGGCACCCACGGAGGTGAACATGCGCTGGTCCTGCTCTGCTCCGTTGAGCAGGGCCACGACGTTGGTGACTCCGCACTGGTTGAGCAGCGGCCACCAGGCCTCAGGCCGGGGCGGGAGCATTTCACTGAGCTGAACCATGGGCGTCTCTTTCGGTGTGGAAGTCGGTGAAGCGGGCTCAGGTCACAGGACGCCGTGGCGGGCGAACGCCTCGGTCGCGCTCATCCCGGCCTCGATGGCGATGCGTACGACGTTCTCGGTCGCCGCCTTGGCGAGGGCGCGCTCGATGACCTCGTCCTCGACCGCGGCCGGGATCACCAGGACGCCGTCGATGTCACCCACGACGAGGTCGCCCGGGCTGATCGACACCTCGCCGATCTCGACCGGGACCCGGAAGTCCCGGACGACGGTGCGCACGCTCGAGTCGAGGGCGTAGGCACCGGTGCTGAACACCGGGAAGCCCTGCCCGAGGACCTTGACCGAGTCGCGGTGGTAGCCGTCGACGACGGCACCCCGGGCCCCGCGGACCTGAGCCGTGGCGGTCAGGATCTCGCCCCACATCGCCGCCGGCTGCGTGCCGCCACGGGCGAGGTAGACCTCCCCCGGCTGCAGGTCGTCGAGCGCCTCGGTGAGCAGTCCGAACGGTTTGGGTTGCGGGCCGAACACGTCGGCGATCAGCACCGGCATAGCCCGGCCGACCAGTCGCATCTCGGGACGCATCCCGCGGATCTGCGGCGGCAGGAACTGGTGGTAGTAGCCCAGGGTGTCGAGGACGTCGCCGAGGACCGCCGTGTAGAGGCGTTCGTTGACGAGGTCGAACCGTCCTTGGTCCGTGCTGGCGGTCATGAGGTGCCTTCTTCGAGATGGAGGGTCGGTCGGGAGGCCGGTCTCAGTCGAGCGAGGTTCCCCGGTCACGCCACACGTTCACCATGACGGCGATCAGCACGACGGCGCCACGGACCACCTGCTGGGCATAGGCGTTGACGCTGAGCAGCGTCATGCCGTTGAGCAGTGCCGCGATGAACAGCACACCGATCACGGTGCCCCACACGGTGCCCTTGCCTCCGGAGAGCGCCGCTCCGCCGATGATCACGGCTGCGATGGCGTCGAACTCCAGGCCGACGGCGATCGTGCTGTTGCCCGAGGCGAGCTGTGCGGTGTGAAGCAGGCCGGTGATCGCGGCGGCAACCGCGGCGATCACCATGACCATGATCTTCACGCGACGAACGTTGATGCCCGACAGGTTGGCCGACTTGGCGTTGCCGCCGACGGCGTAGATCGAACGTCCGAACACGGTCTTCTTGACCACGATGGCGGTGATGACCAGCATGCCGACGAAGTAGAGGGCCGGAACCGGGATGTCGCCCACCCGGCCACTGCCCCAGAAGAAGAAGTCGTCGGAGGGGATGGACTGCGGGAAGTTGTTGGTCACCAGCTGGGCCAGGCCCTTGAGGCCGAGGTAGAGCGCCAGCGTGACGATGAACGTCGGCACTCCGAAGTAGGCACGCATCACCCCGGCGAAGGCACCGATCCCCGCCGCCGCGACGAGCACCACGAGCACCGCCAGCCCGAACGGCATTCCGTGCTTGGCCACGAAGACGCCCAGCAGCGAGGAGGAGAGGGCAGCCATCGAGCCGACCGAGATGTCGATCTCGCCCGCCACGATCACCAGGGTCATGGCCAGGGCAACGATGCCGAAGTAGGCCGCGCTCTGCAGGATGCTGAGCTGGTTCTTGTACGTCATGAACAAGGGCGACTTGATGCTCAGGACGACGTACAGGCCGACGAAGACCATGAGCAGCCCGAAGCCGTCCCACGACCTCAGTCGCTGGAACCCTGCGCCGAGGGCGGACGCGGCCTTCCGGCTGCCGGCTGTTGCATCCACGGTGGCCATTCTCAATCAACTTCTTTCATTGCGAGGGCAAGAATGCGTTCTGCACTTGCCTGAGTGCCGATGAGTTCTTCCCGGTTCTTGCCGGAGCGGAGCACGATCACCCGGTCACAGACCAGGGCGAGCTCCTCGAGCTCGGAGGAGACGAAGATCGAGGAGACCCCGTCCTCCGCGAGGTTGCGGATCAGGGAGTAGATCTGCGTCTTCGCGTGAATGTCGATGCCGCGGGTGGGCTCGTCGAGCAGCAGCACGCGCATGTCGGCGGCCAGGGCCCGCCCGATCACGCCCTTCTGCTGGTTGCCGCCCGACAGCGTGCCGATTGCCTGCGCCGACGAGGAGGTGCGGATCGCGAGCTTGGCGATGGTGTCCTTCTGGATGGTGGCTTCCTGGCCACTGCGGATCCAGAACTTGGGGAGCACCCGACCGCGCGCGGTCAGCACGACGTTCTCACCCACGCCCATCGTGGGCACGATGCCGGCGTTCTTGCGGTCCTCGGAGATCATGGCGAGCTTGCGTGCCAGCATCTTGCGCGGCTTGCGGCGGGAGACCGGCTGGCCGTGGACCAGCACCTTGCCCTTCACGTCGTGGCGCAGGCCGTAGATCGCCTCGAGCAGCTCGGTGCGTCCGGAGCCGAGGAACCCGGCCAGACCAAGCACCTCCCCCTCGTGCAGGTCGAAGCTCACGTCGTCGAGTACGCCGTCCACGGCGAGGTTCTGCACCGACAGCACGACGGGGTCGTTGCGCCGGTCGTTGTGCTTCATCTCCTTGATCTCGGCCACTTCACCGGCAATCAGGGCCGCCACGCGTTCGGGGTTGGCCTCGTCGATGCCGAGGGTGCTGATCTCCCGGCCGTCGCGCATGATCGTCATGGCGTCAGCGACCTGCGGGATCTCCTTCATCCGGTGGGAGACATAGATGACGGCCACGCCGGTGGCAGCCAGGCGCCGGACCAGCGCCAGCAACACGTCCACTTCGGAGGCGTTGAGCGCACTTGTCGGCTCATCGAGGATGAGGACGTCTGGGTTGTCGACGATCGCCTTGGCGATCTCGACCATCTGGCGCTGGGCGATCGGCAGGTTGCCGACGAGTTCCCAGGTCGGGAGGTGCTCGCCCAGCATTCCGAGGGCGCGCTGGGCCTCGGCCTCGAGCTTGCGACTGTCGATCAGCCCGCCGCGGGCGGGCCAGCGGCCCAGGGTGATGTTCTCGGCCACCGTGAGACCGGGGACCAGGCTGAACTCCTGGTGCACGACGGAGATGCCGCCGGAGCGTGCCGCGCCGGGGTTGTCCCAGTGCACGGGTTCGCCACGAAGCTTGAGTTGTCCGGAGTCGGGCTGGATCGAGCCCGAGATGACGTTGACCAGCGTCGACTTGCCAGCGCCGTTCTTGCCGAGCAGGGCGCGGACTTCGCCACGATGGAGCGTGAAGTCGACGTCGATCAGCGCGTTGACTGCCCCGAAGCTCTTGGTGAGCTGGTGACATTCCAGGACCGGGATGTCGGTGTCCATGTGAGACCTGACCTATGTGAGATCTGAGCGGGGGCCCGGTGCTGCCGTGCGAGATGACGTGCAGTTCGGGACGGTCGGGGGCTGCCGTGCAGCAGCCCCCGACCTGGGGGTCACTGGCCGAGGAACTCGTTGGTCGTGGCCGGGTTGTTGCGGTCGTACACGATGCCCGGGAGGTCGGTCTCGAAGGGGTCGATGGTGCCGCCGTCCAGGACCTTCTTGCCCATCGCGTAGGCGTCCTGAGCCGTCTTGATCGGGTTCTGACCCGTCGTCACCTGAAGGATGTTGTCGGGGTCGAGGATCATCTGGGCAAGCTGCTCCTGGATGTCAGTACCGAAGACCGGAACAGTGAGGCCGGCCTGCTTGACCGCCGTCACGGCCCCGACCGTGCCACCGTCGTTCGAGGCCCAGATGGCGTCGATGTCGGGGTTGGCGGTCAGGATGTCGGTGGCCACAGTGGTCGCCTTGTCGGCCAGGTAGGCCTCCTGGTCGGTGACGTAGTCAGCGGTGATGCCGGCAGCCTCGAGGGCGGCCTTGAAGCCGGCCTTGCGCAGCTTGCACGCCGAAGCGATGTCGCAGTTGAGGATCGCGATCTTCGGGTTGGTGATGCCCTTGTCGGCGAAGTACTTCGCGGCGATCTCACCCGTGCCGGTGCCCAGCGCGTTGTTGTCGGACTGGATGACGCCCGAGGAGTGGTCCGGGCTGGCGTTCTCGTCGGTGCAGTTGCCGTAGCAGATCAGGGTGATCCCGGCGTCCTGGATCTTCTCCATGGTCGCAAGCGAGGCGTCGGTCGCGGCAGGCTGCATCAGGATGATGTCCATCTGGGCCTGGATCATGCTGTCGGCGACCTGGGCCTCGGTGGCCGGGTCGTTGTTCGACAGGCCCGTGGTGACCGAGCCACCGTCGGCCTCGACGGCCGCCTTGAGGCCCGACTCGATGCCGGCGTAGTAGCCATCGCCCTGAAGCATGATGACACCCACCTTGAGCGCCTTCTGGCCCGAGTCGTCGGTTGCTGCGTTGCCGTTGCCGCAGGCTGCGGCCACGAGGGCGATCACGACGGCGCTGACGCCGAGAGCGATGCGACGCCCTCGACCCGCCGACACGACGCTGTTGTTGCGCTGAATCATCTTTGTCTCCTTATCGGGCCTCGGACATCCAACGGATGCAACCGAGTTGCGTTGAACGAGACAAGTGAAGTTGATCACTCGACCCCTGTCAAGCATCTAGTGCAACTATGTTCCACTCTGTGACATTTGTCGACAGTCAAGCAGCCAGTGCAACGGTGATCCATCTGATGATGACCGTGTGCCAGACTGGGAACATCCGACACGCCTGGAGGAACGCGAACCATGCCCGCCAACAATGAAGTGCAGCGAGGCACGACCCGCACGCTCCTGCGGGGTCTGACGCTTCTGGAGATGATTGGCGACGCTCGCGAGGGCGCGACTGTCACCGATCTCGCCGCCCACTCCGGGCTCGACAAGGGCACCGTCTCCCGTTTGCTCAGCACGCTGCGCGAGGGAGGCTGGGCCTACCAGTCGCCCGAGGACCGCCGCTACCGGCTGGCCGGCAAGGCATTGGCGCTCTCCCACGACTACACCAACCGGGTCGACCTGCGCGCCCTGGCGATGCCGCTGCTCTCCCGCCTCCGCGACGAGTGGAACGAGACGGTCCATCTCGGCGTGATCGAGGGCAACGAGGTCGTCTATGTCGAGCGCCTCGACGGCACCGCCTCGGTGCAGGTCGTGTCCATCGTGGGTCAGCGGTTGCCGATGGCCCGCACGGCCATGGGCAAGGCGTTCCTCTCCGCCCTCCCCCCGGAGGAGCGCGAGCGCCGTGCCAGGGAGCAGCAGCTGGTCCGCCGCACCGAGCGGACCATCACCGACCCGGCCGAGTTCCTCGCCGACCTGGTCGCCAGCGCGAAACGCGGCTACGCAGTCGACCAGGAGGAGAACGACCCGGAGATCATCTGCGTCGGATCAGCGGTCACCGATGTGACCGGCCGGCCGATCGCGACCCTCAGCGTCTCGGGCCCGTCGTACCGCATGAGGCGTCAGATCGCCACGGTCGGCAAGTCGACCTCGGCGGCCGCCGCGTCGATCAGCGCGTCGCTCGGCGACGCCAGCAAGGCCGAGCACCGAGCCTGACTCCACTGGGGCTCAGGCCAGCACCGTGAGCGCGCGCAGGGCCTGCACGCAGTGCTCGACGACCTCGTCCAGGGTCCGGTCGCGCTCGGCCGCCGGCGGAGCCGACCAGCTGAGGGCGAGGTCCTCGACGTACGCCCACCACGCGTGTACGACGTGAGGCTGCGGGTCGGCGCCGAGCGCCGCCAGCACCCGCTCGGTGGAGACCGAGCGGACCGACTCGTGCACCTCGCTCAGCCGCGGGTCGGCGACCCCGCTGCCGTGCACGAGCGTGAGGTAGAAGGACCGGCGCCGGTCGATCTGCTCGACCATCGCCCGGACCATCTGGCGCACCTGGTCCGGCCCGGGCGCGTCCACATCCGGGCTGGTGTTGCGCAGGATCCGGCGGCCGGCCGCAGCCACGCACTCGAGGTAGAAGTCGGTCTTGGTCGGGAAGTAGTGGAACAGCAGTCCGCGTGAGATCCCGGCCTCCGCGGCGATCTCGTCCATGGCCAGGTCCTGGATCGGCTTCTCCATGATCTTGGTCAGCCCGATGCCGAGCAGCTGGCGGCGACGGTCGTCGGCGGTGAGGCGGCGTCGTACCGGAATTTCGGGATCCACACTATTGAGCATTGCTCAACAAGCGGTTAGGGTCAAGCACATGGACTTCTCACTCTCCCCGCGCGCCACCGACCTCCGCGACCGGGTGCGGGCCTTCATGGCCGCCGAGATCGAGCCGATCGAAGCCGACGCGCACCACGAGATCACCCGCCGCCGCGAGAGCGGCGGCGACAACTGGACCCCCCTCCCGGTGATCAAGGAGCTGCAGGCCAAGGCCCGTGCCCAGGGCCTGTGGAACCTCTTCCTGCCCGCCGAGCACGCCGGCGACTATGCCCGCGACTTCGGCACCGACGGCGGCCAGGGCCTGTCCAACCTCGACTACGCGCCGCTCGCCGAGGCGATGGGTCGGTCCTTCCTGGCTCCGCTGGTGTTCAACAGCAATGCTCCCGACACCGGCAACATGGAGGTGCTGCTGAAGTACGGCACCGACGAGCAGCGGAAGCAGTGGCTCGAGCCGTTGCTCAACGCCGAGATCCGCAGCGCCTTCTGCATGACCGAGCCGGCGGTGGCCTCCTCCGACGCCACCAACATGGCGGCGACCGCGGTGGTCGAGGGCGACGAGGTCGTCATCAACGGCACCAAGTGGTTCTCCACCGGGGTCGGCAACCCCGACTGCAAGATCTACGTCTTCATGGGCCTCACCAACCCCGATGCCGACCGGCACTCGCGGCACACGATGGTGCTGGTGCCCAGTGACGCTCGCGGCGTGAAGGTGGAGCGGATGCTCACCACGATGGGCTACTACGACGAGCCGCTCGGCCACGGCGAGGTGTCCTTCACCAACGTGCGGGTGCCGGTGAGCAACATCCTGCTCGGCGAGGGCCGTGCCTTCGAGATCGCGCAGGGCCGGCTCGGCCCCGGCCGCGTGCACCACTGCATGCGCGCCGTCGGCCTGGCCGAACGCGCCCTCGAGCTCGCCTGCCAGCGGGCCACGACGCGGACGGCGTTCGGCAAGCCGCTGGCCAGCCTCGGCGGCAACCGCGAGCGCATCGCCGACGCCCGGATCGCCATCAACCGCTCGCGACTGCTGGTCCTGCATGCCGCCTGGCTGCTCGACCAGGGCATGTCGCTCGAGGCGCTCTCGGCGGTCAGCGAGATCAAGGTCGAGGTGCCCAACATGGCGCTCGGCGTCATCGACATGGCGATCCAGCTGCACGGTGGCGGCGGGCTCACCGACGACTTCCCGCTGGCCGGCGCCTGGGTCGGCGCCCGGTCGCTGCGACTGGCCGACGGCCCCGACGAGGTGCACCGTGGCGTGATCGCCAAGCTCGAGCTGGGCAAGTACCGATGAGGGTGCTGGTCACCGGCGCGGCCTCCGGGCTCGGCGCGGCGCTGGTCAGCGCCTTCCGGGCGCGCGGCGATGAGGTGCTGGCGACCGACCGGCTCCCCGGGTGCCACCTCATCCTCGACATCACCTCCGACGACGACTGGGCCGCGGCCCTCGCGCACGTGCAGGAGACGTGGGGCGGGCTCGACATCCTGGTCAACAACGCCGGCGTCGCCGGCGGGGGCCGGATCGACCTCTGCACGATGGACGAGTGGCGCTGGATCACCGAGATCAACCTGTTCGGCGTGGTCCGAGGCACCAAGACGTTCACGCCGATGTTCAAGGAGCAGCGCTCCGGCCACATCGTCAACGTGGCCTCGCTCGCGGGGCTGGTGCATCCGGCTGGCATGGGTTCCTACAACGCCGTCAAGGCTGCGGTCGTCGCGTTCACCGAGACAGCCGGGCACGAGCTGGCGTCGTACGGCGTGAAGGCCAGCGCGGTCTGCCCGTCGTACTTCCGCACCAACCTGATCGACTCGATGCAGGGGACCGACGAGACGGTCGGGAAGGTGATCGGCAACCTGGTGGCGAGCTCGAAGATCACCGCCGACGACATCGCCGCCGCCGTGCTCCAGGGCATCGACAACGGCGACGACGTGATCGTGCCCGACGAGGCAGCGCGGTTCGCCTACTACCTGAAGTGGGCCGACCGGCCGGCGTACGACGACATGATGCGCAAGCAGGCCGAGAAGCTGGAGCACGCATGACCGGATCTCGACAGGCTCGATCACCGGAACACGGCGCGAAGCCGGTCCGCGAGGAGGACGCCTTCGACGTCGAGGCGGTCGCGAGTTGGTTGTCGACAACCAACCGCTTCGAGGGCATCCCCGAGGTGCGGCAGTTCTCCGGCGGAGCCTCCAACCTGACCTACCTGCTGCGCTATCCGGAGAAGGACCTGATCCTGCGCCGGGCGCCGAAGGGCACCAAGGCCAAGGGCGCGCACGACATGCACCGCGAGTTCTTCATCCAGTCGCGGCTGGCCGGGCACTTCCCCTACGTCGCCCCGATGGTCGGCTTCTGCGACGACGAGTCCGTGCTGGGTGCCGACTTCTATGTGATGGAGCGCATCGACGGGGTGATCCCGCGCAGCGAGTGGCCGGCCGACGTACCCCTCTCCCCCGAGCAGGCCCGCCAGCTCTGCCTCAACGTCGTCGAGGTCTATGCCGAGCTGCACTCGGTCGACCCGGCCGCGGCCGGTCTCACCGAGCTGGGCAAGGGCACCGGCTATGTACGACGCCAGGTCGAGGGCTGGTCGTCGCGCTATCGCAACGCCCACACGCCGGACAACCCGGACCTCGAGCAGGTGATGGCCTGGCTCGACGCCAACCAGCCCGACGACGTCGCCAATTGCGTGATCCACAACGACTTCAAGATCGACAACATGGTCTTCAGTCGCGACGACCCGACGCGCTGTGTCGGCGTGCTCGACTGGGAGATGGCCACCCTCGGCGACCCGCTGATGGACCTCGGCGGCGCCATCGCGTTCTGGGTCCAGGCCGACGACTCCGACGAGCTGAAGATGATGCGGCGGGTGCCGACGCACCTGCCGGGCATGCTGACCCGCGAGGAGTTCGTGCGGGCCTACCTCGACCGGATGGGCTTCGATCTCACTCCGGAGCAGTGGCGCTTCTACGAGGTGTTCGGACTGTTCCGCAACGCGGTGATCGCGCAGCAGATCTACTACCGCTACTTCCACGGCCAGACCAGCAACGAGCTCTACGCGCTGTTCGGTCCGGGCGTGCAGATCCTCGACCGGCGGATCGCGGAACTCCTCTCATGAGCGTGATCCTGCTGGTCCGCCACGGCCAGGCGTCCTTCGGCGCCGAGGACTACGACCAGCTCTCGCCCTTCGGCGAGGAGCAGTCCGCGATCCTCGGCCGGGCCCTGGCCGCGCGCGGGGTCCGCCCGACCCGGATCGTCGCCGGCGCGATGAAGCGGCACGCCCAGACCGCCGCCTTCGCAGCCGAAGCCGCGGGCTGGGAGCTGCCGCTGGAGATCGACGGCGGCTGGGACGAGTTCGACCACCTGCAGATGCTCGCCGTCCACACCCCGCCCGAGACCGACGAGGCCGTGTCGGAGAAGGCCGCCTTCCAGCGCTGGTTCGAGGAGGCCAGCGCGAAGTGGACCAGCGGTCGGCACGACCACGAGTACGACGAGCCGTTCGGCGACTTCACCGGCCGGGTCGATGCCGCCCTGGCGCGACTGGCCTCATCACTGGCGCCGGCCGACACGGCGGTGGTGTTCACCAGCGGTGGCCCGGTGTCGTGGGCCGCGACCTCACTGCTCGACGGCGACGCCGGACTGTGGCTGAAGCTCAACCCGGTCACGGTCAACACCGCCATCACCAAGATCGTGATCGGCCGGCGCGGGATGACGCTGGTCTCGCTCAACGACCACGGTCACCTGGAGCCGGACGGGCTGACCTACCGCTGACCCTCCGCGAGTCGTGTGTCTGGGCCACGCTCGGAAAGGGTCACCACAGGCACACGACTCGCGTCCGAGAGCTCGTGAGCCAGGGCCAGGGTCCTGTCGTCGACCGGCGCCGGCGCCAGGTCCAGGCCGGAGAGCAGGGCGGTCTCGACCGTGTCGACGTCGAGGCCCGGCACCTCGCCCGACAGTGAGCCGACCGACGCCGCGTCGAACTCCTGCCCCAGGTGCCGATAGACCTCGGTGAGCACCGGCCGCAGCCGCTCCTCGTCGCCGACGACGACCAGTGAGCTGAACAGCCACGCATTGCGGACCACTCGCTGCGACGTGCCGACCAGCTTCACCACGCCGCGGGCGTTGACCGAGTGCGCGCCAGGGCAGTACTCCCCCGGCACCGCCCCCACCTGCGCCCGGACGCCAAGCCCAGCGAACACCGACACGAACCGGTCCCCGAACTCGGCGAACCGGCGCTCCTGACCAGCCTGCGCGTCGACGTCGTGCCGCACGTGGTCGATCACCAGCGAGGCATCCGTGTAGGCGACCGCCCTCCCCCCGGTCGCGCGGACCAGCGGCTCGAAGCCGGCTGCGCGCGCCGCGGCGGCCGCTCCGGCAAAGCCCGGCAGCCGGGTGTCCCGACGGCCGAAGACGACCACTGGTCGGGTCGGGCGGTGGATCCGGAGAACCTCATCGAGCTCGCCGGCACCGGCACGGCGTACCAGCGCATGCGCCAGGGCCAGCTCGAGCGCCTGCTCGGCCGGGTCCGGCCCCGCCACCGCACCTCGGTGGAACGTCATGCTCACGCGCCGCAGAGTACGCGGACCGGTGTCCGCACCGGTTATCGGCGGGCGAGCCGACGCCCACCCGTCGTACAGTGGAGCGAACTGCCATGGAGGGACTGGCCGTGACAGATCTGGTTGTGCGGGGGGTGACCACGACTCCGCTGCTTGAACCCTACGTTCCGCGACTCGTCGTGGACTGGCTCGTCGACGACGAGGCCCGCACGCACCGTCGCGTCTCCGGCACGCTCGCGTTCGTCGACATCTCCGGTTTCACGGCCCTCACCGAACGCCTGGCCCGCAAGGGACACGTCGGCGCGGAGGAGATGAGCGACGCCCTCAACGCCACGTTCGGCCACCTGCTCGAGGTCGCGCATCGCTACGGCGCCGACCTGGTCAAGTGGGGCGGCGACGCGATCCTCCTGATGTTCTCCGGCGACGGCCACGCGCCTCGCGCCTGCGCCGCCGCGTTCGGCATGCGGGCCACGCTGCGCGACGTCGGTCGACTGAGTACGACGGCCGGCGCGATCACGCTCCGGATGTCGGTGGGAGTGCACAGCGGCGACTTCGACTACTTCCTGGTGGGCGACCCCGAGCTGCACCGCGAGCTGCTCGTCACCGGGCCGGCCGCCAGCGAGACCGCCCGCCTCGAGGGCGTCGCGGTCGCCGGCCAGGTCGTGGTCAGCGGCTCGACCGCAGCGCTGCTCGAGGCGAGCGCCGTCGGCGACCGGGTCGATCCCAACGGCTGGCTGCTCAAGCGCAGCCCGGACGCCGACGTGGTGCCCACCCTGGTCCGCCAGCGCACCCCGGTCGACCTCTCGCGGGTGCTGCCCGTCGCGATCCGCGAGCACCTGCTCGCCGGGCCCGGCACCCCCGAGCACCGCACGATCGCGGTGGCGTTCGTGCAGTTCGCGGGCACCGACGCGCTGCTCCGCGACGAGGGCCCGGAGGTCACCGCGGCCGCCCTCGACGACTGCATCCGCAACGTCTCGCACGCCGCGCACGCGCACGGCGTGACCTTCTTCGAGACCGACATCAACGTCGACGGCGGCAAGATCATGCTGACCGCCGGCGCCCCCCGGACCGCGGGTCATGACGCCGACCGGCTGCTGCGCACCTCGCGGCGGATCCTCGATCACGCCGGCCGGCTCCCGCTGCGGATCGGCGTCAACCTGGGCCACATCTTCTCGGGAGACTTCGGCCCGCGGTTCCGTCGTACCTATTCGGTCAAGGGCGACGCGATCAACCTGGCCGCCCGCGTGATGGGCAAGGCCGCGCCGGGCGAGCTGCTCGCCACCCGGACGGTCTACGAGCATGCCGAGACCAGGTTCGCCAGCGAGCCGGTCGGACCGTTCACGGTGAAGGGCAAGGCCCAGCCCGTCTACGCCTTCTCGGTCGGCGAGATCGTCGGTGCGCGCGAGCACCGTACCGGCCGTGGAAACGAGCTGGTCGGGCGCGAGTGGGAGATGGAGGTGCTGCGCGGAGCACTCGACGCCGTTCGGGACGGCCGCGGCGGCGTGGTCCAGCTGCTCGGCGAGCCCGGCATCGGCAAGTCCCGCCTGATGGACGAGCTCACCGACCAGGCCGACGGGGTGACGGTGCAGGCGCTGGTCTGCGACGAGTACCTCTCCTCCACGCCGTACGCCGTGTTCCGCGACCTGCTGCGCGACCTGCTCGGCGTCACCGAGCGGACTCCCGGCGCAGCCGGTGTGACCGCCCTGACCCGCCGGGTCAGCGAGGCCGCGCCCGAGCTGCTGATGTGGCTGCCGCTGCTGGCCGACGTGCTCGACATCGAGATGCCCGAGACCGACGTGGTCGCCGAGCTCGACGACCAGTTCCGCAAGGCCCGCATCGAGTCGGTGACCCTCGACCTGCTGGCAGCCCTGCGTCCCACCGCGACGCTGTTCACGGTCGACGACTCCCAGCACATGGACCCCGCCTCCGCCGAGCTGCTCACCAAGCTCGCCGAGGACACCGCGACCCATCCCTGGCTGCTCCTCGTCAGCCGTCGCGCCCAGCCGGTCGGGTGGGTCCCGCCCGACGACCTGCCGTCGATCGAGATGCGGGTGCGTCCCCTCACGGTCGAGGCGTCCATGTCGCTCGCGGCCGCCTCCGGACACCACAACCTGCCCCGGCCCGCGCTGGCCGCGCTGGCCCGCAAGGCTGACGGCAACCCGTTCTTCCTGGAGTCCCTGATCTCCCAGGCCGGCCCGGCCGGCACTCTCGAGGGCCTGCCGGAGTCGATCGAGGAGGTCGTCGCCGCCCAGATCGACCGGCTCTCCCCCACCCAGCGGGTGGTGCTGCGGCACGCCGCGGTGCTCGGCACCCAGTTCCAGCGGTCCGAGCTCGCGGCCCTGCTCCCCGAGCTGCCGGTGCCGCTCGACGTACAGCTGGATCCCGGGTCGAGCGAGGGCCTCACCGACTTCCTGGTCGCTGACGCCGGCGGCTCGGAGGTCCGGTTCCGGCACGGCCTGATCCGCGAGGTCGCCTATCAGGGCCTCGCCTACCAGGCGCGGCGCCGGATGCACGAGCAGGTCGCGCTCGCGCTCGAGCCGACCCACGCGAGCACCGACGAGGAGCTGCTGTCCTTCCACTTCCTGCACGCCGGCCGCTATGACAAGGCCTGGGCCTATGCCCGCACCGCGGCGCAGAAGGCGCTCAAGATGTATGCCAACGTCGAGGCCACCGAGCTGCTCGGCCGGGCGATCGAGGCCTCCCGCCGCTTGCCGCGTGGGGCACTGCCCTCCACCGAGGTCGGGCAGGTGCACGAGCAGCTGGGCGACTGCTGGTTCACCATCGGCCTGACCGATGCGGCGTACGACGCCTATCGCCAGGCCCACCGCCAGGCCCGGGCCGACCGCTACGAGTCGGCGCGGATCGTGGCGAAGGAGGCGATGGTCGACCA
>Ga0070698_100000672_pt1 | contig 36516 bp, 52 predicted proteins | sample KBSK1502metaG_FD_65477 | JGI IMG/M metagenome (GOLD analysis project Ga0070698, IMG submission 65477) | Corn, switchgrass and miscanthus rhizosphere microbial communities from Kellogg Biological Station, Michigan, USA - KBS K1-50-2 metaG | ecosystem: Host-associated > Plants > Roots >... | reverse complement strand
CGCGAAATCCAGGAGTGCGGCTTGAGTTGAGCGAACCTTGCCTGAGAGTTGATCAATCGCTTCTCTCAACCACAAACGCAGATCGGTGGCAACCTGGTCATTGCGGCTCCGGCCTGTGTGCAGCTTGCGTCCAATGTCGCCTACGACTTCCACCAGTCGAGCTTCGACGAAGGAGTGCACGTCTTCGGAAGCCATTTGATCGAAATAGGCAGCGTCATCTTCATGCTCCAGGACAGTCTGTAGTCCTGCATTGATTTTGTCGGCCTCGTCCCGGCTGATAACGCCGGCGGCCGCGAGTCCGTTGCAATGGGCAACGCTCGCGCGAACATCGACCGCAAACAATCTTCGATCAAACGCAAAAGAATTATTAAACGTCGCAAACGATGGATCGGCTTCCTGCGAAAACCGCCCACCCCATAAATTTCGGCTTTTAGTCATTCGTCAATCCCAGAAGTCACCCCGGTGCGTTCTCTTACATCAAACTAGTCCAATCTCGTCCAGGTGTACCTCACAATTCTTCCTCCGATGTCCGAGGATCGCCTCCCTGAGAGTTGAAAGTTACGGCCGAGCTCCACCTCCCGCGGAGCATCCAGTACGGCCGTTGGCTTTTGCGTGTCACGCACAATCACCTCTGCGATAGAGGGTCCTGAAATATTTCCGCTATCGTCTTCGACGACGAGTTGAAACCGGTGGCGACCCGCCGGGAGAGGCGCGTTCGCCGACACCGTGACCTCCACCTCAGGCGTATCAGTTACCACTGCTTGACCAGCTCTGAACTCAGGCATATTTCTCTCCTTCTGGTATTGATTTCAATCTTGCTGTTTAGCGGATTTCTTTCCAGCCATGCAATCACACTCGATACCAACAAGATACATCCTGCCGTCCACATTTACATGTTGTTTCGCGCGAATCTTATTGGTGTGCTGATCGTAAGTAACTTCCGTTATCGCGTTTCCGGCCTGTGGTTCAATTGCACTTGCCTTCCCCCGGTTGGCGACAATTATGCCGATTAACATCGAGTCGTTTCGCGATGAATCGGCCTCCTCGCCATGGGAGGCCATTGATTCGTCGGTGTAGTAAACGCTGGCAGTGATTACGAGCTTGCTGCCGGGAAACGAATAGTGTCTGGTGGTCAGTTTTTCCTCGCCAATGATGGGTTGAAACTCGGGAAAGATTGTTTGCGCTGCGGAAAGCGCCTTAGCAAGTGCCTCTTCGCTTTCAGCTCTTTCGGCCGTTTGCAGCGCGCGAGCTGATTTTGCAAGATCCACAACGTAGACGTGACAGGCATCCGCTCCAGTCTGTGCAGCGACTCCATAGGCGAGAAAAATCAGCAGCAGCGGAACGTGCACCGTTTTCAACAAAAGTCTCGATGAGAAAAGAGACATAACGTCATCGTAAATCGTGGAATCGAGCGAGACGATTATGGACACTCGCTGGAGGAAAGAACAAGGTAGGACAGACATCCTGGTCTGTCCGTTCGTCGCGGAGCGACGTTTGAGTTTAGCCCAGCCTCTTAAGGCTGGGATCACATATCGCTCGCAACTCTCCGTCGCGTCAGCGACAGTTGAATGTTCAATCGTCGCTGACGCGACGCAAATCCAACAAACACTTCCTCGATCCCGGCCTTAGGAGGCCGGGCTAAATTCATGCCGACGCTACGCGTCGAAAACCTTGACGATCAAAAACCTCTGGCTCAGAACATTCATGACGTCACGATCCATAGCCTTAGTCTAATCAGAACTTTTAGTAACAACGCAGGCCGCATGACCTACTACTCGATCCCCTGCCTTAAGCAGAGAGGGTCTTGGACTCCAACCGGTCTCGAGACGAGCAGCCAAAAGCTCAATCGCGGTTGGCAAATGATCCCAAACGGCAACTGCCGTGATCGCTCCCAGTCACGTTGTGTCATAGACGAGCACGAGGCCGTCGCGCCAGGGAATGATGACGTCGTGCGTGAACTCATCCTGTACCACAACTTCCGCCACAACTTGAGGGATGAAGGTTCCTGTGGGTCCAGTCAGCGCCCAGCTCATCAAGTCCTTTAGATTTTTCTGATCGCATATCTCAGCTTCGATTTGAGCGAGCGCTTTGGGCGGAAGGTTGTTGCGATGGATAACGCGCATGGTTTTATTTCGTCAGGCAAGCAATCAATATAGGCCGTAAATTCAGAATTCTCACTGCCGGTGCGAAGCAAGTCTGGCTGTGAGGCCTGCTTTTACTTCCGGCCACTCCTCCGCAATGATGCTAAAACAGACGGAATCGCGGATGCGTCCGTTGGGCATGATCATGTGATTGCGAAGTATACCTTCCTGCCTGGCGCCTAATCGAAGAATGGCAGCGCGCGACTGTTGGTTAAGGACGTCGGTAATGAACTCAACGCGGACACAATGCCAATGTTCGAACGCATGTGTTAGCAGCAACAACTTCGCTTCGGTGTTTACGGCCGTGCGTTGCGCGCCGGCAGCCACCCAGGTATAGCCGATGGCAGCGTTTCGCTGATGAGGTTGGATGTAATAAAAGCGGGTTGTGCCAACGATTCTTTTCGTCGTCTTCTGAATTATGACGAATGGTAACTCACTTCCCTTGGCCTGCTCCGTAAGTGCAGCTTCGATGTACTCAACCATAGTGTCCCGGGTCGGCACGACGGTGACGATGGAATTCCACAATTCTCCATCGGCGGCGGCGGCGATCAGCGCCTCCTGGTGCGCGAGTAAGAGAGGTTCCAGGCGCGTGTGCTGACCTTCGAGGGTGACTGGGAAGATTTCCATTTCTTATCCGTCGCTCTTACTCCGGTGTGACATATTTTTCCATCGCCTCACGGCGTGCAGTTCAGCGGCGGGCGATAGTGCCGTTGTTCGACTGCACGGATACCAAGAGTTCACTCTTTGAAGAAGCTTGGATATTCACGCTTGATAAATTCTTCCAATGTCTTATCTGAAACCTCCGCTCCGGTCGGGGCCTTGATGTTCAATCTGCCTACTTCGGCAGGCACCGGAGTACCAAAGGTAGCTATCCTGAGGCCCGTTTTGTTTCTTTCAAAATCCACCATCAAATCTCCGGCCTTCATTCGCAAATATATCGGCAACAGGTAGAGAGCGTCTGCGCGGAAGGCTCCGAATGTTTTAGCCGATACGCTGGCGGCAGCTGACTGTTCCGAGAGCACTAGCTTGAGAGGCTTAAGGTCAATCTCTTTTCCATCTACCAGAACGTACACCCTGTGGAGGGGGAGTTCTTCACGCTGTTGAGCTAAGGCCGTAAGAAGAATCACCGCGTGCCCATCCAGAGCGGCATACTCCTGCTCATTATTCGGGTAACCAATGTCATAGAGGACCACGCGCGGGATCGGGGCATTAGCCTGATATTTAATGGCTCCCGCTTCAATCCTCTCGCTCATTCTCTCGGGAGTCGCAGGTTTGTTCCTCCACACGGAGGGTTCGACAACTGATTGGGGGTGGTAGGAGTCCAAAAACTTGCCAACAAAGTTACCTTCTTCGTTACCATCGGGCTTACTAACCGTCCAATCGATCAATTCACTTTCAGGGAAAGTATAAGAATCTCGCATTTGATAGCCTGAAACTAATTGGATGTCAGTCCAAATGAGTCCGGTAATCTTTCCGTCTTTGATCTCTTTGACGGCTATGAATACCTGTTCAAAGCGCCCGGCGCTATCGTGCAGCCTGGTGGTTATGAAGAAAGTGTGTTTGGGTGGCAGTCCATTGAGGAAACGCCGCTTTGCTTCGGGATAAGTTTTTCTCGCTTGCTCGACGTACGGCTTAATTGCTTCTTCAAACTGAATGACTTCGCGGCCCTTTGCGTCTACTGGTTTATCCTTCGGTGCATTCGGAGCAACATTAATCTCCTGACTAGCCTGCTGGGAAAATGCAGTGGTCGAAATAATCAGGATAAAGGTGACGCAGATGAGTATTGATTTTGCTTTCATAACTTCAGCCCTCGTTCGCCTTACGGTGACGGACCTTCATCGCCGCTCGCCCTTGCCATAAAAAGGCTCGAGAGTGCGTGTTGTCTCCTCGGTGACACTCGATACAGGCTCAAGGTGCTCCTGAAGCGCGCGCGTGATCAAGGGATCCGATTGCCCGGCGATGACGTCGCTGAGTTGAGGGACGGTCCGTGTTTCTTTAGCGCTGCGACTCAGTTGGAAAAACCGCCACACTAGCACTCCTTCTGCCACAACCAGCGAAATGAACGTCAGGATGACGAACGCCGTCCCGAGCCTTTCATTGATCGCGCCATTCTTTATCAAAACAAGTGCGCCAAGTGCCATCCCCAAAAGCGTGATTGTGGTTCCGATGATGACCCATTGCAACGTGTCGATCGCAGTCTCCGTCTTATCAGCCAGGTCCTGAGTCTTCAACGTGCTTAAGTCCGCTCCGCAGTGATTGCAGTAGCTCAACGGCTGTGCTAACTGAGTGCCGCATGTATGGCAAAACATATTTTTTCCGCCTCTGGTAAGTTGGGTTGCCTTACCTTACGCCTTTTTTACCAGGCAAGTTCAGCGACTTCACGCTCGCGTCCAACGCACTGTTGTCATTCCTTGCTCAACACGATCTCACCAAACGCGATGAAGACGATGGTTGGGCCCGCGGGCCCGCGATACGCGCCTTGCTCACCACATAACTTCACAGCCAGGGCTACCATTGACCATGCATCGTCCTCAGTGCCTACCCACTTGCGAGTGGTCAGCCGATCAATGTGGTGTTCTTCACCGTACTTTTGCACTTTCAATGAGTCGACCTTCAACTTGTCATCGATAGAGGGGTTGGCCCACGCCCACAGCCAGGTATGATCCTCACTGTTGTAAGACCCGATAATCTGTGCTGGACAGACCGCTTTCATTCCGTCGGGAAGCAAGAAAACCAGGTTGCCCGAATCCTGGACCAGATCCCACCGAGTAATCCTATCCAAACCCCAGACTTTCGCATGGGCCTCTGTTTTGAGCTTGAGTTCCTCCCGGCTTACCTTTTGTAACGTTGCGAAATCGGGTGGGATCCTGTTTCCCTGTTCTCCTACGTTCTCTTTTTCTTGAGCGGCTACCGGGTTTGCGGCAAAAAGTGCACTCAAGATAAATAAACAGAATATTACGCTGCATCGCTTCATAGTTGTTCACCTAACTCGATCGAGAGCTCTAGTCTGCAATTACTTTGAACTCAGATTGGGGAACCCTGTCGTCAATGTGATTCGACGCGCCTGCTCGAAATGCCGCCGGTCGTGCGCGAGTATCAGCCGCCAGCCGTCCAGCACGCTGTATGTGACGACCCTGATGAAAGGTGACGTCATGATCGCGCGAGCTGCGTCTTGTTCGTCGAGCTCCTGCACGTGCGTCACAGCGTCGTGCTGCTGTTCGACGAAACGCTGGATGATATCCGCGGCGATCGCGCTGGCCGAGGGCTGCGCTTTGGTTGGTGCGGTGAACTTCCGCGCCGCGCTCGGTACCTGTGAGCGAATCAGCATTCGGCCGAGGATCCCGGGCAGAACCGGCAAGCGCTGCCAGAGAGTTCGAGGTTCCGCGTTATTCAGAGCGGCGTCCGCAGCCTGGAACATCAGCCGATTCGCCGTCAGCAAATGCTCGAAGCACTGCGCGACGCTCCAACGCGCCGCTTCGGGCCGCCAGTTCAGCTGACGCACGTCGAAACCGCCGAACGTCGCCTGGGTCTGCTGAGCCAGGACTTCAAGCCCGGTCCGCACCTCGGCTAGCGACAGAGTCGTGTAGTCCATTTTGAGATCCATTCAGGAGTCAGAGGCCGTCGAGAGGAATCATCACTAAGTGCCTGTATTTCCCGCGATAGATCTGGCTCTCTGTAATTCGACCAATCTCAGTATTCAAACGCGATCAAACGAGTAGCACACCATCATTCGGGTGACCGAGAACCTGTTCTCGCACGTTGAGGGTTTCAAGCGGCGCATTCTTTACCAGGAAGATTCGTGATTGAATGCCGATAGAGTCCCGCTCCGAGAGGCCCGCTCCTTTGAAACATAGGTCGTACAGTCCCAGGCGTTCTTCCAATACCTTATATGGCGACACTTTTTCGGGCCCGATTCCCGATTCGCGACGATCCATGATTCGGTTGTACCAGTAGTCCTGGTTGCCCTCGTAATAGTCGTGAGGTCGCGGACCAAGCGCCTCAAGTTCCTCCGGCGTAGCCTCTATCATCGCGAGGCGACGATGTGACGCCAGGACTCTGAATACTGCCTTCCAGGTTCCCGGAAGTAGATCGAGCTTGCCACGCTGTGTCGCACCGACTTCAAAGATTAGCGCACTCCACTGGAGGTTGGCGCTCAATACGCGATCGAATGCGTCGCCAAATCTCAGGTTGGACTGAATTTGCCGTAAGGACCGCCCACATTGCTCAGCATAGTCACCGATCGCCACGTATTTCCGTTCGGGTGGACCGAGGAAGCGAGGCGCCGCATCAGTCGGCGTTGGTACGAGCCGGATGCCATAACCCACCGGCAATTTCTTCTCGTAACGCTCGAGGATTTCAGCGGGTTCCATGGGGACCGTAACGCCAAAGTGCGCACCAGCAAGATTCAGAGCGCTGATTAGGCCCTCCTCTGTCCGGGCATCACCCCATTTTAGATCATCGAGCAGTTCCGGAATTGTGGAATCATCGAAGCGTAGTGGAATAATTGGAATTTTACGTTCCACCATCCGCTTGACGGCCCGGTTGAGTTCGGACTTTGCCCAATTTGAGTTGGCATAATTGCTGGTGAGAATGGCGACAAATGCATCGACGCGACCCAGGGCGCTGGCGAGTGAAGAAGCCAGGGGAGCACCAGGTGCCAGTTCGCCCTCATCGATCCAGACCTGGAAATCTCTGGAGCGAAACACCTCGGCCACTCTGCGAGCCAAATGTCGATCCAAAGACGAGTATGATATGAAGACCTGCATCGTAAACTCCTCACTGAAACTGACCCGCGCTTACGTGCGACGATTGATGGCTGTTCACTAACGGAGGTTCAACAGATCGGATCATTTTGCCGCTACCTTGAGGGCGAACTTGAGGCCCATTGCATTTGGACCCGCATCAGTTAAGCCGCTACATACTCGTCGCTGTTATCCCTTCCTTGATGATATCGCAACTATCGAGTAAATCCTTCTTACGTCTTTTCAACCGCTTTTTTCTCAAGCGGGATTCGAATACTGCGAGGGTTGAAACTGCTCCGTCACTTCGTTAGCAGAGATGATGAAAGTAATGCCGACCGGTCGATCTCTGTGAAGCCTTCCGGGCTGATGCAAAAACCTTTGTCGGCAACATTGCGCCAGTCAACGCGGACGAGTCGCTCAAGCCTCAACCACGCTCCTTCCCCTGGCGCCGGGGGATCCGCTATCCATCGTTCGGATTTCCAGCGCATGAAGTGCAGATAGAGGAAATCACGCTCGCCATCGTTTTCGTTGGTCACGCGACCGCGCCGCCAAAACCACTGCTGCGGATAGTTCATGGTGCCATCGTGCCAACCGCGCGGGCTCAAGACCGCGCTAAAGCGCTCAACGAACAGCAAGCGACGCCGGCGGGGATTAAGATAATTGACTGCCCGGCGAAAACCGTGGGGAGAGAAAACGGCGCTGAAATTCACTTCGTCCAGGCCGACGTAATGTGGCTGTTTCAGCAGTGTCTGATAGTTAGGAATGCGTTCGTAGGCACGCCGGAAGGATGAGGTATTGCGCAGGACTGCAAAGTGCCCCGCCAGCCGCTCTGGGTGTGTCGACAAGACATCGAAACGAGAGAGCACGTCGTCTGTATAAAAGTTGCCAATGTTTCCGTAGATGACGTCGATGTCGCCATACCCGAAAAACCGGAAGTCGACAACATCCCGCTCATGAATATGCGCAAGGCACGGCCTGAGGTCGCACAGCTTGTATGCATCGGGCGGATCGAACGCGATGCCGAGGCGTTCGCGCACCAGCGCCTTGTAGTCGTCGAAGCTAAGATGGACGTAGTCAATATTGTCGGCCCTGTTCTCTGGCTCGCCGCAATCGGTGTAGATTCGCCAGCGGACACCTGGATTCCACTTGCAACTCTCAACGAATAGATTGATCCATTCAGGCCACTGCCCAAAGTAGGGGATGAGCATGATCAACCACGTGTTCGTCTCGATAGCCCCCTTTTAGCGCAATCCTCCGGCCGGCATCAGCTTGTGCCTGAACACAATATTGCCGATATCGCGCCCACGCTCCAGAACCGTCTTGTACACCCAGGTATAATGATCGCCTGACCAAAAATCCATGATCTGTTTAGTTCTTAACTCTCCGAGTATTTCCCTGTCGGCTCGATATTCCAGGTAGTTGACGAGCAGGTGTAGATAGGTAGATTCCTCGTCTCCCGCTCCTTCGGGAAAAGCCACTGGCACTTTGGGAAATAGTGCTCGTAAGTCTTTCATGGCTTCGTTCGTTTCTTTATCCTTCTGCACCAAGAACCAGTGAAGTTGCTCATGGACGAAAGTTGAGAGGAGTAAGTCATCGTCTTGTAGATGTCGTGTATGCAGAGTGAGAATGGGATGGCTATGAGGGATCGCCTTTTCATCAATCAGGATTGACTTAGTGAATATCCATTTGGACAGGTCAAACGTCGTGAGAAGCCTCTGCAATTGATCTCTTGTCTGGATTTCTCCCGGGCTACCATTCTTTAGAGAAATATCAATTTTGGCTTGGGCGTAAGACGTGATGCTAAGAAGTAGAACTATGAAAGGTAAAGACACTATTTTCTTCATTGTCCCTCACTTCACCGACTCAGAATTGAGAGTGCCTAACGCTCGCTATCACTTCAACTAATTGGTGATGCGGCGCCGCTGTCTTGCCACACGATGAATCTACGATCCGGCGGCGCGCCAGATCTCATGCGCTCTTAGAATGTCATCCAAGGTGAAAACTCCCACATCAATCCGCGAGCTATAATTATCGACCAAATACTCAAGGAAGTCTGCCACAAATTCCCGCTGCTCCTTGCTACACGCGCTCACCAACCTGTTGCCTGGACCATCCTGAGCTAAATGAAAAAGCAGCTGATCGAGGTAGGTCTCCCTTGGGTTCTCTATCGTATCCAGGGTTAGTCTAATCAAGGCAGGCAGGTAATACATCAACCCTGCGACCGAGGAAAAGCAAAGCGGATCCCAACCGGGATTCCCAAGCTGCGCTAAGCCGATACAATCGACGTCGAACGCCAACAGGGTTTCATCGTGCTCTAAACATTCACAACAGTGTCGGTAATCACTGAAATGGGCCGGCTTTGGCACATTGAAGATCAGTTTGGCTTGCTGCTTCCAATCCATAGCCGTAATAGCGCCGTCGTGCGTTACTGATAGGTCCTCCCGTTGTGTTTCAGCCAACCTGCTACATGGCTCCCATGCGGATCGTGGTGCGTCCAGTGGATCATACCTCCCTGTTCGTTCCACATGTATTCGCCGTAGAAGCGGACGCTGTCGCCCGTTTGCAGCCCGTCGATCCGCGGAGCGAGGTCGATGTTGTGCACAATAAGGACCGTCTGACCGGATGCGAGGCTGACGATGAATCGTTGATGCCTGCTGCCAGCGAGGTCGTCCGCCAGGAGGCGTGTTACAGCGCCTTCGCCTTCAACCTGGACATTGCTCGTTCCGTCTTTGAACGCGCGCCCGATCTGACTGTCGTCCGGAACCGCACCACCACAGCCTGCCCCGATCAAGGCAAGCAAAACAACGGTAGTAATGAGGATCCGTTTCATAAGTAATGCTCTCGATGTTGCCGGAGTGGGACTGCCTACTTGTGTCTCAAACCGCGATCGCGAATTCCTGACCACTTCTCGTCATCGCGAAGCCAGATATATCCCAAAGAAACCTAAAACATGCTGCTCATATTCTTTTTTCGCTACTGGATATAAGTCCACATGCTTAGCCCCGTTAACTACCCACAACTCTTTCGGTTCACTGGCCGCATCAAACATCCGGCGGGATTCATCAAGGGTCGTATGTTGATCTTCTGCCGCCACGATGAGCAGTTTGGGTGCGCTGATCTTTCCGATGTGATCTATTGGGCGAAGAAGGTCAGCATCAATACCTAATCTCGGCTTGAGTTGCCAGGATAAGAGAGGGGTTAAGAAACCAGACCACCTGCCAAGGTGCGCGGTCAAGCGGTTCCTGATTGCCTCTTTGATCGTGGGATAAACCATTTCCAGCACCACTGCATCTACGTCGAGAGGCGGATTGGCAAGCAAGACTGCTGCGCCACCCATGGAGACGCCGATCACGCCTACCTTTTCATCAGGCGCTTTCGAGCGAAGAAAGCTCAGAGCCGCCTGGGCATCCATGCCCTCAAGATGGCCAAATGTAATATGCTCACCTGTACTCTCTCCATGAGCCTGGAAATCGAAAAGCAGAATGGTGTAACCCTTATGAGAAAGGAACCGGGCGCGATCCAACATACTCAAGCGGTTTGCACGCACGCCGTGCATGAGAATTATTGCCCCTGCGCCCTTCTTTCCAGGTATGAACCAACCGTGGATCGTTGCTCCTGATGCGCTCGAAAACTGAACTGAAGTTCCGGCTAAGTCAGACGGCAGGTCCCCAACCTGTTGATTTGCGGCAGCACTCAGAATACTCCCTGCCAACCACGTTCCCAGGAAAGAGATGAGCAAGACCGATAACGCACAGATGGGGATTAGCTTACGTTTCTTCACTAACTCTTGCGACGGATCGAGTAAAGTCGCTGTTCCGTCCGTATCAACAAGCGCTCGCCCACCAGTGCCGGTGACGCTTGCGCCATATCGTCCAGTTCGTTCACGTGCAATAACTTGAACTCGTCGCCCGTTGCGACCACGAACGTTTGGCCTTCCTCGCTCAGGCAGAACAGCTTGCCGTTGTATGCCCAGGGCGAGGTCGTGAAGGCCGTCGCTGCCGGGTCAATCCGTGTCTTGTAAGTCTGCTTTCCGGTCTTGGCGTCGAAGCGGGTCAGGATACCTGTCTCGGTTAGCGCGTACACAGCTCCTTCATAAGCCACGGGCGACGGCAGGTAAGTCCCACCACGCGGTTGCGACCAAACGACATATTCGTTCGAGGTCTGATCTTTTTTCAGAGAGATGTTGCCTGCAGCGCCAGGACGAAGCGCGAACAACGAAGCTCCTCGACCACCATCAATATAGAGTAATCCGTCATAAGCGAAGGGCGTCGGTATAGGGATCATGGAGATTCCCGACGTGCGCCACAACTCTTTTCCCGCCAGGTCGTAACTTACGACCTCCCCTGGTCCAACCGCCACGATTTCGGTGCGCAGCGCGTGCCGCCAAACAAAAGGCGTGGCCCATCCTGACCGTCGACCTTGTTCTGAGCCGCCGAGGTCGCGATTTGTGCGCCAGACCTGCTTGCCCGTCTGCTTGTCGAACGCTGCGATGTATTGCTGTTTCTCATTGTCGCTCACGATAACCAGCAGGTTGCCAGCGAGCGCCGGCGAACTTCCTGTTCCGAAGTCGAGGTAAATCGGATTCGCCTCCAGCGGCGTCGACCATACCTGCTTGCCGTTCAGGTTAAAGGCCCATAGCCCAAGGTTCGCCACATACACGTAAACAAGCTTCCCATCGGTCACCGGGCTCTCCGAGACAAAGCTGTTTTTGCGGTGTCGTCCGCCCGGCGGCCGACCCGTGTGGAATTCCTTCTGCCACTCTACCTTCCCGCTTTTCAGGTTCAGGCAGTAAAGGAGGTAGTGAAGGAAAACCTCGTTCGGCAGCTCGGCGTCGCGTTCCGTTACGCGCCTGATCACCTCTTCCATTGGGAGCCCCTGTTTCATTAATTCGGCGACGTACTCATTGCTGTACTCTGTGCCAATCTGGGGTGGCTTCGACTTTCCATCCGTTGTTACGGTGGTCACGTAGACTCTGCCGCCAGTGACGATTGGTGACGACCATCCCCGTCCCGGAATCGGTTGCGACCACTCCACGTTCTCAGTCTTCGACCAACGTTCTGCCAGCCGCGGATGTCTTCCCACAGGGTTTGACTCCGGCCCGCGAAACTGTGGCCAAGCTCTCTCCTGGGCGTGAGCTGCAAGTGACGCGGTCAGCAGCGCGCACATCAGGAGGGTCCGGCACAAATGAATGAAGTGGTTGTTCGTCATGCGATTACTTTCCAGCTTAAGTGGATTCATTTTATTCCTTTTGATTTTGCGGTTGAGATCAATTGCGGATTCTGACAAATAATGCCTTGCCACGCCAGCCATCTCCGTGAAGTCCGTTCCAACTTAGGCGGGCACCTCGCGCGACCACTCGCCATAGTTGAGAACTAAACCCTGAGCATCGACAATTACATCCGCTACAAAGCTCCCGCCGTTGCTTTCATATCGGTAGACCTGTTCCGCGATGCGCGTATAAGTCTGTTCGAGTGGTTCCAGTTCGAGGGTTGGGAAGCGAAGCCAGGCTGCACGCACAGCGGCCGTCTGACCGATTGCGAGCTGCAGCCTGCGTATTGGCAGGGTGTTGGTTGAAGGGCTGAAGTTCAAGTCGACATCCACGCAGCCGGCGACCGCAGGACACTCCCTCCCATTCAGATCCCAGCGACCCGATGCATCTCGTGCCAACGTAATCTCGATCACCCGTGTCCCAACCCACCCCGATACGACGGCCGATTGAGTTAACCACTCGTGGTCGCAAGCAATCATATAGTCAAGTCGACACGCCAAGCCCTCGTAGGCGAGCAACGCCACACCTTCGAGGCGCCATCCCGAGTCCGGCGAATAGATCCGACAGGATTCAAAGCCAGGGATATCGCGCCGCCTCCATAAAACTGGACGCCATGCATCTCCTGTTTCACTCACCATCTACATTCTTCTCCTCACGCAACGGCTGCCGCAGGCGAGAAAAGTATTCGCCAACTAATCGGCCCGGTTAACATCACGGTAAGCTGGCTGGTTATCTGATTGGCCAAAGGCACAATTACCCAGGACGAAAACAAGCAACAGCGCTCGCAACAGATGAGCAACTGGCTTTAACGGCATGTTGAATCCTTGATGGGGCTTCACGATCCGCGTCAGCTACGAAGTCTTAGACGGAGCCTGCGGAAATGGACACAGCAGCAGAAGCCTTCTTTGCGCGTGACAGAAACCCGGCGAAGCCACCGACCAAAATCGCATAGCCCAGACTGAAAGCGACGGACGACAGGCGGCCGTTTGTTAGATTCAGGAATAAGAAGAACGCGAGACAGCAAGCAGTCCCGATTGCAAAGCGAACCGCGCTATTTGGTTGTTTACCCCACCTCTGTGTCAGCTTGTAGATCACGAAGCCAACGCTGAGTCCAAGGAGGGCGCCGGCGAGCAAACCGCCTATAAAGGCGATGACCAGGCCGTCCGTAAGGTAGCTGGTTCCAAACCGCGCCACAACGTAGATTGCGCCCAACAAAACGAGGCAGACATTGCCGATGACACCGCCAAGTGTCCCCTGCCAGACGTATGGCTCCCAATCGAGTTTGTCATTGGTGTCGTTATCCATAGGGAAATCAGGCTTAGTTGTCATTCGTGTTCAGTGTAACGCATCCCTCGGGACTTTGATCCATCAGGGCTGCGAAAGGGAAATACCGCCGTTTGAGTCGCCGTAGCGCCGCTTGAATAATCAGATTCCAGAATGGGCGGCCGGTGCATTCATTTGTAAGTGAATACATACAAACTTACTGATTCTTTCATAAACCTTTTCCGAACTTGATTACCTTGCATTCGCACTTCATCATGCGAACCCCTCACCAGGACTTCTTCAATCTTAAAATTGTCTGCATCAGAAGCTTCGCTATAATTCGGTATCCCTTCAAGCCGCAATGCCTCATGAGGCATCACTTGTACGGCGATGGTTCGTGTCCCACGATCAAGCCTATAGTTGCCGGCTTCTAACTCCTGCCAATGCTTATTCGACCCACGCAGATCTGCTTCTGCTATCTTCGCCGGTTTGGCAATTTCCTGGAATACTTCATAAGCTGATTCCCTGATCTTGTAACTAACTTCGATTGGCTCATCGGATTCATTGACAACGACAAAGTCAGAGATATAGGAACACGCGGACAAAAGCGCGACACAAGCAAACACTAACGCAGTAAACTTTCGTCTCATTTTTACTCCCGGCTGTCTCGCGCGATCAGCTGTTCGTGGCCGAGCGCCTGGCTAGACCCACGACGCCGCGATGCTCGCCACGTAGCAGACCAATGAAATGCTGATGCCAGCGAACGGAGTGCTGAACCAATAGACTTTGGCGAGCGCAAACAAGCCACCAAGCATTGCCAGCCCGACAATAAGTAGGAACGGTGATTCGAACAGCAGCCGGCTCTGGGCTATTGCCAGATAGCCGTAAATCAAACCGAACAGAATTGCGCCCATGCTGTGACTCGCATTGAACCCAACCCAGGCTCGCCACATGGTTGTTTCTTTGGAGATTACGGGCGAAATGTTGCTCATGCTGACTTGCAAGGCGGAGTCACGCGGTCTGAGCTTTGGCCCCCAAAACGTATACACGAGATGCAGGGCACCGAGTATAAGGATGACGCTCGCACTGAAAATCATTAGAACTTTTGCGATCAATATTATCTCCTTGTGGTCAGCGATGGGCTTGAGCTGCGGGCCCGCGGTCACTTTCAAGCCGAAGAAAAAACTCACTTGAGAAGGGCGATATCACGGTGTCATGCAAGGCCGATCATCAAAATCGAGGAGGCTTCAGTTAGAGACGTGGCGAAATTCTTTCTGACGCTTCCTGCGAGGGAATGACTGGATACACCTCGAACTCGACGAGATCGTGCCAATTGGCAATCCATTCTTCAAGACATTTGCGATCGTCAGTTTCCATCAGTTGAAAGCAACGTTCCAGCTTTTCATCGACCCAACTTGATACGTATCGCAACCCTTCCGGAGCGAGGCGACCGCGATCCCGGAAGCGCCGATATACGGGCACAGGATCCTGATTCTTAAAGTCCTCAATAATCATGTAGAGCAAAGCGCTTTCCCTCTCACACGGCTGAAGCTTATTGGTTCAAATAATGTTTCGTTTTAGATCTTGTGTCGTAATTCCTTGATCGTGCCGCGAATCCTTTCCGCGTCCACCGCCTTCGGTTCGAGTTTCAGATACTTCTCTAACTCATCCGCGGCCTCGCGGTACTCTTTGTTCCGCCAGTAGATCCCGGCTAGATATTTATGCGCCAGGGCTAGTTTGTCCCCACCATTCTTGATTACGCTCTCGAATTCTGACCGCGCCCCATCAAACTTTTGCTCGCTCATCAGAGTCAGACCGAGATAGTAATGGGCGGCAGGCGCGTTACCTTTCTGAGCTGCCAGTCGCAACTCGGTCTCGGCAGCATCGTATTTCTTCAGGTTCAAGAGCGCGATGCCGTAATTTAGTCGCAAGGTAAAATCTTCGGGATCAATTCCCAGCGCCTCTTTGAACGTCTCAACAGCCTGCTCTGCGTGGCCTGTTTTTTGGTATTGCACCGCCAGCTCGCTGTAAGCGAGTACGAATCTGGGAGCCTGGGAAATCGCCGCCTTCAGCTGCTCGATAGCTTTCGCGTGGTTGCCGGTGCGCGCATTTTCGAGCGCCTGGAGGAAGAGCTGTCGCGCTGGCATCGACACATTCGCAAATGCTGTGTTCGAAGTGATCGCATGTTCGGTTGTAGTACCTGAGCGCTTCGGTTTGAGGTAAATCTGGAGCTGGTAAACGAATGGAATAGCATACCCACCCGGATCGCCCTGGGCGGGAACAGGACCGGAAAATCCGACCGCAACGGTGTCGGTCGCCTTCTCATACTCGTCGCCGGCTTCCACTGTTACCGTATATAGATCCGGTCTTAGGTGGGTAAAGCGGAAATTGCCGTCCTGATCAGTCACTCCCGTTATTTCCGGAGAGCTCAAACTCTGAAGCTTGACCAGAGGGCGGGCGCTGGATCTGTCTCCCGACGGGAAGTAGACCTTGCCCTCTATCTGGTCGTTGCCGATCATGCCGGAATTCGTTTCGCGGGCCCTCTGCGCATACGAGGTGGTTAAAGAGACGAGGAGTATGAATAGCGCGGCTGGGGCGGACAATGAGAACGCTCGATGGCGAGCAAATATGCTGTATGTGTTGAAGAACATTTCAAACCTCCTCCTTAACCCAGATGCAGAGAATGTGAGAACCGCTGCTCTTACGGGTCCAGCGGGTCATTCGCATCAAAAAACAATGAAGCGACCGATGGTTTGAACTCCGCCGCGATCGGAGATATTAGATTGATAAACTCCATTGGGAAATATCCCAATTCCGTCGAACAACGAATGCGAAAACCCTCCTTCGTGACGAGCGCAATATGGTCTTCACTTGAGGTGACAAGGGCCTTTAGATCAGCTGGTATTCCATAGCGAAAAGCGAGACGCGCGGCGTTGCGAAAATTAGTAGTGGTATAACGCGCGTGCGGCTCGATCAAAATACTCTTCTCGGGTATCTTGAATTTATCGATCACGTATTTTTTCATCTCGATCGCCTCGCAATAAGGTGTCTGCATCGGGTGAACGTGACCACCAGAGAAGATAATTAATGGGGCTTTGTGCTCCAGGAATAGTTGTGCGGCCTGGTCCGCCCTGCTGGCCCCTATCTTACTGAGTTTAGCCGCATCCGCCGGGCCCGAACCGAGGACCAGGATGAATGAATACTCATAATCGTTCCACCTGATGTTGTTCATATCTTGCAGGCACGTTTTGTTTTCGCCTTCTTCAAGTGGTTCGTAACGACCGGCCTCATCACGCCTATTAGCTTCTAACAGTTTTAGATCAAAAGTGAGCATAGGTTCAAAGAAGAGTGGGTCCCTGGAGAGCTTAATCTCCATAAGCTTCTCCCTAAGGAGTTTGCGGTAGTCTTCGCTTGAAACATCAAAGCTAACTCTATCAATGTCCTTATAGAATGGGTTCTTGCCAAGACAGTAAACACTCAGCAGCCTGTTCAGTCCGTTCGCAGCGTCCTTCCACGCCGCAACCAACATCTCTGAATCGGATTGGCGGGCGTATTTAATAAATGCTCCCGATGGGCGCAGATCTTTCATCGCGAGTTTCTTGAACTCAGGATGCCTACTTAATGCCTTGAGTTCGGTTGCCACCGTCTCAATAGTTGGACGACTGAAACGAAATAACCGATCGAAGCAACCGACGTCGTTGCAATTCGCCGCCATTCTCAAAGCCTGCGTCTTATCTTTGGATAGCTTTCTCAGGACTGTGTTTCGTCTTAAGAGTCTTCCGACCTTTGAATTCTGCTGAAACAAACTCAATAGATAAAAATTCTTGTCCTGAACCGGATTGCGAAGCGTGAGTTTGTAAGTGCTGTCAAAGCCTGACGAGTTGGGCGTCGCGTTCTGAGGATAAGCAAATCCTGGCGAGTTGAGCCCCGCGTACTGGGCAAATGAAGTGTTTGTTAATAGAACTAAAGAAAGAATAAGGTGTCGAAGCATCACAATTTCTCAGTGTAGGATTGATGAACCAGAGGACAGGTTAGCCTGCGGAAGTTCCGCCCATATTCGTCTAACAATTTGTCGGGCCGCTGGACCGCCAACTTAATCATCGTTTGTTTTCGAGGCCCTAACTTCTGTGTTGTCCGGGCGCGGCGGTTGAATCCAACTTTCGGTTCTAGATCTGGCGACCAACCCGGACCAGGTTTCCATTCGGATCAACGAGAGCAAACTCGCGCATACCCCACGGCTTGTCTTCAACGCGGTCCAAACGCGGTATCCCAGATTTCGGTAGACCGACGGCATGAAACTCTGCGTATAGGGCGTCGACGTCCGTCACACGCCAATAGCACTGCGCGTAGTTCTCGCCCGGTGAGATGTCTTCGAACGAAAAGAAGTGCATCGAGAGATCGCCACGACGGAGAATCGCGTAACCTCCGAATTGGGTGGGCCACCATCCCGCGGCTTCAAAGCCTAACCGTTCGTAGAACGCCCGCGTTTCAGCGAGATCTCGAGCCGGCAGGATAGGAATCGCTATACCTGGTTCCATGTTACCTCCTTCGACTGCCTCCTTCTCCAGATTTCTGATACTTAATGATTCCAGGACTACTTCAATCCTGCAGGTCTTGACTGAATCTACTTAGAATCGTCAGAGTAGCCTAAAGTTTCATCCGCTACCTCGTTCACCATCTCCTCAACGCCTATGTCATGCTGCTTCATATAGTCCGGCACTTCGTAAAGGTGAATGAACCCGCCTTCGTCTTCGTGGGATCTTTCCCCGAGAATGTCTTGCCCGCGTCCTATCCGCCACTTGTCTATCACCGACCCGCAGCCGCGAATTAGCGCAAATCCTGCTGCGGCAGGCAAAAGGGCTAGCGTGCCAACGACGAAAGAAGTGGCGCGGATGCTACGGGCATCGTCGCCGAATGAGAGACCAAAGGCCTCGACGATAATGACGCCAACAAGGAAGGCCCCGACCCAGATGGTTATGAAGAGAAGGTATTGGGTTCGGGTAGTCATCGCTCCGTATTTACTGTAAATCAGATCATGATTGAAAGACGCATTTCGACGAACGCTCTTAGTGTGCCCACACTATCGCCTTCTGCGCCCACACACTCTCCGGATATTTCGCTCCGAGTTCCTGGGCCACTCCGGCCAGCACAGTGTGGTCATTCGTCCTCTTGTACTGGCTTATTCCCTTCCAATACACAGCTTCCGGTGCAGCCGCTGTTTCGGTGTATCGCTCGATGACCTGATCATACCTCTGCTCGGCATCAGCCCAGTGCTTATCCATGAACGATATTCTCGCTAAACCCATCTCCAGCTGCGCGCGAAACTCGTTCCTCGGCAGGTAACCCTCAACACGCCACCTCTCCTTTCCGCCTGAGTCCATGATGAGAACTGTTGGCGTCCAGACAGCATCAAAACGGTGGAAGTAGACCGGGTGTTCCTTGATGTGCGCTGCGACAGGAAGGAAATTGTCATTGATGAAGGTCGAGACTTCATCGTCGGCGTAGGATTCGGCCTCCAGCCGAACGCACGCACCTCAAGCCGGAGCAGCGCTGAAGTCGAGCAGCAAAGGCTTCTTGTCAACCTTAGCTTGAGTTAGTGCGGCATCAACGTCTTTGTTCCATTGCACAGCCATTTTTTCAGGTCCTCCTTGAGTCGAAACCAAAACCGCGGGAATTCTGAACCATCCTTGCGTCGTCTACAAGAACGCTCAGCTGTTGTGATTAGGAGTCGTTCGACGCGCGCCCACATTCAAGATGCCTGAGATGCTCCGCGATGGCGCATTCCCATGCGGCTGCTAGGCGCGTCGCCACCCAAAGCAAATTAGAATCAGTCGTATGAACCACTCCTTCCCAAGTGACAAAGACAGGCCACCCGCCACCGGCAAGCCGCCGATGACAAGGATCATCGGGAATGCCCAGAAAGGTGTCTCTCGAAGGATTAGTCCCGGGTTAGGCTTCAACATTATGAAGCCCCAGCCCCAAATCACGCCCCCACCAATCATTAGCCCGATCCCGCACATGATCTGCACTGTTCTTAATCTTGATTTTGAAAGAAAGGTGGAACGTGTGCCGCACTTCGGGCATTGTTCCAAAGGCTGTGTGACACGATGGCGGCAATAAATGTTGCGGCACACGAAATCGAGTTTCGGGGCATCCGCTCTGGAGTTCATCTCATTGTCACATCCAATGTTGAGCCCGCTTCATCGGACGCCGTCTTTCAACTGACGCTGATATTCGGCTTCATCGAAATGCCCCTTGGACCCCGCTATTAGACCGTCCGCACCAATAGCCCATTCCTCATAGCCACTGATACACACGGATTTGCCGGTCCCGCCCGGCCCGGTATTCGAGCCGGTTAGAGTCCAGCGATAAACAACGTCGTTCCCATCGACGCTGATCCGGTCCATCGTTACCACCATGTCGGGGAAGGCGGTCATGAAGCCCTCAGCGGCGGCGGCGATCGCCGCCCTGCCGACAGAAGGCGCTCCATCATTTATCTTCAGCGAGCCACCCTCTGTGAAGAACGATGCGACTCTCGCCGGCTCCTGGCTGCACCAGGCAGCAGTGTATCGAGTCGCGAACGCTCTCAACTGGTCGTCATTCATTAACATCATCGTGTTGCATCCAATGGGTGGACTGCGGGATTTGAAGCGCTTTGTAGCCGGCTCGTCCACGCAACTTAACAAGGGACCTACCACCACCTATACATTGTAAGCGCGCCGATGGCCGCGATCGTGTGTACGCTTAGAATTACCGCGGCCGACAGAAGCCGTTTTCGCCATCCGTTAGCGATAGCGACCGCGATTGCGTACAAAGGAAATTGCAAAATGTCCGCATAGAAGCCACTGGCCTCCCAGCTAGTCCGCATTGTTATAAATGTTCCATAGGGAAAGAGAACACTGACCGGTGTCATGCAATGGCAAGCTCCTCCGGCGAAGCCGCTCACAAAAAGCAGGAGCACCGTAATGACAGCGCTGCCTGGGAGGGCAATCAAGAGTGAGAGCACGAGTCTCTTCATTAGACAGCACGCGGCCTGCCGATCAGCAGGAAACCATCCAACGTCCCGGACGAGCTCAATGTCATACGCACTCATTTCTCCAGGTAATCAGTGCCAAATTTTCCGGTGCCGGTGAGCTGAACTATTACGGCACCTTCTTTCGCCGCCACGAAATGGGGGACTCCGGCCCGGATGACAATGAAGCTGCCAGCTGGGTAGGCCTTGAGTTTAGCCGGGTCGAAGCGCTCTCCCTCGCCCAGGTACCAAGTCCCTTCGATAACCGTAACCAGTTCGTCCTGCGGATGCGTATGCGCCAGGGCACGCAGGCCCGCGGGTATCTTAACCCTATCGACCCACGTCCCACCCCGGCTGGAATCGCCGAATAGCTGCGCCCGCTGCCGCCCATCCTTGTAGTAAGAGGGCGTGAACCATCGGACTTGTTCGGGGGTTGTCCCAATGACCTCTTTTTTGTTCCGGTCCCGGGTCATCGACACAGTTACCGCCGTAAGAACTATCACTACAGCAGCGGCAGCAGGGAACACCCTTTTCATCTCTCTCTCCTCTCAACGAAGTGATCAGCGCCTAACGTTTGAGTTGACGCGGCGGCGGCGCGAATTCAATCAAGCGCCGCCAGACAAATCAAGTTGCGAAACACGCTTCCGCCGCTCGCCGCGATGAAATAAGATTACTCGACCTGTATGTTTATGAACTTGCTAAGGCGAAATGTTCAGCGTTCTTGCGTCACTCGTTACGCCGCGTAGCCTGACCCACATTTGCAAGGCTCCTGTAGGCAATCCGTCTGGAAGTCTGACGACGATGTAGGAACCACTGAGACCCGGCACGCCTGTCAGTGCTCCCACGTTTTCAACCGGCAAAAGATATCCGGGGCCCTCGACAACCAATGTCGCCGGAACGCTAAGATCGGCTTGGGTGAGTCCGAGATCCGACGTGAAGAGAATTATTCGCGTGCGGTGGTCGGTGCTGAAGAAGTTATTTGGATTAATAACTCGAAATGGCCCACGCGTAAAAAGAACTGAGTCGAGAGCAGCGACGTTGTTAGTGCCTTCTTCTACGTAAATGACCGGCTTGGTGAGATAGACCGCGGTCAAGGTGGTATTCGCGGCCATAACGATGTTTGCGGTTGGACTAAAGGTTAACGCATCTCCATTCTGCTTCTGCCACCGGTCGAAAACGTTTCCGTTGCTGGCGGACGTAGGCGCAGTCAGGGTGACGGCGGTAGTCTGCTGATAGCTGCGCACAAATCCAGTCGCTCCGTCGCCGGCACCGTTATTGTCGTTTGGACTGACGGTGATGTTTACGCCGCTGTTTGGATTCGTCGAGTTCACCGTAAGCGTAAACGTAGACGGCACAACGTAAACTGCAGTGTACGTACGGTCGCGGTCGGTGTATGCCAGGACGAATCGATCCGTAGAGAGATCAACACCGTCCCGCTGCCATTTTTGAAATATGTTTCCGTTAGGAGCAGTTGCAGCGGCAGTCAGGTCAACAAACGTGTTTCGATTGTAAGTCCGGGTGAACTCGGTCGTGCCGTTGCCCATGCCGGCGTTGTCGTTCGGGCTGACTGAAACGCCCACACCACTGCCCGGATTCGAAGACGCCACGGTCAACGTGTAGGTAGTTATCGGACCATACACCGCCGTCAGCGTATGATCCGCGTCCATGCCAAAGCTCGTAGCCGGAATCGTGTCTACGGTCACGCCGTCTTTTTCCCATCGCTTGAATTCGCTATTGCCGACGATTCCCGGGACGTTCAAGGCGACAGTTGTGTTTTGGTAGTAAGTTCGCGTGAATTGGGTCGTGCCGTCGCTTTGACCACTAGTATCAGTGGGAAACACAGTAACGTTCACTCCGCTATCGGGAGTGGATGAAACTGTAAGCGTCTTCTTGGGCTGCTCACTTAATGTCAATGAGTAGGATCCGGTGGCGCCGGCATCGAATGCGTTCGCCAGAATCGTGTATGTGCCCGTGTTCGGCAAAGTCAGAAATCCACTGCCGGAAGGTATTCGTGAATTCGAGCCTCCTCCGCCATCGTCGTCTATCATCAGCACGGAACCATCGGGCTTAATTAAATAAAGAAAGGTGTCAAACGCGGACGACGTCATCAGGATCGAAATCCGCTGTCCCGTTGTGCCGCTGAAGCTGTAAGCATCCACATACGAACCATCATCCAAGGGACAATCGGAAGTTGTTAACGTTCCATTGACCGTCTGGCCAAAATTGATTGGAGTTGCCGCGCAAACACCGCCACCCTCCTGGTGGGCCGTGAACACTTGTGTTCCTGCAACAATGGAGCCTGACCGCAGCAAGTCGGTGTTAGCGGCAACTGAGAAATTGATTGTGCCATTGCCAGTGCCGCTCGCACCCGAGGTTATTGTCAGGAATGCACCCGTGCTGCTCGCCGTCCAATTGCAAGCCGCCGGAGCGGTGACAGTGAGACTGCCCGTCCCGCCGGCCGCGGAGAAACTCTGGCTGGTGGGACTAATCGAGGTGACGCAACTTGTGCCACTAAGAAAACCTGAGATGTTCGGATAGGTCACACTGAATCGGCCGTAGTAGTCACTTCCCGTCGGGTTGTTGCATGCTGATTCACCGCCGAATAGCGTGCCGACCAGCATTGGGTTGTCAGGTGCTCCAGTCCAGATTCCTGAGCCAGACGAACCCGGTTCCGTTACTCCCTGGCTCCAGGTAACCCCGCTGAAATTCGCGCACGGACCCGGAAGCCCTGACGGGCAATTCGAATTGGTCGCCCCAAACGAAATGCGTTTGTGCGAACCTTCCGGGTGATGTATCCCAGTTACGGAAATTGACGAGCCAACGGGATTCGCGTCCCAACCTGAGTAGTACAGACCGGGCACCACTCCACCAAACCGCAATAAAGAAAAGTCAGTCGCCGTTCCGGTAACCATCAAGTTGGCGCCTAGCGAAAACTGCGTGCCGGGAGGGGGGTCGTCGCCGCTGTTGTAGTTCCAAAAGATTTGTGCCGACTGTGCTTCGCTCTGCGAGCTTATGCAATGATTCGCCGTGAGCACGTGATGATCAAGATTAGTATTGCTGTCAGTCAATAACGTGCCGGTGCAGAGAGCCACCAAGCCTCCGGTCACAAACTGGAGCATGCCGACTGACTTCGCGGCATTAGCCCATGGCGCCGTAACCTCCAGATTACAAGCGCCCGCCACATCGGGTGAGAACTGGTCTTTGTAGATGTGTGCTATCTCCGAGACCGTGAATGGCACGTCGTTGGAGTGTTCTCCGGCCGGCGAAAGATACTCGATGATTATCTCGTCGCCGCGTAACGAAGGAGTCCAAAAGGTCCCGTCATTCCACAGACCTCGTCCCTGGTAGGGACCGGCATATGAGTCCGTGTCGCTCTTTGAGTAAACAAAAACGCGCGCGCCGGCAGGCAAAGAAAAGTCTTTGAAAAGAACCCGCATGTAGCGTGCTCCTTCCGACCTTACTGCCGCGACCCGTACGTCACCTTCAGCAATGGAATACATGGCGCTGTCGGTCAGCGGGTTGAGAGTAGAAGCCAGAGTTCGCACCACGCCAACTTGCAGTAGCTTTTCTGATTTAGATCGCTTGAGGCGCGGATTCAATGCCGGCAGGTACTTGATTCTTGAAGCGTTCGGTTTCAAGTGGGCGTATAGCTTGGCTAAAGGCGCCTGGCCTCGGGAGGCTTTAGTTAGACTGGACTCTTCCTTTACCGGGGGCTTGCTGGGCGCCTGATAGCCCGGAGCAGATTGGCCGAATGCGGAATGCGCTCCTGAAAGGACGAAAAAAGCGATAAGCGCGAGCGGACTCAAGCGCATTTCGGTTAGGACGTGGGATTTGGGAATAGAAAACACTTTTAGGAACTTCCCTGGGGAGAGGAAGCGAACTGTTGGACGCGTCAGCTGAACAAATCCTTTTATATCAGGGATCCGATTCGATTTCCACGTTCGCGGGTTGCCGCACCCTCAGCAGGAAACATTTTCTACGCTTCGAAAATGGCTTGGTGTACCCACTCCGCCTCCGGTTGCAAATATGACAACACATCAACAATGTAGCTCATGGAGATAAACTGGTAGTGAATCGGCGGTCCGGGTAGCGTTGCAAGGCGTGTATCCGAAAAAGACTCCAGCCACTGAGAATTCTTAACCGTCAATAATGGATATGCACCCGGGTGGTTGTTCAGAAGTGGGAAATCAAACTTGCCATCGACGTCCGGATGAGCAAACTCTTCATGGATTGTGAGAGCCCAGATTTGTCTAAAAGTGACTCTAAGGTCACGCCCGTCAGCATGCAGATAGAGCATTGTTGCCCCATCACCATGAGAGACGACTGAAATGCCGCCGAATGGTTCAATGACATCAGGAACAGCGAGCCAACGATCAAATGTTTGAGACATCGAATAGGGTGCCTAACGCGGACCTTCAGCTGAAGCGCGGTCGAAATCCTCGGGTTGCACACCAATGCCCATTTGGTTGCACGCCTCGCGAACTCGGTCTTCATCCAGAAAGTGAGAGCGATAGAGCCGGAACAGGAACCGGCGGCTTGCACGGCGGACCGCGTCTCGCGCCGCGGCGAGATCCTTTGCTGGAATCCGACGAGGCGCGTCAGGTGTCTGCGGTCCGAACTCACACGCACCGCCGCAGTTGGGGCAATAGCCCGAGACCTTCGTGCCGTGCGCCTTCACCCAGCCAACCTGGGCGTCCCGAAGGACTCGAAATCTAGCCGGATAATCGTCGATCGTACGAACCGCGTCGAGAGCCTCAGAGATCCAGAAATCGAGATTGGCAACCTGACCCGCGAGCTGATGAGTATTCTGGGTGGCAAGGCGCTCCAGTTGATCAGCGATGATTGCAGCTTGCTTGATCGAATAGGAAACGGGAAGCATCAAGGTTTTCTGGCCACCTTCCTTCGAGCTTCCGGGCCCTTCCTCCACTGTGATTCATCCACGATATATCCTTCGGCGGTCCACCTGGCCTTAATGGTGTAGGTCTGACCGACTCGCAATCCCGCTCTTGCCGGGCTGTGAACGGCGAAGGTGAAGGTCGTTCCAGAGAATTCGCCGGACACTAACTTATCGATGTGCGCGACCACCGCCCAGTTCCTCAGCGAGTGGGCTGCAGGCGCCGGCTGGATTTCCGTGACGGTTCCAATGAACACAAGGTCCCTGGCCGTCGTGTCAGTAAACGCAGTCCGCTCCGCATCGATGCCGCGGGACAAAATGATTGCTCTACCCGCGCAACCGAGGACGTTATTGGCGCCGAAGACAATGAATCCAAGAATGACTATCGATGTCGCGTTTCGCATTTTCAATCCTCCGTCCAACGACGAGTTTTGCCTGTCAATAGGTTACCGCGCCATTACCGCTGAACTTAAATACCAACAGACCCACGAAGGAAACATTCACTCCGCGTTTGATCATCGGCTTGAAAGTCCATTTGATTGCAGCCTGAGTAGATGGTGAAGCGAGCAACGGGTGACCGCTGATTACGTGCGTGCACGCAACCTTACCTTCGGGATTCACGACTACGGCGATAAGGATTTGGCCTTGACAACGACAAGATTTGGGGAACACCGGCGTGATGCGTTCAATTGAAATCGCCTTCATTTGTTTAGTTGAAAGCCAAACTACATTTTCGTTTGATTTGCGGAAGAGTTTCGACGTGTCGCCGCAGGCTTCGACGCCCTTCGGCCAAGGTTGTTGACTGTAGGACGAAGCCGTCAATAACAGAAGGCTCAATGAGGCGATAGCAAGCTTAATGTTTGCGCAAGTCGGTACCATATTGTTTCAAATCGATAAGGACATAACTGGCCTTGAGCTGCGGCGAGCGATCAGCGGTCGAAGGAGGAAGACTACGTAAAAAGCGCGCTATCGCGCTGTCAGCTGCAAGGTTTTGTAGATGGCGCCCAAGAATCACTCTCCGACGCTACACCTGGTCCTCCAGATTTCCTAAATCGATATAGGAGTAAACCGGTTGCCATACCAACCAGAGCAATCAGCCATCCGATAATTATTGAGTCACCCAACAGAACTAAGAAGAGATTATAGAGAAAATTAGCATTGGAATCCCCATTGCCCATGACCAAACTCACAATTGGGGCAAACAAACCCCAAGCGGTCAACGCTACATAGAGACCACGAGCAGCAGCCTGAGGGGCGCGTAATACTTTATCTGGATTAAGTATATCTGCCCCAATGAAGAACCCAGAAATAGCAGCTAAAAAGGCAGGAATGCTTACATAAAGGACCGGCAAAAACAGTGAGATCGTTGGGTAACTGAGGCCCGGGCTTCTATAAGGTAGAGTAAGATCATACAAGATGATACCTACTCCGGGAATACCTCCAGCCGGCATAAACCATAGAGCGGAAGTAAACCTTTGAGAGTAATCAGTTCTCATTCGAACTGGGGTTGAAAGGCTGTCATGTTGCGTCCGCCTGCAGTTGAGACAGTTCTATTCCCGCACGCTATGATTTCAGTCACACTTTGGAGCTGGCGGTGGTGTCTCACCTATTCTTTCCAGAGCCCGTCGGATAAAAGGCGCGGACGTCAGGCTTCCTTGAAGGCAATCTGCCTCAGGCAATAGTTTCAGAAGCCTTGGGACTGCCAGCTTCGCACGAGGGCCGAGATGTCCCAGAGACGCCGCCACCCAGGCACGCACTGAGTCCTCCTGAGTGTCAAGAAGAGATACCATCTCAATTAGGGTTGCCTCGTCTACTCTATGAGGATTGATCCCGTGAGTCAGCGTCCCAAGGTGCTCCGCAGCATCTGTCCGGGAGTTCAATGTTTTCCCACTGCGAATCTTCGCCATCGTCTGTGACAGTTGTCCCTTTAGCTGCTTCTTGTGCCTGGAATGACTTTGTGCACAAAGCTCAGGCGAAAGCGCAAGCAGAACAAGCCCGACCACTGAGACTAGTCGCACTTTCCTCATAACGTTTATTTTGATGATTCGCATCATTCCTAAATGAGATGTTCGGCGGCGCTCCACGCCCGCGCCGTCCCTGCAGCCTCAACGCCACCGCTGCCACATGATGAACGCAAGTCTGTAGATGAAGATTTGCACCGCCAGGGGAATCTCCGGCGGCAGGTCTATGTCCGCCCCAAAGTTGCGGTCATGTTTAATGACGCCTACTCGTTCCTGCCCGTCCCAAAGCAGGTACTGGCGACCGAGCAAACTCCAAATGTTGTCTTTGAGTATTAACTCGCGTGAGTGCCGTCCGACCTTGTAACGAATCCGGCTGTTCGATAGGAAGAACAGTTTCGTCTCCTTCGCGGTTGCCAGCGTTTGTCCGTCGCGCTCGAGCGTGTAGTTTTGCGTGAACACGATGACGCGCTTTTGCCGCTTTAGTAAGAAGCGTTCCCCGTCGACTTCAATTTGTGTCGGGCCCGAGAGGTAGTTGTAGAGGCGTGCGACTTCTACTTCGCCCAGATAGAAGGTGTGGCCCGATGAAAGCGTCTTTGCCCGATCAACGTTCTTCCAGAGGCTCACGAAGTTTCGCGCAGCGGATTCCTTGTGTGTATAGACAGCCCTTAACATTTACCTGCTCGGCCACCGATACGCATTCCTGGCCAATACAGAAGGAGAATATCAGTTGGCACTATACGCGGCGGCCGAGCGTGCCAGTCAAGGTCGCCTGGCCGAAGCCCCGGCGCTCCGAGGTAGCGGCGTTGGATACCGAACCTTAGCCTTCTGCTTTCGCGATCTCCAAATGAGTAATAAGAATACAACTCCAAGAAGAAAGAAGACGACTGTGCTCGAACCCCAGAGATTACCATTAAACTCAACTCGTTCTCGCGGGTAGTGTGGATCTACAGAGAAATCGGCGATCATGATCAGGCCCAAAAGCGAGTATGCGCTCGCCAGGAAACAAAACAGCGTGATGATCCAGAAGACAATTCTCTTCATCGGAACTCTTCAATTGCCCCAACGCAACTTAACAAAGAAGCCTGCTCATTGCGGTGTCCCTATTAAGCGGAGGGCTTCCGGTTCTTAATCAAACTAAATGCAAGAGCAGCGAGCATGAAAAGGACTCCCCATATCAGAGCGCCCAGGATATTCAAGGGGACGTAATAGGGATGATTTCCGGAAAGCTGTTTGGCCACACTCAACGAGAGCATCCGCTCGACCAAGTCCAGGCACCAAATGGTGGGTAGATCAGCCAAATACAACATGCCTGCCTCGAGATTCCTAGCCATCAGTAAAGTCACGGCAATGGCAAGACCCGCGCGCACGAGGAAGCCAATCAGGAACCACTTAGCCATTACTCGGCGACTGCTGCTGAAGGAAATTGCGGCTGCGCGCATCAAAGCTTCCTTAGTCGAACCAAGTTAGTTGAGAAACGCGCTCCCGCCGCTCGTGTCCAACGATTTTGTTGGGTTGCGCTCTCAGAAATATGAGACTTCCTTCCCATCCCTGCCAATGAATGACAAGTACAGTGTGCCGGGCAGAGCTCGATAGTCTGTATCAGTCGCAAGCTTCTGTTCGACTGAGCGAATGTCTGTCATTGCGTCGATGTCGCCAGAAACATCTCGACCGCCAGCGAAACCGAAAATTCGTTGCCAGTTCCATGCAATGTGCCACACCCCAGCCTCGTCCGGTTCAATGAAAATATGCGCATCGCTTTGAGCATCGGGCGAAGCCATTTTGACGATTACATAGCCACGCCGTCGGTCGGTCCAATGTCTCCAGATGAAGTCTCGCGCCATCTTCATCGAAGCCTCACATTTTGGCAGTTCGATTTTCAGAACGATTCCACATCCCTGGCGACCACCAAAATCATAGCCCGACAAATCACGGCCTCCGGTCACCGTTGTCGGCTTTTCAAGAGGCGCCTCCATTTTTGGTTGGTCAGTAGTCGTCTTTGAACGTACGTGCATACACGACGACACTGATCCGACCGTTATCACACTGATTATGGAAATGATGACAAGGAGAAGCTGTGAATTCATTTGCTGCGTGGTTTCCGGAGCTGGGATTTACACAAAATCAGAACTGGGAGCGATAGCGACCAGCCGATCACTCAACGTTCCAGCAGTTCGATTTCATTTGTGGCACCCCATTTTCTTGAGTTGACTATTCGGCTGGTCGCTGTCGCTCCCAGTTCTGATTTTGTGTTATGACACAACTCAAGCCTTCCTCAGTGGCCCGGACTAGCCTTTTGTGCAAAACGGAACCGCCTGCCGGACATTAGGAGCGTCTGAGGCTTGTGGTTCCATCGCGAGGTCGAGGAGTGTCTTACTGTCTGTAGCCATCTTTACCTCCGCTCACACGGGTCGCAAAATCGCTGGTCCCCGACCGGCCAAGTAATCCTTACGTTGCACGTCGGCAGCCTAACATTGCGCTTGAGCGGCTCGTCCACGCAACTTAACAAAGAAGCCCGCTTATGACGAGTCCGCGTGTCTGTTAGATCCATCGGCTATTCCCAGGTTCGCCCCTGAATTGCTCTTCCCAGCCTCGAGCAAATTGGTCGTCCCTTCCGTTACACTTGGCATATGCTCAGGAATATTTGATATGGATAGCGCTGCTGTTGTCTGCGCCTTTTCCGTCAGTTTGGTTGGCCGGAGATTGCGTAGCTCTTTCCTTATCGTTGGATAACTCATCAAGCCCGCGCCAACGATTATTGAACAGAACGAGATTGCGGCAACTACTGGTGCGAAGGAATCGAAACCAAAAGCTTCGAAGGGTATCCCGAAAATCTTGCTAATCGTTAGGCAGATAAATACCCCGACGAGTAACAGCGATAGCATCGATATCCCAATTAGGCCGGTAATCATTCCCCGTCGCTCAAGTTTCTTCGGCCGGGCTTCATTTTTTTCGAGAGTCTGACCTTGATGCTCAGCGACTGCCTGGGAAATCATCTGCAAACCCAGCCCACAGGATCTGCAATACTTTTGATCCAATGAAGTTTGAATTCCGCAGCTAGCGCAAAACATAAGGGAGCCTCCTGCACCGAAGCTTTTACAGAATAGTAACGATCTGCATAAGGCTCAAGTTCCACGGCGACGGTCTAAGGCTGGCCGTCAGCTACCGCGCGCGACTGCGTCCAGGCTGAAGGGAAAACGACACTTGAAACATGCTATCGCGCCGTCAGCTGCGCGGTTTGTTGGATTGCCGCGGACACGCAAGTGATCATGACTTGTTGTCGCGATATTGAACATCTTCAAGAGAACCGTCAGCTGCAAGGCTTTGTTAAGCCGCTTTGCCGATCTCTATTACCTTGTCTGGGGTGGTCTTGGATTGATCGACGTAGAGTATCGAGCGATCCCCTTGATACTCATTGATGATCGTGAGGTCTATCCGTTTCGGGATGCGGCGCCGCAATCTCGCGCTAATCGAAGCCTGCTTGCCCTTAAAGAAATCTGGCATTGATCGGTTCCACAAGTCTTCATTCGGCAAATAGAATGTGCGTTCATCTCGGTCACTGAAAAAATGAAGCTCTTTATCCCCTTCGTAATAAGTAACGCTTATTCCATCGCCCGGCTCTCGTCCACCAAAGTACTGTACCAGGTACCCCCTACGCTTTCTGTAAGGCTCAATAACTTCGAAATAGAAACGAGCGGCTCGCAGCAGGACGAAAGGTGCGGCCGCCAGGATCGCGATCGAGATTAAGCTCTTAATAATTGAACTCAGCATTGCATCATGATTTAGCGCGAAGGTGCGGCATAACCTGCGCTTAAGCGACGAGCTCACTGACGACTCTGTCTTGGGCGACTCATCAGCCAAGCAAGGCTTTGTTCGGCTGCGAGCAGGGCTCAGCGAAGGTTCCGAATATTATCCTCCAACCGCTTCATATAATCTGGCTCAATCACTTTCTTGTAACCAGGAGGTATGCGAAAGAGTTTTTTATTGACGGCGAGAGAAACATCTTCAAGTAGCGTAAGGAATTTGACTCGCTCTCCAAGAGACGTCTCAGATTTGATAACCAGATTCTGCAATCGCGGCGCCGCCCAAAACACAAACTTCATTTCTTTTAGCTTCTCATCCTTATACGAAACCTCAATCTTTAAGCATGTGTGGCTCCCAACTGGTTCTTTGCCCAGGTACTTGAACACCACATCGCTTCGTCTGGCAATTTCCTCCGGATAGACGGAAAAGTCATCATTCCATTCCAAGGGCAATTCAGAATACTCTTTACGCTTGGGAAATACTTTGATGGTTGGCTTTCCTGGCTCATTGATGAAAATCGTGTCGTCGGTCACCTCAACTTGCCGTTTCCCCATCTTGGCTACTTTGCTTCTTGCGCCAAAGCCACCGAAACCCTCTGAAAACAGAAATTGCTGCATGGCTGTATAGTCTGGCTGAGTGGCAAGCATCTGCCGTAAAGATTGAGGGTCTTCTGAAGCGGTTTGCTGACGACCAACCTGCGCCGGAACGCAGATCAAAAGTGAAGCAATAAAAGCTGGGACCAGATATCTCAGGATCATATTCTTCGACTATGAGCCAAGCCGCCGAACGCTGGCTTTCAGGCTCCTGAAGTCAGCTGCAAGGCGACACTCCTTGCAGCGAAGGAGTTCTTCGTCCTTCGCCGTCGGCTCATACATTCCAGTACTCGATCCGTTGAATCAATTCGACGAGACTCCGATCGTCTCAAGGATAAACGCATCGATTGCGCATCTTTTACTCTCATCGAAGATTACGCTCTTTACCAGGACTTCTAGATGCTCTTGGGCTCTTTCGGACAAGTGCTCCCATGAACCATCCAACTCGGTGCCGCCTAGATTAGGAAGGACATAGACTTGGTATACGTCTGGATAGTCCTCTGTGATCTCTTCGAATTTACAATCGAAGAGATATTGCTTGCCATTGTGCCGGGCAATAAAGATTCTCGGCACATCCCAAAATTCGCGATAAATGATCGGCGCGGTTGTTGACACATCCACTCCCTTTGAAGCATGAACGTTGCGCTTGAGCGGCTCGCCCACGCAACTCACCAATGAAGCCCGCTCCCGGCGAGTCTGCTCCAAGCCTTATTGGATGCGTCGGCGAGATCGCGATTCAACTGACCTCATAGAATAAATACCAATTGCCCTTTATCCGTTTGTACGCAATCTGTGAATCTTTGAAACTCACGTTTTCCAGGGAAGCAACTAGATGAGGCGGCTCGTTGATAGAGTATGCGTAGCCCTTTGAGGATCCGCCAGTAAGGAGGCCCTTCGACGACGCCACCAACATCACAGACTCGGGTTGATAATTTAGAATTCCGGCTGACAATCCGAGCTTGTTAAATAGCCTTCGATACTCTTCCCACCGCTCATTTGAGAATCCCAACTCTGATTGGGGTCGTGGCCAGGCGGCATTAGTATCAAGCCAGGTAAAATCCGAGGCAATGCGCACCACTCTGGCATCGGCCTGGGCCATGCGAATCAGCAAATCAAAATCAGCCTCGTTCTTTAAGAAATTCGCTTCAAGTTTCTGGTCCGATGGATGAGGGCTCTCGAATCCAACACTAAGAAATACGACTCCGCACAAAACGACTGCGACCACGCCGAGGCCTGCCAGAGAAAGAAGAAGATGGTTGATGAATAGGCGCATACAAGTTAACTCTTCACGAAGCATCCAACACTGCGTTGCAGCGGCCGGGCGACAACCAAACATAGCGGTTGCGGTCCGGTGGAAGCGCTTGTTGGGCGCGGCGGCTTTCCGCCTTGGCCGCTACACCTACCTCTCCCCGGTCGGAGCAACGATACCGAGCTGTTCCAGCATGCCTAGTCTGTCCCAGTTGATCCGGAGCTCGATGATCTTCCCGCCCTCGATGCGGAGGATGCTGATTCCTGTCACAGCCACTTCCCTTCCGGTTGGGGGAATGTTCATCAAGTCTCCTCGATGGGTCCCATGGGCGGTGTGACAGATTACGACCTGGTCTCCCGACGCAATCATATCTTCGATGGTAAACCGAAGATCGGGGAAAACGCTTCGATACATCGCGACTGCGTTCTTTTCTCCTGCGACACCTCCTGCCCTATTAGGTGTGCCAGGGTCGTGAACCACATAATCGGCAGCGATGATCTCATCTGCCACCTTTGCGTGACCCAGACTCCAGAGCTCTTCTACCCAACGGCGGGCGATGGCTTTGTTTTCCTCTGACATGGATTTACCTCGTTTTGTGAATATTCTCGCTGGCAATGTTCTCAATACGCTGCCAGCGCTTGTTAAGTGCTCGGCGACCTAAGGTCTTTAACAAACCTCACTTCGGACAAACCATTGTATTTGTAACCGAGTTGCTCATTCACCTTTTGCATCGCCGGGTTGGCGCTGCACGTTCCAAATCGAAGTTGGCCGGCGTCAATGCCCAACTTAATCGCATACGACTTCATATACTTTGCCACGCCAAGATTCCTATGACCCGGATGCACTGCGGTCCCAGGCCCTTCTCGCGTACTGGTATAACCGACGTACTCGTTTCTGAATTTAACAATGACAAATTGCTCAGGCTCTTTGATCTTTGAGAACAGCGCTATTGCGTCTTCGACTGTGGTCATATGGCTCTCCTGGGTAGGGTCGGGCGAGGGCCACGCTTCTCGCGCCTGCCACTGTAGGGCTCCGAGCTTTTCCAGCGGACCACCGTCGGACTTCGACTCTTCGCCCAGCGTCGTCAGCGAATATCCAATCGCAGACAACTTCTCCCCTAATCCATTCCACTTCCGGTACTCGAAATCAGCCGCCTGCAAAACCATACCTCGCATTCTATGAATTTCGCGGAATCCTCGGGAGAGTGTAAACCGCAAACTGTCCTCCATCTCTCCGCGTAACCTGGCCTGAAGATATTTCCCACCGGATGCTCTAACCTTAGTTTCTATCCTCCCCAGAAGAAGAGTTCCTATCCCTCGCTTTCTATGACAGGGATGAACGATTAAGTTTAGCCTGAAGTGAGTCTCGTCCAGGCGGTATGCAGCCACGTAGCCCTTGGCCTCCTCATCCTTGTAAACGTACTTTGCGCACGTTCTCTCCAAACTTTCCACCTGCAGACAAGGTTGCCATTCAGAAGGAACGGTATCAGTCGTCTCAAACGACGCGTTCCGAAGCCGGACCACGTCGTTATAATCGGCGCTCTGAAATCTTATGATTGCCATGCGTGTTGCATCTCTCTGGCTCGGCCTGAAGTTGGTCTAGGGAGAAGCAATCCAACGATGGCCTTCAGCTGTGGCGCACGAACATTCAGGCTGAGAAGGAAAGTTACTTGAGAACCACGCTATCGCGCCGTCAGCTACAAGGATTTGTTGGGCGCGTCCTCCGCACCTACCTGCCATGCTCGGTTAGGAATTCCGTGTGACACGATGCACACGTTCGCTGTCTGAGGCCCGCCGACGCAGTCTCTAACGAATCACCGAGTGACTGGCGTAGACAGAAATCACAGTCTGACAACAGTACGTGCGTTAAGTGACTGACCGGACCGGCGTCGAAATCTCGCAGTCTCCCTTCGACATGTGCAGTGGTGATCACATAGCTTCGTGCACAGCGCCCACACTCGGCAACCAGGTTGTCGGTATTACAATGCTCGCATTTGAGGAGCCTTACACCCATAACTGGCGATCTAATACAATGTTCATTAACGATTGAAGCTGTATTGAAGAACAATGATTTGCGACACCGGTTGGCCATTCAACAACGCTGGTTTGAACCGAATTCTTGGTGCTGCCTTTAATGCTTCCTCCGTTAACCCGTTCGGCAATCGCTTCCGCGTGCTTAATACTTTTACTTCACCTGAGGCGCTGAAGAGAACCAAGAATTCAACTAAACCATGGGTCTTCTTCCGCCGGGCCTTGTCTGTAAACATTGGCTCAGGCTTGAACGTAACGACTGCCCGGTCAGTTACCTCAGTCCCTCGATACACACGCTCACCGCCCACAATCAGCGGGTCACTGCTTTTAAGAACGGTTTTCTCAAACTCTTTCGGCGAAACCTTTTGGGCAAGAATCGGCGTCGTCATCAGAGCCAGGCAAACCGTTAGGAGGATTAGAGACCGATACATGTTCCGGATTATTTGCTTTCGCTTCATCTCAACTAGCCACCGAACGTTTGGCTTCAACGGCGCGGCGCGAACGCACGAAAACTGAGTCGCAGGAAAACACTATGCAAGGGATGTTATCGCCGCGTCCGCTGCAAGCCATTGTTAGATTGCGTCTCGGAAAACAAGTGCGCAGTCAGTTCCGACGGTGTCTTGCAGAGTACGTCCGCGCCAGCGTCGAGAAGTTCCTGCTCGGAGCCATAGCCCCAAAGCACTCCAATTGATCCTACCCCGTTTGCTTTGGCTGACCGTATGTCGGCAGCTCGGTCGCCAATCATCACTGCAGCCTCAGCATCGACCCTCTCACTCGCCAAAAGGTAAGCCACTAATTCCACCTTGTCTTCGCGACGACCGTCGAGTTCTGGCCCGTACACCTTTCGGAAATGGTGATCAAGCCCGAAGTGCTGCACGATGGTCTCGGCATACGCTGCCGGCTTGGATGTCACCACGTACATCGCCGTAGCCATCCCTCGAGCCTGCTCCAGCATGCCCGGCACGCCCGTGTACACCTGATTGTCATAAAGGCCGGAGCAAACGAATCGCTGCCGATACAAATCCATGGCGGCTTCGACCCGAGACGTCTCCGTCGTCTCGAGCAACGTCGCGAACGTGGCTCGAAGCGGAGGTCCGATGAAGGTGGCCAGGACATCGTCGCTTGGACACGGCGAGCCAAGCTGATCGAGCGCAAATCGAATACAACCCACGATGCCTGGTCTCGGGTCCGTCAGGGTACCATCGAGGTCAAACAACAGAATCATCTGCAATCACTCTTCTCACCTTCGCAAGCAAGCCTAACGCTGCGCTTGAGCGGCGTCCGCTGCGACCGGTAGTTGGGCGGCGTTCCACCGCGACTGCGGTTACGACGCGTCCGACGCTGCCGTGGGCGGCCACGCGCCGATCCGCTGCCGCAGGGCAACGATCTTGCCAAAGTGATATGCGCTATGTACCGCCACACTGTTCAGCTCGTCGGCCATTGTCACGCCCGGTTCTACCTCGCGCGCCAACTGCTCAGGCGCCTGCCCCATCGCTGCCGCAGCGCGAGCGCCGTCCAGGAACACTCGCACCAAGTCGTGCCATTGATGCTCGTGCTCCGG
>Ga0070698_100000671_pt1 | contig 36522 bp, 35 predicted proteins | sample KBSK1502metaG_FD_65477 | JGI IMG/M metagenome (GOLD analysis project Ga0070698, IMG submission 65477) | Corn, switchgrass and miscanthus rhizosphere microbial communities from Kellogg Biological Station, Michigan, USA - KBS K1-50-2 metaG | ecosystem: Host-associated > Plants > Roots >... | reverse complement strand
CGAACAGCGCCTCCCTCATCTATCGAATATTTCGTTTCGTTTTATTGAAGGCGAGGGCTTGCTGATACATCTCGACATGCAGGGTGTAGCCGTGTCGACAGGTTCAGCATGTTCATCCGGGACGCTCGAACCTTCGCCGGTGATTCGCGCTCTCGGGCGCAACGAAGAGCTCGCGCGCGGCGCGATTCGTTTCAGCTTTGGCAAAGACAACACCGAAGACGAGATCGATTACGCGTTGCCAGTTTTACGGCGCGCGGTCGAGAGCCTGCGTAAGCTGTCGCCGCTTTCGAGCGAGCAGGTCGCGGTTCTGCAACGGAGTCATCCTCGAACTGAAATACCAGGCTAAGCACCTTGTCATATTCAGAAGCCTTCAAAGATCACCTCGCGCATCCGCGTAACGCGGGCGAACTCGCTAACGCCAACGCAGTTGCCGAAGAAACAAATCCTGTCTGCGGCGATCGCCTCCGCTTAAGTCTGCGCATTCATGATGGCCGCATCGAGGCCGCGCGATTTCTCGCTTATGGCTGTCCACCCACGCTGGCGAGCGGTTCTGTGCTGGCAGAGATGTTGGAAGGAATGACTGTCGAAGATGCTTTGAAGTTGACCCGCAAGGAAATCGTTAGCGTGCTCGGTGGTCTGCCATCGCGGAAGCAACACGCGGCGGCTTTGGCGATCGAGACTCTGCGAGCTGCACTGGTAGCCGCCGACCGCGCTCGTCAGTAATCAGTACCGTGAGCGTAGCGACCAACGCTACTGGATCTCAAGTTGCTGATGACTCTCCGTTGCTCTTGAGTTAACTGATATTGAAAGGAAAATCTAGAATGACGAAAACATCCATCAAAAAGAAAACCAAATCCTCGAAATCCACCAAGAAGGCCAGTGAACCGATGTTGGGTAAACTTGATCAGAGAACCACCGCCAGGCAGTTGGGTCTAAAGGGGGGTGAACAGCCTCAAGTAATGCTTGGTGGAGTTAGTTCGCTTCCGCTTCCGGGACCAGAGGTGCGTTGTCGCGTAAAGTCGACTCTTGCCATATACCCGAATATTATTTCAGACGCGTTCTATGAGGTAGACCCGACAGATGGCAATATCTGGATCCAATTCACGTTGAATCCAAAGCACCAAATCTTCACGACCGCTCCCCGCAGTTGCCCGAATAGTTTCGAGGGACTGGTTTTCCTCACGGGGTCATCGAGCAATGTCTGTGCAATAAGTAATTTCTTTTATCTCGGCAATCCCATTACCTCTATTCAATTAAAGGTAGCGCCCTGTAGTTTTACACAGCCACTGACGCTCGGCTTCAGGATAAAATTTGAGGAGAATTTCAATGCCACACATAAAGAAAACCCAAAGAAGAAAGATGGAACCGCTATGGTTGGTGGTGGCCAGGTCGTTCTAAAGTGACAGGGTCGGTCGCGTCTATCAACTCAACCCGACTGCCCTTAGCGAGCCTCTCATCAGAGTTGTAGCACTGATTGCGCAGTTGCACGGATTAAGTTCGACAAGCCCGCCAGCTAGTGCATGCATTTAGCCGAACGCGTTATCTGAATTGCTGCGGATTGGTAAGCCGCGGTCGGTTCGTCGGCGGCGGGGAGGGTAGGGCTTTCTTATGATACTCAGGCCCGCAATACTTTCTCGGTTCCTGCCCGATAATAAATGTCTTCGTGCGAATGACTGGACAGGTGTCTACGGCGATTAAGCCGGTCGTCGGATCGATGTCCAGAGTGATTGTGCCCTGCAACTTCGACGGGTCCCCTTCATAAAAGTCGCGCGAGTCAGCCCTGGATTTCGGAGTAGGTTTTGCCCGCGGCGGCTCTGTAGGCAGAGGCTCGGGCAGAGTAGCCGGCTCAGTTTGTGGATCGACTTCGATTTGGGCCGGCGGCTCTTGGGCCATGTCGTCAGTTGCGTTTGCGTTTTCTCCCGGCAAGGTTCCGCTAATAAAAAGTTCTGGGCGTTTGGTGATTGTCTCGGCTTTGGCTAATTGGCCGGTCGTTGGATCGATATCCGCTTGCTGCACACCTTCCGGCATCTGCCAATCGCCGGTCCATTCGGGATGCGTATTGAGCGCCGCGCTCATGAAGTCTGCCCAGATAGGAAGCGCTGACGCGGCCCCGGTCAAACCAAGTTGCGAGCCATCATCGAATCCCACCCAGACGACGCACACCAGATCGGGCGTGTAGCCGGCGAACCAACCGTCGCGCGACGTTCCGGTTTTGCCGGCCACGTTAAATTTGAAACCACGCGCACGAATCGGCGCGCCCGTTCCGCGATTGATTACGTCCTTCATAAAAGAAGTCATGACGTAAGCAATCTCGGGACGCAGTACTTCGTTTTTCTGCGCCGTCGGTTGCGCGATTGTGGTGCCGTTTCCGGTCGTAATGCGATCGATAGCCAGCGGCGCCGTGCGCATTCCATTCGCGGCGAACGCCGTGTAAGCGGAAGCAACCTGAAGCGGCGTGGCTTCGGCAGTGCCCAGGGCCATCGCGGGATAAGCGTGCGCGACGCGCGGCAATCCGGCCTTCGCCGCCAGATTCATCACGCGGCCAATAGTGACTTCCATTGCCACATCGACTGTAACCACGTTGAGACTGTGCACCATCGCGTCCCGCAGAGTCACCGGCTGCATCGAATACTTGTCGCCCATATTGCCCGGCGAATATTCCTGGTTATCGTAGGTGAATGTCTTCGGCTCGTCTTTGTAAACCGTGGCCGGAGTAATCACGCGCGGGACCGGATCGTAAGCAGTGTTCAGCGCGGTCGCATAGACGAATGGCTTGAAAGCCGAACCAGGCTGGCGCAGAGCCTCGGTACGATTAAGCTGGCTCTTCGCATAATCGCGCCCGCCAACCATCGCGACAATCTCGCCGGTGTGCGCGTTCATGGCCACCAGAGCGGCCTGCACTGTTCCCTCGGGTACGCGCTTGGCTTCGAGCTTGTCCAGCGACACCAATTGTTTCGTGACCGCGGCGTATGCCGCGCGTTGCAGATCCATGTCTACTGAAGTGTAGATGCGCAGATGATCGGCGCCTTGTCCGGAGATCAGATCACCAAGTTGGTTCTGCACGTAATCGGCAAAATAAGGCGCGTCCGAAATATCGATCCGGCCCTTGGCCGGCGCCATTTTCAATTCAGCACCTTCCGCCTGTTTAGCCATGTCCGCAGTGATCGCGGAAGTTTCGGCCATCGACTCGAGCACCTGGTTGCGGCGCGCGGTTGCCGTGTCGATGTCGTGGAAGGGGTTGTAGCGATTCGGACTGCGAATCAATCCAGCCAGGAAGGCTGCTTCAGGCAAAGTGAGGTTCGTAACGTCTTTGTTGAAGTAGGCACTGGACGCCTCGCCAAAACCGTTAATCGAAAAACCAGACTGCTGGCCGAGATAAACCTGGTTAGCGTAGAGCGCAAAAATTTCTTCCTTCGAAAGACGCGTTTCCAGAATTACTGACATGTAGGCTTCGGCGATCTTACGTTTCCACCCGGCGATGCCTGTACGTTCAGGAGTCAAGAGCAGATTCTTGACGAGCTGTTGGGTAATGCTCGAACCACCCTGGCGTGCGATTGGTGAATTCGGATCAGAATCGTAACGCCGCAGCAACGCGCGCAGAATGCCGCGAAAGTTAATGCCATGATGTTCAAAGAAAGAACGATCTTCGGTGACTGTAATCGCCTTGATCAAATCAGGCGGCAAGTCGTTATAGCCGACAACCCGGCGCTTGGCTCGTTCGCGGCCAGTAACTGAGCTGATCAGTTCAGGTTCAAGCTGGGCCTTATCCAGACGCTGGCTATTGCCATTGCCGGTAATCGCGGCGATTGATTTGCCACCGCGAGCGAATTGAACTTTGAGCGTTTGGAAAGGTTGAGAATTATCAAGCACCGAATCCTGGCCGGGATCAATTTCGACCGTGGCTCCATCGATCACATAGCGGCCGCGGGCGCTGTCACCTTGCTGCCCGCGCTCAACGTATCCAGCCCGCTTCAAATATGCGAGCAGATCGTCCTCCGAAATATTTTGCCCGGCGTGAATTTGCTTGGGCGCAGCATAGATCCCGGCCGAACGAGTGTAGACCTCGCCTTTCAAGAGATTGTCTATGCGCGCTGAAAAAATGATCCAGTAATACGCCAGGACCGTAACCACCAGCACCGCGCACAACAAAACCGGAATCACAAAGTACGGGCGGAGCAGAAAGCGGAACAAGCGCCGCAGGAAGGGCGGCCGTGGTTCTTCGTAGCGGATTACACGAGGCGGCGGCACACGCCCGCCACGAACAACGGGGGGAATATAATCATCAGGTGGACGCCGAATTGCCATGAGAACCACGTAACAGTCTCGGCCGGGGGGGACGCCGTCATCTCAGATGCTAAACACTTATGACCAAGCTGTCTACTATACAATTGACAGCTTGGCGCGCTTTCGGTAACTTACCGCCGAACTCCTCGACGCGATGGTAACGCGCCAACCGGCTGGCCAATTATGCAAATGAAAGGATCCCCTACATGAAAGTCAGATTTGTTGGACTTGTGACGCTGTGCTGCGCGCTGGGCCTTATCGCCTGCTTCTCTTTTCCGGACCGAGGTCAATCACAAACTACCAGGAACTCATCAAACAGCGCATTGTCACAAGACGAGCGGGATCTGCTGAACGAAATCAACCAGGTTCGCGCAAACCCGCAGGCATACGTCACCTATCTCGAAAATCTGAAGCCTTTCTTCAAAGGGAAAGAATATAAAACCGCGACCCTCGCGGTAACCACGGAAGAAGGCTGGAGCGCTGTCGAAGATGCTATTAAGTTTCTTAGGACGGCGAAGGCAATCGGCCCTCTGGCTCCTTCGGCTGGACTTTGTAAGGCTGCCCTTTCTCACGTCAAGGATCAAAGTGGAACTGGCGCTACCGGTCATAAAGGGACCGACAGCAGTTTGATAGAACAACGAGTGAAGCCGTTTGGAAACTGGCAAGGCGGAATCGGTGAGAACCTGACTTATGGTAACGAGTCAGCGCGGGAGAGAATCCTGACCTGGCTGATCGACGATGGATTCGCTAGTCGCGGCCATCGTCTGCGCATTATGAGTCCTGAGTACAAAGTTGCCGGTGTGTGTTGCGGGCCCCATCCGGAATTTACGTCGATGTGTGTTCTGACCCTGGCGGGAGGTTTCGTCGATCTGCAACCCGCCAAGGCCACCGCAAGTCCGCAGCCTAAGAGCGGCACGCCAGCCAACAAATCAAAACCGGCAAAGAAAACTGCGTACACCAGACGCGCGTAAATATGAATTCAGGCGTTGATCGAAAAAGGCTTCCGGCTGAAAAGCAGGAAGCCTTTTTTTGGTCGGGACGCCGAGATTCGAACTCGGGGCCTCACCCACCCCAAGGGTGCGCGCTACCAGGCTGCGCCACGTCCCGTCAAAGCTGTTTCAGTATGAACGGAAAATATCCGATGTCAAAGCGGCGAGCGCGATCTTGATCACTTGCGCGGTTTTTGGTTCGCAGAGAGTTCTGCATCACCTTCATCCAACAGGTCAAGAATCTCGCGAAGTTGTTTGGCGATCTGACTCAGCGTTCCGCCTTGATCATCAGTCGCGGTTGGTCTGGCGCGCTCAACCGGAGGGCCCGGGTTTGCCGGCTGACTAATTCGCCCGGCCAGAGAGGGTGGGGGCTGCAAACTACGACCGAGCGGTTTTGCCGGCGCCGTTTGTCCGTTCTCGCGGCCGGGGCTGCGCAGTTCGCCTGCCAACTTTTTCTTCGCGCCTGCGATTGTGTATTGCTCGTCATAGAGCAATTCCTTAATCCGCAGGGCCATCTCGACGTCGCGGCGGCGATAGGTGCGCTGGCCGGCGCGATTTTTTTGCGGCTGGAGCATCGGGAACTCGGTTTCCCAATAGCGCAAGACATGGGCTTGCACGCCGGCAATGTCACATACTTCGCCGATTTTGAAGAACAGCTTTTCAGGGATTGCTGCGGCAGATGCGCTCATGCTAATCGAAAAGAGAGAGAAAAAATCTTCAGCGTCTCTGGGCCGACTTGTTAGCGCCAACGCGAACTCAGGCGCATGGTACTGTGCTGGGATTTAGGTGTCAACACTTACATTTAAGTGGCGGGACTTAAGCCGAGAGATTAAACGTGAAATCTCAGGTGAAGAAGCTTGATTTGGGATGAGGATTCCGACGATGAGGTCAATACCGGGAGAGGCGCTGGAGCGCGGACATCCTGTCCGCCTGAGCGCGAAGCGCGAACAGCCTGTCACCAGCGCGAGTTGAACAGAACCAAGGCCGAAGCATGCTGCGCCCGCTGGTAGACAGGATGTCCGCGCTCTATCACCGCGCCCGTAACTAACCTCGCCACGAAGCCAACACAATCTCCTTCCCCGATAGACGCGACCCAATCTCCAAGCTATAATCGCGCGTTATCCGATAATAACCTGCGTCCGTCCCGGAGGTTCATACCCAAAGTGCCAGCATCTGTTGCCGGTTTTCGCCTTGCAGAGCGTCTCGACCAGGTAGGCTTTTCCGACATCGTCCAAATTCGAAATCGGGTGATGGAGTTGCGTGCCCGGGGCGCGACGGTCTATCAATTCGAAGGAGGCGAACCCTTCCGCTCAACTCCCGATCACATTAAGGAGGCCATCAGTGTCGCCTTGCGAGAGAACAAGACGCGCTATGCGCCGTCGTCGGGAATATCAGAACTGCGTCGCGCGATTGCCGACAAGCTGAAAACTCGAAACCGAATTCCCGCTGGTGAAGAGAATGTGATCATAGTCAACGGCGGCATGCAGGGACTGTTTGGCGCTTTTCAATCTACCGTCAATCCCGGCGACGACGTGCTAATCTTTTCGCCCTACTGGACGCCCATCAAGGATCTCGTAGCTCACTGCCAGGGCCGGCTCATCCTGGTGCCGACCGATGAAGCTCGCGCAAACGGCATTCGTGAAGCGTTGACGCACTATGGAACTGCGCGGACCCGAGCGATCTATTTCAACACGCCAACGAACCCTTCAGGTGTCGTATTCACGAGAAGCGAGACTGAAGAAGTTGCACGATTCGCACTTGATCGCGATCTAATCGTTGTCGCCGACGAAGCCTATGAAGACATCGTTTACGACGAAGCGCACGTCTCCATCGCTTCGTTGCCGGGGATGTTCGAGCGCACGATTACTTCATTCACGCTTTCGAAGTCATTTGCGATGACTGGCTGGCGCATTGGTTATGCAGTTGCGGCTGAGCCATGGATGACCGGACTTTCAAAAACGGTTCTTTATTCATCGAACGGTGTTTCGACTCCAACGCAATGGGCCGCGTTGGCGGCGTTTACTACTCCAACAGATTTTCTGGCAACGTCGCGCGTCGCTTATCGTCAGCGGCGCGATTTACTTTTGGCAGGTCTCAATGAACTCGGACTGACTTGCGCCCCACCGGCCGGCGCCTTCTATGCCTTCCCGGACGTTGCCAGCATCAGCCGCGACAGCCGCGAGGCCGCGGAAATTCTGCTGAGCCGAGCGCAGGTTGCCACCGTGCCCGGTGTGGTATTTGGCCCTCAGGGCGAAGGCCGCGTGCGCTTTTCTTTTTCGACATCGATCGAAACTATCGAAGCCGGCGTCGAATCACTGCGCCGCAATCTCTGAGTTCAGAGTTCAAGAGTTCAGAGTTCAAGCTTCAGCTTGCTGCTGCTGAAACGGACAAACTAAAGTCTAACTCTCAACTCTGAACCATCCCCATGAACGAATTCGAATTCATTCGCCGTCTTCGCGAACAAACGCGGTCGCGCAAGCATTCGTCTCGGGTCGTCATGGGAATCGGCGACGACGCTGCGGTCATCAGTCAATTAGCCAATCGAGATGTCGTAATCTCGACTGACCTGCTGATTGAAGGTATTGATTTTTATCGCGACGCGGCGCCGGCCCGGTTGCTCGGTCATAAAGCTCTGGCAGTTTCTCTTTCAGACATCGCGGCAATGGGTGCTCGGCCATTCTGGTCGCTGCTATCGATTGGCATGCCGGCGGCAACCTGGCAAGACCAATTCAAAGAAGAGTTCTTCGCTGGTTATTTTGAGTTGGCGGATCAGTTCGGAGTGACGCTGACGGGTGGAGATATCTCGGAAGCTAAGGAAGGCGTCGTTATCGATTCGATTGTGCTGGGCGAAGTTCCAACCGGCGCGGCGGTAGCGCGCTCAGGCGCGCAAACCGGCGATCAGATTTTTGTTACCGGCACTCTCGGGGGCGCCGCGGCGGGATTGAAATTGATCGAGATGGGCGCGCGACTGGGAGAGACAGGCCTCACTTCCCTGCCCCGCGCCTCCCAACGAGTCAATAGCCCGACCGTCAACGAGAAGTCAGAACCGCGAGCGGTAGCGACCGGGCCTCTTCAGGGGAGTACTTCGACCATCAGGGAGGGCATGACCGCGGGAGCCGACAATGCCGAACTGAAAGCGATCGAGACTCTGCTCTTTCGTCAAATGCGTCCGCAGCCGCGCGTTGGCTGGGGCATCGTTTTAGGTGAAGAGCGACTGGCCACGGCCATGATCGACATCAGTGACGGCTTATCTTCCGACCTCGCCCATCTATGTGAAGCAAGCAACGCCGGCGCGTTAATCGATTCTTCAACATTGCCAATCGACCCCGACGTAACCATGCTGTGCGGGCGGCGCGCGCTCGATCCTCTGATGCTCGCCCTGCATGGTGGCGAGGATTTCGAGTTGCTGTTTACCGTGAAACGAGAGGACGTACCGCGACTGCCTAAACGAGTCGATGGTGTGGCGATCTCACGCATCGGCGAAGTGACCGATCAACGCGGCACAGTTCGCATCGCGGAGAAGAAGCGCGTGTGGGATTTGGCGCCTCAGGGCTTTGAACATTTTAAGAAGCGATTAATTGATTGAAGGGGAAGTAGAGCCACCGTTCTCGTCAGGATGCAAGCACTGTTCAGCATTGACATTCGCCGCACGTGGCGCTGAAATAGGAGAAATAATTTTCTTAGGGCAGGAGAGATTGCGTAACCCATGAAGCACGAGAATTGAATTGTCTCAGACCGGAAACACTTAGGCGGCAAGCCGCGAATACGGGGTACGCGAATTTCGGTGGGGTTCCTCCTTGAATGCCTTGCAAGGGGTATGAGCGTCCGGGAAATCGCTGATGCGTATCCGACTCTGAGCGAGGACTCGGTAGAGGGAGCATTACGTGAACTGGCACTTGAAAAGGAAGCCGCCGCGCCGTGAGAATTCTCCTTGACGCGAACATGCCACGGAAATTGATGGCCGCTGAGCCAGGCAATCGCGAGCCGCCGTTGCCTGTCCTGTTCAAGTACACGAGGTTGTCAAGAGTGTCAACCGACGTTTTGACGTTAAGGCAAACCCATGTAGCTGCGCCAAGTCGTCTTGTAATTCGACTTCACAAAAAGCGCGGAAATCTCGCCGGTTAAGTTATAGCGAATTGTGCTTTGGTTGCCCATTTCTGTATTCATAGCCGCTTTCATAGCATCTATCGTCTTTTGGCTTTTGTCGCTAGCCTTATAGTCAAGCGTATCCATGAAGACCCGTAAATCGTGTAGCGCGTTCACAGTAGCGAGAAGGCTCTCGTTATATTTATCAACGAGAGCCTGAAGTCGTTTTATGTCTTCAGGCGATAACAAGTCACGCAAAGCGACCTCTCGTATGAGTTCGTTAGGCCACCACCATACAGTCGAGTTTATATCAGCAAGATATCGATCCTTGTAGTTCTTAAAAAACTCGAATTTTGCATCCTTCAGGTCAGCATTCTTCATGCGCTGGTTGTGACTGGCGAAGAAGCCCATCAACGTAGCTAACCCGTTGGCTTTGCTGTTGAAGTCGGTATTATAGTCTCCAAACTTTACTGCTGTTGCCAGCCTTGCCTCACGCAACGACTTAGTCTCATTGTAATTGGAAAGACACAGCGGGATTGCTATGTATATTAAGACCCCACCGAAAAGTGGACTTAATACAGCTAATTTTTTCCAAAGATTATTCGACATCTGGGTAACACCTCCTTGGGAAAGGAATGAGCATAGGGTGCGAGGACGATCTGCCTTATATCACCGATCAGAACGTGAGACAATAGCGGGACGGGACAAGCCTACGCCAGAATAGTGGCCTCGACTTTTCAAGTTCACGCTAGGACACTACCCACAGCGGCGTTGGTTTGACTCGCAGGTGGATCGTTTCCTAGACTCAACCTCCAATGCTCCGCATACACAACACTCTCTCTGGAAAACTTGAAGAGTTTCGCCCGATAGTTGAAGGCGAAGCGAAGTTCTATTACTGCGGGCCCACGGTTTGGGAGTACGGCCATATCGGAAACTTTCGCTCGGCGATTGCCGCCGACATCGTCAGGCGCTATCTCAAGTTCAAGGGATTTCGCGTGATGCACGTGATGAACCTCACCGATGTCGACGATCGCATCATCGCGAAGGCCCGGGAAAACGGGAAGTCGATCGACGACTACACCGCCAAGTACATCCAGGCGTTCTGGGAAGACTTTGACGCGCTCGGCTGTGAACGTCCGGAAGTCGCTCCGCGTGCAACCCGGCATATTCCGGAAATGGCTTCGTTGATCGAAAAACTGGAAACGCGCGGCCATGCCTATCAATCGGACGGGTCGATCTATTACCGGATCAAATCGTTCCCTGACTATGGCAAGCTTTCGAAGATCAATCTCGCCGGCAACATCGATGGGGCCAGTGAACGCGTCGACACCGACAAGTATGAGAAGGAAGACGCGCGCGACTTCGCCCTGTGGAAGGCCCCGAATGAACCCGAGGAACCGGGCTGGGATGCGGCCATCGGGCGCGGTCGTCCTGGCTGGCATATCGAATGCTCGGCGATGTCGATGAAATACCTGGGCGAGACGTTCGACCTTCATCTCGGCGGCATCGATTTGGTGTTTCCGCATCACGAAAATGAGATCGCGCAAAGCGAAGGCGCCACGGGCAAGCAATTCGTCCGCTACTGGCTCCACTTCGAACATCTCAAAGTCGAAGGCGAGACAATGTCAAAGTCGAAAGGAAACTATTACACCTTTCGCGATCTTGCCGCGCAGGGATTTTCCGCCGCCGCGGTTCGCTATTTTCTGCTGAGCGTTCCCTGCCGTAAACAACTCAACTTTACTTTCGAAGCATTGAAAGGCGCGGAGAACACGGTCGCCAGCCTGCGCGATTTTCGCGCACGCCTGGAAGAAGCGAAAACTGAGCCCGGAAGCGACGAAGCGTTGACTTCGGCGACCGAGCGCGCGCTGACAGAATTCGAAGCCGGCATGGACGACGATCTAAATACGTCGGTAGCGCTGGCGGCGATCCACGACCTCACTCGTGAAGTGAATACAGTCCTGGCGAGACGGCGCCTGCGGGAAGACAACAAACGCGAAGTCATTGCTGCTGTCAATCGCTTTGACAGCGTGCTGAATGTCTTCGGTGATCCGCAGCCTCAAATTCTCGACGTGGAAATTCAAAAGCTGATCGATGAACGCCAGGAAGCGCGTCATCGCCGCGAGTTCGATCGAGGTGACGAGATTCGCGATCAACTCGCCGAGCGCGGCATCATTCTGGAAGACACCAAAGACGGCGTGCGCTGGAAAAGAAAATAACTAAGCGCCAAGGGCGCGAGATGTAATAGCCTGGGCCATCGGCCCGGGTCGGACCAGCAAAGACTTCGCAGCGCTTGAAAGCGCGAAATATTTCTGGCGCAACTGGCCACCATTTTCGTTCAATGATCTCTATTGCGCGCCTTTGGCGCTGAGACCCATGACGTTTTGGACAGGCTGACCAGCTCAGTATTCAGGCGATCACGTCTATCATCGCGGAACTAACCGGCCCTACGATCTCTGCCTATGCCTTTCGCCACCCTAACGCGGCCCAGGAGAGGCTTTCGAATTCGCTATGCCATGATGGCGCTGTTAGGAGCGGTTCTGTTCGGCACCATCGGCTTTCACCTGGTCGAGGGCTGGACGCTTTCTGACAGCCTTTATGTAACGGTGCAAACGTTGACGACCGTGGGCTATGGCGACCTCCCGCCACACAGCGCGGGCGGCCGGCTATTCGCCATCGCCGTCATGTTGATCGGGGCGGGCGGGGTTGCGTTGGCCGTCTCGACCATAGTTCAATCGGTGGTCAAGTGGGAGCTGGTATCGACTTTTGGCCAGCGGCGGCTTTCAAAAAAGATGAGCAAGCTTCGCAATCATTACATCATTTGCGGTTCCGGCAGAGTCGGTTCGCACCTCATTCGCGACCTGGTGGCTGCAAACGAATCCTTCGTGGTCATCGAAAACGATCAGCAGCGCGCCGCCGAGTTCAGCCAGCGTGGGATGACCGTCCTGGTTGGTGATGCCACGCTCGAAGAAACCTTGCGCGAGGCCGGCGTCGAGCATGCGCGCGGACTGGCCGCGTGCCTGCCCAACGATGCGGACAACGTTTACGTCGTGCTGACGGCCCGCGACGTGAATCCGAATTTGAGAATTGTCGCACGCGCGGCCGAGGAGCAGGCGGAAGCCAAGTTGTTACGCGCGGGCGCGAATCATGTAGTAGCCCCGACGATTATCGGCGGACACAGAATGGCAGTTGCCCTGACCAAACCCGCGGTCAGCGAGTTCTTTGATTCGATCACGGCCAACGAGTTGGGTTTGGGGTTCGAGCAGGTTGAGGTTGACGCCCAGTCATCTCTGGTAAAGAAAGAACTGCGGGCGACCCCAATAGGGGGCGAACTCGATGTGGTGATCGTGAGCATCCGGAGACACAGCGGCGAGTTTCTTTTCAATCCGGCCGCCGTAGTCACGATTGAAGCCGGCGACATTTTGATAGCCATCGGACGCGCCGATTCGTTGACCAGGCTTAACCAATTGGCGCGCGCCACGGCATAGGCTTGTCAGAACCGCCTACGGTAGCGGGCGGGCCGGCTAAATACTAAGCTGAAAACTTGGCCCGCCCGCTACCGCGGGCGGTTCTGACTCAAATCGCAAGTTAACAACTTGCGCTACAACCTTGAGAGTATTAGTCACCGGTGGCAGCGGATATCTCGGCACGCATTTGCGCGGTTTTTTTCAAGCCGAAGATTTCTCGCGTCGATCGCACCTCGATGTGCTCAGCCCGCTCGACGCGGCGAGGGTCGGGGCTTTCGAAGTTGTCATTCACCTCGCTGCACACCTGAGCAAGGATCCCTCCGGCGCTGAAAATTGCTTTCGCACAAATGTTGAGGGCACGGTAAACCTGCTGCGCGAGATGCAGCCGAACTCAGTGTTCATCTTTGCTTCGACGAAAGATGTTTACGGGGCGCACGCTGACGACTTCAATGAAGTCCCGGAGACATGCAGCACCGGATACCAAAACCACTCGGCGCTGGAATGGTCAAAACTGATCGCTGAGAGATACGTCGAATACTATGCGGCGCAGCGAAACTTTCGGTCTTGTATCTTTCGACTTTCGAACGTGTATGCGCGACCCTCAGAAGGAAACGAAAATGGTTTTGTCACGCACTATGTGGAGGGAGTAAAGCGCGGCTGGCCGCTGCGTTTGCCGCTCGAGGGCAAACCGGTCCGCGACATCCTGCACGTCGACGACTTCGCGCGGGCCTGTCGCGCCTTCATCGACTCTTCGGTGACCAACGGACTGTATAATCTCGGCGGCGGTCCCGAAAACGCCTTATCGCTGCGCGAGATAATTGACAAGGTCGCCGAGATTATCCAGTGCAACCCGGTTATTGATGAAAGCGTTACGCTGCCGCCGCCGGTGCCTTTGAATTACATCAGCGACCTGGCGCGAGTTCGCCATGAACTTGGCTGGTCTCCGACGATCGGAATCGAAGAGGGACTGAAAAGTTTGATTTGAAATAATTAGTCTCTCAGCGAGACAAGTTTGCTCATGCTCCGGAGGAGCCGAATGTTTATAGAACCCATTTAAAAATGAGAACCCAGCTCCTTTAGGAGCGTCATATGTTCTATCGCGCTCCTGAAGGAGCTGCGAAGGTCATTCTATCCCAGGGACTATAAAGATTACGCGCCTAACGGCGCTCTACCGAATATCGAGCACTGGATAAATTGAGCACCGAAATACAACCAACGCAAATCCAACGGGTCGTCGTGCGCCTTCCCAATTGGCTCGGCGATGCGGTGATGGCTGTGCCGGCTCTGCGCGAATTGCGGCGCGTGCTACCGGGCGCTCACATCACTGTGGTTTCGCGTCCCGGTGCTGCCGACATTTTTATCGACGCAGACTTTATCGATGATGTCTTGATTTATGATCGTCGTGGTCTGGCTTCCACCTGGAACCAAATACGCGAATGGCGGAAAAGAAAATTCGATCTCGCCCTGCTGTTTCAGAATGCATTTGAAGCCGCGGCCATCGCCTTTCTATCGCGTGTGTCATTGCGCATAGGCTATGACATCCAGCGGCGCGGTGGGTTGCTGACGCATTCGCTGCCTTTGCCGTCGTGGAAAGACGAAAGACACGAAAGCTTCTACTACCTGAACATCGTCGCGGAATTAGAGCGGCTGCTTTTTGGCAAGACCCGCTTTGAAACAATTGAGCCACGTTTTGATCTGCACGTCTCGGAGGATCGAAAGCGAAAGGCCCAAAGGTTTCTCCAGGAACAGGGGGCGAGCATGAGCGCTCCGTTAACAGTGCTATGCCCTGGCTCGATTAACAGCCGCGCCAAACGCTGGCCGGCGGAACGCTACGCGGAACTCGCAGATCGTTTGTTTGCGGCGGGCGCCAACGTGGCCCTAATTGGATCGGCAGGTGAAGCGGCTGTGTCGCAAGAAGTTTGCAAACACGCGCAACGTCAACCGATAGTATTGACTGGCAAGACAACTGTCGCGGAAGCGACCGCCATTATCAGCATCGCAGACGTCTTGATTACGAATGACACTGGCCCCGCCCATATTGGCGCGGCGCTGCATACGCCAACGCTGGTAATCTTTGGCCCGACGAATCCGCTAACGACGTATCCAATGGCTGCAAGTGCTGAAATCATTCGCCGCGCGCCGGACTGCGCGCCATGCATGCTGCGCGACTGTCCGATCGATCATCGCTGCCTGACCGCGATCACACCTGAGGATGTTTTCGAACGCGCGTCGCTCATGCTCTCGCAGAGACGCGCAGAGGTCACTGCATGAGCCGCCTGACAAAAGTCGTCGAAGGGTTTTCAGGGAAACGCATCGTCGTACTTGGTGACGTCATCGCGGACCAATTTGTCTATGGCGAAATCAGCCGCGTGTCGCGCGAGGCACCGGTTTTTATTCTGCGGCACGAGCACACCGAAACAACTCCGGGCGGTGCGGGTAACTGTGCAATGAACCTGGCCGCGCTGGGCGCGCAGGTAGAGCTCGTCTCCGTGCTCGGCAAAGATGAGCCCGGGAAAATTCTTTTGCGCACAATGAGTGACGCGGGCGTTAACTGCGAAGCTGTCTCAATATCGGATGACCGGCGAACCACAACGAAGGTGCGCGTACTGGCGGGTCAGATACACTCGACCAGACAACAGGTCATTCGAATCGACTATGACAACGAACCAGAGTTGAGTGGGGAACTTCAGGAGAGGCTGCGCGTTGGAACCATCAAGGCAGTGGACGGCGCAGGGGCGGTGATCATTTCCGATTACAACTATGGCGCGGCGAATCCGACGATCGCCACCGCGGTGCGTAAGGCTGTCGGGAAGACTGTGCCGATCCTGGTTGATTCTCGCTTTCGGCTTTCGGAGTTTTCTGAATTCACTTCAGCCACGCCAAACGAGGATGAAGTTGAGCAGCTTCTCGGCATCAAGCATACGGATCAGGCCTCTTTGGAACCGGCGGCAGAACATTTGCGACAACAGCTCGGTTACCAGGCGCTACTGGTTACCCGAGGCGCTAACGGCATGACTCTTATCGAAGCTGACGCTGCGCCATTACATATCGACGTAGTGGGCTCGCGCCAGCCGGTCGACGTTACCGGAGCCGGCGATACGGTGATCGCAACTTATGCGCTGGCGTTGGCGTCAGGCGCCTCATTCGCCGACGCGGCCCGCCTGGCAAATTTGGCGGGCGGAATTGTCGTGATGAAAAGAGGGACTGCTGTTGTGACCAGCCCGGAGCTGAAATCTGCCGTGCTCAGCAATCACTAAGAATGATCTGGTGCTGTTCATCGTAAATGAGAAATGACTCACTGAGTGACGAAACCAGCGCGCCTCGACTTCGAACGAAGAGATCAGAGTGGCTCTGCTGGCTCGCGCCCGTCGCTCTTCTCGCAACCGCTTTCGCACTCCAGGCGCTGGCCAGCCGCAAACCGCAATTCGTTGAACGTTATTACAGTCGCAAAATTTTCCCGCCGATCATTCACACTCTTTCGCTTATTAATGGATTAGTTGGCTTTTCAATCGCCGAGTTGTTGATTTATGTTCTAGCTGTTGCTCTGGTCGCCACCGTGATTTATCAAGCCCGTCAGCTTTTCCGCCGGCGGCTGCGGATTGCCAGAGTGATTCGCACCGACTTGCTGGCTCTGTTATGGATCTTCGGGTCAGCGATGCTGCTCTTCCTGCTGATGTGGGGACTCAATTATCAGCGAGAGCCTTTGGGAGGCAAGTTGGGATTCACCGGCCGCAATGCCAGTGAGGGGCAGTGGAAGATGATCAGCGAAATAATTGTGAATGAAGTCAATTCTAATTACGCGACCTCTCATTCGCGGGACGCAGCACGGCCGAGCCGAACGCAAGTGTATGAGTTGATCGAATCCGCGTATCAGCAGGAGGTGTTCCTGGCAGACGCTGCCAGGGGACGCTTCGGGCCGCCCAAGCCGATCTACTCTTCCGGACTCATGAGCCGCCTCGGACTCTCAGGCTTCTATATGCCTTTCACGGGTGAACCAAATTTTAATTCCGCCCAGCCTGATTTCGATCTTCCTTATGTGACGGCCCACGAGAAAGCACACCAGCACGGTTTTGCACGCGAAGATGAAGCTAACTTTATTGCGTTTGTGGTGTGCGTGAACTCGACGAATCCTTTCGTTCGGTATTCGGGGTATCTGAACGGGCTCAGGGTTCTCTGGGCCTTCGCTCCGCTGGATCCAGAGTTCTACAAAAGACTTAATGAGCGGATTGGTGAGGGCCCGCGGCAGGATCTGGAAACGCGCGCCGAGTTTTGGGCGCGTTACGAAGGACCCGCCCGCGCCGTGGCTCATAAGGTCAACGACTCTTATCTCAAAGCGAACCGCATCGGCTCCGGGGCACAGAACTACGGCGAAGACATAGCTCTGATAATCGGCTACTACTTAGTCTGGACAGAAAAGTTAATGCGAACAGAAAAGGACCGCAGGTAGGTCCACTGATTCGACGATTCGTAAGACCACCAAATGAGTTCAAGCACGTCCACAAGCATCCTTGGCCGTGAACGATTAATCGAGCATATTCAGACGGCGCGCGCAAAGGGCGCTTGTATCGTTCTGGCGAACGGCTGTTTTGATGTTCTGCATGTCGGCCACGTCCGCTATCTGGAAGCGGCAAAGGCACTCGGCGACGTTTTGATTGTCGGGATCAATTCCGACGAGCAGACCCGGCGGCTGAAGGGCGCAGGCCGTCCGTTAATACCACAGGACCAAAGGGCTGAGATCATCGCATCAGTCGAAGCCGTCGACTTTGTTACGATTTTCGACGAACCCACCGTCACCGAACTATTACTGACCCTCAAACCGGACATTCATGCCAAGGGAACTGATTACACCGAAGACTCGGTTCCCGAGCGCGATGTGGTACGATCCTTTGGCGGACGAGTGGCGATCGTGGGCGATCCGAAAGATCACTCGTCGTCGGAGATGATTGAAAGGTTAGCAGTAAGCAGTGAGCGGTAAGTAGAAGAAAGTATGCGGTGGGCAGTGGGCGGTGGGCAGTGGGCAGTGGGCAGTGGGCAGTGGGCGGTGGGCGGTGGGCAGAAAAACCCGCCGTCGCGAGTAGTACCTGCCGTTCACTTCTTACTTCCAACTGCACACTGCCCACTGCACACTGCCCACTGCCCACTGCACACTGCCCACTGCACACTGCTCACTGACTAATGCGTATTCTCATCGTCAAACTCGGCAGCATCGGCGATATAGTCCATACTCTGCCGGCCCTCGCGGCCATCCGCCGGGCCCTGCCCGAATCAGAGATCTCCTGGGTCGTCGAACGCCGATCTTCCGAAATATTGAAGGACAACCCGATTCTGGATCGCCTCATCGAAGTCGACACGAAGGCGCTGAGGCGCGGGCTGATGTCTGGGGAGACGCTGCGGGCACCGCGCCAGCAGTTACGTCTGCTGCGCGCCTCCGCCTTCGATCTCGCATTAGATTTCCAGGGATTACTCAAATCATCGTTGGCTGCGCGCCTTTCCCGGGCGAAGCGCGTCTACGGCTTTGCCCGTGACTCGTTGCGGGAACCCGCCAGCCGCTTTCTGGTTCACCAAACCATCTCGATACCGTCCGGTTTACACGTAATCAGGAAAAATCTGACGCTGGTAAAGTCGGCTGTGGGCATCCCCGTTCCAGACGACCCTTCGGAATTCGAATTTCCAATAACATTAGATCGGCGGCACCAACTCGAAGCCGATGAGGCAGCTCGCGGAACCGATGGCCGCTTTGCGATTTTGAATCCGGGTGGCGGATGGCCGACCAAGCTCTGGAGCGCAGAGAAGTTCGGCACGCTGGCTGATCAACTATGGACGCGATTTCGTCTTCCTTCCCTGGTGACCTACGGCCCGGGTGAAGCGGGACTGGCGGAGCAGGTGATTTCAGCCTCGAGTTCGGGAAACACGCGTGCCGTCTGTCTGTCGCTAAAAGGTTTCTTTGCGCTAGCACAAAAAGCGCAAGTCTATGTGGGTGGCGACACTGGCCCGACTCATCTGGCCATTGCGGCACGCGCACCAGTGGTCGGGCTTTTCGGTCCGACTGAATGGTGGCGCAACGGGAGTCCCTATCCTGAAGACATCTGCGTTGAGCGCACGGACATCGATTGCCGGGTCGATTGTCATCGGCGTGCCTGCTCGAAATGGATCTGTATGGACAGCGCCGTCGAGCGAGTGCTGCACGCGGTTACGGATCGGTTGAGTCGCGCCGGTCGAATCGCATCTATGGAAATGGTAACGATTGGCTAGACCTGGCACATGGATGCAGCGCTGGCGGGTGCCGCTCGGATTTTTTTGCGCGGCGATTTTCTTTTTGTTGAGCCGGCCACGATCCTCAACGTTGGCAGTTGGCGGCGCGATCGCCTTGCCCGGACTTCTTTTGCGCGCGTGGGCAACAGGTCATCTGCGAAAGAACGATGCTCTCGCTACCACCGGGCCGTACTCATACACGCGCAATCCGCTTTACCTCGGAAGTTTTGTGATGGGAGTCGGCTTCACCGTTGCGTCAGGACGACTAGTTTTGGGAATTCTATTCGCGGCATTATTTCTGGGCATCTATGTTCCGGTAATGCGCGTCGAATCGGCGACCCTCGCGAAATTGTTTGGCGAGAGTTACCAAAGTTACTTGAAAGCAGTGCCGTTGTTCTTGCCGCGCTTATCCCCTTACCGTGACGGAACCGAAAACAACGCCAGCTTCAACACCTCGCTTTATAAGCGCTATCGCGAGTATCAAGCGGCCATAGGACTAGTCATCGCCTGGGCGCTGCTCGCTTTGAAGGTTTTTATCTCAAGCAGGTTTTAAGTTCGGGGAGACTGGTTCTGAGAACTGAATTGCGAAAATTTTCTTTGACTTGCGCGGCGGTGCTCCTGCTGTCCCCGATTGCAAACAGCGCGCGCGGTCAGCAGGTTCAGCACGCCGCGGTGCCATTTTCCAGCGGCGAAGAGCTCGTCTATCAAGGAGAATTCAACAAGGGACTGCTGCGCGGAGTTGACGTCGCCGAGTTCCACTTCAAGGCCGAGACCCAGCGCATTCCTACCAGAGGACTGTCAGAGAGCGACCCCGTGTTTCTTCGCTTAGTCGGTGATGTCACGAGCAAAGGCTTGTTCCCTCGGATTGCCGGTTTCCGTTTTCACGAACACGTCGAATCGACAGTCGATCCCGAACCGTTCACAGTGCTACACACCAGCAAGCTGGAAGAACAAGGCAAACGCGTGCGCTCAAGCGAAGCGGTGTTCGACCATGAAACGCGCAAGGTCACCTGGACAGAGCGCGATCCCAACCAGTCACAACCACCAAGAATCAACGCTGTGGATTTTTCAGAGCCTGTTCAGGACATTCTGACAGTGATCTACTTTTTGCGGACACAGAAACTGGAAATAGGAAAATCGTTTGACGTTCCACTGAGCGATTCGGGCCGCGTCTTTCGTTTTGCAGTGGCTGTGGTCGAACGAAAACAACTCAATACGGTCCTGGGTCGCGTCAGTGCCGTGCGAATTGAGCCCGCACTCTTTGGCGAGAACGGCTTTGCGCGCCGCGGCTCTCTCTCAATCTGGATCACTGATGACAACCGGCGGATCCCGGTAAAGGCGCAGTTGAAGGTCGACCTGGGCACTTTCGACATTAAGCTAAAGCGAGTGAGCTATCCGAACGCAAGAAGCCCGCGCTAGGTATTGCTGCGCCGGACTGGACTCAGTTTGAGACATCGAAATTGCCGCCGTCTTGCCAAACACACCTGCGAAAACTTCTCCATTAATAATCGGCCATCGGGGCGCCTCAGCACTGGCTCCGGAAAATACTCTGGTCGCTTTCACCCAGGCTTTGGACGACGGCGCGGCCGGAATCGAGTTGGATGTTCGTCTGGCAAGTGACGGCGTTCCGGTAGTAATTCATGATGCAACTCTGCGGCGAACGGGACTTCACGGAGGCGTGGTAGCGAGAATGACTTCAAAGGAGCTTGGTCACGCCAATGTAGGCAGTTGGTTCAATCACGCACATCCCCAGTTCGCTCGAGCCGAATACAGCGGGCAATTCGTTCCGACCCTCGATCAGGTTTTCAAATTCTTCAAGAAACGCCCTGCTCGCACCGAGGTCATTTACGTTGAGATGAAAACCGATGAGGCTGAAGAGACTTATCTTGATCTGGCTAGCTCAGTAGCCACACTCGTTAACGCTCACAAGATTCACAGCCGCGTTGTGGTCATTAGTTTCAATCTGAAAGCAGTGGCCCAGACCAGAGTGTTTGATCCCTCTATCTCTACCGGAGCTTTGTTTGAACCAAGGCGCAATCCGCTGAAGGCAATCCGCAAACATCCGATAATTACCGCTGCTCTTGAATGCGGCGCCGAGCAAATTCTCCTCCACCGCTTGATTGCTGGTAAGCGTCTCGTGGATTTGGCCAAGCAGCATGATTTACGTCCGGTGGTCTGGACTGTTGACGATCACAGATGGGTGCGGCGGGCTGCAAATTTCGGAATTCATGCCCTCATCACCAACAATCCAGCGATGATGGCTGCTGCGGCTTTGCCGCCTGATGTGCGGTAAGGCTCCGCCTTACCGATCAAGTCCACTAATGGATATGAGGCTATGCCTCCGAATTGAGGCGGAGCCTCAGAATCCTTTCGGTACAGTTACGGAAAGGCCCAGCCTTTCCGCACATCAGGCGGCAGAGCCGCGAACATGTTCATTAACCCAGTCATCACCCTGCACTACTCCGACCCACTCGCGACGTGCGCTTCAATCACGTCTCATGTATCATCTTCGGTCTCGCTAATCTCGTTTTTCTTTCTCGGAGGACACTGTAAGGATGCCGGTACAGAAGGGCGCGGAAATCGCGCCGGCAAAAGGTAAGCTTGGGGTTCTGTTGGTCGGACTTGGCGCGGTCAGCACCACCTTCATCGCAGGTGTGGAAGCAATTAAGCAGGGTCTGGCTGAACCGATAGGCAGCTTGACGCAAATGGGAACTGTTCGCCTGGGGCGACGCACAGACAACCGCGTACCGGCAATCAAGGACTTCGTGCCGTTGGCTAAGCTGGAAGATTTGGTCTTCGGGGCCTGGGATATTTTTCCTGACTCGGCCTTTGAAGCGGCGACGCATGCCGGCGTGCTGGAAAAGGAGTTGCTGACGAAGTTGCGCAAACCCCTCCAGAAAATCAAGCCGATGAAGGCGGTCTTCGATCCATACTATGTGAAGCGTTTGGCGGGCACGAACGTAAAGACGGGCAAGAACAAACTCCAGCTTGCGCGTCAATTGATCGACGAGATCGCCGAGTTCAAAAAGAAGAACAAATGCGATCGCCTGGTAATGATCTGGGCGGCTTCTACTGAGATTTTCATGAAGCCGCACGCCGTGCATCGCAATTTAAAGTCTTTCGAGCAGGCGATGCGCGAAAATCACAAGGCCATTCCGCCTTCAATGATTTACGCTTATGCCGCGTTGCAATCGGGAATCCCTTTCGCCAACGGCGCGCCCAATCTAACCGTGGACGTTCCTGCGCTCCTCGACCTGGCGATTGAAAAAGGCCTGGCAGTCTGCGGCAAGGATTTCAAGACCGGGCAGACGCTGATGAAAACGATTCTCGCGCCTGGTCTGAAATCGCGCATGTTGGGTTTGGAAGGTTGGTACTCTACCAATATCCTGGGCAATCGCGACGGAGAGGTGCTCGACGATCCTGAATCTTTCAAGACGAAGGAAGAATCGAAGCTTTCGGTGCTCGAATACATCCTGCAACCTGAGGTTTATCCCAAGCTCTACAAAGATTTTTCGCATGTGGTCCGGATTAATTATTATCCGCCGCGCGGCGACAACAAAGAGGGCTGGGACAACATCGATATCTTTGGCTGGCTTGGCTACAAAATGCAGATCAAGATCGATTTTCTCTGCCGTGATTCGATCCTGGCCGCGCCCATCGTGCTCGATCTCGCCCTCTTCCTGGATTTGGCCCAGCGTACGGGCATGAAAGGTGTTCAGGAATGGTTGTCGTTTTACTTCAAGTCGCCCATGACCGCGCCCGGTCTCTATCCCGAGCATGACATCTTCATTCAGTTGATGAAACTGAAGAACACTCTGCGCCACCTCAGAGGCGAAGACTTGATCACGCATTTGGGACTGGAATACTACGACTGACAATTCAACAGCCGACAGGATCTACAGGGTTGATAGATCGCCCACTTATCTTGTGAATCGTGTCTATTAGACGATCCTCCCATCGTGCACAATCTGATTCAAGCCGAATTACGGACTCCCTAGTTTCCTCCGAACAACGACTCAAGTAGCGCGGCCAAACGATATCCGCCTTCCGCGATCGACTCTTCGGCGATTCCGAAGGTCTTGTTCTGGTAAGCTGTGCTCGGCATCTGGTTCCGCTTTAAGCTCTTTGGATACGCGTTGTTCTTCGCTTTCTCCAGACTCTCCTTTGCCCACTGGTCGAACTGGCCAGGCTCCAAATTACTAAAGTGGGACTTGGGAAAGTCGGCTTGAAAGGCGCCGGTCAGACGTTTGATGTAATTCGGGAACGTCTCCTTCGATTTGTTGCGCGGCCGCACGGTATCGACAATATCGTCCCAGAAGCTGTGAAGATTCATCGTTGCCCCCAGCTTGAAGGCATTGCCGCCTGCGTCCCCATCCTTTTCGGTCGCCGTCACCCGGCCACTGGTATGTAGAGGCTGATGAATGTCGCCAACAAGGTGAAGGATCCACGCGAGATCGATCGCGCGCTCCGAAGCGGTGTTGTTGCTAACTACGAATGGGCGAAAGTTTACGAGCCGCTCTACCGCATTGGTCGTCGCCATTGGCGGCGTGCTGAGATCAGTCGGCGGATTAGTAGTATCTCCGGAGACTCCTTTCCAGAAGTGGTCGACAAAGTGCCAGTCACGCCGGTGGAAGCTGGTGCACGGCCGGTGATCGTCCTTGTTTTTCGGGCGGACTACGTCGGGCCATGTCGCCGCCTCGACGAAGAACTCGCGCTTGCGAGCATCCTCATCCGGACCGGTTGCCTGAAACATTTCTTTCAAGCATGCGCCGTCGGGCGCTTGTAATAAGAGATCGATTATTCGGCCGCGAGCCTTCGTGGATAAATTGTCCCAGGCAATGCTCGCCACGAGTTCATGACCAGTTGCGTTCCACGCGAACGCGGTTTGCGGGATCAAGAGTGCGATCGTGAGTACCAGAATCGAGATTAGTTTTTTCACAAGGGCCTTTCTGCCATTCGGCGGTTAGAGGTTGACGACAGAGAATTGACCGCGACTTAATATCACCTTCGCCGTTTCCTTGCAAGAAGGGTAGCAACATCGACTTACAATCGTGTCAAAGCCCGCTAACATAGGGCTGGTTTCACCCGTAACTGCACTTCGTGTTAACCTTCACCGCCTCAGTACCCGGCTGCACAGATCCTGTTCTACCCGTCACAGATCGTGTGACGACTAACTCTCTCGTTGTGCGGGCGAACACAAAATGAGTTTCACCGAAATTGCGACGGTGTTGACCCGCACCGCTTCGGTTTTATCCAACACGCTCTCTGTGACGGTTGATACAGCAGCAGTGTCGTCGAAAACCGCGCCTGTGAACACTATTTTTCACCCAATGCTGACTGACATTACGCCGATGTTCACTGTGATCGAATCGATGTAAGGGGGCTTGGGTTCCAGATAACTTTTTTCTTTACTGAATTTGCGGTCACGGGTCGCGAATTCGTCCGGTCGCCCGACGTGATTCGACTGCAACTGAGGCACTTCTCCCCGCTTGAGAAAACTCTTGCGAAGCTTTTTTCTTGGTGTATTCTCTCCGACGATCCTCTCGTCTTCAGAAGCTTTAGGAAGCGTGCTTGGAGCGCAATGCGAGTGATTCACCAAAACAGATGGGACTCCCTCGCTCCCGCTGACTAACTCACATTTCCACGAAAGGAGTGCCACTCCACTATGGCACAAATCAAACTCAACTTTTCTCGTCTCTCAATTCCGGAAAAGATTGCGCGCGCGCGTCAGATCGTGACGGCGATGACGGGCAACGCGCGCTTCACCACTCCACAGCCGCCGCTTGCGTCAATCACAGCTGCGACTAACGAGCTGGAGCAGGCAGCCAGCGATGTGCAAGCCGCGCGACAGGAAGCGAAAACCAAAACCACAATCCAGAATACGAAGGAAGATGCTTTGGACAAATTGATCTCTCAGGAAGGTGGTTATGTTACCGCTGTCTCTGGCGGCGATGAAGCGATCATCCAGAGCGCCGGTATGGATGTGCGCGCCGCGCCAGGCGCATCCGCGATCCCTGCGCAGCCTCAAGCTCTCGGCGCCACTGCGGGAGATCGTGATGGGCAGATGGATCTTTCATGGGACCCGGTGATCAGTGCTACGAGTTATGTAATCGAGATCAGTCCCGATCCACCAACTGCAACTTCGTGGAAGCATCTGGGAGTATCGACTAAATCAAGTTTCACGGTGACTGATTTGGTCTCGGGCTCGCGCTTGTGGTTTCGCGTGTCGGCGGTTAACGCCGCCGGTCAAAGCGGCTGGAGCGATCCGGCGACGAAGATCGCACCGTAGCCTGTAGCGCAAGTTTGCTAACTTGCATAGCGCTCCGCACGCTCACCGCGTGCGGAGCGCGAACATCCTCGTCCGCATTTCGCATCAGAAGCCCGCGCGTCAGCAAGGGCTCTGACTGCTATCGAAAACGTGGGCAGGTTTGCCTGCTCATTGCTCGAATCTCAATTCGAGAGTTACACGAAGGAGTTAACCTCATGATTTCTACTGACCACGAAAACAATCTTGTGAAGGAGTCGAAAGACGCTGATCTGACAAGCCTTTCCCGAAACTCAGACAACCTCCTAAGGGAACAGAAGGATGTTTTGTTGGGAATGTACTGTGAGTGTTGCACTCAAGCGCGACACTATGAAAACAAAAGGGCCACCGTCTCGAACATCATAATGTTGGCTACGGTTGGCCTCATAGGCTATATCCATCATCTCGATCATGAAGACTGGCCCCTCACTGCGGCCATTGCACTCGTGGGCGTGTTTGGCGCTGTGTTCACCAAATTCTATTTTGACCGTATCAGCTGTTATGAGGCAGCGGCTGTCAGATTTAAGAACGCGTTACGCGCCTTACTGTTTAAGCCGCAAGCGCCAGGTAAGGACTCAGAAAACACGCTTGATTGCATTCTGGACCAAGTGGATGTTAGTCCAGCCAAAGGGGCTCGGTTTCGTATGTATTGGCCCCTATTCATCGCCCTCTTCGGGCTTGGCTTCACAATCTACGCTTCTTGCTTTCTCGATCCGTCTGACAAATCGGCGAAGCTCACGATCAGTTGGACGGACGGGGCCGCTGTTACTGTTTCCCCACCGAAGTAGCGGCAATCCATCGACATGTCGTCCAAAAGGAGGATCCTAATGAAACTCAAAGCCTCAGTGATTTACATCGCGCTCGTATGCGGTAGCTTGCTGCTATCACTCAGTTGGGCATGCGCACGGAGGACGCCTGAATCAACATCTACGGAGATGTCCAAGTTAACTTCTGGACAGCCGGAGGCAGCATCCGCACAGCCTCCCGGTCCGACTCCGACGGCAAACCTACAGGGCAGCTACACTCTGATCGATTTCGCCGCGGCGACCGACAAAGTCACGAAGGCCATTGAATACTCAGTTAAGGGAATGCATGGTGAGGGCAAGGCTCGCAAAAAACTAAGGGAAACCAACCTGCCGCCTCCTCGACAAATTACCATCTGGTATTCAGCGGCGGACTTCAGCATCAAAACAGATCAGTCAGGCCTAATTCAGACACCACCTGACGGCACATCCAAACCATGGAAAGAGTATGCCGTCAGCACAAAATGGGTAAATGAAAATCTGCAGCGGACGTTTAAATCAAGCGACGGCCAAAGAATCGATACATTTCGCCTGAGTGCCGACGGCAAAACGCTTACGATGCAGGTGATCGGAACCAGTGCAGGATGGCGGCATTTACGACCTTCGTTGCAGCACCCGCTTACGTATGAGCTTGACTACAAGCGAGACTAGCCTGCGTCCACGTACTGGTGGGTTGCATGCATATTACCGTCAATTGGAGGAGACACCATGAAGTAAAGTGAGTGCTCTGAGAGAGGAACAAAACAATACGACCTTGAGCGCATCCCCGGTGTCAGCAGTCCGCGCGTCAGCAAGGGCTCTCTGGAAAGATCATAATGCTTATCAAAGAGCGTTTGACAAATTGCTTCGGGCTTTGAAGGCAGAAGAATCATGGAAGGGCAGCGCCTAACAAGTCATGGAGTCAGTACCGCGAGCGGTAGCGACCGGGTCTCAACCTACGCAACGGTCGAGATCGTTAAGTCTGTAACCCGGTCGCTACCGCTCGCGGTACTGACTCCATCTAACAGCGCCCCTCGTCTCTCAAGCCAGCCAGATACCCAACGTCACCAACACCTTTTGAGCCAAGCTCTACTCTTTCGGTGCATCGTCTCCCACTTCTCACAAAACTCTTCGAAGAGGACAAGAAATTGTCAGCCTCCTTATGTCAAGAAATGTCATGTATGTAGATTTGGCGTAACGGTCTCATCACAGACTTTCCACAACTAACCCCGAATATTTTGGGTGACATTTCTTTCGGAGTCGTATATATAGCGTGTGTTGGAATCAGAGCGAGGTTTCGTTCAGCTTTTTCGAAAAGCAAACGCGAAGGCTTTGCTGCGCATCAATTCACCGAGCGGCGCGTTCTTTGCATAAGGGATAAGTTGGAGGATCCCCGGGCGGCGAGAAAGTTGTTAAGACAGCACGCCGCGGCAAGGAAAACGACCATGATTGCCGAAATGGAATTAGAGAAAATGAGTGCCCCGGAAAAGCAAATTGACGAGACGGTTTTTCTCGACCCGGATCAGAAAAGCCCGCGCGCCCAGGATTTTGAAGATCGACTGGGGGCGCGCATCGTTGGGCAGGAACGCGCCGTGCGCCGCGTCAGCGGCTTGTACCAGATATTCCTGGCCGGCATGAATCCCCCCAACCGGCCAATCGGCACGATGTTGTTCCTCGGTCCGACGGGTTCAGGAAAGACGCGCGTGATCGAAGCGGCTTCGGAAGTTCTGTACGCTGATCCCAATGGTGTCGTTAAGATCGACTGCGCCGAATTTCAGCATTCCCATGAGATCGCCAAACTGATTGGCTCGCCTCCGGGATACCTCGGTCATCGCGAGACTTCTCCGATGCTTACTCAGGAGAATCTTGATCGGATGCACAACGAAGAGCTCAAGCTCACGCTGGTGCTCTTTGATGAAATTGAAAAGGCCTCGGACGCTCTTTGGCAGCTGCTGCTGGGCATTCTCGACAAAGCCACGCTGACACTCGGCGACAACCGGCGGGTCGACTTTTCGAAATGCATGGTCGTTCTGACTTCGAATCTCGGCGCTCGCGAGATGTCCGAGTTAATCTCCGGTGGAATCGGCTTTGCTCCTGGAAAGGGTGTCAAGAATCCTGACAGCGAAGTCGATCAGAAGATCTATCGCACGGCAGTGGAAGCGGCGCGACGTAAATTTTCGCCCGAGTTCATGAACCGCATCGACAAGGTCGTAGTGTTCCGGTCTTTGAAAGAGCATCATTTGCGCGCGATTCTCGATCTCGAACTCCAGGCCGTGCAGGATCGCATCATGATGTCAGCCGGGACCAAGTTTGTGTTCCAGTGTTCCGACACCGCAAAGGATATGCTGTTGCAGGAAGGCATCGATTACAAATACGGTGCGCGACATCTGAAGCGCGCGGTCGAGCGCTTTCTCGTCTACCCGCTGTCGAACCTCGTGGCGACCGGCCAAATCGGTTTGGGCGATTTGGTACAGGTCGATCTCGGTGATGTTCCGGGCAAACTGGTTTTCTCAAAGAAATCAGGCGGCGCCTTGATTAGTGAGATTCCCGCCGAAATCCCGGATGAGGAGCCTTTAGCGGCGCGCTCAGGAAGCGTCGGAGTCCCGATTCCTCAGGCCAAGGAAAGTAAGGCTGCTCGAAAGGGTCAGGGTCGAGGTGAGAAGACCGAAGGCTAACTCGCTTCAAACAACCTGCGAAAAATAATTGGCGCCGAGGCAAAAAGCTTCGGCGCCTTTTCATTTGTTTAGAGTACCGACTTCAGTCGGATTATTAATATTGAGAAACACCCAACTGAAGTTAGTTCTTAGCAGCTCTAAGCCGGCGCAACGCTAACCGCGCGGCTTCGGACAGATAAGGATCGCTGGCCGCAAACGCTGACTGAAGAGCCGGCCCTGCCGATTGGTCGCCAATCAATCCCAGCGCGGTCGCCGCCTCCCGTCTTATCTCAACGTCGTTTCGATCGTTTGTCAGGGTCTCGATCAGTACTCCTACAGCCGAACGGCTTTTTATCTGGCCTAATGATCGGGCGGCCGCCCGCCTCACAAAGTTATCCTCTTCTGCTTTTGCTTTCTTCTTTTTCCGGGCCTGCGCGGCAAGGACCTGCGAGAGAGGTTCGGCTGCCGACTTGTCTCCGATCTCGCCCAGCGCCACGGCCGCAGCGCCACGAACGCTCATCTCTTTATCGCTAATCAGACTGTTAGTGAGCGAAGCCACGGCTGACCGGCTCCGCGTCTCGCCCAGAGCATAGGCTGCTTCGCGACGCACAAATTCGAGTTTGTCCTGCAAGAGCGGTATCAAAAGAGTGGCCGCCTCCGCTTGAGGGAGAGACATAATCGCGTGCGCAGCGGTAACCCGAACCATTGGCGCGGCGTCTGACAAACCGGTTGTGGCAACGCGCGCCGCCTCGGGCCGCTTCAAATTACCCAGCCGCATCACTGCGTCTCGACGCTCTTCGATGTCCTCTGACTTCAAACGCTGGCGCTGGCGCTCGATCTCGCGCTGCATCGGCGTTAACTGTTCATTATTCTGGGTGGAGATGAAATGGCTCGCGCCGGCCTGGGCCACGCCAAACACCGCTATCAGCAAAGCCAGCGATCCCGCCCTAAAGATCAACGGATGGGGTATACGATTCAACTCTGGAAAGAATCTCATTTCGCGCAACATACCCGAGCGGACGCCTAACTTCAACCCGTATCTATCCGCGAGGCAATCCCATGCAGCGTATCGATAATCAAAACTGCGATGGGAGGATAGAAGAGAAGATCGGAAAACATCATCACGCCGGGAGAGAAAGAGCCGACTGCGGCTGCCGGAGCATGATGCTGGAACAACAGGTTCAAATCGGAGAAGAAATCCTGCGCGTGCCAACCGATGAACAGTCCAATGCCCAGGCTGATCAGATAGCCGCCGACCAGGAAGGCATATGCTGAAAATCGCGTGAACGGCTGATCTGGTTCCTTCTCTTCCCGCGTGATTGAATAATTTATTTGGTCAGGTTTGTATGTGTAATGCGTGATGTATTCGCGCAGCCGGCGAATCAAATGCCAAACACCGATCATGAAGAGCGTCACCAAAACCGCTCTTCCCGCCACGCCAAACGACTCCCAAAGCGGCGGCTTAATCATCGCCACAAAGAACGTCGACAAAAAGAGTGAAACGGTGGTGAAGACCGCGCGCTGGCGCTCCAGGTTCTCGCGCCGATCGTTTTCGAGGATTTGATTGACGACGCGATCCCAGCGCGCCTGGGCCGCGATGTTACTGGCCCGTTGAGCATGCGGGTTGCTGTCCAGTCCCAAAAAGGGCGCCCCACGCGTGCTTTGATCGAGTTGCTGATCGTGGAAAGCGCGCTCCTGAGGATCGATCAGAGTGTGATAAGCGAGCGACAGGAGCGCAAACTCGCGCGCCGCCTTCTCTGAGCCTCGATTTACATCCGGGTGCCTTTTTCGCGCAAGCTTACGGTAAGCGGACTTAATCTCAGTGGCGGTCGCGCTCCGCTTGACGCCCAGAACGTGATAATAGTCGGTCATCGCAAGGGGGAATTGTCGCGAGGGCCAGGCAATGTCACTGACAATAGCCTGTCCCGCTAACTTGTTCCAAAAGGAATTTTAGCATTTCCCGAATGAGGAGGGCGAGCAGTTCAATTCGCGTGGTCGGCTCAGTTTAGAGTTCAAGCTTTAGCTTGTGCCGGGCAATCACCAAGCTAAAGCTTGAACGCTTGAACTCTAAACTGGGCCGGTGCTAGTTCCCTTTTTGGCGGGCTGACGTTTCAATGAATTCGATCAGCGTTCTTAGGGCAACGCCGGTCGGGCCCTTGGAGCGATATGGTTGAGCAGTGTCGCCCCAGGCCGTGCCGGCAATATCCAGGTGGGCCCAGGATATGTCGTCGGCAAATTCTTTGAGGAAGGCAGCGGCGGTGATCGTGCCGGCCTTTTTGCCGCCCACGTTCTTGATGTCGGCAATGTCGCTCTTAATCTGGTTCGTATATTCTTTGTCGAGCGGCAACTGCCAGAACTTTTCGCCAACGCTTTTTCCCGCGGCAATCACTTTGTCGATCAGATCCTGATCCGTGCCGAGTATCGCCGTGTTCACGTCGCCGAGAGCGATAGACACCGCGCCCGTCAGCGTGGCCATATCGATGATCTGCGTGGCGCCAAGTTTTTTTGCGTAGGCAATCGCGTCCGCCAGCACCAGACGACCTTCAGCATCCGTGTTAATAACCTCGATCGTCTTGCCGGTCATCGCGGTCAAGACATCGCCCGGCTTGGTGGCTTTTCCTGAGGGCAAGTTCTCAGAGCACGGCGCAACTCCTAACACAGGAATCGACGGCTGCAACTGGGCAACCGCCTGCATCGCTCCAATCACAGTAGCAGCACCGGTCATGTCGTACTTCATCAACTCCATGTTCTCGCCCGGTTTCAAAGAAATGCCGCCTGAGTCAAACGTGATTCCCTTCCCCACCAGGGCCAGCAGTCCATTCTGTTTCCGCCGGCTACCTTTTCGCGGCTCATACTTCATGACGATGAGTTTTGGCGGCTCTTCGGACCCGCGGGAGACACCCAGCAGCGATCCCATTCCCAGCTTTTCCATCTGCCGTTGGTCGAGCACATCGATACTCAGTCCAAACTGTTTTGCAACCTTCTGCGCTCGTTGAGCAAGGATCGTCGGCGTCAGGTGACCGCCGGGCTCGTTCGCCAGGTCGCGAGTAAAGTTCGCTGCTTCGCCAATTATGCGGCCTCGTTCAGCGCCCTGTTGGACCAACTTCTTGTCTCCGCCCTCGATCAGAATTGCGATTCGATTTAGTTCGCGATCCTCTTTGTCCTTAGTTCGATACTTATCAGGCTCAAACAGTCCCATGATCGCGCCCACCATCGCGGTCTGCGCAACTTTCTCGACTGGGCCATCCGCGCGCGGCGCGATCGCGATCGACTTCGCATTCTTGCTGCGCAGAAAGCGGACCGCGGTTCCGGCCATCTGAGTTATCTGCGCTGCCCTGTATTCGTCGCGTTCGCCGCAGCCGATCAGGAGCAGGCGATCGGCCTTCAGTTCTTTACCAGAGAGATGAAAATACGCCGTCTCGCCTGGTTTCGCTGCGAATTCTTCACTCTTGATGACGCGGCTAATCAAACCGGCGGCGGCCGCGTCCAGGGTTTTCAAAAGTCCTTCATTGGCTTTTTCGTTTTTGAAAACGGCCACGGCCAGCGCTTCAGCGTCAATTTGAGTACACGATTGAGAACTTCCAATTGCTTCCATTCCTGACATCTCCTCTGAAAAGTGGCACAGACTTCAGTCTGTGATGAGTACCGCGGAATCACAGACTGAAGTCTGTGCCACTATCGATTGCGTTCTTTCAACTGTGCTTGCGTTTCACGGTCCACGATCCGTCGCATTTCCGTCTCGCGCTTATCGTATAACTTCTTACCCCTGGCGACGCCGACTTCAAATTTGATTCTACGATTCTTCAGATACACCCGCGTAATGATCAGGGTCATGCCCTGTATCGCGGCCGCCTCATCAAGCTTGGCGATCTCGCGTCGATGCAGCAGCAGCTTGCGGGTACGCAAAGGCTCGTGATTCGCAAGATTGCCAAAAGTGTAAGGCGAAATATGGGCATTGAACAGCCACGCCTCGCCTTCACGAACTGCCACGTATGACTCTTTGAGCTGAATGCGGCCGTCGAGGACACTTTTCACTTCAGTCCCCAGGAGCGCCGCACCGGCCTCGTACTTTGCCGAGATGTGATAGTTGTGAAACGCCGCGCGGTTCGTCGCCAGGACTCTTTCTTGCGTCGCCGCTGCCATTATCAAGTTGTACCAAGACGAGGCTTGACTATAACAAGCAAGCGAACTGGGAACAAGCTAGGGATTGGTTCGTCACTGGAGCGGTGTGAATCTTGACGGCCTGGTTTCTCGCAAAGGCGCAAAGTAAGAACTGAAGCCGCAAAGAATCACTGTGTCTCTTTGCGCCTTTGGTTTTCCTTTGCGCCTTTGCGCGAAACTACTGCTCAAGTAACCTCTTGAGAATCGCCTTCTGCATATGCAGACGATTCTCCGCTTCATCGATCACGACTGAAGCCGGCGAATCGATCACGCCGTCCGTCACGATCACGTTCCTTCGCACCGGAAGGCAGTGCATGAAGAGCGCGCTATTGGAACGCGCCATCTTCTGTTCATCCACAATCCTTTCATTAGCACCGCGGCTTTAGCCCGGTGACCGGTGTTTACGATTGGTTGGGAAACCGTTTAAGCGGTTTCCGATTTTATCGTGGACCAGGTTCACCGGGCTAAAGCCGCGGTGCTCATGAGACTGGTACGTCAACGGCGCCACTACAATGACTTCGAGTGGCTTTACTTTGCTGCTATTCTCAAGCTGCTTGATCGTCATGCGCCCTCTAACAAACCCGCGAACACTCTGGCCCACACTCGTCCTTGTCGCAGGAATTCCACGACTGGCGGGAGCTTTTCTCCTGCCCAACGCGTTCGGCGATGCCTATGTTTACATTCGCGACATCGGCACGATGAGCACAAAGATGGCGTCTGGCACTCTTGCATTGACCGACCTCTACGGATTCTGGTTGCCGTTGTACCAGTTGATTTCCGCTGTCGTGAACATCTTTCTGAAGAATGGTTTCTATGCGGGAAAGATCGTCTCGGCGATGTTTGGAATCGGATCCTGTCTGCTGGTTTACAGCATTACTCTGCGCTTGACGGCGAGTAGTAAGGCCGCGCTGTTCGGGTTCCTGTTGATCGCTTTGAATCCACTGCACATTACTTACTCAGCCTCGGCGATGACCGATGTGCCGCATGCGTTTTTCGTTCTGGCCAGTCTGTATTTTGTTCTCAGACGAGGTTGGGTATTCGCCGCCGCTTTTGCCGCTCTCGCCGGTTTCACGCGTGTCGAAAGTTGGATGTTCATCGTCTTGATTCCGGCGATTCAATTTTTACGCGAGCGGCGCATTTCGATCACGACGCTTCTCATCCTCATCATTCCGCCGCTCTTCTGGTTCTACATTTCATGGAAAGCGACGGGCAACTGGCTCGCATGCTTCGTACAGCGGCAGTACTATCACGATTGGCTTTTGGCGATGAACCCCGCGCTGGCCCACTTCTCTCTCTCGAGCGTTCTGCGAGACAGCGCCATTCTGATCGTTTCTACAGACATCGCCGTGTTGATATCGGCATTCGTCGCCGGCTGGATCGTTGTGAGACAACTCCCTCGCAGCTTTCTTAACCCTACCCTGTCCGAAGATTTGCAATCGGTTCTAGCGCCTGTCGTTTTCTTCTTCGCTTTCCTGGGTCTGTTGGTCACGGCTTACCTGACGCATCAACAGCCGATGATTTTTCCGCGCTACGGCTTGATTCTCTTCAACCTTGGCATTCCACTCCTGGCGTGGACTGTCCTGAGAGTAAGACAGCAAAAGCCGCTGTGGGCGCGACGCATATTGGTTTCGGTAATTGCGCTTTGCGTTTTCGATGCGAGCATCCAACTGGTCGGTTCCGTCGGCTCTCTTAACCAAACCGCAGCGCAACGAGCGGTCGCCGATTATCTTCACGCCCACTTCGACCCGAATACGAATGCTTTAATTTTTAGTGACGAAGGCACGGTATCAGTGATGTCGGGCATTCCAGAAGAAAAGTTCTTAACGTCGTCCAACGTACCGACGGACCGCGCCGCCTTCCTCGCATTTCTGAAAGAAAGGAACGTCGAATATCTGGTCTTTGTGAGCAAGAGCGACTCAACGCCCGCGAAGCTGTTTCCGGAGTTGAACGATAGAATTGGCAACGACCAGTTCGAACCCGTGATGCATAGCAGTTCGCGATTTCTGCGGATGGATATCTGGCTGTATCGGGTTCACAACGGGACAGTAGCCCGACCGTAAGGGACGGCTCTTTGTCAGCCAATTAGCGATGGTGACGGAGATCTAAGTGCTGCGCTAAATCAATGGACGCATCACGGGGTCACATAGTAGAGTGGTAGTGCCGCAGATGATCAATTGGACGGATTACGTCAAGTACCGAGCCGCGCTAAGGGGCTTCGAATTAGAGACGCTTGAAGTTATCATTCGACATTCGACCGAGCGATACTTTGATACCGAGACCGAACGTCATGTGGTGGTTGGCAGACATAACCTAAAATTGGTGATGATCCCTTACGACATTGAGAATGACACGATGATTCCCGTGACCGTGCATACAATAACTCGGCAGCAAATACGGTTCCGACTGAACACACGAAGATTTATCCATGAATAACCCACGTATCAAATACTTCGAGCAAGAGGATGTGCTTCACCTGGTCATCACCGAAGAACCGGAATCCAGAAGCGTCGAACTCAACCCAAACATCACCGTCGAACTGAACGACAAGAACGAGATGATCGGAGTCGAGATTCTCAACGCTAGCTCGTTCTTGCGTGATGCCGTACTCGACTCGATTCAGGCAAAGACTCTGCAATTGATCGAGGCGGGAGCATGAGCGTCGACGTCAGTCACATTTCCCAACACGGCATTTGGTTGTTAGTGGGTGGTCGAGAAATGTTTCTCTCATACAAAGACTTCCCATGGTTTAAGGACGCGTCTGTGTCGGCAGTCTTGAATGTGCAGCTACCTCAACCGAACCATCTCTACTTGCCCGATCTTGATATTGATTTGTCAGTTGAGTCAATTAAAGACCCCGAACAGTTTCCTTTAGGCGCGACATGAAAGCGCGAAGTGATGTTAAGGCGAAGAAAGTCCGAGGCTAAAGATAAATGAGCGTAATATTCATCATATGGCGACGTCACAATCTCTCTAAGCTTTTGTTTGAACCACCCTCATGACCTATCCAATAATCTTCTACTCACCACCCCCGGATCGCCTTTACCACTATACTTCGCTAGAGGGATTGATGGGCATAATGAACAACCATTGTCTTTGGGCAACGGAAATCCAATACCTCAACGATGTCTCTGAGTATCGATACGGCGAGAAAATGATTAATGAAATAATTTCGAGACGAAGGAAAGGAGTACGCGGCGAAAACAAGGAGTTCTTCTCCGAGTACTTTGCTCACGCAAGTATTCTAAGCGACGCTCACCACTTTGTTGCATCTCTTAGCGAGAATGGCGATCTTCTTAGTCAATGGCGTGGCTATACACCCAACGGAAATGGCTTTAGCCTGGGCTTTAACGTAGAAGAAATGAATAGAATCCTTAGTAAGAGAGGAGAGTTCGACCTCGTACCCTGTATTTACAATCGCGATACGCAAGAAGAGTTTATAAACGAAATGATTGACTACGCGCTTGCTGAGCGGAAGCAGCATAAGCATGCTCCTCCGAATACATCTAGACACTCGACACGAATGAAATTCTACCCGCCAGCGTTACT
>Ga0070698_100000670_pt1 | contig 36531 bp, 33 predicted proteins | sample KBSK1502metaG_FD_65477 | JGI IMG/M metagenome (GOLD analysis project Ga0070698, IMG submission 65477) | Corn, switchgrass and miscanthus rhizosphere microbial communities from Kellogg Biological Station, Michigan, USA - KBS K1-50-2 metaG | ecosystem: Host-associated > Plants > Roots >... | reverse complement strand
GCCTCTTTGCCGACGGCACCACGCGGCCAAGCAGGCACCCGGCTGGCAGCTCCGCCAGCCCCGGCCAGGAGAACTCCACTGGGCCCTCCCCAGCGGCAGAACCAGAACAATCACCCCACGCTCTTACCCCGCATGACTTCGTGACCGTGCCCGCCTACAAGGCGAGCCGCACGGCCTGCGTGACCGTGCCCGCCTACCCGGCCGTAGAGCAGCTCCAAAGTTGCGGCAGCCTTCGCTTGCCTTGCGCGGTACCCTCGCTGAGGTCTACGGCCAAGCCAGATCGGCAATGCACAACGGCCAGGCTGCCTGGGCTATACAAGATCATCGACACCTAGCTGAGTAAGTCCTATTCCCGTGCCGCGCGCAGCCGGACGCAGCAGTGGCCAGGCCGCGGCCGCAGTTGGGCGTCCAGCGCGACGGCACCAAGGCCATCAAGCAAGCCGGCCAGGAACGCGTGATTGATGCCGCAGACCAATTCGGGTGCCTGCGCAGCCAGCGGATGGAACGGGCAGTTGCGCAGCTCCACCTCGGTTGGGGTCGGCCGGGCCGGCTCGAACCCATGTCCGGCGAGGACCGCCTCGGTGATGGTGAGCGCGCGCTCGGCGCCGAGCCTGCCGGGCCTGAGCCGGTCCCGCTCCGCCGCGCCGAGATCCCGTCCGCGCTGCCGGGCGGTGCGGACGGCCGCCTGCCGGGCTGTTTCGCCGGCCGATTCGGTGCGGACGGCATCAAGGAGAATGCCTGCCAGGATCTCGTGCCGCCGCTCCGGGATGCTGACGCTGATCGCGGCCTCAGCCAGTTCGTAGACCTTGGGCGTTCGCCCCACCTTGCGGATCCCGGCAGGCGGCTGGTACCGCGCGGACAGCAGGCCGGCCGCCACGAGCTTGTCCAGGTGATGCGCGGCGAGCTTGCGGGAGATGCCAGCGCTTACTGCCGCTTCCTCGCGGGTGACCGGCCGGCGGGCTTGCCGGATGTAGCCGAACAGCCGGCGCCGCTGTTCATCGCCAAGCGCGGCGAGCGCGGTGATCGACGCCTCACCGCTCAGCTCGCCAGAAGTGGTGGTCACCAGTTCACGTTAACGCCTACCAGCGTAGGTGTAAAAGAACCGTGGCGATCCTCGCCCTTGGATTTGACCGGGCCGGAAAATAAGTCCAATATCGGTTGGTGTAATCGAACCCAAGACTGGTGGGCTTCGTGACCAGCAGGATGCGGCAGGTCAAGCAGCCAGTAAGCGCGCTGCTCACCTGTCCGTACGGGCATCCCTGCACCCCATGCTGGTGACCGTGCTAGCCGTAGTGCTGTGAGAGGAGTTCATCATGGCCGCTGACATGCCTGCGCGTGTGCAGGGAAACGGTCGCGGGTCAGCTCACGCCGCATCCGCCATCGGCCCCGGCCTCGCCGCCGCGGTGGCCGAAACCGGCCAGTTCCCGCCGGCGCTGCGCGTCGTGCACGACGGGAACACGATTGACCTGGCGGCGGCGCAGCGCGCGGCCGCGGACTTCCTGCGCGCCCTCGGCATGGACACCCGCACGGAGAGTCTCCGCGACACGCCCCGGCGGATGGCGAGTGCCTACGCCGAACTGCTGCGTCCCAGCTCGTTCAACCTCACTACGTTCCCCAACGACGAGGGCTACGACGAGCTCGTGCTCGCCCGCGCGATACCAGTGCACAGCGTCTGTGAGCATCACCTGCTGCCGTTCATCGGCGTGGCGCACGTCGGTTACCTGCCCGGCGCGCGGATACTCGGCTTGTCCAAGCTCGCGAGGGTGGTCGGCCATTTCGCCCGCCGGCCGCAGGTGCAGGAGCGGCTCACCAAGCAGATCGCCGACTGGCTGACCGGGCAATTGCAGCCAACGGGCGTCGGCGTGGTCATCCAGGCGGAACATACCTGCATGACGCTACGCGGCGTGCAGGCGGCCGGATCGACCACGGTGACCTCCACGATGCTTGGCACGCTACGCGCCGACGGGCGGTCCCGCGCGGAGTTCTTCACCCTGGCCGGCCTGTCCTAGCGCTACGGCAACGCTGGTTCCTGGTCAGCTCCGTAGGATGGCGGGCATGACCGAATCCTCGTCGACCGCTTTCCCCGTCACCACCGCGCTGGAGCTTACGGGCATGACCGTCGAGCAGAACCTCGGCGTCGCCTTCGGCCTCGTCGTGCGCAGCATGGGTGTCGCTAAGTCCATCGGCGCCGGCTTCAAGGCGCTGCGCCAAGGTGAGGTAACCCAGTACACCGAACTGCTTGAGGACAGCCGCCGGCATGCCGTTGACCGGATGATCGAGAATGCCAGGCTGCTCGGCGGAAACGCGGTCATCTCGATGCGATTTGACTCCTCTGAGATGGGTCAGCAGCTCACCGAGATCGTGGCCTACGGCACGGCCGTCGTCGCCCGCCCCGCGTAGCCATGCCGCAAGGCCCGCCCGGCTCGCAAGGCCCGCCCGGCTCGCAAGGCCCGCCTGGCAGACCGGCCGCGCGCTTTGGCGACGCCGACCGTGACCGGCTGGTAGCCGTCTTGCGTGAGCACTATGCCTGCGGCCGGTTCGACCTCGAGGAGTTCAGCCGCCGGGCAGAGATCGTGCTGTCGGCGGGGTATGCGGACGAGGCTGCCACGGCGCTGCGCGACCTCCCTCCGCTCGACCCGTCCGGTCCCGGCCAGCGCACCGGTCCGGGCTCGGGATCCGGCACCGGCACCGGCACCGGCACCGGCACAGGAAAGACATGGCGCCGTCGGCATGCGCAATCCGCCGCGCCAGGCCCGGGCTGGTTGCCGACATCCGAGCGGTTCCGGGATCCGACCTCTGGCACCATCATCCGGGTCTGGCTCGATCCAGCGGACCAGAGCAGGCATTACGTACCAGACCCTGGCACCTGACCGGTAGCCGGGCTAGCTCAGGACCGGCCAGACAGCCCGAACGCCTGGGGATGCAGCCACCGCGCGATGGCCTCGACGGCCCCGGCGTTTCGCGGGCCTGGCGTCAGCTGGTCGTAGCTGAGCGACAGGATGCAGCCGTGCCGCATGGCCGGCAGGTTCCTGGTGACCGGGTTGGTCTCCAGGAACTTCCGCTTCTGCCGCCAGGTCGGCGTGCCGTAGTCGTTGATGATGATGCACTGCGGCTTGCGTGCCACGACCTGCTCCCAGGACACCGACGTCCAGCTCCGCCTGAGCCCGGCAAAGATGTCCGTGCCGCCGCCGAGCCGGATCAGCGCGCTGGGCATCGCCAGCCCCGGCGCGGTGAACGGGGCCGCCTCGCCGCTGTCGTAGACGAAGACCGAGACCGGCCGCAGCCCCGCGACCTTCGCCCGGACGGCGGCGACCTGTGCCCGCATCGAGCCGACCAGCCGCCGCGCTCGGGACCGGACATCGAAGATCGCGCCAAGGCTGGTGATGTCGGCGTAGGTGCCGTCGATCGAGATCTGCTTCGTGCCCGGCCTGACATGGGCGCAGGACTCGCTCAGGGCGAGCGTCTTGATCCCGAACCGAGCCAGGTATCCAGGCGTGAGGTTGGTACCCGTTTGCAGCCCGTAGTTCCATCCGGCGAGCAGGAAGTCGGGACGCAGCCCGAGCAGCGACTCCAGCGTGAAGTAGCCCGGCGACACGTCCCGCACCCGGCGGAACGCGGCCAGGTACTGCGCCGGCACCGGCTTTCCGGCCGGCCCGTCGCCGGTCACCCCGAAGTCACCCGCCATCCGCGCCGCCAGGCCGAGGGCGAGCATGTCCTCGGTCGCGTTGATGTCATTGGACACGGCCCGGGCGGGCGCGCGATCGAAGGCGACCGGCGTCCCGCAGCTGCGCACCGTGACCGGATAAACGCCGGCCGGCCGGCCGGTGCTGGCGGCCGGCTGAACGGGCCGGGCAGCCGGGCCGGTGCCGCAGGCCCCAATCAGCAGGCCGCACGTCAGTAGCAAGCAGATCAAGGACATTTGAAACGGGACCTTTGAACGCTCATGCCTGCTGCCGGGGTATCTCACCAGCGGTCCTTTCTGTTCGCGCGCCCGAGCCCGGCCGGCGTTGCATAAGCTGCGGCGCGCCGTTCTCGGGGTGGCTGATAACGAGCACGTCGGCGCCGTAGACCGCCCGGACGACCTCCGGGGTGATCACCTCGGTGGGCGGCCCAGCGGCGGCCAGCCGGCCGCGGTCGAGCAGGTGCACGGTGTCGCAGAACAGGCCAGCCAGGCTGAGGTCGTGCACGGCGGCGAGCACGGTAATGCCGAGTCCGGCGACGAGTTCCAGGACCTCGGTCTGGTAGCGGATGTCGAGGTGGTTGGTCGGCTCGTCGAGTATCAGGTGGTCCGGCTGCTGCGCCAGGGCGCGGGCAATAAGCACCCGCTGCTTCTCGCCGCCGGACAGGGTGTGGAAGCTTCGGTCAGCCAGGTCCGTGCAGCCGACCCGCTCGATGGCGTCGGCCGCCACCGCCTTGTCGTCGTCATGGTCCCGGTCGAACGGGCCCTTGTGCGGGGTGCGGCCGATCATGACAAGTTCGGTGACGGTGAAACCGAAGTCGACCGGGCTCTCCTGCGCGACGACGGCGATCCGCCGGGCCGCCGCCCGCGGCCGCAGCTTGAGCAGGTCGGTCCCGTCCAGCAGGATCTGCCCGGCGGCCGGGCGGTGCACCCGGTAGATGGCCTTGAGTATGGTGGATTTCCCGCTGCCGTTCGGCCCCAGCAGGCCGGCGAACTGGCCATCAGGGACGCGCAGGCTGATGCCGGAGACGATGGGCCGGCCACCAATGTCGACGCGCAGGTCGCGCAGTTCCAGGCTCATCCCGCCATCCCGTTCATCCCGCCTGCCCGTTCATCCCGCCTGCCCGTTCATCCCGCCTGCCCGTTCATCCCGCCTGCCCGTTCATCCCGCCATCCCGCCTGCCCGTTCATCCCCCTGCCCTGTTCATTCCGCCGGCCCGTTTCATTCCGCCGGCCCGTTTCATTCCGCCGACCCGTTTCATTCCGCCGACCCGTTTCATTCTGCTGCCCCGTTTCATTCCGCCGGCCCGTTTCATTCCGCCGTGCCGTAGAGATATGGCCGGCGCCGGATCAGGATGACCAGCGCGGGCGCGCCGATGAAGGCGGTGATCACGCCGATCGGCATCTCCTGCGGCGCGACGATCGTGCGGGCGAGCAGATCTGCCGCGGTCATGAACGCCGCGCCGGCCAGCGCGCCGGCCGGCAGCACCCGGCGGTGATCGGAGCCGACCAGCAGCCGGACGATGTGCGGGACGACCAGGCCGACGAACCCGATCACGCCGCTCACCGCGACCGCGACCCCGGCGACCAGCGACGTGGCGATGTACAGGTCCCGGCGCAGCCTGCGCACGTCGATGCCCAGCGCTGCCGCCGCTCCGGGACCCATTGCCAGGGCGTTCAGCGCGCGGCCCTGGGTGATCAGGTAGCCGACCGCGGCCAGCAGGCAGATCGCCGGGATCGGCAGCTGCGACCAGGACGCCAGGCCGAACGAGCCGAGCAGCCAGAACAGGATCGACTGGGTTGCCTGCGGGTTGCCGCGGAAGATCAGGAAGCTGGTGATCGCCTCGAAGAACGCGGCCATCACCACGCCGCACAGGATGAGCTGGGTCGGCGCGAGCGTGCCGTTCTGCCTGGCCACCGCGAACACCGTCGCCATCGCGATCAGGGCGCCGACGATGCTGCCGGCCGAGATCGCCCACAGGCCGAGCGAGGCAAAGGCGCCGAACAGCAGGACGGCGGTGGCGCCGACGCTGGCCCCGGACGAGATCCCGAGCAGGTACGGGTCTGCCAGCGCGTTGCGGACGAGCACCTGCACCACGGTGCCTGCCGTGGTGAGCGCGGCGCCGATGACCGCGGCGAGCAGCACCCGGGGCAGCCGGATCTGCCAGATGATCTCATCGTCCACCGTCGCGGCCGGTCGGCCGGCCAGATGGCTGATCACGACATGCCAGACCGCGGCCGGGCTGATGGCTACCGAGCCGATTCCGACCGCCGCCGAAATGACGATGAGCAGCAGCAGCGAGCAGCCGGCCAGCACGAGCGACAGCGAGGCACGGTGATGTCGCCTGGGTCGCGCGTGATCAAGATTGCCCCTGACCGGCGCCGCCCCGTCGTCTGCGTGCGCAGCTCCGTCGTCTGCGTGCGCAGCTCCGTCGTCTGCGTGCGCAGCTCCGTCGTCTGCGTGCGCAGCTCCGTTGTCTGCGTGCGCAGCTCCGTCGTCTGCGTGCGCAGCTCCGTCGTCTGCGTGCGCAGCCCCGTCGTCTGCGTGCATCGCTTCGTCGTCTGCGTGCATCGCTTCGTCGTCTGCGTGCATCGCTTCGTCGTCTGCGGGCACCGCAGTGACGGGCTCACCCACGAACAGCCCTTCGGCCGAGGACCACATCGCCGATGCAGGGCAGGCGGCCGGACTAAGCCCCGTGCGGGGGCATCACCGTTGCGGGACAGTGCCGGCATCTCACCGGCTTCGCTGCGGGCTGCACCACTCCGGCCAGGGACCGGAGCGCTGCAGACACTATGGGCAGCGAGGCCGGACCGTCAAGCCTCAATAACTGAATACCTATGCAGTCAACGGGTCATCATGGCATGGCCGCCATCTGCGATCATTGGTTGCGTGCATCTAGTACCGGTCGACTTGAGCCACCGAGTAATCGACGGCGAGGCCGTCTGCGCCGCGCTCGGTGCCGTCGGCGACTGCGGGGATGTCAGCGGCTGGGCGCAGCGATTCAAGGTCCTGGCCGACCCGAGCCGTCTCACGCTGCTGCTGTGCATTCACCGGGCCGGCCCGATCAGCGTGACTGACCTGGCGGTCGCGGCCGGCCTGAACGACACCACGGTGTCGCAGGCCCTGCGGCTATTGCGGGCAGGCGGCATCGTGGCCGCGCGCAGGGACGGCAGGATCGTCCGGTACCGCCTTGCCGATGAGCACATCGGCGGCCTGCTAGACCAGATTCTCGGTGCGGCGGGTGAGCCCGGCCAGCAGACCGGCGACGGGCGCGCGCGTACTCATGCGGAGGCCCGCCCGCACAGCTTGCGTGGGCACGCAGCCCACTGACACCCGTGCGGGCAACGGCGCCGTCCGTTCGCATCCCTGCTGCGCGGATCTTCCTGGTGAAATCCGGGCAAGATGACCGCATGCCTGCCGACGACGATCTTGCCGCGCTGCGCGAGCGGTGCAGCCATTTCCTGCACGGCCACGGTCCGGTCCGGGCGGCCGATCTGCTGGCGACCATCCCGCCCGACACCGAGGTCGACCGCTATGGCGACGGCGGCGTCGTCGCCGAGCTCGAGGACGAGGTGACGTCGGTGCTCGGCAAGGAGGCAGCGGTCTTCCTGCCGAGCGGCACGATGGCGCAGCAGGCCGTACTGCGCGTGCACGCGGATCGGCGGCAGCGCCCGGCGATCGTCTTCCACCCGGCCTGTCACCTCGACCAGCACGAGGGACGCGGCTATCAGCGGCTGCACCAGCTGACCGGCAGGCCGGCAGGCGATCCGGGGCGGCTGCTGACGATCAAGGACCTGTCAGCCGTCGCCGAGCCGGTCGCCGCGCTTGTCGTCGAGCTGCCGCAACGCGACCTCGGCGGGCAGCAGCCATCGCTCGATGACCTGCCTGCCCAGCTCGGCTGGGCCCGCGAGCGCGGCGCGGCCGTGCACCTGGACGGGGCCCGGCTGTGGGAGTCCGCGGCCGGCTACGGCGAGCCGCCCGCCACCATCGCCGCGCTGTTCGACACGGTGTATGTCTCGTTCTACAAGGGCATCGGCGCCCTGCCTGGCTGCTGCCTGGCGGGCCCGGCGGACATCGTCGCCGAGGTCCGCGAGTGGCGGCGGCGGATGGGCGGCACGCTACACGGGCTGTGGCCGAACGCGGCCTCGGCCCTCAGCTGCCTGCGCCGCCGGCTGCCGCTGATGCCGCAGTACATGAGCCATGCGCTGGCCATCGCCGAGCAGCTATCGGGCGTTCGGCGGATCCGGGTCGTCCCGGATCCGCCGCAGGCACCGATGCTGCACCTGCTATTGAGCACCAGCCAGGACGGCTTCACCCGGACAGTGCGCAGGCTCGCCGCCGAGCAGGGCGTATGGACCTGGCCGGACGCCGCCCTGACCGCGGACCCTGGCGTGCAGCGGGTCGAACTCGCGGTCGGTGACGCCACCTGCGCCCTGCACCCCGCAGAAATCAGCGAAATCATCGCCGCGTTCGTCGGATGAGCCGTCCAGCCTGGTCTGCTCGGGCCCGGGCAGGCGGCACGGGGATGAGCACGGCAAGCGCGATTGCCGGCCTGTCCAACTTGGCTACCGTGCGCGAGCTTGGCTACTGTGCGCGAGCTTGGCTACTGTGCGCGAGCTTGGCTACCGTGCGCGAGGCCCTGTCGCTGTCAAAACGCCCGCCTACCTGCGACAACGATCCGGCTGGACCGCAAAGCACGCCGATGTGGAACCGCACAAACTCGGCCACAGCGCGGGGACGCGTCTGTTACTCTGCTCTGCAAGCTCACCCCCATCTCGGGGAGAGCGTCGTTGGTTGAACGCACAATCCGGTTTGGTCTATACCAATGTGGCGGCGTGCGGTGAAACCCGGACACTCCACTATTTACCGTGATTCTGCGTCTATCGCATTTTGCTTGAACCAAATGTAATAGGACTAATAAAACGTACTAAGATTGGACATGGCGACCAAATGCATTCAGCTCAAATATCTTCTAGTATATCGCAAGCTAATGATTCAGCCAGTCAAGCGAGCGGCACTTATCTAGGCCTGCGCGCAGACGTATCTGCAGCGTCATGGCGGAAGAGTTCCTGGAGTTCATATAACGGCAGCTGCGTCGAGATTGCCGAACTGCCGGGCAATCTGGTCTGCATGCGTGATACCAAGCAGCATGGAACCGGTCCGGTGCTGGCCTTTACTAATTCTGCATGGCGCTTGTTTATATCGCGAATCCGAAACGGTGAGCTTGATTTCTAGCTGTCAAGTGCCAGCCGTCCGGAGTTCAGCTCAGCCTGCAACGTGCTCAGGCCTGCTTCTAGCACCTGAATCCTGGGCTCGTCGCTCTGCTGGCACCTGAATCCTGGGTGCGTCGCTCAGCCTTATGTTCGGCCCCGGCCCGGCAGGACTTGCCGGTCCACCTGCTGGAACGCGGCTGGATTCAGTACGGGCGACTTCGCTGGGCTAGTCGTCAGAGCGAAGCGTATCGATGGCCGCTCTTATGAGTTGCAATGAGTCTTGCGAGGTGAGCGCCATGCTCTTCAGCGCACTGAATGCGGTGTGATACTGATAGGTATCCTCTTCCTCCTCGACGTAGTCACTTCCAGTCAAGTTCTCTGCCATTACGATATCGTGCAGCGGGACATCGTGAACCTGCGGGAACTGCATATACGTGAATGCGCCCGTAGTGATCAGCTGATCACCGGCTAGCGGCATAACCTGAACCGTGATATTGGGCCGCTCGGAGGTTTCATTGATGTGAATGAGTTGGCTGCGCATCACCGCAATGCCGCCTAGCCGCCGGTACAGCACCGACTCGTCAATGACAGCGGACAGCGCGAGGGGCGGGTCGCGGTCTAGCACTTGCTGACGTAGCAGCCGAGCTTCGACACGGCGATCAACTTCTCCCGGCGGCGCCCGGAACATGTCGTGCCAGCAGAGCATCACGGCTCGGGCGTAATCAGCGGTCTGTAGTAGCCCAGGAAAGACCTGCGGGTCCCAGGTCCACACCGACTGAGCCTCAGCCTCTGCGTAGAGGAATGCGGCATGCTCGCCAGGAAATGTCGCGGCAACTGCCTCTAGGCGGCCCGTCTTGCCGGACTCACGGCCGAGCGCTATCAGGCCCTCCCGGTGCACATCGGCGACGTTGTAGAGATCAAGGAGAAGCACGAGATCAGCCAGCTTGATGCCAGTGCGGTGGAGCTCGATGCGGCTGATCTTGGAGCCGGACCAGCCGAGGCGGTCGGCGACCTCATCACCGGTGAAACCCGCGCGCTCACGGAGCCGGCGCAGTTCGGCGGCGAGCCGACGGCGACGGACGGTCGGGCTGCCATATCCGGGCACCCGTCCGACTCCCTTCGGGGTTGGGCATCTAGATTCGGGGTGGGGCATCTAGCCGAAGAGTGGCCTAATTGCCAGCTGAAGTGTGACTCAATCGCAGTGTAGAGGCGTCAGATATGTCATGTGAAGCCTCTAAAGAGAAATTTGCACTGCAAACCTTAATGCACCTTGCACTTCGCCCAAGCGTGCCGTGTACTTGAAGGTGAGGCCAATCCCCTTGGGGAGGGGGGCCACGCCATGATCGGCGGACGGAGTGACCAGATGGTGCTCCTGCCGCGTGCGTCCGCCGGATCAGCCCGCCTCGAATGCGCGGAAAATAGATGGCGAATCTCGCATCTGCGGCCTCGCGCGCCGCCTCATGAGCTACGGGCATCAGGCTCCGGCAGGAGCGTCCGCTGAGACTGAGCAGGAGCGTCCGCTGAGACTGCGATCCCGATGCCGACACGATGCTGGGCCAGCGGTTAGGCCCCGCTAGCCCAGCTAGTAACCAAGCTCCATCCCGAATCCACCACGGAACGAGGAGTCAAGGCATGATCCAGAGTACCTCCGCATGCGGCAGATGCAAGAGATGCGCCGGCCGCTTTAGCTGCGGAATCAGGTCGCTCGCTGGCGCAGCACTGGCACTGCGGGAAGGCGGGGCGGACCCATCAATACCATAATGACGATCGCGTGGGCGATCGCGGGCGCGGTGGCGGTCTGGGGGCTGATGCTGGTGCACGCCTCCGCGACCATCACCCGGCTTGAGGCTGGGTGGCGTGCAGAGGTAGCGCACTGGCAGGCCGACGCGGCTCGCGCCAGGGCGTACGCGGCACAGCTCGCGACGGGCCCGCCGACCTCCACCGCAGGTTACAAGCCAGAACGAGAGTACGTGATCTCGAATGTGCCACTGCTGATCGCGGCCCCCGGCAGGCTCGCCGAGCCGCGCCGGGCAGCCGTCGACGTGACCGAGGGTATCTAGCAGACGAGGCGCTCCCCTGCCGGAGCACGGCAAGCCGGCGGGGAGCGCAGTTGAGGGCGGGGGCCAAAGCCAACGGCCGCTGACCAGAACTGGTCAGGGCCGTTCTTGCGCTCATTGGGCACGGAAATGGCAACCGGCAACAGGACGCGGCGAGGATAGGGATCATGCGCAAGATGGCGGCTGGCGCCGGCAGCCTGGTGTTCTTCGTGCTTCCGCGCCGCCGGCCGCTGGAGCCTGGGCCGTGCTGGACCGGGGTTGCCATGGGCTGGAAGGATCGAGGCAGCATGCCGCTGTGGTGGCGGCCGGGGAAGGTGGCGGGATGACCGGGCTGAAGGCGGAAACCGACCCTGCCGAGGTCGGGTTCGATCCGGCGCGGCTGGACCGGATCGACCGGCACTTCGCGCGCTACGTGGACGACGGCCGGCTGCCGGGATGGCTGCTCACGGTCAGCAGGAATGGCCGCATCGCGTACGTGTCCAGCTACGGCCTGCGGGACATCGAGGCTGGCCTGCCGGTAGAGACCGACACGCTCTGGCGGATTTACTCGATGACCAAGCCGATCACCTCGGTCGCGGCGATGATGCTGCATGAGGAGGGCGCGTTCGAGCTGACCGACCCGGTGAGCGACTTCATCCCGTCGTTCGCTGATGTCCGGGTCTATGCCGGCGGCTCGGACGTCAGGCCGGTGCTCGGGCCGGCCGTCGAACCGGTGCGGATCTGGCATCTGCTGACACACACGGCTGGGCTCACCTACGGGTTCCACCGGGTGCATCCGGTCGATGCGCAGTACCGCGCCGCCGGGTTCGAGTGGGGCACTCCGCGCGGCCTTGACCTGGCGCAATGCTGTGACGTCTGGGCCGGCTTGCCGCTGCTGTTCCAGCCCGGCGCCGAGTGGAATTACTCGGTGGCGACCGATGTGCTCGGCCGGGTCGTCGAGATCGCCGCAGGCCAGCGCCTGGATGAGGTACTGAGCACGCGCATATTCCAGCCTCTTGGCATGACCGACACGGCCTTCCACGTCGGGCCGGCCGACGCGGCGCGGCTGGCCGCCCTGTACACCCGCGGCGCGGACGGCACGGCGACCCGTCTCGACGCGCTTGGCAAGGTGGCAGCAGCGCCCCCGCGGTTCCTCGGCGGCGGTGGCGGCCTTATCTCGACCGCCGCCGACTACCACAGATTCGCCCAGTTGCTGCTGGACCGCCCTGGCAGCGCAGCCGGGGAACTGGACGGGGCGCGCCTGCTCGGCCCGCGGACGGTGGCCTACATGACCCGCAACCAGCTGCCCGGCGGGGCAGATCTGGAGGCATTCGGCCGGCCCTTGTTCGCGGAAGCGCCGTTCCGCGGCACCGGATTCGGCCTGGGGTTCGCGGTAGTCATCGACGCCGCGGCAGGCAAGACGATCTGCTCAGAGGGGGAGTACTCCTGGGGCGGTGCGGCCAGCACCGCGTTCTGGGTAGATCAGGCGGCGGGGATGACCGTCTCCTTCTTTACCCAGCTCCTCCCGTCGAGCAGCTATCGCATCCGCCCGCAGCTGCGGCAGCTCGTGTACCAGGCACTGGCCGGCTAACGAGGCAGGCGGCCGGGCTGCGCGTGCTTTGCCCGGCTGCTGGCCGCGGGCACTGGCCGGCTAGCGAGGCAGGCGGCCGGGCTGCGCGTGCTTTGCTCGGCTGCTGGCCGCGGGCACTGGCCGGCTAGCGAGGCAGGCGGCCGGGCTGCGCGTGCTTTGCCCGGCGGCTGGCCGCTTCCTTCCTGAGTTCCCGCAGCCGGTAGATGATGAACGCGGCGACGGCGATCACCACGATGGCCACGATCGCGTAGCCGCCGATGGACAGGTAGTGCGAAATGCTGTTCCACGCGCTGCCGAACCCGTAGCCAACCAGGGTGATCGTGGCGGCATAGAACACCGTGCCGATCAGGCTGAGCACCCCGAACTGGACGGGCGGCACCTCCATGAAGCCGGCCACGAGCGAGGTGAATGCCCGGATCACGGGCAGCGCACGCCCGATGGCCACGGCGAACTCGCCGCGCCCGGTGAAGAAGCGCTCCGCCCGCTCAAGATCCGATTTCGTGATCAGCAGGTATTTGCCCACTCGCTCGACCGCCGGGCGCCCGCCCAGCCGCCCCGCGCCGTAGGAGACGAAGGAGCCGCAGAGCTCGGCCGCCGATCCGATGACGATCACGAGAACGACATTCAGGTGGCCCTGGTACGCGAGCACGCCGGCGAACCCGAAGGTGATCTCCGAGGGAATCGGGATGCAGCATGCCTCAAGGAACCCGAGGATTGCCAGCGCGCCGTAGCCCGCGTGAAAGAGAAGGTGCTCCATGGCTCTCTGTTGTACAGCATGCAGGCCACTGAGCCGTACCTCGTTAGCGATTGTGCCGCAGCTATGCTGCGATTGAGGCCACTGCGGAGTCAGGAGGCAGACATGAGTCTGATGGACAAGGTCCGGGCGCAGGCCACGCAGATCGCGCAGAAGACGCAGGAAACCGCGCGCGACAGCAAGGTCAGGTTCGACCAGGCACAGGCAAAGCGGCGGGCCGACGCCATGCTCCGCAACCTGGGGGCGGTCGTCTACGCGGACCGTACCGGCCGGGGAACCGGGGATAGCGCCGCGGAGATCGACCGGCTGGTGACCGAGATCTCCAGTCACGAGGCCGAGCACGAGATCAGCCTGGCGCGGGAGCCAACGGATCAGGCCGGGGGGCCGGCGCCCGAGTCGCCAGCCGCGGCTACGCCAGCCGCGCCCGCGCCCGCCGCCGAGGGCGTTCCCCCGGCCGCGGACCAGCCTCCGCCCGCGCCCGCCGCCGAGGGCGTTCCCCCGGCCGCGGACCAGCCTCCGCCCGCGCCCGCCGCCGAGGGCGTTCCCCCGGCCGCGAACGAGCCGCCCGCACCTGCGCCGGCGCCCACGTCCGTCCCGCCGGACGCAGGCTGAGCCCGGGAAGCCTGGCTACCTGCACGCGGCCTGCGCCGCGGTCCTGCGCTGGCCGGGCGCGGCTGAGCCGCGGCCCGCTGAGCCCGGCGGCGAGCCTCTGACCTGGTGCCCGGACGTGCCAAGCACGATCCGGACCCTGGCCAGCTTGCGCACTTGCGCCACGGTGGCGCCCGGCAGCACCTTCCTGACGACCCGCGCCGCCGCGAGCATCCCCGGCGGGTATTCGATCACCGTCCGGGCGATGTCACTGCTCGGCCAGGACAGCCCGGCGCCGTGCACCTTGAAGCCAAGCCGGGAAAGCTGCGCTCCGGTGCTCGCCGACAGGCCGCCGATCAGGGTCCCGTTGTAGACATCAACCGAGACCTGGCTCCGCTTCGGCCCGGACCGCGGCTGGCCATGCCGTCGCTTGCGCGGCTGCCTGACCGGCGACTTGTCCGCCTTGAGCGCCGCGAAGAGCCTGGCCGCTGCCCGGCTGTCCCACTGCACGGCCGACTGGCCGGTCGGAGTCAGGTAGTTCGCGTTCGCGATCGGCACGGTCGTGAACGTGACCCGGCTGGCCGGGATGCCGCGAAGCTGATCGGCGAGGCTGGTTACGTTCAGCCGCTGGTCAACCTTGACCGCCGCGGACGCGGCGCTCAGGAACGCCGACAGCCGGACCGGGTTCGCGATCGTGCCCGAGCTGATCGCCTCGCTCAGCATCGAGGAAAGCAACTGCTGCTGGTCGCTGATCCTGGCCAGGTCAGAGAGCGCGAACGAATGCCGGTCACGAGCGAACTCGAGCGCTGTCAGCCCGCCCACGTGATGCTTGCCCGCGGACAGGCGCAGGCCGCTGTACGGATCGTTCACCGCGTACGGCAGGCAGATGTTCACCCCGCCGAGCGCGTTGATCACCTTGACGAATCCGAGGAAGTCCACCTCGACGTAGTCGTTGATGGTCAGCCCGGTGTCCTGTTCCACGGTCCGCACCATCAGCTTCGGCCCGCCGAGCCCGAACGCCGCGTTGATCTTGTTCATCCCGTGCCCGGGGATGGCGACCCACGAGTCGCGCGGCAGGCTGACCACGGACACGCTGCTGTGATCAGCGGGCACGTGCACGATCATCATGGTGTCGGAGTTCGAGCTGCTGACAGTGCCGACGTGCAGCCTGGCCTGCTGGAACCTGGTCAGGCCGGAGCGAAGGTCGACGCCGGCCACCAGGATGTTCAGCGGCCCGCTCGACGGCGTCCCGCCGGTGCCCGCGCTGACCCGGCCGATATGGCCGCTGACATAGCTGCTGAGCGCCCAGGCGCTGCCCGCGATCAGCAGCACGAGCGCCGACGCCGCGCCGCACACGAGGGCGAGCGCGCGCTGCTGCCGCGCCTTCCTGCCTGCCGAAATCCTGGCCATCAGCTGCTGCTGTGCGTCGGCGGGGCGGTTCTTGCGGCGCGCCCGCGAGTGCCCGGAATCCGGAGCTGGATAGAAACCGGGCCTGGGCCCGGGTACGTACGGCTCATCAGCTGAATCCGCAGACCAGTCACCTCGCCGGCCGGGTGCAGATCCCCGCTCCCCCGGCGATGGATCGTCGCCCAGCGCGCCGTCGTCACCACTACTCATCGGTACACCCCCCGGCTCCCGCTCTTCGTAGGCTAGCGCGGCGCCGCGCCGGGCCAGCGCCTCACGCGCCGGGCGGCTCAGGATCCCTGGGCAGGCCGAGTATCCGCTCGCCGATGATATTGAGCTGGATATCGGTCGTCCCGCCGCCGATGGTGAGCGCCCTGGTCAGCAGCACCTGGCGGGCCCAGTGCGGGCCATTGGGCGCCCCGCCCGGCCCGACCGCAGGCCCAGCGCCGCCGCCGAGCGCGCCGTCGGCCCCGGAGATGGACCAGCAGAACTCGGAAACTCGCTGGGCGTGCCGCATCCCGAGCAGCTTTCGCACGCTGCCGGTGGCGCCAGGCTCCGTTCCTGACAGCTGCTTGCGCGTCACCCTGACCGCCAGCAGATCGATCGCGTGACCCTCGCAGGCAAGCACGCCAACCTGGCCGAGCGGAAGCTGGCCCGCGCCGCCCGCTGCGCCCGCAACCTGGAGCAGCTCATCGATACCGGACCCGAACGTCCAGGACCGGGACAGCGACACCCGCTCATTGGCCAGCGTCGTCCTGGCTATCCGCCAGCCGCCGTTCACCTCGCCGACGACGCAGTCGTCCGGCACGAACACGTCATCCAGGAACACCTGGTTGAACAGGGAATCCCCGGTGATCTCCCGCAGCGGCCGCACCTCGACGCCCGGTGCCGACATGTCCAGCAGAAAATAGGTGATCCCGTCATGCCGGGGCGCGGCGGGGTCGGTGCGGGCAAGGCAGATCGCCCACGCCGCCTGCTTGGCCAGCGAGGTCCAGATCTTCTGCCCGGTCAGCCGCCAGCCGCCGTCGGCCCGTTCCGCGCGGGTAGTCAGCCCGGCCAGGTCAGAGCCCGCGCCGGGCTCGCTGAACAGCTGGCACCAGAGGAGCTCGCCGCGCAGCGTTGGCGGCAGGAACCGGTCTTGCTGCCGCCGCGTTCCGTACTGAATCAGGGCCGGCACCACCCACGCGCCGATGGCAAGGCCGGGCGGACGGATCCCGGCGGTGCGCATCTCGGTGTCGGTGACTAGCTGCTGCAGCGGGCTCGCGGCACGGCCCCACGGCCGCGGCAGGTGCGGCAGGACCCAGCCGCCTGCTGCCAGCCGCTCCGTGCGCTCCGGTCCGGCGAGCGCGGCGATCTCGGCGAGCTCGTCGTGAATGGCCGTGCGGACCGAGGCCTCGCTGTCGGGCAGTTCCACCTGAACGGGCCTGCGGACGCCGCCCAGGGCAAGCTCAGCCACTCGCCGGGCCCACTCATCGGATGGGCCGAGCAGGGCACGCAGCGACATCGCCCGCCGGTAGTACAGGTGAGCATCGTGTTCCCAGGTGTAGCCGATGCCGCCGAGTACCTGGATGCACTCGTGCGCGCACGACACCGCCGCGTCGATGGCCACCACGGCGGCGACGCTGGCCGCGTACTCGCGCTGGCGGCCGGCCTGCGCCTCATCCGCCGCGCCGTCCGGCTGGGTGCTTGCCGCGTCCCAGACCACGGCTGCGGCCTGCTCGGCCGCGGTCAGCATCCAGGCGCAGCGGTGCTTGACGGCCTGGAACTGCCCGATCGGCCGGCCGAACTGATGGCGGATCTTGGCGTAACCGGCGGCGGTCCGGGTGGCCCAGTCGGCGAGGCCGGCCGCCTCCGCGCCGAACAGTATCGCGGCCAGGCTGGTGACCGCACCGCGGTCGAGGCCGGTGAGCAGCCGGTCAGCGGGCAGCGCGATGCCGTCCGCGCGGATCAGCGCGACCGGGCGGGTGAGGTCAAGACTGCCCAGCCGGGTGATCTCCAGGCTGGCGGCGTCAATGGCCGCCCATACCTCACCCCGGTCCGTCTGCACCCCCGCGATGACCAGGTCAGCCAGGCTGGCGCCGAGTACTGGCGCGGCTTCGCCCTCGATGACCAGGCCGCCATCGGGCCCGGCCCGGCCGGTCAGGCCAGGTGCCAGGGATACCGCGCCGGCCGCTGAACCGTCCGCGAGGCCGACCAGCAGCTTCCCCGTCATGTCGGCCGTGACCAGGGCGGCGCTGGCGAAGACGGTCGGCAGGTATGCCCCGGGCAGGAGTGCCCGGCCAAGTTCCTCCAGCGCCACGGCAAGCTCTGGCAGGCCGTAGCCCTGCCCGCCATGTTCTTCGGGCAGATGCAGGCCGAGGACGCCCTGCTCGGCGAGCCCGGGCCGCAGCGACTCCCGGTACCGCTGCGACCCGCTGTCCGGGCCGTCCGCGGCGGCCCGCACGACCTCGGGCGGGCAGTTGCGCTGCGCCCAGCCCCGGATCGCTGCCGCTAGGTCCAGGTGCTCCTCGGTGAGGCCGAGCGTCATGGTTCACCCCGTTCGCCGTGATCCCGTGCCGATGAGCCAGCACCGTACCGATGAGCCAGCACCGTACCGATGAACCAGCACCGTGCCGATGGCCCTCACTTTAGAACGAGATTCGGTTTAGCGGAATGGCCGCGGCTCCGCCGCAGCTTGCGGGCTCGCCATCGCGGTTACTTCCGGGTAGGATAGGCTAAGTTACTGACTGGTAGGGCGTGGCGCCCGGTACACCGGAGGCGGGGATGGGGCACTACAAGAGCAACCTCCGTGACATCGAGTTCAATCTGTTCGAGGTGCTGCGGCGGCAGGACCTGCTGGGCACGGAGCCGTACCCGGACCTGGACGAAGAGACCGCGCGCGGGATTCTTGCCGAGGTGAACCGGCTGGCCACCGGGCCGATCGCCGAGTCGTTCGCCGAGGCCGACCGCAACCCGCCGGTCTTCGATCCCGCTACCAGCTCGGTGCGGATGCCGCCCGGCTTCAAGAAGTCATTCGCTGCCTTCATGGACGCGGAGTGGTTCCGCCTTGAGCTGCCGGCCGAGCTTGGCGGCACCGCCGCGCCACGGTCGCTGTGCTGGGCGGTCGCCGAGCTGATCCTCGGCGCCAACCCGGCGGTCTGGATGTACGCGAGCGGCGCCTCGTTCGCCCAGGCTCTGCTGCTGATGGGCACCCCCTACCAGAAGCGCTTCGCCGAGCTGGCAGTCGAGCGCAGGTGGACCGCCACCATGGCGCTGACCGAGCCGGACGCCGGCTCCGACGTCGGCGCCGGCCGGGCCCGTGCCGTCCGGCAGCCGGACGGCAGCTGGCATGTCGAGGGCGTCAAGAGGTTCATCACCAGCGCCGAGCACGACATGGCGGAGAACATCTTCCACCTGGTCCTCGCCCGGCCGGAGGGACACGGCCCGGGCACCAAGGGCCTGTCGATGTTCCTGGTGCCCAAGTACCTGGTCGGCGAGGACGGCGAGCTCGGCGAGCGCAACGGCGTCTACGTCACCGGGGTCGAGCATAAGATGGGCCTGAAGGCGTCGACCACCTGCGAGCTGACGTTCGGCGGGTCCCGCCCGGCGGTCGGCACCCTGGTCGGGGACACCCACGACGGCATCAGGCAGATGTTCGTGATCATCGAGCACGCCAGGATGATGGTCGGGACGAAGGCGATCGCGACGCTGTCCACCGGCTACCTGAACGCGCTCGACTTCGCCAGGACCAGGGTGCAGGGCGCCGATCTCACGCAGCTGCTCAACAAGACCGCGCCGCGGGTGCCGATCCTGGCGCACCCGGATGTCCGCCGGATGCTCATGCTGCAGAAGGCCTACGCAGAGGGGATGCGGGCGCTGGTGCTTTACACCGCGACCCTGCAGGACGCCCAGCAGGTGGCCGGGGCCAGCGGCACGGCGGACGCGGCCGTGGCCGCGCTCAACGACCTGCTGCTGCCGGTCGTCAAGGGGGCCGGATCTGAGCGTGCCTACGAGCTGCTCGCGCTGTCCCTGCAGACCCTGGGCGGGTCCGGGTACCTGCAGGACTACCCGATCGAGCAGTACGTCAGGGACGCGAAGATCGACAGCCTGTACGAGGGCACCACCGCGATCCAGGGCCTCGACCTGTACTTCCGCAAGATCGTCCGGAATGACGGGGAGGCGCTGCGGTTCCTGATCGGCCAGATCAGGGAGTTCGCCGCGAGCGAGTCAGGGAACGGCAGGCTCAAGGCCGAGCGCGGCGCGCTGGCCAGGGCCGCGGCCGACGTCGAGGGCATCGTGGCGGCGATGCACGGCTTCCTGGCGGGCTCCGCCGAGCATCCAGCCGAGATCTACCGCGCAGGGCTCAACACCACCCGCCTGCTGCTCGCGCTCGGCGACCTGGTGATCGGCTGGCTGCTCGCCCGCCAGGCCGAGGTGGCGCTGGCCAGGCTAGACGAGGCGGCCGGGGGCGATCGCGCGTTCTACGAGGGGAAGCTCGCGGCGGCCCGGTTCTTCGCCGCCACCGTGCTGCCCAGGCTCGCGGCGGACCGCGAGATCGCGGAGGCCACCACGCTGGACCTGATGGACCTGCCGGCCGACGCGTTCTGACCGGCGGTCCCCTCATCGTGGTCCTTCGCCGAAGCGGCATCAGCTCCAGGCGAGCATGTTCAGCGGATCGGTGAGCATCGCTCCGGTGTCCCGCAGGACAGCGGACCCCATGTCGCCGTCGACGATGCGGTGATCGAAGGACAGCGCGAGCGTCGCCACCTTGCGCACCGCCAGCTGGCCCGCGTGCACCCACGGCGCTTCCTTGACCTGGCCGAACGCGAGGATCGCCGCCTCGCCCGGGGTGAGGATGGGAGTGCCGGCGTCCACCCCGAAGACGCCCACGTTCGTGATCGTGATCGTGCCACCGGTCAGGTCGGCAGGTGTTGCCTTGCCCGCGCGCGCGGTCTCGGCGAGATCCTGCAGCGCCCTGGCGAGCGCCGGGAGGCTCAGCGCCTGGGCATCCTTGATGTTCGGCACGATCAGGCCGCGGTCGGTGGCCGCGGCGATGCCGAGATTGACGTAATGCCTGACCACGATCTCCTGCGCGGCCTCGTCCCAGGAAGAGTTGATCATCGGCTGCCGCGCGGCCGCCACCAGCAGCGCCCTGGCCACGAAGAGCAGCGGGGACACGCGCACGCCGCCGAAGTCCGGCAGCGACCTGAGCCGTGCCGTGGCCGCCATCGTCTCGGTCATGTCGACCTGCAAGAACGTCGTGACGTGCGGGGCGGTGAACGCGCTGGCCGTCACCGCCGCCGCGGTGTGCTTGCGCACCCCGCGGATCGGGATCCGCTCCTCCCGCGGAACTGACGCAACCGCGGCGAGCTGTACCGGGCGGCCGGCGTCACCGCCGGCCGCGGACAGGACGTCGTCGCGCGTGATCGAGCCGCCCGGGCCGGTGCCTTCCAGCGCCGACATGTCCACCCCGCGGTCCCTGGCCAGCTTGCGTACCGGCGGCTTGGCCAGCACCGCTGGGCGCTCGCCGCGGTCCGGGCGGCTAGCGCCCGCGGCCCCGTAAATCTCGGTTCTGGTTGTGGTTGTGCTTGCGGCGCTGGCCGCTGCCGCCCTGGCATCCGGGCCGGGAGCCTTCCGCGCGCGGCGCTTGGTGCTGCCGAGCTTGACCCCGTAGCCGACGAGCACCGCCTGGCGCTCGGGCTTGGGCGCCAGGGCGCCGTGCATCCGCGGCTCGGCCCCGGCCTCGGCCGGCGGGGGCGGCACGAGATCCTCGGCGAGAGCGTCGGCCGTGGCCGCCTCGCCCTGGTCCGCGGCACCTTCGGCATTGTGGTCCGCGGCACCTTCGGCGCCCTGGTCGGCGGCAGCACGTCCGGCGCCCGGGTTCACGTCGACCGAGATGATCGGCGTCCCCACGTCTGCGGTCACGCCCTCGGCCACGAGCAGCTCGGCGACCACGCCCTCGTACGGGCTGGGCAGCTCGACCACGGCCTTAGCGGTCTCGATCTCGACGATGATCTGGTTGACCGTCACCCGGTCGCCGGGCTTGACATGCCATTTGACGATGTCCGCCTCGGTCAGGCCCTCGCCGACGTCGGGGAGCCTGAACTGCCTCAGCTCTGCCATCTGGCCTCCTCAGTAGGCGAACGTACGGTCGACGCCATCGAGCACCCGGTCCAGGTCCGGCAGGTAATGCTCCTCAAGCCGGGACGGCGGGTACGGCGTCGAGTAGCCGCAGACCCGCAGCACCGGGGCCTCCAGGTGGTAGAAGCACTCCTCGGTCACCCGCGCGGCGATCTCGGCGCCGAGGCCGCCGCTGATCGCGGCCTCGTGCACGACCACGCACCGGCCGGTGCGCCGGACCGAGGCGAAGATCGTCTCGGTGTCCAGCGGCGCCAGGGACCGCAGGTCGATCACCTCAACCGAGCGCCCGTCCTCGGCCGCGGCGACGGCCACCTGGGCGCACGTCCTGACCATCGGCCCGTAGCAGAGCACGGTTACGTCCGTGCCGCTGGCCAGCGTTCTCGCCTTGTCCAGCGGGACCGCCGCGGCCAGCCCGCCGGCCGTGTCCACCTCCGCCTTGTCCCAGTACCGCCGCTTGGGCTCGAAGAAGATCACCGGGTCATCGGTGCTGATGGACTGCTGGATCATCAGGTAGGCATCTGCCGGGTCGCTGCAGGCGACGACCCGGAGCCCGGGCGTATGCGCGAACAGCGCCTCGGGAGACTCGCTGTGGTGCTCCACCGCACCGATGCCGCCGCCGCACGGAATCCTGATCACCACCGGCAGGCTGATGGTGCCAAGCGAGCGCAACCGCATCTTCGCCAGCTGGGACACGATCTGGTCGAAGGCCGGATACACGAAGCCGTCGAACTGGATCTCGCAGACTGGCCGGTAGCCGCGCAGCGCCAGGCCGATCGCGGTGCCGACGATGCCGGACTCGGCCAGCGGGGTGTCGACCACCCGGGCTTCGCCGAAGTCCTTCTGCAGCCCGTCGGTGACCCGGAAGACGCCGCCGAGCTTCCCGACGTCCTCGCCCATGATCAGGACCTTGGGGTCGTTCTCCATGGCCTTGCGCAGGCCCTCGTTGAGCGCCCTGGACAATGTCAGGCTGGTCATCGGGCTTCCTCCGCCGGGACGAAGGAGTCCAGGTAGGCGGCGAACTGCTCGCGCTCGGCGTCGATCAGCGCGTTCGGCTCGGCGTATATGTTCTCGAACATCGCCGACGGCTCCGGATCCGGCATCTCCAGGCAGGACCGCCGGATCCTGGTGCCCAGTTCGCTGGCCTCGGCGTCGACGCGCTCGAAGAACTGCCGGTCGGCCAGCTCGGACCGGATCAGGTATGCCTTGACCCGCTCGATCGGGTCCTTCAGCTTCCACGCCTCCAGTTCCGCGGCCAGCCGGTACCTGGTCGGGTCGTCGGTGGTGGTGTGCGCGCCCATCCGGTACGTGAAGGCCTCGATCAGCGTCGGGCCCTGCCCTTCGCGCGCGGCCTGCATCGCCTTTCTCGTCACCGCCAGGCACGCAAGCACGTCGTTGCCGTCCACCCGGACACCGGGGAAGCCGAAGCCGTAGGCCCGCTGGTAGAGCGGTACCCTGCTTTGGCGCTCCAGCGGCTCGGAGATCGCCCACTGATTGTTCTGGCAGAAGAACACGATCGGCGCGTTGGTCACCGATGCCCAGATGAACGCCTCGTTGACATCACCCTGGCTGGTCGCGCCGTCGCCGAAGTAGGCAATGACCGCCTCGCCGTCCTCGCCGACGGCGCCGTCGCGCTGGATGCCCATCGCGTAGCCGGTCGCGTGCAGCGTCTGGCTGCCGATGACGATCGTGTACAGGTGGAAGTTGTGCGCCTTCGGATCCCAGCCGCCGTGGCTGACCCCGCGGAAGAGCTCGAGCAGCTTCATCGGATCCAGGCCGCGGCACCAGGCGACGCCGTGCTCGCGGTAGGTGGGGAAGGCCATGTCCCTGGGCCCGAGCGCGCGGGCGGAGCCGACCTGCGCGGCCTCCTGGCCAAGCAGCGAGGCCCAGATCCCGAGCTCGCCCTGGCGCTGCAGCGCGATCGCCTCGAAATCGATCCTGCGGACCAGGACCAGATCCCGGTACAGGTCCCGGATTTCCCCGGCGGACACCTCCAGCGGGTAGCCCGGATGCTCGACCCACTCGCCCTCCGGAGTGAGGAGCTGAATGGGTTCCGCTGTGCCGGTCCGGCCAGCGAGGTCGAGCGGGTCCGGTGCGGCGGCAACCGCACCTTCAGCATTGACGGCCACGTGCCACTCCTTGATACCCAGGGCCGGTCGCGGAGATCACCGTTGACCGGCCGGTCGTCCGTCCCGCTGTGACAGTACCCGGCAGCAGCGGCGCTAAGTGAACCAGTCTGGGTTACGCTGCGGCAGGTGGCCAGAGTCATCGTCGAGGTAATGCTCAAGCCGGAGATTCATGACCCGCAGGGCGAGGCGATCGCCAGCGCATGCCACCGGCTGGGATTCGGCCAGATCCTGGGCGTCCGGCAGGGCAAGAGGTTCGAGCTGGAGGTCAGCGGATCGGCTGACGAGGCGGCCGTGGCCCGGCTCGCCGAGCTTGCCGAAGAGCTGTTGGCTAACCCGGTGATCGAGGAATTCGAGATCCGCGCGCTGTAATTTTCTGGCCGGCCGGGGCGGATCCGCTCAAACGCCTGCGCCGCACCGGATCCGGCCTGGCCGGGACGGGGTTTTCTGCGCACTGCCGCGCTGGCTGAGGCGCTGAATCCGCACGTTCGTCCAGTAATCACCTGAGTTCATGATTACCACGGTCCGGCACGGGAAATCTTTCACAATGTGACTGACGGGATAAGTGGAGGCAGGGAGTAGAGGTACGGATGCGTACTCGGGTGATTCGGGCCGAGGAGGCGACCGTCGACGTCAAGTTCTGCCTGATGTTCCCGCGTGAGGCGCTCAGCGTACCGGTGATGCGCCGGGTGCTTGGCGACACCTTGAGTAGGCTTGGCGTCGACGAGGACTGCATAGGCGACCTGCTGCTCGCCGTCACCGAGGCGTGCACGAATGTACTTCAGCATGGCGGGCCAGGCCACCGCTACGAGGTGGTGGCCAGCATCGGCCGCGGCGGCTGCGTGGTGGACGTGCTCGACAGCGGCCGTGGCTTCGATCCTGACAGGCTCACCGTGCACCGGCGGCCTGACCCGGCTGCGCGGCCGGCCCGGCAGCCAAGGTTCCGCCGCCGCCAGCATCCCCGCGCCACCCGCCCGGGGGAGCCAGCCACCGTGACGCTTGCGCCGTCCCCGCCGCGCCCGGCGCGCGGCAGGTTCTCCCGGGTCAGGCGCCTGGACGACGCGGCGATCGCGCAGCTGCCCGAGTCCGGCCGCGGGCTGGCCATCATGCGGGCTTGCGTGGACAACGTGACGCTGAGCACCGGCCCGGGCCGGTGCACCGTGGTCTCCCTGGAAAAGCGCCTTGAGTGGCGGCGGGATGCCCCGCTGGCGGTAGCGGGGACTGCGCATTTGCGGGACGCTGGCTGAGCCGGACGCTGGCCGAGCCGGTAGCCTGCCTGCATGACCAGGGTGGGAGTTATCACCTTCCCCGGCTCGCTCGATGACGGGGACGCGGCGCGCGCGGTCCGGCGGGCGGGCGGCGAGCCGGTCCGGCTCTGGCACGCCGACCACGACCTGCGCGGCGTCGATGCGGTGATCCTGCCCGGCGGTTTTTCCTACGGCGACTACCTGCGCTGCGGGGCGATCGCGCGGTTCTCGCCGGTGATGACGGAGCTAGTGTCCGCCGCCCGCGCGGGCCTGCCCGTGCTTGGCATCTGCAACGGCTTCCAGATCCTGTGCGAGGCGCACCTGCTGCCCGGCGCGCTGACCCGCAACGCCGGGCTCCGGTTCGTGAGCAAGGACGTCCGGCTCCGGATCGAGAACGCCGGAACGCCGTGGACCCGCCAGTATGCCGAGGGCCAGGAGATCACCGTGGTGCTGAAGAGCGGCCAGGGCGGGTACGTGGCCGGGCCGGCCGCACTGGCCGAGCTCGGCGCGCGCGGCCGGGTGGTCGCCCGGTATGCCGGGGGCAACCCGAATGGCTCGGCGGGCGACATCGCCGGCATCTGCAACCAGGCGGGCAACGTGGTCGGCCTGATGCCGCATCCCGAGCACGCGATCGACGCGCTGACCGGGCCGGGCACGGACGGCCTCGGCTTCTTCAGCTCGGTCCTGCTTTCCGCGGCACGCGCGTGAGACGCCCGGACGAGCCGGGCCTGGACACCGTCGCCCGGGCAGCAGCCACTCCGCAGCGGCCGCAGCCGTATGCGGAACTCGGCCTGACCGACGGCGAGTACGAGAGGGTCCGGGGCATCCTCGGCCGGCGGCCGACCGACGCCGAGCTGGCCATCTACTCGGTGATGTGGAGCGAGCACTGCTCTTACAAGTCGTCGCGGGTGCACCTGCGCCAGTTCGCCGAGAAGGCGCCGCCGACCGAGGCGCTGCTGGCCGGCATCGGGCAGAACGCCGGGGTGGTGGACATCGGCCAGGGCTACGCGGTCACCTTCAAGATCGAGTCACACAACCACCCGTCCTACGTGGAGCCGTTCCAGGGGGCGGCGACCGGGGTGGGCGGGATCGTCAGGGACATCCTGGCGATGGGCGCCCGGCCGGTCGCGGTGATGGACGCGCTCAGGTTCGGCCCGGCGGACGCGCCGGACACCCGGCGGGTGCTGCCCGGCGTGGTCGGCGGCATCTCCTTCTACGGCAACTGCCTCGGCCTGCCCAACATCGGCGGTGAGCTGGCCTTCGACCCCTGCTACGCGGGCAATCCGCTGGTGAACGCGCTCTGCGTGGGAGTCATGCGGCACTCCGATCTCAAGCTCGCCGCCGCCACCGGACCTGGCAACAAGGTCGTCCTTATCGGATCCCGGACCGGACCGGACGGCATCGGCGGCGCGTCGGTACTCGCCAGCGCATCGTTCGGCGGGACGGGCGAGGGCGCGAAGCGGCCGAGCGTCCAGGTTGGCGACCCGTTCATGGAAAAGCTGCTGGTCGAATGCTGCCTGCAGCTGTACGCGGCCGGGCTGGTGGTCGGCATCCAGGACCTTGGCGCCGCCGGGGTCTCCTGCGCCACCACGGAGCTTGCCGCGGGTGGCGGCACCGGCCTGCGGGTCAGCCTGGACGCGGTCCCGCTGCGCGATGCCGCGCTCGGGCCGGCCGAGATCCTGATGAGCGAGTCTCAGGAGCGCATGATGGCGATCGTCGAGCCGGCCGGCGTCGGGCGCTGCATGCAGATCTGCGCGACGTGGGACGTGCCCGCCACGGTGATCGGCGAGGTCACCGGCACCGGCAGGCTGGAGATGAGCTGGCATGGCGAGCAGATCGTGGACATCCCGCCGGCCAGCGCGGCCGACGATGGGCCGGTTTACCACCGCAGCGCGCAGCGCCCGGCCGGCCAGGACAAGCTCGCCGCGGATGACCCGGCTGCGCTGCCCCGCCCGGCCGGCGGCCCCGGGCTACGGGCCGCCTTGCTCGCCATGCTCGCCTCGCCGGATGCGGCCGACAAAACCTGGGTCACCGAGCAGTACGACCGCTATGTCCGCGGCGATACCGTGCTGGCGCCGCCGCAGGACGCCGGGCTGATCAGGGTCGACGAGCGGACCGGCCTCGGGGTAGCGCTCGCGACCGACGGGAACGGCAGGTATGCCCTGCTGGATCCGTACGCGGGCGCCCAGCACGGACTGGCGGAGGCCTACCGGAACGTGGCGGCCACCGGCGCGCGGCCGCTGGCGGTCACCAACTGCATGAATTTCGGATCACCGGAAGACCCGGCGGTAATGTGGCAGTTCGCGGCGGCCGTGCGCGGTCTCGCGGATGCGTGCGCCGCCCTCGGCGTGCCGGTGACCGGCGGGAACGTGAGCTTCTACAACCAGACCTGCGGGGTGGCGATTCACCCGACGCCGGTTATCGGGGTGCTCGGCGTGCACGACGATGTCCGGCGCCGGCTGTCGATCGGCTTCGGCGCGGCAGGCGCTAGCGTGCTGCTGCTCGGCCGCACCGCCGCGGAGTTCGGCGGATCGCTGTGGGCGCACGTCGCGCACGGGCACGTCGGCGGCCGGCCGCCCGCCGTGGACCTGGACGCGGAGCGGCGGCTCGCGGCGGTGCTCGCGGCCGGGGCGGCGGGCGGGCTGCTCGCGGCGGCGCACGACCTGTCCGACGGCGGGCTCGCTCTCGCGCTCGCCGAGTGCTGCCTGGCGGGCGGCGCCGGCTGCGCGGTCACCCTGCCAGGGGATCCCTTCACCAGCCTGTTCAGCGAATCAGCCGCGCGCGCCGTGGTTGTCGCGCGGCCTGGCTCGGAGGCTGCCGTCACGGACCTGTGCGCGGAGCACGGGATAGCCGTCGCGGTGATCGGCGTTACCGGCGGCGCCAGCCTCGAGGTGGCCGGCCTGTTCAGCATCTCGCTTGACGAGCTCGCCGCGGCGCACCGGCAGACCCTGCCGGCCATCTTTGGCTGACCCGCGGCGTCAGTAGGCTGTCCGGAACGAGACGACCTGCCGCCATGTCGTGGCTGAGCTGCACGCGGACAGGCCAACGCCGGACTCGCCTGGCTGGGCGCCAAGCGGCGCGTTCACGGCCGTCAGGCACAGGCCGTCCGCGGCGCTGCGCAGCTGCCAGATGTCCCGTCCGGCTGCGTCCTTGCCGACGAACTGATGCCGCCACCGCTGGCTAAGGCCCAGGTTGCACCTGGTCAGCGTGGCGGCCGGGGTGCCGGGTGAGATCGGCGCGGTCAGGCACCGGCGATCCGGGACGTAGATCAGGATGTAGGCTCCGCCGCCCATCTGGTTGGCCGTCCATTCCTCGGCCGGCGATGCCTGCCCGGCCCCGCCTCGCGCGGTGAACGCCAGGCCGGTTGCCGAAAGGTAGAGCTTCTCCGGTACCGGCCGCGAATCCTGCCGCGGCGGCGGCCCCGGATTGACAAGCCTGACGGTCTGCCCGTTGATCACATTCCGCGGCAGCGGCGCGGCGACCTGCCGCCTGGCCCGCGCGGTTCCCTGATTGAAGACGAGGACGCTGGCTGCGGTCACGGCGGCGACGATCACTCCGGCGGTGCCCGCGATCCTGACTGCCCAGGACCCGCGGGCCCGCCGGACACCCGTTCCTCGCTGACCTGGCATAACCGAAGCACTACCGCTAGGGGGCATGTGCTGCCAAGGAATATCACGGAAAGGAATAAAAACTACGATCTGGCGGGTCAGCCCTGATATCCGGGCCTGCTACCGTCGCAGCGATGCCCATGCGACGCCTGGATCCGCAGCGGCTGCTCGCCGCGGTCAACGAGCAGCGGGCCTGCCTTGGCGGCGCTGCCTGGGCTGGCCCGCTGAGCGCCGAGGCGCTCGGTGACGGCTGCGTCGCCGCGGTGGCCGAAGCGCTTGATGCGGCGGCGCCGCCGTGCCGGGAGGCGCTGCGCGCCGCCGCCATGCGCCTGCTCGACCTGCTCGCGGCCCGCGCGCCGGGCCGTGCCGTCGAGGTGCGCATCCCGCCGTTCGCGGCGATCCAGTGCGTGGCTGGTCCGCGGCATACCCGCGGCACCCCGCCGAACGTAGTGGAAACCGACGCCGCGACCTGGATCAGGCTCGCTACCGGACGGCTGGCCTGGTCAGCGGCCACCGCTGACGGCCTGATCCGGGCTAGCGGACCGCGCGCCGACCTCACCGCTTACCTGCCGTTGTCTTCCTGGCCACTCGGGCCGCGCCAGTCAATAGACTGACCAGGTGATCAAGCGCGATGGCCGGCTGACGGCCGAGCTGGATCCGGGGGAGCAGCCGCGGGATGCCTGTGGCGTCTTCGGCGTCTGGTCGCCCGGTGAGGAAGTCGCCAAGCTCGCCTACTTCGGCCTGTACGCGCTGCAGCACCGCGGCCAGGAGTCGGCGGGTATCGCGGTCAGCGACGGGCGCAGGATCGTGGTCTACAAGGATATGGGCCTGGTCCCCCAGGTTTTCGACGAATCCGTGCTGCACGCCCTGCGCGGTCACATCGCCGTCGGTCACTGCCGGTACTCCACCAGCGGCTCGTCGGTGTGGGAAAATGCCCAGCCGACATTCCGCGCGACGCCGTCGGCGAGCCTTGCGCTCGGTCATAACGGCAACCTGATCAACACGCTGGAACTGGCCGCGCTGGTCAATCCGGCAGCCGGCCCGGACGGAAGCCGCGCTACCTCGGACACCGACGTGCTGACCGCGCTGTTCGCCGGCGCCGCAGCGGACACGCTGAGCCCGGCAGCGGGCCAGGGCGCGACGGGCATCGAGGAGTCCGCGCTCGCCGCGCTGCCGCTGGTGCGGGGCGCGTACTCGCTGGTCTTCATGGACGAGCGGACCTTGTATGCGGCCCGTGACCCGCAAGGGTTCCGGCCGCTCGTGCTCGGCAGGCTTGCCCGCGGCTGGGTCGTGGCCAGCGAGACCGCAGCGCTTGACATCGTCGGCGCCACCGTGGTCCGCGAGGTCGAGCCCGGCGAGCTCATCGCCATCGACGAGGCGGGAGTGCGGTCGCGCCGCTTCGCGTCGGCCAGCCCGCGCGGATGCCTGTTTGAGTACGTGTACCTGGCCAGGCCGGATACCACCATCGCCGGGCGGGGCGTGCAGGCCACCAGGGTGGCGGTCGGCAGACGGCTGGCGGCCGAGTGCCCGGTGCCGGCTGACCTGGTCATCCCGGTGCCGGAATCCGGCACCCCGGCGGCGATCGGCTACGCGGAGGCCAGCGGAATCCCCTACGCGCAGGGACTGGTCAAGAACTCCTACGTGGGCCGCACGTTCATCCAGCCGAGCCAGACGATCAGGCAACTTGGCATCCGGCTGAAGCTGAACCCGCTCCGGGACGTCATCGCCGGCCGGCGGGTGGTGGTCGTCGATGACTCGATCGTCCGCGGCAACACGCAGCGCGCCATCGTCGCGATGCTGCGCGAGGCAGGCGCCGCCGAGGTGCACGTTCGCATCTCGAGCCCGCCGGTCACCTGGCCGTGCTTCTACGGCATCGACTTCGCCAGCCGGGCCGAGCTGATCGCCGGCCGCCTGTCGGTCGAGGAGATCCGGGCCTCGCTCGGCGCCGACTCGCTCGGCTACGTCTCGCTGGCAGGCCTGACCGAGGCGACGACGCTGCCCGCCGCCCGGCTGTGCCGGGCCTGCTTCGACGGCAATTACCCGATCCCGGTGGCCGAGGCGGAGCGGGGCAAGCACGTCCTTGAGGGCGCCGCGACCGGGGTCGCGGACGCGACCGGGTAGTGCGCAGCGCGCCGCGCGGCGGCCCGGACTATGCCAGCGCTGGCGTCGACATCGGGGCCGGCGAACGGGCGGTCGAGTTGCTGCGCGACGCGGTCGCCCGTACCGCCAGGCCTGAGGTCATCGGCGGGATCGGCGGCTTCGCCGGGCTGTTCGACGCGTCCAGGCTGGCCGGCTACCGGCGGCCGCTGCTCGCCACCTCGACCGACGGCGTCGGCACCAAGGTGGTGATCGCGCAGCGGCTTGGCCGGTACGACACGGTCGGCATCGACCTGGTGGCCATGGTCGTCGACGACCTCGTCGCCTGCGGGGCGGAGCCACTGTTCATGACCGACTACGTGGTCTGCGGCGCGCTCCGCCCGGAACGGATAGCCGCGATCGTCGGCGGCGTCGCCGAGGGCTGCGTGCGGGCTGGCTGCGCCCTGCTCGGCGGTGAGACGGCTGAGCACCCCGGACACCTCGGGCCGGATGATTTCGACCTGGCCGGCGCAGCGACCGGCGTGGTGGAAGCCGACGAGCTGCTCGGTCCTGATCGCGTCCGGCCCGGCGACGTGCTGATCGCGATGGCCTCATCCGGGCTGCATTCGAATGGGTTCTCGCTGGTCAGGAAGCTGATCGACGAGCATGCCCGTGCGCTGTCGCTGGACGCCGAGCCGGCCGTGCTTAGCCGGCCGCTAGCAGAGGAGCTGCTGACCCCGACGCGGATCTATGCCCGGGATTGCCTTGCCCTGGCGGCCGGCTGCGAGGTGCACGCGTTCGCGCACATTACCGGCGGCGGCCTGGCCGCCAACCTCGGCCGGGTGCTGCCGCCGGACGCCGGCGCCGTGGTCGACCGCGGCTCGTGGCACCCGCCGCCGGTGTTCGGACTGCTGGCCGCGCACGGGGAGGTGGCAGCGGCCGAGATGGAACGGGTGTTCAACATGGGCGTGGGGATGGTCGCCGTCGTCGCGGCCGGCGCGGCCGACCGCGCGCTGGCCCTGCTCGCCGCGCGCGGCGTGCCAGCCTGGGCGGCAGGCCAGGTCAGCGCGGGCACGGGCAGTGCCAGGCTGCGTGGTCGCCATCCCGGCTGAGGGCATGCTGGCCCGGCTGGCGGCATGCTGGCATTGCGCCAGTGCCGCGCAGGCTACTGCCGGGCCTCAGCTGCCGGTCGTCCGGCTCATCCCGGCCGGTGCGCCGCCCGCCTGCCGCGGCGCCTCGTCGGCCAGCTCATCCGCGCCCAGATCGCCATCCAGGTCGTCTTCATCGTCATCTTCGTCGTCATCGTCGGAGTAGCGATCGGCGAGTTCCGCGTAGGCGGCCTCCGACTCGGCATCCTGCTGGTCCGTGACGACACCCAGCTCAGCCCGCAGCCGGTCAAGATCCGTGCCGCCGCTGTTGTACTTGAGCTGGCGTGCAACCTTGACCTGCTTGGCCTTGGCTCGGCCGCGCCCCATTGGCTCGACCCCCTTGAACGTACGGGGGCCGGTCAGGCCCCTGGTCACCGCACCCGATGGTGCTGTCTTCGTTGCGCTGTGCTGTCTCAGGCGCTTTTGCTGTCTTAGGCGCTTTGCTGGCGGGCTTGCTTGGCACAACAGAAAGACCCGACGCCTCTCCACCGCCTGGGACGCGACGCGTTTCCTGTCTCCGTACGGACATAACCGTACCTGGTTTGCGCGCTGAGCGCCTCCGGGGCAGCGTGCACGCGGCCGGTCAGCCTCCGAGCCAGATGCCGCGCAGCCGGCCTACCTCAGACATCCGCCGCTCGGCGAGCCGGTCAGCGGCCACCGCGGGCGGTACGCCGTCGGCGTCGGCAATCGCGAGAATCTTCCTGGTCGTGTCGAAGATCTGAGCCGTTCTTGATTGCGCCCGGTCGAAGCTGAACCCGGCGAACTCGTCCGCAACCTGGATCACCCCGCCGGAGTTGACCAGGTAGTCCGGGGTGTACACGATGCCCCGGTCGGCCAGCTGCTTCTCGATGCCGGGGTGAGCGAGCTGGTTGTTGGCGCCACCGCAGATGATCCTGGCAGTCAGCGTCCCGACCGTGTCGTCATCAATCGACCCGCCGAGCGCGCACGGCGAATAGATGTCCATCGGGCCTGCAGCCAGCTCCGCCTGGCTCGCGGCGACTTCAACCGCGGGGTGCTCCGCGCGTACCCGCTGCACGGCTGCCGCGGCGACATCGCAGATGACGACCTTGGCTCCGGCCTCAAGGACGTGCCCGACCAGGCGGCGGCCGACCTTGCCAACGCCCTCGATGGCGACCCGCCGGCCCTCCAGGCTGGCACTGCCCCAGACATGCTCGGCCGCGGCCCGCATGCCCTGGAAGATGCCGAAGGCCGTCAGGATAGAGGAATCGCCAGCCCCGCCGTTGGCGACCGTCCGGCCGGTCACGTGCGTGCACTCGCGGGCGATGATGTCCATGTCCTCGCTGTAGGTGCCGACATCGCAGGCGGTGACGTAGCGCCCGTTCAGGGACTGCACGAACCTGCCATAGGCGCGCAGCAGTGCCTCGGACTTGAGCCGCGCCGGATCGCCGATGATGACGGCCTTGCCGCCGCCCAGGTCGAGGCCGGCCAGGGCGTTCTTATAGGCCATCGCCCTGGACAGGTTGAGCACGTCGGCCAGCGCGGCGTCCTCACTCGGGTACGGGTAGAACCGGGTGCCGCCGAGCGCGGGCCCGAGCGTGGTTGAGTAGATGGCGATTATGGCCCGCAGGCCGGTCGGCGCGTCCTGGCAGAACACCACCTGCTCATGCCCGGCATGGCCGTTCGCGCTGCCGCCCGGTTGCTGCGCGATGTCGCCGCCGTCAGCCACTGTGTCTCTTTGAGCACTCCCGAATACATTCGTCACTTCAGTGACTCCCGGCTCGGTCCCGCGTCCTCGTTGAGGCGGGTTCTCCGGACCAGGGTATGCCGGGGGCATGCCGCCGCAGCGGGCCTGCTGAGGATCTCGTTATCTGGGGGCTTTTCCCGGTAGACCATGGCATGTCACGATTTGGTCATGTTGCCTTGCGCTGCCTATCTGCGCATATATGAACCGCTTTCGGCGTTCCGTCCGGCGGAGCGGGCGCACTGGGCCGCCTACGCGACCTCCGCGGACCGCCCGCGCAGGGCAGGCGCGCTGGCCGTGGAGCACGCCGAGGCGCTCCGCAGGCTTATCGCGCTGCCGCCGATCGTGGCGCCCGCGCAGGAAAGCGGGCACGCGTATGTCCGGTGGGCCGACGGCATCACCTACGTCTGCCCGTGGCAGACCAGGCTGCGATCATGGCTCGCGCTCAGCAGGCTGCGGGCCAGCGCGGCACCGCCCTTGTCCGATGCGTTCGCCCCGCGCCAGGCCGAGCTGGCCGCCGAGGACTTCGCGCGCTGGCAGAGCCGTGCGGGCTCGCCCCGTGTCTACATAAAGACCAGCGCGTGGTCGGTGCCGCTGTCCTGGTTCGTGCCCTTCGCGCCGACGGAGCGGTGGCTAGTGCTCGGCGCGCCGGCCGCGGGGGAGCGCAGGGGGCCAGCCACCGCCGCCGCCACCCGCACGCTGATCTACGCAACGGCGATGTCCCAGGCGCGCAGGCGGGTTGCCCGGTCGCTGGCAACCGCCCGCCGGATGTCGGGCAGCCGCCTTGCGGAGTCCGAGCCTGCGGTAGCGGCGCTGCTGCGGGTTGGCACCGAGCTTGAGGAGATTGGCCGGTGGCTCGAGGAGTTCCATCCGCACTCGCTCGTGGAACTCGACTACGGGGGGCTGGTGCAGCTGCTGGATGACGAGGCGCTGCGCAGCGACCAGTCGGCCGCGGAGGTATCCGCGGCCGTGACTGCCCTTGCTAGCAAGGAGCTCGAGCTGGCCGCCGCGATGTACCACCGCCTGCGTGCCAGATGGCGCGCGCTGGAGGCGATCGAGCTAGGTAGTTAAGGGAGGGGGATGGACTTTTCCGAATCTGCCCGTTGCGACGTTCCGTATAGCTAGAATCACGCAGCGTGACTCAGATCAGTGGAGCAACGGGGTAACTCAGCACAGAAACTTTGCTCCGGGTGGTCGACTTGTCACGGCTGGTGATGGCAATATGGTTCTGAGTAGACCATATGGGACATCCACGGCAGGCTCCCCAACGGAGCCAGGCACCGCAACAAAACGCAGGATCGCAGTACCGGTCCAGGAGGAGAGGCCGTACACATGTCTGCACGCACACCAGAGGCCGAACCGCTGCTGACACCAGCAGAGGTCGCGACCATGTTCAGGGTGGACCCGAAGACCGTCACCCGATGGGCCAAGGCTGGCAAGCTGACGTCCATCCGCACGCTCGGCGGTCACCGTCGGTACCGGGAGACAGAAGTTCGCGCACTGCTCGCGGGCATCCCGCAGCAGCGCTCGGAGTAAGGCCTGGCAGTTTCCTGGCGCGCTGAGCGCCGGGGCAGCCGTGACGGCGCGCGCCAAGCGCGCTGGCGGCGGCCAGCGAGAAGTAGTTCGGCAAGTAGTGAGAGTTAACGAAAGTAGGGCAGGGGGGTCGGCCCCGGCGGCCATGTGCCGCGTAGGGGGGCATAGTTCACGGAACTGGCTGGGCATACGCGGTTCCATCGGACGTTGCCGGGGTCGATCCGGCCCGCACGGGTTGCCGGGGTGTCGATCCGGCCCGCAGGGGTTGCCGGGGTGTCGATCCGACCCGCACAGGTTGCCGGGGTCGATCCGGCCAGCAGGGGTTGCCGGGGTCGATCCGGCCCGCAGGGGTTGCCGGGGTGTCGATCCGGCCAGCAGGGTAGCGTGGCCCGCGCGCCGGCCATGGCCATGACCTGGCTTGACTCGCGGCTGAGATGCGGCAGGGCAGCGGCTATCGCCAGAACAGGGCAGCGCCTACAGCCCAGAACAGGGCAGTGAGTACCGCCAGAACAGCGCGGTGGGTACCGCCAGGACATCGCAATTCGTAATTATCAAGCGACTTCTTGTAATCACTCTTGCCGCACTTGCCGGTCGGCAATACTAGTCGCCAGGCCGGCGGCGGGGCTGACGGCGGCAGGCGGGCGCCTGTGCGGCGCGCGTTCGTTGTGCACCAGGCACGGTGCAAAACGCACGCGCGCGGCAAGCACGTGCGCAGCAAGCAATGAGCAAGCACATTGAGCAAGCACCATGACACGGGCAGGCCGTGGCATGGCAATGGCCGACGACCACATGCGTGCGCCCGTCGGGGGGCCCGCCATCCGGGCGGGGCGTGCCGTCGCTTTGAGGGGAGGACCGCACCATGCGTGATCCGGATCTGGTCGTGCGTGCACAGCGGGCTGCAGCGGAGCTTGAGCGGGCGTGGGATCGCTTCCGGACCGCACACGGCCTCGGTGCAGAACCGCTGGCACCGGTGTCGAGCTACGTCGGCTACTCGCTCGAGGAGCCATGGGGGGAGCCCCGGGTCGTGTTCGGGGTGGCGGCTGAGGAAGCCGAGCAACTCGCCGCGTTGCTCAATAGTCACGGCTGCGGCGGCCGGCCAGCCGCGGCCACAGCTGCGGCGCAGGCTAGGCCGGGCTGGTCAGCCACCGCGCAGGCCGGGCCAGGCCAGCAACCGGCGGCGCAGGCCGTGCGGGGCCAGCCGCCGGCGGCGCAGGCCGGGCCGGGCCAGCCGCCGGCGTGGCAGGCCGGGCCGGGCCAGCCGGCCGCGGCGCAGGCTGCGCCGGGCCGGCCAGTCGCGGCCAACGGGCGGCTTGCCAGCCTCACGGCAGCCGCGGAGATCGCGCGCGCCGCGGCAGGCGCACGGCTACAGGTCTTCGCGCATGGACCGACCGCTCCCAGGGAAAATGCCGCCGCGACTCTGCCCGTCGCGTCCGGGCCGGGGACGGCAACTTCGTCAACGGCAACTTCGTCAACGGCAACTCTGTCGTCGGCTACGGCAACTCCGTCACTTCGGTCGGCTACCGCGCTGCGGCCCGTCACGCCCGCCCCTGCGTCGGTTCCGCCGGCTGCGGCGGCTGCGCCGGTTCCCCCGCCCGCCCCTGCGTCGGTTCCGCCGGCTGCGGCGGCTGCGCCGGTTCCCCCGCCCGCCCCTGCGTCGGTTCCGCCGGCTGCGGCGGCTGCGCCGGTTCCCCCGCCCGCCCCTGCGTCG
>Ga0070698_100000669_pt1 | contig 36535 bp, 37 predicted proteins | sample KBSK1502metaG_FD_65477 | JGI IMG/M metagenome (GOLD analysis project Ga0070698, IMG submission 65477) | Corn, switchgrass and miscanthus rhizosphere microbial communities from Kellogg Biological Station, Michigan, USA - KBS K1-50-2 metaG | ecosystem: Host-associated > Plants > Roots >... | reverse complement strand
TGGGACGGCCGCATCGAAGGAGCGGGCGTCGTCAATTATCCGCTTCTGCCATGGCTCGCGATCATGATGCTCGGCTGGGCATTCGGTCGGCACCTGCCGTCGCCTCGACGCCTCGCGCTCTACGGTGTCTTGGCACTCGTCGTGTTCGTCGCGATCCGCGGCATTAATGGATATGGCAATGCCGGTCTTTATCGCGAGGATCTGTCGCTCGTGCAGTGGCTGCACGTTGCGAAATATCCACCTTCGATCGCGTTTAGCGCGCTCGAGCTCGGGCTCATGGCATTCGTGCTCTCATTGCTGCTCTATGCAAACCGCGCGGGCCCGGCGTTCGTTTTGGTGCTCGGCCAAACCGCGCTGTTCTTCTATCTACTGCATGCGCATATCTTGGAAGTGACGGCGAATCTGATTGGTCGGCACAAGACCGAACAGCTTGGTGTTACGTACCTTGCGGCGGCGTTGACGATCTCGCTCCTCGTCCCGCTTTGTTACTGGTACCGCCGCTACAAAACCGCGCATCCGACAAGTTGGGTACGGTTTCTGTAGCCCACGCGCTGAGGTATGTCGGAACGGCAAGTCGAGTCTACGACGCTCGTCGGCGGCGACGGCGCAGAAGCAACGCGAGCGCAGCAAGTGGGCTTGCGCCACTGGTCGTCGCGCAGCCGCCCGCGGCGTCGGGATCCTGTTCCGCCGCAGTTTCCTCGTCCACTTTGCCAAGGCACAGCGTGCTCGTCAGCATGCAGCCGCCGCTGACATCGGAAACGATCGCGAGAGACGCGGTCGGATCGATTGCGGTTGCAATGCCACCGCACACCGATCGCGATGCCGGCTCGCCGGCAAGGCCATTCGCGAATGCGGCCGTAAGCGCGGGGTCGACGATGTCGCTGTTCCAGCGCGAGTCCCTGCCATCCCAGTCGGAGTGCAGCTCGAGGAAGCTGCACGCCATGGCCGGCGTCGGCAGTAGCGCACTCGCGCAGGTGTCGCGATCCTCCGCGTCACGGCAGACGTAGTCGATACCGCTCCAATTGACTGCCGCGAGTGCGGTCGCGACATGCGCGAGGGCGTCACGGGTTGTGGCCTCGGCACACGCGATGGCGTCGGGTTGATCATCAGGGCTTGTTTGTTCGTCCGTGCACAGCTGGCGCAGCGAGTAATACGCGTGCTCCGCGTTCGTCATGCCGTGATGCGCACACTCGTCTTGCAGCGTGTGCAGCGCGCGACCGAGATCGATCGCGGCGAGCTCGAAATCACGCGCGTCGGCAGCCGCGACGATCTCGCGTGAGAGTCGATCGATGCGCGCTGCGGCCGCGTCGGCAGCGTGGCAACGATTCTCGCCGCGCTCGCGCTGTGCGTGCGCCGAAAGGTCGCTCCACTCGCGATAATCGACTTCGTAAACCGCCTTGCCCGTGCGTCGGCAGAACGCGGTTGGCAGGCTCGCGCGCGCGCATGCATCTTCGGCGATCGACCGGTGCTTGCCTGGCTTGAGCGCCCATGCCGGTGCCGACACCACGATGAGTGGCAACAGCAGTGGCCAATGAGGGCGCATGGTCGGCGCTGCTCAGCAGCCGCTATGCCACGTGCATCCCGGCGCAATTCGAGGGTTTGCCGGGGAGCGGCGACAGCAGTCGCCGGCTAATAGTCGTCGTCGTCGAGCTGGTCGATCAGCACCTGCGCCGCGGGATCGTGGTCGCGTTCGCGCATGAGATACGCCGCGTGCAACCGGACCGACGCGCGCACGGATGCATCGCGCGCGACGGCGCGGACGGTCGCCATGCCACCGGCACGATCGGCGACCGCGTTCATCGCGGAGGTTGCGATGTACGGCACCGTATCGCGCACCATCTCGGTGAGGCGCTGCGTCGCGCTCGTGTCCTGATAGCGGTAGAGAAGGCGGACGGCCGCGTACCGATCCCTTTGCTCCGCGCTTCGCGAAACGTCGATCAGTGCGCTGCGCGCGCGCGGCGAGTCGAGCTGACCGAGCGCGTTGATCGCCGTATAACGTACGCTCGGCGTGTCCCGCAGCGCCTGAACCGCGACCTCGGTCGCGCGCGCATCACCGCTGCCGGCCATCACGCGCAGCGCCTCGCCGCGGACGTTCTCATCGCTCGAGTACATGCCGCGCGCGAGTAGCTCGAAGTTTGCCGGCGTCACGCCGACGCGCTCGATCGCCTGCACCGCGCGCTCGGCGAGCGAACGGTCGCCGCCGCGCAGCGCCGACTCTGCCATCTGCATGCCCGTCGTGCCGCCCGCCGAGATCAGTTGCTCCATCACGGAGCCTGCGAGCTCGGGATGCGCGAGCGCAGCGGAGCGCAACGTTTCGGCGGCAACGCCGGTGAGCCGAAACTTTCCAAGTGAGCTTACTGCGGTCGCGGCCAGATCGGCGTTGCTGCTTTGCGCTGCCTCGAGCAGTGCGTCGCGTGCCTCGTCCGTTCCGGACGCTGCGAGTGCCTCCGCAGCAACGCGTGCGCTCGCCGTCGAGCCGCCGCGCAACTGCTCGCGCAGAAGCTGGCGCACGGCCGCGTCGTCGGGCCGCGAATCGGCGAGTGTCTTGAGCGCTGCACCGCCATCGTCGTGGTTACTGCGCGCGAGCCTGATCAACAGGTCGACGCCGGCTTGGTTGCCGCGACGAGCCAACAGCTGCATTGCCTCCAGCGAGCCGCCGAGCGCGTCGTCGAGCACCATCTTCGTCGCCTCCTGGTTTTCGAGCTCGACGAGATGGGCGATGATCTTGTCGCGGTCGGCAGTGCCCGACTTCGCGATCGCGAGCAGCGCCTGCTCGACATCCGTGCCTCGCATCTGCATGAGGTGCGCGACTGCCTGCGTCTCCACCGCGCGATCCGAGAGTGCCGCCGAAATGAGCAGCTCGCGGGCCTCGTCGGTACCCATCTTCGCAAGCGCTCCGGCGGCGAGATCCGGCAGATCGCCATCGCCGGTTTCGAGAAACTGGCGCAGCGCTTCGAATGCCGCGGACGTCTCCAGATCTGCGAGCGCTTGGACGGCTGGCTCGTGACTCGTCTTGGGGCCGTTCAGCGCGGCATCGCTGAGGATCGGGATTACCTCGTCGCCGGCGTGCGAGAGCGCGTGGATCACCGGCACGATCAGATCGCTCTCGCGATTACTCGCGATTGCCTTCAGCTTTGCGAGCAGCGCGTCGTCGACGAGTGTGATCGCATCGAGAGCAGCAGCGGCAACCTCCGCACTCGGCGCATCGATCAGTTTTACGATCGCGGCGTGGGCTCGCGCGGTATCGATCTTCGCGAGCGCGCCTATTGCTTCCCTCGACGCATTCCCGGGATGGATCGCGATCTTCGCGAGTACGTCCACCGCGCGCTCGCTGCCCATCTTGCCGAGTGCCGCGATCGCTGACGTCCGCACTGTCTCGTCGGCACCACCCGCAAGATCGAGCAATACCTTTTCGGCGCGCGGATTTGCGGTCGTGCCGAGCGCATCGATCGCGGCGATCCGAACCTCTTCGCGATCGGCGCGCGCGCGCGCGACAAGCACGTCGACTGCATGGTCGGTTCCAATCTCGCCGAAGGCTCCGAGGATCGCGGCCGGCACGCCCGCACGCGTGTCGGCCACGAGCGGCATCACCGCATCGATCATCTTGTCGTCGCCGACCATGCCGAGCTTTTCCGCGAGCATCTCGACCTCGTTGGCGGTTCGCGCGTGGAGCAAACGCTGCACGAGGTCATCGCTCGTGATGCCGAGTGCGGCGGCGCTGATCCGCACGGGTCGATCGAGCGCTGCGCGACGCTGCGCCTGCGTCGTCGTCGCCGCCGCACCGCCCCGATGCGCCCAGCTGTACACCGTACATACCGCGAGCACGACGCACGTCAGCTTCCAGCGCTTGTTCGACGTCATGCTCTATCTGTGACAACGAACCCCGGTTTGGGTTTCATCCCGGTATTTGTCACCGTGTGTCATGGCCGCCCCCAAAGGGCTGTCGCAGTTCGCAGAACCGTGTCGCACGCTCGCTGAGATCTCCGGAAGGCTAGGCTGCCGGCTCAGAACGGCGGGCGCCAGGTCAGCGCAGCGAAGCGCGCGTAGTCACGATCGGTGGAGATCCACTCGCAGCCAGATTCGATCGCAAGCGCAGCAAACCAAGCATCCTGCACGAGGTTGCCGGTTGCCTTGGCGTGGATACATAGCGACTCGAAGATCGACCAATGGCGATCTCCAGGTACGATCATCGTGGCGTTCGGTTGCTCGAGGAGGGTGCGTGTGAACCTCAGTACGTCCGCGACTGGATCCGGTTGCGCGAAGATCCGCGGATGTGTGCAGATTCGAACCACGCTCGACAGCACCTGAGGAGCGATCCCATACGTGGCCGACCCGTTAACGACGCCATCGAGCCAGCTTCGGTAGCGAGCGTGATCGGGGCTATCCGGGCGAAACGCGTAGATGAGAACGTTAACGTCGGCCAGGATCAAGCGCGGTCTTCCATCCGATCCAGCATGGCGGCGCTGTTGTCGAGGTCGACCCCTGGCAGCGTACCTCCTCGCGCGCGCGATACCGGCAACCGAACAGGCTGTTTCTGCTCGCGTGGCAGTGGCCTTCGCAGCACCAGCTCGAGACCTTGTTCGAGGAGCGCAGTCAGCGTAATGCCTCGACGAGCGGCTTCCTTGCGCGCGCGTTCGAGAAGCGCGTCATTGAGCCGTACTGTCGTGCGCATATGTCTAAGCATGGAATCAATATGTCTGTATGTCAAGGGTAGGCTGCCTGGACATCACTTCGTGCAGCTCCGTGTTTCGCGAAGGTGGTCACCGACCGACGATCGCGCGCACACTGCTCCGCAGGCTGAGCTCCTCCGATCACCGCGCTCCTCACTGACGACGCAGGCATCGTGCTCGATATGCGCCCGCCCGTGAGTTCGGCGCCCTGCACGAGCTCGTCGCGCAACACGCGCAAACAATGCTCGCCGAGCTGCGCGACGCCGATCCCGATACGAGCCGAGATCTCCGAGCTCTGCGAGCACCTCCACAGTTACCGCGGTACAAGCGCATCGGCTGCTGCGAGATAGCGGCGCGCTTTTCGGCGCGCGATCTCGTTTGCGAGCCGCTGCTCCGGCCACCGCGTGACATCGGCTGCCAGCACGCGCTCGAGCGTTGACGTGAACAGCGCGCGATCCTTACGCGCAACCGCCACACCACGCGCGAACATCACATCGACGTTGAGCACGCGTTTTTGGGTGAGCGCACGTGCTCGTTCGAAGTACGCTGCGCCGTCGGCACCGCCGAAGAACGCAGCCTGCCCTGCCTGGAGCGTGCCGAGCAGGATCTCCGCGTCGGCGTTGCGGAAGCCCGGCGCGAGCTCGACGCAGCGCTCGAGCTCCGCGCGGAGCAACCGCAGCTGGCCAATGTTGCGCAGCGGATCGAGTGCGAGCTGCACGGCACCGGCGGTAGCGAGCCACAGCACGGGCTCGACCTGCGCGCGGGTCATCGTCGGAAGCAGTGCCGCGACATCGCGGGATGGCAAGAGCGCTCGCTGTGCATCGATGCAGCTGTCGAGCAGACGAACGAGGCGTTCGGCCACGCGTTCCGCATCGGCGCGGCGATTCGCGAGCGTCGCGTCTTCCCAATCATCGAACACGAACGTGACGGCGTACTGGCAGAGCATATTCGCGTGGAGCACCTTGAAGCCGCGCTGATCGGGATACGCGAGTGCGAATGCTTCGAGCTGCATGATGCCGCCGGGCATGGCCCCGCGCGCGAGCTCGATATCGGGTTGGCGCGGCGCCGCTTGCGCCGATTTCTCGAGGATGCGGTACGTGCTCGTCGCCGCTTTCTCATCGATAAACGACGCGCATCCGCAGAGCAGGAGCAGCGCGAACCTCATGACGTGATCATCCCTTCGATGAGCTCTGCGCCCAGCGTTGGCGCGTCGTAGTGCCGCATCTCCTCGGCAATTGCGCGAGCGCGCCAGCGAAAGCCGGGATCGTCGAGGAGGCGGCGCAGCGCGCTTCGGATCTGCGCGGGCTTTGGCGTGCCGGTCTTCAGATCGATGCCGACGCCGCTCCACGCGATACGTGCCGCGATCTCCGGCTTCTCCTCGCTGCCGCCGGCTGCGACGAGCGGCACGCCGTGACTTAGCGCCATCTGTACGCCGCCGTAGCCGGCATTTGTCACCATCGCGGCGGCGCGCGGTAGCACGAGCTCGTACGGCACGAACGGGGCGACGCGCGTGTTCGCGGGCACGCTGCCGTCGTAGCGGCCGGCGACGACGACGAGCACGTCTTCTTCCGCGAGGCCTTTGACGGCAGGTGCGATCAACTCGCGCGGGTCGGTCGCCATCGTACCTTGCGTGACGAGGATGATCGGTGTCGCGCGGTCCGCTGCGTCGACGACGTCGGGCCACCACGGCGGCTGCGTCGCGTTGTTGCCGCGCGGCACGAGGGGCCCGATGAAACGGACCTGCGACGGCAGATCGCTACGCGTGTACTCGAAGCTTGGCACCGTCGGTTGCAGAAACAGGTCGCGCGCGAGCACGTCGAAGTACGTGCCATCGCCGGCGGGCAGTCCCGCCGCAACGCGCGTGCGCCGGAACGCGCGATTGACGCTCGAGAACATCATGTGGAACACGAGATGGTTCATGATCCGATTGCGCCGCTCACCCGCCGGTCCGGGCACCGGTGGATACGCCGAGCCAAACGGCGCGGTGTCGATGCTCGGCACCATGAGCGCGCTGATGCCGACGCCGGCCCACGCGACGCCGTGCTTTTCGGCGAGGAGCGCGGCACCGAGGTGTGCCGAGTCGGCGACGATCGCGTCGGCGCCGATCGAGACAGCTTCGAGATCGCGAAGCTGATCGACCATCGGCGCGATGAAGAGCTCGCGCACCTGCGCCTTGACGCGCGACAGACCGGTGCGCTTGCGCAGTGCCGGGAAGGCGGCATCGAGATCGCTGTCGTCGAAATCGCGCGCGTGATGCATCGCGACGTACGTCGCCCCGGTCTCGCGAATCCGCGATGCGAACTTCGAGCCGCCGTACCACTGCACGTCATGACCGCGTGCGACGAGCGCACGCACGAGCAGCAGCATCGGTTGGACGTGCCCGGTCAGCGGCGTCGTGGCGACGACGAGGCGCGCCATCAACCGACTCCCCATGTCGCCAGCGTCTGCTCCACGCCCGGATAGCCGAGCTGATAGAAGACCCACCACGCGAGCATCATCGTGCCGTGGCCGATGAAAATGCCGAGGTGACTCCACATCTCGACGGGATCGGCGCGATGGCTCGTGTAGCGTCGCCAGTGAAACGCTTCGTCGACGAGGCTGTACACGAATGACATCACCGTGAACACGAGCGCCGGAATCGCGAGCCCGCTGTGATCGTAGGCGAGCACGAGCAAGACGACGCTGGCTACGCCGCACACGATCGTGATGTGGTGAACGAGCTGCTCGCCGCCGCGCAGCACATCCTTGTAGATCGTGCGGTGACCGATCGTATCGATCGCGATCGAGATCGCGAACACGAGCCCGCCGATCGGAACGAACCACGCAGCGGCCGGCCACCTCACACCATGCGCGCGGCCAATGGCGAGAAAGGCGCTCGTTGCGACGACAAGCCCCATGATCATGCCGACCCACACGAGGTAGATGATCCAATCGTTGCGCCGAAACTCGCGGATGCGACCGACGTAGATCGCGAGCGCGTTAGAGGCGTGGGACATCGCCAAGCTCCAAGATGCGCGACGGCACCCGATGGCTGCCGCGGCGGACTGCACGATGCGGCGCGCTCGCAACCGTGCGCAATGCCGCGAGCGCTACGCGCGCGAGCTTGCCGCTCGTCGGTACGATCGCGCGCCCGGCGGTGACATCGTAATCGACGCGCGCGAGCCGGCTGCCGATCGCAGCGTAGACATCGCGCGCGCTGCGGATCGCGAACGCCGCGCGCCATGGTAACGCGATGAGGCCGCGGTCGGCCGAGCGGTAGTAGCGATCGGCTAGCACGAGGAGCTCGCGCACGGCGCCGGCGAGCGCGGCAACGCGGGCGGCTGGCAGAGGACCACCGACGTCGCGCGCAAGCCCACCGGCGCCGTGACGAGCGAGAATGTCGTCGGGAATGTAGAGGCGACCGCGTTGCCAATCCTCGGCAACATCGCGGCCGATGTTCGTCAGCTGCATCGCGATGCCGAGGTGGGCCGCGGGCACGACGGCAGCGTCGTCGTCGGTGCCGAGGACGTGCGTCATCATCAAGCCGACGACGCCGGCGACGCGATACGCATATGCGATCAGCTCATCTGTCGTGGTGTAGCGCGTATTCGCCACATCCATCGTCATGCCGGCGAGCAGCTCGCGTGGATATAGCGGCGGAATGTCGCGCGCGCGGGCGAGCGCGCCGAACGCGTCGAGGAGTGGATCGCGCGCGGTCCCCGCATAGGCGGCAGCAAGCTCGTCGGCGAGGCGCCGGAGCACGCCCTCGGTTGCCGCGCAGTCGTCGACGGCGTCGTCGGCGCGGCGGCACCACGCGTACAACACCGCCGCATCGTCGCGCGTGCGCCCGGGCAAGAGCACGCTCGCGAGCGCGAAGCTCTTGGAGTGCTGCGCGATGACCTGACGCGCGAGCTGGGTCGACGTGACGCGTGCGAGCGCCACGCTCGTCACAGCAGCCCCGCAGCGAGCTGGAGATTCACGAGCGGCGCGAGCTGATAGTCCTCGGCGATGTGCTTGAACGTCGCCTTCGCGCCGTTGATCACGCCGGGCACGCCGGCGCCGGGATGCGTGCCTGCGCCGACGAGGTAAAGGCCGGGGATGCGCGCATCTTTGTTGTGCGGGCGAAAATATGCGCTCTGCATGAGCGTCGGTGCGACGGAGAATGCCGAGCCTTGATAGGCGGCGAGCTGTTGCTCGAAATCGACGGGCGTGAAGTCGCGGCGCACGACGACGTGCCGCCGCACGTCGGGCAACAGCGGTTCGAGCGCGGCGAGGATCTTGTCGCCGTAAGCGCCGCCGATCGCTTGCCAATCGAGCGGCGCATGACCGAGATGCGGCACCGGCGCGAGCACGTAGAACGCGCCGTGACCCGGCGGTGCCATGCTCGAGTCCGTGACGTGAGGGGCATGCAGATACAGCGAGAAATCGTCGGCGAGCTTGTCGCCGTGGAAGATGTCGTCGAGGAGCTCGCGATAGCGCGGCCCGAACACGACCGTGTGATGAGCGATGCGATCGGCGTACGAGCGATCGGTCCCGAAGTAGAGGACGTAGAGCGACATCGACCAATCCATCTTGGTCAGCTTGTGAGTGGTCCGTTCGGCCGCGCGGTTGCCGGCGTAGAGCCGCGCGTAGGTGTGATGAATGTCGGCGTTGCTGACGACGAGGTCGAACGCTTCGTCGGCGCCCGCATCGGTCGTGACGAGGTGGCTGCAGTCGACGACCCTGACGCCGCGCACCGGCGATGACAGTCGCAACTCGCCTCCGAGCTCGCCGAACAATCGGACGAGCGCCGCGACGAGCGCGCCGGTTCCGCCGCGCGGAAACCACACGCCCCATTCGCGCTCGAGGTGATGGATGAGCGTGTAGATCGACGACGTCTCGAACGGATTGCCGCCGACGAGCAGCGAGTGAAACGACAGAGCCTCGCGGACGTGCCTTTCTTTAACGTACTTTGCGACCGTATCGTAGACCGCGCGATCCGCGCGCAGGCGCGCCAGCTTCGGTGCAACGCGGATCATGTCGGAGAACCGCGGGAACGGCGTGTGCGCGAGATCGCGATAGCCCGCATCGAACACGCGCCTCGCATACGCGGAGAATTTGCGATAGCCGTCGACATCCTCGGCACGCAGTGCGCGAATCTGATCGATCATGTGATCGACGTTGCCGTCGTAATCGAAGCTCGTGCCGTCGGCCCACTGCAGACGATAGAACGGGGCGACCGGGAGCAGCTCGACGTAATCGCGCATCGTGCGGCCGGCGAGCTCGAACAGCTCTTCGATGCAGTGTGGTGCTGTGATCACCGTCGGGCCTGCATCGAACGTGTAGCCACGATCTCGGTACACGTAGGCGCGGCCGCCCGCGAGATCACGCGCTTCGAAGATCGTCGTTTGCACGCCGGCCGCGGCGAGGCGAATCGCAGCGGCGAGCCCGCCAAATCCCGATCCGATGACGGCAGCTCGAAGCTCAGCCATAGCTCTTCTCCATCTGCGCGAGTGCGGCGCCGATTGTGGCGATTACCGGCGCGTTGCCGGCGCGACCGACGAGATCCGCGAGCGTGTCGTCGAGCAGTGTGCGGATCCGCGAGCGACCGAGCTCGCCGATCTCGGTAGCGAGCGCGTCGGCGATCGCGTCGAGCTCGTCATCGGTGCGCGCAGCGCGCAACTGCGCGACAAGTCGCGACCAGAGAAACGGCTTTGCCTCGGCGAGCCACGCCCACGGCCACGTCGGCCGCAGCTCGCGAAGATCTTCGCGACCTTTGTGACGTCGTGAGGTGAGCGAACCGAGGTCGTCGAGCATCTGCAGCGCGGTTCCGGAGGCGATGCCGAACGCGTCCGTCGCGTCGACGGTCTCGGCCGCAGCACCGAGCGCATGGGCGCCGAGACTTGCCGCGAACGCGCAGAGCGTGCCCGTCTTGAGCCGGGTGGTTGCGGCCACAACGTTCGGCACGTCCGCGAGCGCGAGATCGGGAATGCGCACCGCGAGATCGAGCGCTTGCCCCTGGTGGCAGCGCACGAGCGTCGTGCACGCCGCGCGATACATCGCCAGCTCGCGGTGCGAAGGCAGCGCGAGCTCCGCGATCTCGGCGAGCGCCCAGAAATACATCCAAGAACCCGTGTTGATCGCGAGCGGCACGCCGACGAGGTGATGCAGCGCCGCACCGCCGCGCCGCTCCGCCGATTGATCCTCGACGTCATCGATGACGAGCGAGCCCGCGTGGAGCAGCTCGACGACAAGCGCGAGGCGCTCGGGCATGTTCGCCTCGTGGCCGCCTGCGAGCATCCAACCGATGTGCACGAGCGATCCGCGCAACTGCTTGCCGGGGCGCGCGAGAAATTCCTCCGCCGGACCGACCAGCGCGCGCTGCCACACCGCATGAGGAACGCGCGGATCGAGCGCGCTCGTACCTCGCTCGCCAAGCGCGCGCGAAAGCGCAGCGAGTGCAGCCGGAACAGACTCGAGCATCGCGAGTGACTTCATCGAGCCTCCAGGCCAAACACCGCGCGCCATGACATTCCTCTCGGTGGCCGACCCGCGAACATGCGCGCGCGATCGAGCGCGGTGAGTTGCAACGCGTAGAATCGACAGATCGCGGGCTCCGGCAAGCGATAGAACCGCGCGAGCACGTTGTGGCGCTGCGCGGGCGAGAACCAGTGAAACAACATGTGCGTGAGCCGCTGGGCGAACGCGAGCTGACGCGCATGCTCCGCCGCAAACGCTGCGAGCTCGGGACCGAACAAGGCGTCGGCGGGCTGCGCTGCGACGAGCGCGGCGAGCCGCGCGGCGATCGGAAATGAATAGCCGGTGACGGGATGAAACCAACCGCCGGCATAGCCGGCGACAAGCGGCGCCCGCACCGCCGGAGGTGCGAGCTTCCACGGCATCGGCAAGATGCCGGTTTCCTCGCGCGCGACGCTCGCGAGCCGCCACCCTTTGGCAGCGGCGTAGCGCTCGATCTCGACGCGCGAAGCCGCGACGTCGAACGAGCTGCCGTCGGAGAAGTACGTGTCTTCGACGAGGAGCCGATCCGCCGCGAGCGGGAGCACGTACATGAACCGGAAGCCGTCGCGCTGCGGCACGGTTGCATCCATCAGCAGCGGCTGCTGCACATCATGGCGAGCGGCCAGCTGCAGCTCGCGGCCTAGGAATTTCTGCCAACCGCATGCGAGCGGCGTCGCGTGGTCGGGTCCGCGCGCATCGATCACGACGCGTGCGCAGATCGTCTCCCGCCGGCCCCGCGCATCGCGCACGACGACCTCGTGCGCATCGACGTGCTCGGCGATCGTGCTCAGGTGCACGGATGCGCCGAGCTCGGCGACCACGCGCTCGTGCAGCCGCTGCGATGATACGCACGCGTATGGCGTCGCCAGCGAACGTGTCAACGCTGGAAACGCGACGTCGTAGCCTTGCCAGCGCGCGATGATGAGCGGGTCGATCCACGCCGCGGCACGCTCGGGCACATCTGCCGCGTGGAAACACCATGTGTGATTGCCGCCGACCGAGCTGCCGCGTTCGATCAATGCGATCCGTGTCCCGGGGCGCTGCGCACCGAGCGCGAGCGCGATCAGCCCGTTCTGCAGGCCGCCGCCGACGAGCGCGTAATCGACATCGAGCACGGTGGTTGGATGCGGTCGCAGCGACTGAGTTACATGCCCTGCAGTCGCCAAATCTCGAAGTTAAGGAACGTGGCGAAGCTGACCCACGCGAGATACGGAGCGAGCAGTAGCGCAGCGCCGCGGGTTGCCCGCGAAAACGTCGCGATCGTCGCGGCGATCGCGACCCAGAGCAGCACGATATCGACGAGCGCGAGGCCCGGCTGGTGGAGTCCAAAGAACAAATACGACCACAGCCCGTTGAGCACGAGCTGGATCGCAAATAGGGCAACCCCGCTGCCGCGCGCGCTCTTGCGCTCGATGTATCGCCACAGCGCGATGCCCATCATCAGATACAGCGCGCTCCATACGATCGGAAATACGATTCCCGGTGGCGTGAGCGCCGACTTCTCGATCGTTTGATACCAGACGTCAGGCTTGAAGCGGCCGCCGATCACACCCGGCGCGAAGCTCGCTGCGACGCAGACGAGCAGCCGTAGCACACGCGACGAATCACTGATGTTCGTAGTAAGCGTGCTCATGCCGCTGCCTCGACAGTCAATCCGAGCGCTTGTTCGAGCGTTGCGCGCAGTTGCTTGCGTGCTCGATGCGCGCGGATCTTGACGTTTGCCAGGCTGATGCCAAGCCGCGCGGCTACCTCTGCTTCGGTCGCCTGCTCGCGCGCGATCAGGACGTCACGATATGGGGGCTCGAGCTTTTCGATCGCTTCGCGAACAATGGACTCGAGCTCGGCATCGGCAATCGTCGCCTCCGCAGACTTCGCGGGATCGACGAGTGGCACATCGCTCGCAGGAATGTGTTCTCGCCGCCGCTTGGTGCGGCGCAGATGACCGAGCGCGGTCGTCGTCGCAATCCGATACAGCCACGTGCGGAACCTCGACTCCCCGCGAAAATCGCCGAGGTGCCTGTGCGCGAGCAGAAGTGCGTCTTGCGCGACGTCATCCGCATCGTCATCCGAGCCGACAATGCGGCGCGCGACAGCATATACGAGCCGGCGTTCTTCGGGCCCGAACGGTATGGACGATTTATCGGTCAAAACGTTCATATCGTTCATTGTGAGGCTAAACGGCGTCCCGTCAACCCGCATGTGTAACCCCAGGCAGGATCGAGGCATCCTGACAAGCGATGCGTCACCTCTCGCCCCGCGACCTGGCCGATGCGCTTGGCGTGAGCGAGTCGTCGCTCAAGCGCTGGGTCGACGCCGGCAAAATCGACGCGTTTCGCACCGAAGGTGGCCATCGCCGGATTGCGATGGCCGAAGCGATCCGGTTCATTCGCGAGACGCGTGCGCCGATCGCTCGGCCGGAGCTGCTCGGCCTGCCTGCGGCGGTCGTCGCAGAGCGCGCCGGAAGTACGCGACTGCTCGATTTTCTGCTCGATGGAGATGTCGAGGGCGCGCGTGGATTCTTGTTCGCGCGTTACATCGGCGGTTCGCCGATCGCCGAGCTAGCCGATGGCCCGATCCGCGAGGCGATGCACTCGCTCGGCGAGCTGTGGCAACACGCCCAGCGCGGCATCTTCATCGAGCACCGCGCGACCGATGCGTGCTTACTCGCGATCGCATCGTTGCGCAGCATGCTCGAACCGCCCGCGAATGCACCAGTCGCACTCGGCGCTGGCCCCGAAGACGATCCGTACATCATCGCGCCATTTCTCGCGTCCATGGTCACCACGGTGGCGGGCTTCCGCACGATCAATCTGGGGCCCGACACGCCGCTTGCAGCGCTGCAGCACGCTGTGCACCACCACCGTCCGCACATGATCTGGATGAGTGCCAGCTCGCCGATCCATTCAGCGCGCGCTCGCGCGATCGCGAAGTGGCTAGGCTCGATCGAGGACGCGACCGTCGTCGTGGGCGGGCGTCACGGCGAAGCACTCACCGGCGGCCAGCGACGCGTGCGCTACCTGGCGACGATGACCGAGCTCGCCGAGCTCGCCGGGCAGCTCGCTCCACCGCGCTGAGTCACCCAATGAAAAGCTGGCCAAGAGGAGCCACGGCCTCGGGCGGGACGGTTTTGCGATGGGCACTGCAATCTCGGTTCTCGTGTCGCGCGTGCGTCGAGTTGCGCGTGTTGGACTTCGGCGATGGGTTGCACGCCACCAATGGCAACGGTGCTTTTCTGTTGCGCCTCGTGCCCTAGCGCGAGCCGCAACGAAATGCGGCGGCACCGCGATCCGGTCTCACATCCGAGCACACGATTTTGCGGTTGATCGACTTGGCTAAAGAGTGGCCCAATGATCATCGTGGGGACTCAGAACCTTCGTGCGTTCTGTTGGAGCGCGCTCGTACTGGTCACGGCCTGCGGCGGCGATCTTCCGCACGATCACGGCGTGCTCTGGGAGTGTCGAGGACACGCCGACCGCGATCATCAGGCGATCGCGACGTTCCCGACGGAGACGAACATTCGAAAATGCGCGAACGCCGACGTGCCCGTCAAAGACGTTCGGGACGCGTGCTACGACAATTGCGTCGACGAATTTTGCGAATACGGAGTCAAAACAAAATTCCCCTTCATCATCTTCTGTCTTGGACCCCTCGATCTCGGCGTGACGTGCTGGGTCGAAGACCCCGAGATTATCGGCGTGCCGTGTGATGATTCGGCGGCTCGAATCTCCGCCACGGCATCGGGCCCAGCACGCGATGAAATCGCTGCGACCGCGACGGCACACCTCGATGTCGATGGGCATACGGGTGCGACGACCGCGAGTGGCGCGTTTCGGTACACGATCGCCGAGTGCGATGGTGATCCGTGCGAGCTGCATATCCCGTACTTCGAGTTCACGGCGAAGAGCTTCTCGGTTGCAGGTAAATCGATCACGAATGTCTCGGTCCGGAACGGCAGTGCGATCTATGGACGAAGATTCGCAAGCGGCGCCTTCGAGATTCCACCGGGCGCGCTCGCGGTCTCCGTTGTGTTCAATGTCGATGGAAGCTCGGCGAGCACGACGCTGACGAACGAGGCACCCGTAACCGGCATGATTAACCCCGACACGGACCAATTCTCGATCTCGGGAACGTTCTCGAAGGGGAAGGTCACGGTCGATCTCACGATGACCGGCTCCCACACGAATCGCGCACCGAATGCGGTCGCGCTTCCGACCGGCACGGTCGAGTGCAATTCCCCATCGGGTGCAGACGTGACCCTCGACGGCCGCGGCACGACAGATCCCGACAACAACATCAGAGATTACTTCTGGGTCGTGAACGACACGCCGATCGCAGGCAGCGGTGCTCTCGTTCCCGCGACGCTTCCATTCGGCGACAACACGGTCGACCTCGAAGTGCTCGACACGCGTCTATCGATCGATACCGCCGAGTCGACGGTCAGCGTCGTGGACACGACTAGCCCCGTGCTGGTTGCTACGGCTACGCCGAGCTGCCTCGTGCCGACCAGCCACAAGTATGTTCGCTTTGACCTGGGCACCGACATTCAGGTCAGCGCAGCGGATGCTTGCGACGCTTCGCCAAGCGTTCGCATCACGAGCGTGACGTCAAACGAACCGGATAGCTCGCCGGGAGATGGCAACACGACCAACGACGTGATCTTCGGAAGCGACGGATTCTGCATACGCGCAGAACGCAGCGACGGCGGAGATCGAGTCTATACGGTCGTGCTCGAAGCCGTGGATGCATCGGGGAACGTCTCCACCCAACAAGTCCAGATCATCGTTCCGCACGACCGGCGCACGAGCTGCCCGCGTCTGCCGAGCGACAGGTTTATCTCCGACCGAGAGGCGGCGACTCAGTGCGTATTCCAGCCATGAACCACACCGATTCACCGCGATGGTTGGCACTCTTGGTGCTGCTTGGATGTTCATCGACGCGTCCCACCAACGATGGACCGGTGTCGGGAACATTTGATGGCGCGCACTTTGACGTCTCCGGCGGTTACGCCGAAACTCGTGACGGCGTGATCTATGTGACCCTCGCGAACGTGACCGCATCGTGCACGGCGCTGCTCCAGCCCGCGCCGAATCTGCAACGGGTTGACATCACCTTGCCGTCGGCAACGCAAGCACCCGGCGAATACGCACTTGGCTCCTCCACGACGGCTCCTCATATGGCCGTCACATCGTTTGGTTCGGATCTGCATCAGGCGAGTCGGGTCCTCGAAAGTGGCTCGGTCAGCGTTACGCAGATCGATGCGTCGCAAGTGACGGGTGCGTTGTCGGTTTCCGAGAACGGAGTCGTGCTGTCTGGAACGTTCTCGGAGCCGCTTTGTTCGCAATAGCGCGCGTGATGATCATCGTGTCATTGGCCGCAGCTTGCGACGACAGCCCGCCCGACCAGTGCGGGCCGTTCGCGCTGACCGACGTCAGCGGACGCACGTGCCAAGGCACTACGTGCGCCACGTTTCAAATCAACTGCAGTCCCGAGGCGTCGGGATGCAGCGCGGCGGGGTACGCGTGGACGCTCGGCACCAACGATGCTGGCGTGGTCGCGTTGTGCGCAGCGTGCAAAGACAGCGATGGCGGAATCACGAGCATGCGCGTCGATTGTCACGATGTGAGCTGCGCGGATAACAGCGGCTGTCCGTTGCCCGTCGGTTACGTGTGCCGACAATCGCGCTGCGTCGCGCCGTGAGGCTTAATCCCCGACGGGAAGCGTGCGCGCTCTGGGATCGATGACGGGACGGGGCCGATGCGCAGAGCGCTCGCGGAACGCCGACCACCACGCGTGAGCGTCTTCGGCGCTCCAGCGTTGCACGCCTAACTTGTCGAGAGCATCGGCGAGTGCCATCGCCGAGCTTGGTCGAGCGCTCGGATCCTTCGCGAGGCATGACATCACGAGCGCGTCGACCGAAGCGGGAATTGCGCGACGTGGTGCTCGTGCCGATGGCGGAGGAGGTTCGTCGTTCAGATGCTGCTGGCAGAGCGATACGAACGATTCTGCGTCGAACACGGTTTGCCCGGTCAGCAGGTAGTAGGCGACCGCGCCAAGCGCGTAGAGGTCGCTCGGGGCGCCGACCTTCGCAAAGTCTGCGATCGTTTCGGGCGCGAGATAGCCTGGTGTACCTGCGAGCTCCGTCGGGTCCCAGTCGATATCGAGACGCCGGACCAGACCGAAGTCGACGACCTTCGCGACATCCTTTTCGCGACCGCGCTCGCAGAGCAGAATGTTTGCCGGCTTGATGTCGCGGTGAATCAGGCCGCGGCCGTGCGCTTCGGCGAGTGCATCGCAGACCTGGCGAATGACCGAGACGACACGTCCGACCGGCTGCGGACCGTAGTCGCGAACGAGCCGCTCGAGATCGATGCCGTCGAGGTACTCCATCGCATAGTAGAACGTGCCGTCGCGACTGCAGCCGTAGTCATAGACCGCCACGATGTGCGGGTCGGTGAGCTCGGCCGTGATCTGAACCTCGCGCTCGAACTGGCGGATCGCTTCGTCGTTCGCAGTCTGGTTACGGAGGAGCTTGATTGCCGTGGGGCGCCGCAACATCGCGTGGTGCGCTCGATAGACGGTGCCGATGCCACCCTCCGCGATCTTCTCGCCCAGCGTGTAGTGCCCGAGCCGTCGTGCCTCGCGCACCTGCTGGCGGAGCCGCGTGATCACACGAGAGCTGATCGTCGCGAGCGCTACGGGAATCCCAAGCGCGAACGTCGCGTTCGCAATCCACGCGCTGGGTGGCACGTTGAGCCGCTCGGGAAACGCGAACGCGACGATGATCACCGCCACGTACGATGGCAGCACGCAGCCGAGCGATAACAGCAGCGTGCGTTGCCACGCTTTCGGCACTGCGAGCGTGTGACCGAAGATGATGAAGTCCACGATCAACATGCACAAAAACGTTTCATCAACGCGTCCTGTGCCGACGACGATGATGCTTGCAAGCATCCACGTGATGAGCAGCGCCAGACCCGCGTCGACGGCGAGCAGCACGCGCATCGAGCAGTTGCGTCGTCGAACGATCAAGAACGCCACGGTTGTCATTACCGAAGCGGTAACGAAGCACGACAGGATGAATCGCGGATGGCCCGTCTTGACGCCGGGGACAAGCCAGACAAACGCGATGTGAGTGAACAGAGCGATCCACTCGCTCGCACCGAGCACGCCGATCAACCGCTGCAAGCGCCGCTGCAGAAATACAACGTCGTTGAGGGCCTCGGACTCGTTGCGAGCGTCGAACGAGGCAACCGACGCTGGACCCGTACGTGCCTCCATCCTCGACGAGTATAGGTGATAGAGTGGGGGAGGGGATCGCGACGCTTGCCGTGACCACGACGTCTCAACAACTCGGACGCGAGGCCTTCGAACGCCGTAACTGGACGGCGGCATATTCGGCGTTTGTTGAAGCGGACGCGCAATCGCCGCTCGCTGGAGAGGATCTCGAGCGCCTCGCGATGTCGGCGCAGCTCATCGGCCACACCGACGTCGGGCACAAAGCGTATGAGCGGGCGTACGAGCACTGGCTCGAGGCGCAGCCGCTTCGCGCCGCGCGCGCCGCGTTCTGGACGGGACTGCGGTCGATCAACCTGGGTGAGATTGGTCGCGGCACTGGCTGGATTGCGCGCGCGCAGCGGCTCATCGACGAACATCCGGGCGATTGCGCGGAGCGCGGGTTGCTGCTTATCCCGCTCGCTTTTCGCGCGCAACGCGCGGGCAACGATGACGAGGTTCACGACATCGCGATGCGCGTCGCTGCGATCGGCGATCGATTCGGCGACTGCGATCTGTCGGTATTCGGTCGCAACCTCCAAGGCCGTGCGCTCGTCCGCCTCGGGCGCATCGAGCCCGGGCTCGCGCTCCTCGACGAAAGCATGCTCGGCCTCGAATCGGGGAACGTCTCGCCGATTCTCACGGGCATCATCTACTGCGGCATGATCGCCGCATGCCAGCGCGTTCACGCCGTCGCGCGTGCACGCGAATGGACCCGAGCGCTCACGACCTGGTGCGATCGACAACACGGCCTCGTCGCGTTCGCCGGAATCTGTCTCGTTCATCGAGCCGAGCTGTTGCAGCTCGGAGGCGACTGGCCGGAGTCGATCGAAGAAGCACGCCGAGCGGCCGTCCTCACGAAGCAGACCGATCCAGCATCGATCGGCGACGCTCTCTACCAGGAGGGCGAGATCCATCGCTTGCGTGGCGACACCGCTGCCGCTGAAGCGGCATACGCGCTCGCGAGCCAACACGGCCGCGAGCCGCAGCCCGGCCTCGCGCTCCTTCGGCTATGCCAAGGACAAAAGGAGGTCGCGCGAAGCACGATCGTGCGCGTGCTCGCCGAAACGAAAGAGCCGATCGTTCGCGCGCGTTTTCTTCCGGCAGCCGTCGAAATCCATCTCGCGTGCGGAGACATCACGGCGGCGCGCGAGGCTTGCGGTGCTCTCGACGAGATCGCGAGCGCGTTCGGCACCGATGCCCTTGTCGCGCACGCGGCGCGCGCGCGTGGCCTGTTACATCTCGCGGAGGGAGACGCCGTGAGCGCGCTCGGTCCGCTGCGTCGCGCGTTTTGGCTCTGGCAAGAGCTCGAGGCGCCGTACGAAACTGCGTGTGTCCGCGTCCACGTCGGCAACGCGTGTGCCTTGCTCGGAGACGCAGATGGCGCGCGGCTCGAACGTTCCGCTGCGCGTGCCATCTTCGAAGAGCTCGGCGCGATGCCGGCACTGGCAACGCTCGACGAACCAGCGTCTGCGAGTCCGACGCCCGCCGCGAAAGGCGGTCTCACGAAGCGCGAGCTGGAGGTGCTGAAGCTTGTCGCGGCCGGCAAGACCAACAAACAGATCGCGCGCGATCTGTTCTTGAGTGAAAAGACGATCGACCGCCATCTGAGCAACATCCTCACGAAGCTCGACGTGCCGACGCGCACCGCGGCGACCGCATACGCCTATGAAAAACGCCTGATCTGACGCGTGGGTGGAATTACCCATGCGCGAAATTGGGTAGAACGGCCGAAGCGGCGCACGCCTCGTCACCTCTAGCGTGGGGTCATGACGAATCAAACATGCGACGTGATCGTGATCGGCGGTGGACAGGCGGGCCTCTCGGTCGGTTATCACCTCAAGCGCCGCGGCGTGCGCTTTCTGATCCTCGACGCGCACCCGCGCATCGGCGATGCATGGCGCAAGCGCTGGGACTCGCTGCGGCTCTTCTCCGCGGCGCGCTACGACGGCCTCGACGGCATGCCGTTCCCCGGCGATCCGAACGCGTTGCCCACCAAAGATGAGATGGCCGATTACCTCGAGGCGTACGCCGCGCGCTTCGAGCTTCCCGTGCTGAACGGCGTGAAGGTCGAGCGCCTGTCTCGATCCCAGAACAGCTTCGTCATCGAAGCGGGGGAGCGGCGCTTCGAGGCCGCACAGGTGATCGTCGCGATGGCGACGTACCAGAAGCCGCGCATCCCAACGTGGGCGCGCGATCTGGATCCCTCGATCGTGCAGCTCAGCAGCGCGGACTACAAGAACCCCGCGCAGCTCCGCGATGGCACGGTACTCGTGGTCGGTGCCGCCAACTCGGGCGCCGAGATCGGAGCGGATCTCGCGCGAACGCACGAAGTCATCGTCTCGGGTCGGCACCCCGGTCACATTCCGTTTGGCGCGAACAGCAGAGCGCGACGCATCCTGCTATTCCTGCTGTTCCGCGTCGTGTTCCATCGCGTGCTTCGCGTAACGAACCGGATCGGGCGGAAGGTGCAGAAAAAGCCGCATGGCGCAACGCCGCTGATCCGGCAGAAGCCGCGCGATCTCGCCGCCGCAGGACTTCAGAGGGTCGGTCGCACGATCGGCGTGCGAGATGGCCGCCCGATGCTCGACGACAATCGCGTGCTCGATGTCCAGAACGTGATCTGGTGCGCGGGCTACGAGTCGAACTTTTCGTGGATCGAGCTTCCCGTGTTCGACGCCGACGGAAGGCCCAAGCACGAGAGCGGCATCGTGCGCGACGCGCCGGGTCTGTACTTCGTAGGCCTGCATTTCCTCCACGCGTTCTCGTCGGCGATGATCCACGGCGTCGGCCGCGACGCCGATCGCATCGCGGAAGTCGCGGCGACCCAGGCTCGATCACACGCAGTTGAATCACAGCCGCTGCCGCAATCCGCGGGCGAGTTGCGGATCCTCGCGTAGCTACTACGCAGGCACGCCGTACATCGTCAGCACCTGCGCGATCACGTGAGGTCCGATCTCGATGCCGGCGACGCGCGCCGCCTCGACGAGAGAGCGATGGAGAGCCCACGCGGCGGCTCGATTCTGCGGCTCGCGCGCGTGCCCCAAATGCAACACCGACGCGATTTCCTCGGGAAACTGCGGCGCGAGCATGAGGTCCTGTTGTGCGATCTGTTGCAACACGGGGAATGGCTCGTTTGCCGTCACGGGGTGAACGCCCGCGACGAGCTCGCTGATCACGCCGACCGCCGAAAACACGTCGCTGCGGCCGTCGAGCGTCGTGCCGCGGCACTGTTCGGGTGACATGTAGCGAAACCGATAGACCTCGTCGTCGACGGGCGGCGAGAGCATGTGTGCTTGGTTTGGACGCGGCATGTCGCAGCGCACGTAGCCGAAGTCGATCAGGGTGACCGTACCGTCGTTGGCGACGAGTACGTGATCGGAGCGCACTTCGAGGTGAACGACATCGTTGCGATGCAGATACGCAAGCGCCTCGAGTAGCTGTGCACCAACCGAGAGCGCGAACGCGACACCAAGCTCGTACTCATGGGTCGCAGCCAACGCGAGCAGCGTCGCGAGATCAATTCCGCCCCACGCCAGGACGAGCGCGAGTCCGTCACGACGCAAACACGGACCGATGAGGCGCGAGATGTTGGGATGCTCGAGTCGAGACAGAATCGCGTACTCGCGATCGAGGACGGCGCGACCGGTGAAACCTGCGAGCGACTTCACCGCGACGCGCGTGCGCGTGCGTGGCGTCATCATCTCTGCCTCGCGGAGAACACATTCGCCGCCGTGACGCATCAGCCGCAGCTCGCGGATGTACTTTGGTGACAACCGTACGATGTCCGGATCGCCGTCGAGCGGGCCATCCGCCTCCACCGCGATCGGCCATTGCAAAAATCCGTTGGAGAGCCACAGCGAGCTTGGTGGAAAACCGTTCTCGATCGCGGCGGCGCGCCATTCGATGGTGTGGCTCGCGAGCTTCGCTTCCTCGTCCGCAAGCTCGATGTTGTCATCGAAGTCGCCGTAATGCAGCAGCAGGAACGCGCCGCGAGCTTCGGCGCCGTTCTCGATCCAGTAGTCGGCAAGCACCGGCGCGGCGCGCGCGGGGTCGCGCACGACGGCTTCGAGCAGATCGCACTCGAGGCTCGTCAGCGGCGCGCCCACGTACGAAGCATAGCAGTCGAGCTATGGATCGGCCGACCTGAATAAGTTGCGAGCGTCGTTGTACGCGTCTCGCAGATCCTTGCCGGTTTCGTGCAGTCTCCGCCCACGTGGGCGTACCCGACGACGAGCAGGTCTCGAATCTTATGGCCGCGCGGTCAGCAACGGTCGGGAGAGCGAGTCGTGTGGCCTCCCGGGCGTTAACGCCACCGCATGCGGATCGATGAACAAGCGATCGTAGACGCGACCCACGATTCCGCGCTATCACGCGACCTCGCGCTAGGATTCCCACGAGGCGACCGAGCACGCGCGTCGGCCGTTCCTTATGTTCTCGGTCAGCCGCGACGAGACGCGATGAGCAAACCCGACCGAAACGAGAGACATCCTTGTAGCCAGACTGACCCGCTCCTGGCTGAACAGATTGCCTACTACCGAGCGATCGCCCCCGAATACGAGGGCCACGCGGTCCCAGGTTGGGGCGGGCCCGAGGTGGCTGCGGCGCTGCACGCCTTTCAGCCGATAGGCGACGTGCTCGAGCTCGCATGCGGGCCGGGTGCCTGGACCGAGCTTCTGCTCCGCCACGCGACGAGCGTCACAGCAGTGGATGCGGCCCCGGAGATGCTTGCGCGCGCGAAGTCGCGCGTCGGCGAGGATCGCGCGCGCTTTGTCCTAGCCGATCTCTTTTCCTGGAGGCCAGACCGCCACTACGATGTCGTGTTCTTCGGCTTCTGGCTCTCCCACGTACCACGCGATCGCTTCGAGTCCTTTTGGTCGCTTGTCGCGGACTGCCTGGAACCGGCTGGACGCGTCTTCTTTGTCGACGACGCCTACCGCACCCCCGACGAGCTGATCGAGGGCGAATCGTCCTCGACCATCCGCCGCCGTCTCAGCGACGGCACCGAGTACCGCGCTGTGAAGGTTCCCTACCGTCCGGCGGATCTCCAGGAGCGGCTCAAGCGGCTGGGGTGGTGCATCACGGTGACCCCAACATCGGGGCATTTCTACTGGGGATCCGGAACCGCGGATCGCTCGTAACACGAAGGCGTCAGCGTCCAGCATCGCCTCGATCCAGATCACCACCGAAGCCAAGCCCGTTCACGTCGCAAGCGGCCATAAAGCGTCGACCGTCAGATCACGACGGAGAACGTCCGCCGTTAACAGTCACGCGGCAAGTCGACATCGCAGAGCCGCTATATGCATCGACATAGCGCTCGCGGATCAATGATCAGCGTCCGCTCTATGTGGCCGCACCGCAGACGAAGCCGAGACCCGATCGATTCAAGAGTCACGCGACAGCCGCCATCGAAGAGCCGCTGTATGCATCGACATGGCGCTCGCGGATCAATATCTCGAGCTCAGCGTCGCGCCATGTGGGCGCACCGCAGACGAAGCCGAGGCCCGATCGATTCAAGAGTCACGCGACGGGTCGCCACCGAAACCCAGCTATGTACATCGACACAACGCCTCGCGGATCAATGTCTCGAGCTCAACGTCCGCGCCCTGTGGGTGCACCGCAGACGAAGCCGCGAGACCCGATCGATTCAAGAGTCACGCGACGGATCGCCATCGAAGAGCCGCTGTATGCATCGACATTGCGCTCGCGGATTAATATCTCGAGCTCAGCGTCGCGCGATGTGGGGTGCACCGCAGACGAAGCCGCGACCCGATCGATTCAAGAGTCACGCGACGGGTCGCCAAACCCGGCTATACACATCGACACAACGCCTCGCGGATCAATATCTTGAGCTCAGCATCTCCGCCCACGTGGGCGCAGGCTGCGTCGGTGGCTGCCTTGGCAAGTTTCGGTGGGTACCCAAGCTGCGTCAGCGCTTTGGTTGCGAGCTTGATATTGTCGTCATCGTCGATCGGCTCGGCCGCGCCGCGCGCGAGCACCGCCTTCACAAGCGAAGCGACGTTGGAGTCTGCGCCCCCGTGGGCGCGGACCTCGAGCAATGCTTGATGCGCGGCGCGGGCCCCGCCCGGCATCGTGTTCCGGCTCGGCGAGGACGTGCGCGCCCAGGAGATCATCGAGTTTGCGCGAGCCCATACGCCGTTGGGTCAGGCAGCGAAGCGAACGGAGCCGCGTCCCATTCGCACCATCAGCGCGAGCGAAAACCTCGTCGGTCAACGCGTGAAAGATAGGTTTCAAATTCTGCCCGATAAGCGCATCGCGATGGAGTTGCAACTCGTCGGTCGCGATCTTGGTCCCGACGCTGTGATCGACTTGTATATGAAGGACAGCATGTAGATCAGCGGACGCGGATCAGTACGGGCTCGCTCTTGCGCATTCGTACCACCGCGAGCTCCGGCTGCAGCTTCATGTCGTCATGCACATTGAATGTCACGGTCAGCTTGTCGGGGTGCGTTACGGTCGTCCCGTGTTGCGCTCTGACCTCTGACGTCGAGAAGCTCGTGCCATCGCGCGCGATCAGCCGCACCGAAAGCCCAGAGCTGTAAAAGACGTCGAGCGGGGAGCCTTCGTCGGGGGCGAGCTCGACAACGACTACGCAGACGCTGGCCGGATCGCACGTGAGCTTGCCGGCAACCGACACGTGCGAGCGCGCGATCGGTACGAGCTCCCCGGGCGGGCGCGACTCCGCAACGAGCGCGTCGACACGCGCACGCACACGCCGCGTCCACTCGCGATCCAGCTGTTGCTCGCGCACGACGCGGCGCTGGATGTCGACCACGTTCCAGCCGACGTAAGCCGCGCCGCTCGTGATCGAGCGACGCGCTGCCGCAACCTGCTGCTTTGGAAAATTCAGATCCGCTGCCGTGAAGTTCGGCACGAGCGCGCGGTCAAGCGCATCGAGCGCGGCATCGGCCTCTCGCATCGCAGTCGCCACGCGCGCTGCAAGCTCGCTCTGCGCCATCGCGCGGCACTCGACCGTCATGGCGTCAGTACGCAGAACCAGCGGCAACGATCCGTCGAACGTCTGTGTGATCTCGCCGATCCGTTCGTTCGATGTCAGATCATCATTGTCCCAGACCTCGACGCGAACTCGATCACCGCGAGCGAGGTCGACCGCGGCCACCGACATCGTCGCGCGCCACGAGTCAGACGCGCCCCACACGATCCGCATCGGTGCGCCGCCGATCGTGATCGCCATCGTCAGATCTGGATCGCTCGCGGGATCCTTCGTCGCCTCGTTGTACTTCGCGTCGATGCGGCACACGAGTAGCCCAGCACGCACGCTCCCCAGCGTTCGCTCGGCGGGCAGCGCGTCGAACACCGCATCGGCATCGACAAGCTGCGGAATGCGCGGCTCGCCGGCGTAGCCCCACAACGGATCGCCGATCGCCGCGACGGGCACCGGCTCCGGCGTCCCACGCGGTTTGCACGCGACGACACTGATCGCGATCGCGATCTGCCAAGCTCCAGTCATCGCGCGAATCAGTAGCAAGCCGAGCACCAGCGCGTGGCTGCGATTCTGCCGCTCGTTACATGTTCGACTGTGGTGGCGTCGCGACAGCGCGTGATGATCTGGCGCAATCTGGCGTCGCCGTGACGCGTGTTGGCAGCTACGTGCACGGCATCACGTTGGCGTGAACTTAGTTTTGCGACATTCGGCCGGCGTCACTACCAGGAGGCATGAAAGCCATCCTCGGTCCTACTAGCGCGCTAGCTTTCGCAGCACTGCTCAGCGCATGTCCTTCCAACGATAACCCTGAGGTCGATGCCGGCGGCGGCAAGACACCGGACGCCGGCCTGTGCGGCAACGGCACGTGCAATTCGGGCGAGAGCACGCAGACGTGCCCGGCCGACTGCCCGGCACCGGTCTGCGGCGATGACATCTGCGCCGACGGCGAGACGCCGCAGAGCTGCGCCAAAGACTGCGGCGCAGCGTGCGGCAATAACACCTGTGAAGAGGGCGAGACGATCACGTCGTGCCCCGCCGACTGTCACGCAGTCTGTGGCAACCACGTCTGCGAGCCCGGCGAAACCGGCGCGTCGTGCGCTGCAGACTGCCCAATTGGATCGTGTGTCGTCGGCGATCCGAATTCATGCGCCAACTCCGACAACGTCTGTGTCAACAGCACGTGCGTCCCTGCATTCAGCCGCAACTACAAGATCAAGATCACCGGCGGCGTCTTCCCGGAGAAGCTTCCGGACAACTCGTTCTGGGACGAGCCCCTCCCGTTCACGAGCGTGCATCTGCCCGATGGCAAGGCCACGCTGGACATCAACGGCACAACGTTCACCACCCCGACCATCAACAACGTGCTCACGCCGACGTGGAACTATCTCACCGGCCTCGTACTGATTCCTGCCGGCACGAGATTCGAGCTCACGTTGTTCGACGCGGATAACCCTGCGGTCGGAGACGCGGATGATGTCGGCGTGCATTGCGTGATCAATCCGCTGGACGCGAACACGATCCGCCACGGCGTGAAGTGCAACGGCATCCAAGTGCCGCTCGCGAACGTCTCCTTGACGTTCCTCCCGCAGTGAGTCACTGAAACGCGACCGCTGCGTCGGTCTTGGTCCGAACCGAGCAGACGAGAAATCTCGAGGCGAACGGTTGGATGCTACGACACGACGCTACGGTCGCGCGCCTGGGGCGCCCCATGCGGCCGCGGAGCGCTAGCTCGCACGCGGAGAAGGAACACCACTTGAGGTCGACGTTCCCGCGAGTTGCCGGGTCGAAGCCGGCCGGAACCGGGATCCCGACTTCGTATGAATCGGTTGTTCCCGACCCAAAATCGACCTCCATCTTGCACGCGAGATACGGTCGAACGATTGACGTCGCGATCGTGCAGAAGTTGACGTTGCTGCCGAACTCCGAGCACGCCGCGTCGCAGTCGAGCCGGCTGCTCTCCTCCGTCGGAGCTAGTGGCCGGATGTGGACATGGTCTTCGGTGATCGCGCACGCGCCCACGAGCGCGAGACCCAGCATGCATGCTCTACCGCTCACGGTGCCTCGAATGAGCACATCATCGTGTCCCAATGCGCGCTCGTACTATTGTTAATCTGCGCGCAGGTCACGAGCTTCTCGCCGGCGCGTTGCTCGCGCAGGCATGGTTCGCAATCCTCGGGCTTTCGGTGCATGTCCGGTCCGATCGCGCCCAGTGGGATGTCGATCAGGATCGTGCGATCACCAGCACGCGGACGCGATGCGCATGCCGCGAGCAGGGAGCAGACAACGATCAGACGCACGACGTGATGCTAGCACCTACGACGTGCGGCCATGCGTGTGTTGCATAAGCCCGAACGATGGCAGCCACGGTTCGCGGTGAACGACCCACGTCTCGTACTGCGGCGTGAACAGTCCCGTGTCGTCGAACGCGCCGAGTGACAACTCGATCTCGCCGTGCTCGATGCCGAACACGCGCGAGCCGCAGGTCGCACAGAAGCATCGGCGATACGTGGGTGTTGCGGTCCAGAACGCAGGGCTGCCTTCGACGCTGACCTCGGGCTCGTCGAAAATCACGAACGCGACGAACGGCGCGCCCTGCGCCTTGCGGCACGTCGTGCAATGACAGATCGCAACACGCTTCGGCTCACCGCGCGCGTGAAATCGAATGGCGCCACACGCGCAGCCGCCGGATCGAATGAGGTCGGGCACCGCGGCACGTTACACGATCGTGGAGATGCTATTGATGTCGAGTGCCTCTCCCGAGCGAGCTAGAGCTGCTCAGACTTCAATACGAAGCAACGTTCGATGAGCGCGGCCGCATCCGCGACTTCTTCGGTATCAAGATCGCCAGCCACGACGGGCGCCAGACGATGTGGATCGGCGCCGACGTGCCGGAGGCGTTGGCTCGCGAGCTCGCGACCGCCTTCGATCGCTGTCCCGCTGCTACGCGCACGGAGGAGGCTCCGCCCGCACTCGACGCGTGTCGCTCGCTCCTCGCGACGGACGGCGCTGCGCTGCCACTCGCCGGCAACATGAACTATGTCGTGCCAGACGAGCTGATCGCTCTGCCGCGGATCGAGGCGCGCATCGTGCGTTCCGACGCGCGAGACATGGCGTCGTTGCGCAGCGCCAATCCCGGCAACTGGCTACCGCTCGAGTGGGACGACCTGCTCGATGGACGTCTCGGGCCGTGGGTGATGGCGATCGACGGTGAGCGTGTCGCGTCGCTTTGCCATACGCCAGGGGCGCCGTCGGCGCGCGCTTCGGAATGCGGTGTCTGGACGCATCCCGATTTCCGCGGTCGCGGGTATGCCGCCACGGTGACGGCGGAGTGGATCGCGCTCGTGCGTCCCTCGTTCGAGTACCTCTTCTACAGCACGCGCATGGACAATCGATCATCGCAGCAGGTGGCGCGTCGTCTGGGTCTGCGACCGATCGGTTGGACCTGGCGCCTCGGCCACGCCGCGAACGAGCCCGACGTTCATCCGCTCAGTGCGCTGCGTTCCTCGAAGTAGTGAGCGTCATCGGCATCCTTCTCCCAGTCGGCTTTCGAGCCGTAGAAGATGTGGTTCTTGATCCCGACACCCAGCGCATCATCGAGCGTGCCCGCCGTCAGGTAGATATTGTGCTCGTCTTCCTCGGCCGGCAGCGGCGTGCCGCAGGTCTTGCAACGCGTGATCGTGTACGTCGGCCGCAGCGCATAGGTGACGCGATGATCTTCGCCGCTCAGCCAGCGAAAGCGATCGCGCGGCACGATCACGATCGCGTTGCCGGTGCCGCCACTCGCCTTGCGGCAGTTCGAGCAGTGACACATCCAGACGCCATCGACATTGCCTTCGATCTCGTAGCGCAGCGCGCCGCACAGGCAGCTTCCTTTCCGTCGCATGACCTGACACTACGCTGTTAGTGCGGCGTGAAGGGCGTCACGGCGCCACCGCGCAGCGCCGGAAACGTAACGCCCGTGCGCCAGCTCGTTCCGTCGGCGGTCGAGTAGATGGCGCGGCATGTACTGAGCGGCGTTGCCACCGACGACCCAGACCATATCGTGAAAGACGGCGTAATCGACGGCGTGATTCGGATGTGCCGCGCTGCCTGGATACATCGCGGAGCGGTACCTGCCGGTCTGCGCGTCGAGCTCGCCCGTGCCTTCGACGAGCGAGAACGCACCTTCGAGATTCTAACTGATGAACCGATCGACGAGCACGCTTAGTCGTTTGCGCAACACCGTCGAGCTCGGAAGATCGATCATCAGGCCTTCGATCGCGCAGAGGAACACCTCGGTGAGCTCGCGGCTTCCGAGCAGCTCACGCGTGAGGTCGAAGAGCTTCTTCTCGTGCTTTGCTTGCACCTCGGGCGCGATACGCGTGCACGCATCGTAGAACTCGCGCGCCATCGGACCGTTCATCGCTTTTTCCCACGGTCCGATGACCACGATCTCGCAGATCCGTTGCAGCTTGTCTTTCTTCGAGCCACGCCCGGCGAGGACCTCAGCCGCCTGCGGATACCGCGCGTCGTAGATGTCATCGTACACGGCCGCGTAGATATCCTCTTTGTTCTTGAACATCCGGTAGAGGAGGGGGCGCGACAGGTCTGCCCGTTTTGCGATATCTTCGAGAGACGTCTTCGCGAATCCGAACTGTAAAAAGCAGGCGCGCGCGGCGTCGAGAATGACTCGCCGGCGTTCGGAATCTGTACGCACGACCACGGAGCCATCATGACGAGTGTTACAAAATACGTCAAGTTGTCACTACGTGACGTATTGACAAAAAGCATCGGTTTGTAAACATGTCCGCCGTGCACAAGCTACTTGCGCTCGCGCTCATCGTTGCGTTGCCGCGCGGCGCAGCGGCAGACGAACCGCCATACAAGATCGGTGCGCAGCCGGTTTGGGTCCTGCTCGGGGGTGTCACGACCGGCGGCACCGTCCTTTCGGAGCGCGGCGCGTACGTCGGCGGCGAGCTCAGCATCGCGCGCCTGCGCAATGCGAACCACTTCGGCTTCTACGCCGACAGCTACTACGACTGGGGCGTGCACGGCACGTATGTGACAGGCGGCCTCGAAGCCGGCCACAGGATGTTTGGCATCGATGCAGGTCCAGCGCTGCGCATTCTCGATGGCGAGCCTCAGCCCGGCGTGACGGGACGCTTCACCGTTGGGCTTGGCATGCTCGGCCTCTACGTGCGCTATGCGTACTTCGACGCGATGACGACAGAGCACGTCCTTCACGTCGGCTTGCTCGTCAAGCTGCCGTTTGCGACGTTCGGAGGTATGTGATGAAGCTGCAGGTTAACGGCAAGACGATCGAGGTTGCGGTTCCGCCCGATACGCCGCTGCTGTGGGTGCTGCGCGAGGAGGTCGGGCTCACCGGCACGAAGTTCGGTTGCGGCAAAGCGCTGTGCGGCGCGTGCACCGTCCACGTGAACGGGCAGCCCAAGCGCTCGTGCGTGACCGCCGTCGGTGATGTCGCTGACCAACCCATCGTCACGATCGAAGGACTGGCGAGCGAGACATCGCTGCATGTCGTGCAGCAGGCGTGGATCGACGAGAACGTGCCGCAATGCGGCTATTGCCAGGCCGGGCAGATCATGTCGGCGGTCGCGTTGCTTCGCGTTGTGCGCCAACCGACCGACGCGCAGATCGACGATGCGATGAGTGCGAACCTGTGCCGCTGCGGCACCTATCCGCGGATTCGACGCGCCGTGCGTCGCGCCGCCGAGGGACTCAAGTGATCGAGCTATCACGCCGCGGCTTTTTGGGCGGCACGCTCGCGAGCGCGGGCGTCTTGACGCTGGCGGTTTCGATCGGCTGCGGCGACAAGCGCGCATCGCGGATTCGTCACGCCGAGAAGACCGGCGAGCTCACCGCGAACATGTACGTCACCGTTCTTGCGGATGGTCGCATCGCGCTGACCGTCAACAAAGCGGAGATCGGGCAGGGCGTGACGACCGCGTACGCAACGCTTGTCGCCGAGGAGATGAGCGTTCCGCTCGACCGCGTGGTCTCGCACTTCGCCGATAGCGACCCCGCACTCAAGACCACCTTCAACATGCAGATCACGGGCGGCTCGACGAGCACGAAGGAGGGCTACAAGATCCTTCGCCAGGCTGCGGCCGCCGCGCGCGAGATGCTCGTCGCCGCCGCCGCTGGCTCGTGGAAGGTCCCCGTCGCGCAATTGACGGTCGCCGAGGGCTTTGTCGTGCACGCCGCGACGAACCGCCGCGCGGGCTACGGCGAGCTGACGAAGCTCGCGGCTCACCAACCGGTGCCCGAGAAGCCCGCGCTCAAACCTGCGAGCGCGTTCACGCTGATCGGCAAGACCGAGCGGCGTCGCGTCGACGCACGCGCGAAGGTGGATGGCACCGCGAAGTTCGGCATCGATGTTCAGGTGCCAAACATGGTCAACGCGCTCGTCATTCACGGGCCGATGTACGGCGCGAAACCCGACACGATCGATGACAAGGCAGCCCGCAAATTGCCGGGCGTCGTGGACATCTTTGGATTCAAGTACGGCGTCGCCGTCGTGGCCGAGAAGTATTGGCAGGCGCTCGCCGCGTCACGCGAGCTGAAGATCACCTGGAAGTCGGGCGCAACGAAGGGGCTCGATACCGAGCAGCTGCGCAAATCGATGCGCTCGTACGACGACGGCGGGACGCCGACCCACGAATCCGGTAACGCCGACAAGGCGCTTCGCAAGGCGTCAAAGAAGCTCGACGCGATCTACGAGGCGCCATATCTCGCGCACGCGACGATGGAACCGCAAAACTGCACGGTTCGCCTCACCGACGGCAAGGCGGAGGTGTGGGCGCCGACGCAATCACCGACGATGACGCAATCGTTCGTCGCGGACGCGATCGGCCTCGCCGACGAAGACGTGCTCGTGCACGTGACGTTGTGCGGTGGCGGATTCGGCCGCCGAGCGGTTGCCGACGTTGCGGCGCAAGCCGCGGCCATCGCGAAGCGCGTGAAGCGCCCGGTCAAGCTGACGTGGTCGCGCGAGAGCGACATGACGCAGGCGTTTTACCGACCGATCTACGCGATCCGAATGCAGGGGGCACTCGGCGATGACGGTCGCCCGACGGCACTGCGCGCAGATATCACCTCGCAGTCGATCGCACTGTCATCTGGCACGATGCTCGGCGCGTCGTTCGCGGGCATTCCGCACGCGCTCAAGAACATGTTCGTCGACTCGTTGCTCGCAATGTTCGCGACGAACAGCGTCGGCGACCTGTTCTCGACCGAGGGCCTCAAGGAAACGCCCTACCAGATCGAGAACATCACGATCAGCGCCGCGCCCGTGCAGACGAAGCTACCCGTCGCGACATGGCGCTCGGTCGGCAACTCGGTGACGGGCTTCGCGGCCGAGAGCTTCATCGACGAGCTCGCGCATGCGGCGAAAGCCGATCCGCTCGCATTTCGCAAAAAGCTCATCAAACCCGGCACGCGGCAAGCGCGCGTGCTCGACGCTCTCGCCAAGCTGAGCGGCTGGGGCAACCCTGCGCCGAGCGGCATGGGCCGCGGCCTCGCCCGGCATTTCTGTTTCGAGACCGAAGTCGGCGAGGTCGCCGATGTCGAAGTGATCGACGGGCGCATCCGCGTGCGGCGCGTGTTCTGCGTCGTCGACTGCGGCCTCGCGATCAATCCCGACATCATCAAGGCGCAGCTCGAGGGCGGCATCATCTTCGGACTGTCGGCCGCGCTCGATCAGCAGATCACGCTCGTCGACGGCGTCGTGCAGCAAACGAACTTCGATACGTTCCCTTCGCTGCGCATGTTCGAAGCGCCCGAGATCATCGTGCAGGTGCTCGATAGTCGCGAGGACCCGACAGGCGTTGGCGAACCCGGGTTGCCGCCGATCGCTGCGGCCGTCGCGAACGCTGTCTTTGCAGTGACGGGCGTGCGGCTTCGCCGAATGCCACTGCAGCTCGCCTTCAACGAGCAGCGAGGTACAAAATGATGCGAATCGCCATGGCGATGTTCATCGTCATCATGTCAGCGCTCGCCGCCGCCGACACGCCGAACCCAGATGGCAAGCGCGCGTTCGTCGATGTCGCGCGCGTCCTGCAGTCGCCGCGCTGCATGAACTGCCACCCGGCTGGCAATGCACCGTTGCAGACGGATCAGAGCACGCCCCACAAGATGAACATCTCGCGCGCATCGATCGCCGCGGGCTTGCCGTGCTCGACGTGTCATCAAACGCGCAACTCGGAAGCCGTCGGTGTCGCCGGCGGTCCGCCCGGGGGCGTCGGCTGGAACCTGCCCCCGGCGGAAATGCCGATGGTGTTTCAGGGCAAGACCGTCACGCAGCTCTGCGAGCAGCTCAAGGATCCGCAACGCAACGGCCACAAGACGCTCAAGCAACTGATCGAGCACGTCGAGCACGAACCGCTCGTGCTCTGGGGCTGGAAGCCCGGTGGCAAACGCACTCTGCCACCGATGTCGCACGACGCGTTTGTTGCGGCATTCAAGACGTGGGTCGCCGCGGGCGCCGTTTGCCCGTGACTGATCAGTCGTAACTGCGCGGTGCGCGCCGCCGATCGCGGCGCTTCACCACGCGGCGCTCCCACAGGTGGCGATAGCGCGCGAGCCACGTCGCTAGCTCGCGGAACGGTTCGCCGCGCAGCGAATAAAAGCGCTTCGCGCCCTCGCCGCGCACGACGACGAAGCCTGCAGCGTTGAGGATCGCGAGATGGCGCGACACGCCGGATTGATGGATGCCGACGGCTTCAACGATCTGATTCACCGATTGCTCACCGCGCCGTAACGCCGCGATCACGCGGCGGCGCGTCGGGTCAGCAAGCGTCTGAAAAGCATCTTCATGCGTCATTGTGCATATGCATGCTAACGCATATCCCGAATTTCGGATCGGATTGGTCGCGTTGTGATTTCTTTGCGGCATGACAACAACAACGAAAGGACTTCTCATTGCGTCGACTGCACTCTTTCCATGGCAACTGCTCGTGTTCGCCGCGTTCGGCATCGGTGTGGTGGCGTTGGCAATCTCGTTTCCGGGTCACTTCGGCGTGCCGACGGACGGGCCATCGCGCTGCCCGGCGTGTAGCCACGATGCGCTGATGCGGATCGACGCGAGCGTCGCAAGCCCAGTACCGCTGCTGCATTGCCGCGACTGTGGCGAGGCGTATCGCTTGTGCGGCGGCACGCTATATCGCGACACCGGCAAGCCGCTGTTCTAGCTAATCGTCATCGCGCATGAGTTGCGCGACGACACTGCGAGCGACGGCTTCGAAGCGTCCGACATCACCGTATGCGCGAGCGACGAGCATCGCGCCCTCGAACGCGGAGAGCACAACGCGCGCCGACAGCTTCGGACGCGGGCGCTTGGCATCTGCAAAGATCTTCGCGAGCCACAACTCGTTGTCGTCGAAGAACGCGCGCACCTCGCGGCGAACGTTAGCGGGCAGGGCGTCGAAGTCGGCCGCGAGCATGCCGCACATGCATAACCGGTGGCCGTCGCGCAGCACGTTCGCGAACAGGCGTTGGTACGCATCGAGGCGCGCGTCGATGGTCGCATGCTTCGCCGCGATCGCGGCGAGTGCAGTGGCGCGCGATCCGGCGGCTCGGTTCGCCGATGCGAGCGAGCTCGCCGTGGCACTTGCCGCGATCGAAACGAAACCTGGCTCGCCGCGCACGCCGGTACCGATCGCGCCCCACGTGCCCGCGCGCACCTCGTCGCCGTGCTGCCACTGCGCGCGAGCGACGACCTCGGTGATATCGCGGACGGGCTCAGCGAAGAGATCGTCGATCGGCTGTCGGTCACACGAGCGCTGCGCGTGCGTCCGCTGGCGTCGGTGCGCGCGAGCAATCACGCCGATGACGATCCGCGCGAGCTCGGCGCCGCGCTCGGCGTCGACGTTGTCGTCGCTGGCTCGATCCGCCGCGTCGGGGATGTATTGCGAATCGCAGCGCGAGCGATCGGCGTCGCCGACGGGCTGCAGCTATGGGCAAATCGCGTCGACACGAAGCCCGAAGGCTTGCTTGCCGCGGGTGACGATGTCGCGCGCGCCGTCGCGCACGCGCTCACGGTCGAGATCGATATGCCCGCGCGCATCGCGGTTGCCGATCCACGCGTCGCCAAGCTGTACCTCGAAGGCAAGGCGCGCGTGCGGCGAGGCTGGCCCGAAGGCACGATGGAGAACGCGATCGCAACACTCGAGGCCGCGCGCCGGCTCGCGCCCGACGACGCGCCCGTCCTCGCCGCAATCGCGATGGCGCACGCGCGCTCCGCGTTCTTCAACACCGGCGGCAGTCTCAGCCGCGCGCGAACATTTGCCGAGCGTGCCGTCGCGATCGCACCGGCGATCGGTGAACCATGGCCCGCGCTCGGGATCGCAACGCTCTACGGTTCGTCCGTCGCCGATTCCGCGTTCGCATTGAGTCGCGCTGTCGCGCGCGCACCCGGCCTTGGCACGGCGCACAGCTTGCTCGGCGCGCTGCTGCTCGAAGCCGGTGCCGTCGATGAAGCGCTCGTCCACCTCGACGCCGCGATCGCGATCGAACGCTCACCGAATGCGCTCTGGGATGCCGCGCGGGCGCACATGTACAGAGGTCGGGATGCGAAAGCATTCGCGCTCCTCGCCGAGATCCCGATCACCGATGCGATGTGCCGCGTAAATATCGAGAAAACGATCGCGCGCTTTCACATGTGGCGCGGCGAGCGTTACGACGCGTCGCTGCAAGACCCGATTCCGCCATATTTTCGCGACTACATCGCCGTCGCCTTCGAAGCGCATCGCAACGGCACTCTTGATGCGGTGGGTGCTCACGTGATGCAGCAAATGAGCGACGTGCCAAACCCGCGCCTGCGCGCGGCGCGCTCGCAGTTCGCCGCCGAGCTCCTCGCGTTCGTGGGCGATCACAACGCCGCGCTGGCGCTCGTCGAGCGCAGTGTCGACGCGGGCCTGCAGGATCACCTCTGGATGGAGCGCTGCCCAGCGTTGGCGCCGCTTCGTACGCAGCCGCGGTTTCGGGAGCTGGCGGTGATCGTCGCGCGGCGCGCCGACAGCGTGCTTGCCTCGGTCGCCAAATCGACTCAGTAGCTGACTGTCAGCCCGTCGAGAGATGCTCTCGCGATGGACGAAGATCTCGACGAAATCTCAGATCCCCGGCGCTGGAAGAAGTCTGGCTGGATCGCCTG
>Ga0070698_100000668_pt1 | contig 36568 bp, 35 predicted proteins | sample KBSK1502metaG_FD_65477 | JGI IMG/M metagenome (GOLD analysis project Ga0070698, IMG submission 65477) | Corn, switchgrass and miscanthus rhizosphere microbial communities from Kellogg Biological Station, Michigan, USA - KBS K1-50-2 metaG | ecosystem: Host-associated > Plants > Roots >... | reverse complement strand
CGCCGTGGACGCCATTACAACTCCTTCTTTGCCTGCTCTACCTGTTCCCATGCGTGGTAGGATGAACGGGTAAGGGGACTCGCCTGCACATGACGAAAACCCATGCGGAGACCGATGGCCTGGAGCTCGTCGAATTCTTCCGGGGTGTAGTACCGCACGATGGGCAGGTGCGCTTCCGAAGGCCGGAGATACTGGCCCAGGGTCACGATGTCGACATCGCTCTGCCTGAGGTCCCGCAAGCAGGTGAGGATCTCGTCCCACTCCTCGCCCATGCCCAGGATGATGCCCGACTTGGTGAGCCCGTTGGGTGCCATCCGGCGCGCATTGGCCAGCAGCCGCAATGCCCGGTCATAGCGCCCGCCCGGTCGGGCCAGGCGATAGAGCCGCTCCGCCGTTTCCAGATTGTGATTCAGAATATCGGGACCCGCGTCCATCACCAGCTGGAGCGCCGTCTCCGATCCCTTGAAATCGGGGATCAGCACCTCGACCGAGGTCTCCGGCAGCCGCTTCTTGATCTCTACGATGCAGCCGGCAAACGCCTCGGCGCCGCCGTTGGGGAGATCGTCCCGGTCCACCGACGTGATGACGACGTGTTGGAGTCCCATTTCGGCCACCGCTTCCGCCAGCCGCACCGGCTCCACCGGGTCGAATGGGGCAGGGGTTCCGTGGGCGACCGCGCAGTAGGCGCAGTTCCTGGTGCAGACGTCGCCCAGGATCATGAAGGTGGCGGCCTCGTGCTCCCAGCACTCCCCGATGTTCGGGCAGCGGGCCTCCTCGCACACCGTGTGGAGCTTGAGATCCCGCATCAACGCCTTGAGCCGCACGTAGTTGGGCCCGCCGGGTGCCTTCACCTTGAGCCACCCGGGCTTGCGCACCGGGGCATGGGGAACCGCGGTCGGGGTGCGGCCGAGCTGGACGAGAGGTAACGCCATGGGGGGGTAAAGTAGCCGCGGGGAAGGAGATATGGAACCGGAGCGGGATCAGCGCTATCCTGCCGGCTTCCACATGGCCAACCAGTGATCGAGCAGCATGAGCTGATGAATGGATCGCGCGTTTCCTCCGCCGGGGCGCCGATCATTCTTGAGCCCGGCCAGCAGCGCGGGGTCCAGCAGGTCGGCCACCATGCTTCCCGCCGGAGCGGTCCATTCGGCTCCCTCGGCTTCCCGAAGCCAGCGATCCAGCGGCGCCAGAAACCCCTGCTTGCCTCGGCGGACGTTGGCCGTGGGCAGCCAGCTTTCCGCTGCCACCTTCAGGGCCTCCTTGGTGTATGCCCGCCCGGCGAGCCGGTCGCCGGGAATGGCTGCGGCGAGCTGGAGCATGTCGCGTTGGAGGTAGACCGGCCGGACTTCCAGGGCAACCGCCATGCTGGCACGGTCCACCTTGACGAGAATATCCCCCGCCAGGGTGTGCCTGAAATCAACATATCGCAGCGTGTTCACCAGGCCGTCGTCCTGCGGCGCATCCTTCATGATATCGGCGATGACCGTCCGAGGGTGGTACTCGTTGAGCTCCGCCGCGAGCGGCCCCCGCATCGCGGCTTTGAGGAGGGGAGACCATAGAGCCGGGGTCAGCATCCGGGTGAGCATGCCGGTGACATCGTATCCGTACTTTACCGACTGCCGCCGAAGCCAGCTCGATGATTCCGGGCGATGACCGGCCGTTCGGGCCACTCGGGCCAGCAGCCGGTCCGGAAGAAACCGGCGAACGCCGACTCGGCGCATCATCCGGCCGTACTTGCGGTACCCGGCGAACGTTTCATCCGCCCCGTCTCCCGAGAGACCGACGGTGACATGCTGCCGGGTTTCGGCCGACAGGTAATAGGTTGGCAGGAATGACTGATCGCTGAACGGCTCGTCGTATTGCCAGAGCAGTTTATGAAAGACGGTAGAGACGTCGCCGGGTACCAGCATTCGCTCGTAGTGCTCGGTCGCATACCGTTCGGCCACCGCCCGCGCCCACACTCGTTCATCAAACGTCGCGTCGCTGAACCCGACGGTGAAGGTCTTCACTTTTCCGCCGCCGCGGGCCAGCGCTGCCGCTACCAACGAGGAATCGACGCCACCACTCAGGAAGACTCCGAGGGGAACGTCCGCGATCGACATCTCCCTGGCCGCGGCGGTGAGGGTGTCCAGTAGTCGCGGCGTCCAGTCCCGTTCGCTGGTGTCGGGCGAGAGTTTCCAATCCCACCAGCGCCGCGGCGGCTCCACGCTCGGCCGGCCGTCCGCCTCGCGGTGCACGACCATGTAGTGGCCGGGCGGCAGCTTGTGGCAGTTCTCCCAGATGCACTTGGGATCGGGGACGAAACCGTAGGCGAGGAAATCCAGAAGGGCGGGGTAGTGCAGCCGGCGGGACCAGCCGGGCCATTCCAGCAGCGCTTTCGGCTCCGAGGCAAAGAGAAACGCGTCGTCCAGTGCGGCATAGTAGAACGGCTTCTCTCCCGCGCGGTCCCGGGCGCAGAAGAGCCGTTGCTCTTCCTGGTCCCAGATCGCGAAGGCGAACATCCCGGAGAACCGCTCCAGCGCCGCACTGCCCCAGCAGCGAAACGCTTCCACCAGCACCTCGGAGTCGCTCGCGGTCCGAAACCGGACGCCCTGCCGCTCCAGGTCCTTCCTTAGCTCTCGATGATTGTACAGCTCCCCGTTATAGACCAGGAGAAAGCGTCCGTCACTCGAGGCGAAGGGCTGGTTGGCCTCGGGGAGGAGGTCGATGATAGCGAGGCGGCGATGGCCCAGGCCGATGCGGCCGTCCGGGGAGAGCCACGTCGCCGTGTGATCGGGACCGCGGTGGGCCAGCGCATCGCGCATCCGATCGATGACCATCGGATTGAGAGGAACGGCAGCGATGGCCCCGGTTATCCCGCACATGGATCGGTCTCCGAACTACTCCGCGAGCAGCCGTTCGATGGTTTGCTCGAAATCGTGCACCAGGACCTGGTGCTGCGGCCCGGTGGCCGGACCCCAGAACCCGGCGTGCACCTTCTTCACCCTGCCGTCGCGGCCGATGAAGATACTGGTCGGGAATGAGGTGAACCCCTGCAGCTGGGGCTGGGTGAGGGCGGCGGCTTGCGTGTCATTGACGCCGGCCAGCAGCAGGGGATAGGGAATGCTGAACTTCTGCTGGAAGATCCTGAGCTGTCTGCCGTCAGCGGCCGAGTCGCCGGTCACTTCATAGGCCAGGCCTACGATCTCGAAACCCCGATCGTGATACCGGTTCCAGAGCCGGGTGAGCAGGGGTGCCGCATCGTGGCAGGTGGGGCACCAGGTCCCGAAGATGTCCACCAGGACGACCTTGCCGCGGAAGCGGGGATCATCCTGGGTGACCAGGTGTCCGTTCACGTCCGGAAAACTGAATCGGAAGGCGCTGCTGGTATCCGCCCCGGTGATCTCGGTTGGCTGTTTCAGGTGGGGAGCGCCGGTACTCCGCACTGCGACCCACGGTGTCTGGGTCCGGAGCCCGGCATGGAACAGTCCCCGCAGGGTGTCGCCGTCGAGCCGGCCGGTCAGCATGTACACGAACGACCCGTCGAAGTGGCCCATCGAGAAGCTGTCCGCGACGGCGTGTCCCCAGAAGAGACCGTAGTCTCCGGTATTCGAGAGGACGGTTCCTTCCAATCCAGGCTCCGTGTTCCGGAACTCGAAGACCCGGGGACTCTTTCGACCATCCTGCACGAACCAGGCATCCCATCGGCCGATGAGCCATCGGGGCGGGGCTTCGGCGCGCCAACCCGATCGCCGGGCGCGGAATGGAATCACCCGGGGGCCCCGGTTGCCAACGTTCCGGTAGCTGCCGACCATGGAGTCGCCCCGGATCTGGGCGTTGATGGTCGCCCCGTAGTCGGCGATTTCGATCAGCACCGAGTCGCCGCGAACGACCAGGCGGCTGGCCCGACTGCACTGGTCGCCGTTGCAGATATTGGGGAGCGAGCCGGCGCGCATGTACAGGGAGAATCGGAGCGGCCCGCCGGCGAGATCGAGCACCGCACCCCAGGGGCCATCGATCTGCTGGCCCTTCAACGTGGCCGCCAGACCCAGCAGCAGCAGAGGGACGAGCAGCCGGACTCTCATTCCTGGCCGGTGCTTCGCTGGTAGCGCTCACCGGCCTCGATCGCCGTCGCGAACGTGTTGCCCGGCCAGGGTGCCGGGCAGGGATAGACCGAGTTGTAGGCGCAGAAAGGATTGCGGGCGCGGTTCAGGTCCAGCCGGTAACGGCCATCAGGCAACGGCAGCAGAGTGACGAAGCGGCCTGCGGGATAACTCCCCTTGTCGCTGGTGCCGTCGCGGAAGAAGATCATCAGCTCCGACTCCTCGGTGCCCGCCTCCGGGATCCGGTACACCCGGAGCCTTATCGAGCCGGCGCCGTCCGGCACCGAGACGGTGCCCGCCTCGGTCGCCTCGACTTCCATACCCTCGAGAGTGAGTACCCGGACTGCGGTATGAGCGGTTGGCTGGATCGCGCCGACGTAGACTGCGGCATTGTTGTAGGGGTAGTAGAACGGCGTCTTGCTGCGGCGGGATCCGCCGTACACCACCAGCAGGGTCCGCCCAGGTTCGCCCAGCGCCATGACGGTGAGCTCGCCCGATGTCACCGGACGGTACCGCGGTAGGGTCCGGTCGCTCCCGGCGATCCGCAATGTCAGCGTGCCGCGCTGCTCGGTCACCCGGGCATCGATCCCGGGAAAGGGAACGTCGGAGTTTTCGGGGCCAATCCGAACGCCGGCGCCCACCGGCACCACGGCGCGAGTCGCGAGCGGGGAGTTGAGCGCGCTCGCCATCCAGCTGCTGAAGTCCGCGCGCTCCCGCTCCAGGTCGGGTGGGGTCTGGGCTTGGAGCAGGGCAGGGGCGAAAGACAGGAAAAGAAGAGCAAGTCGCATTGAGAAGAATCTAACGCTGGCCAGCGGAAACAGCATCGCAAACGTTACCGCTGCAACGCGGATGCACGCCGAAACGGGCCGATTGACCCGGTTTGCATTCGGCTTGTTCACCACAGATAACTACAGGAAGCCAACGGATAACTCACGAAGGGCAAGACGGGAAATCGACTATGGGATTCTTTGACCGTGTTTAGTCCGTTTTGTTCTTGCTTCTATCCCTGATTACAAATCAGAATCGCAACCTGATGTGATCGGCGCGTTTCGGCGTGAATCCGCGTTGAAGCGGTAGCGCCTGAGCTACGAGTTCGCCTTCAATTCTCCGATCATGATGACCGGCGAGGTCGGCTGCAGCGATCCGCCTGAGGGTTCTATCGTCACCGCGGCGTGGCTGCTGCCCTCCGGCATTGCCACGTCCCGGAGCAGGGCGTGACCGGTCGGTTCCGAGTTGAACGTGACCGAAGGAATCGGCTTGCCATCCTTGATGAACCAGAGTTGGTACACCAGCCCGCTATCGACGGGGCTCAACCGGAAGGCGTGCACGAGCGCCTGGTGCTTCTCCTGGTTCCAGAAGAGCTGGATGCGAGGCTGCGGAGCGTTGGTAGTGCTGAGCAGGCTCAGCGTCACTCCCGGCTCCATGATGGCGTTGAGGGTCTGCTCCCGCTCGGTAAGCCGGGTTTCCACCTGGGCCAGCGTCGCCCGGACCGAGTCAATTGCGGCCAGCCGGGTGGCGAGTTCCCGCCGGGTCTTCACCAGCATGGTGCCCAGGCCGATCGCCAGGGCCACGCTGGCCGCCAGGGCCACCCAGATCGGCAGGGGCACGCCGAAAGTGGGTGACCGGCGCTGAGCCAGCGGCACCCCCTTGCTGCGTCCGATTCGCTGGAGCACCCGGTCCCTGAGACCGGGATCCGGCGCCGCTCCCGGCGCGCCTTCCGCCAGCAGCGCGCTCACTTCCCGGAACTCCGCCACTTCCCGCTGCGCTTCCGGCGAGCCGGCGAGATACGCCTCGAAGGCACGAGTCTCCTCCGGCGACAACGCGCCCAGCGCGTAGGCGGCGGCAAGATCCTGCATCGAGGCCTGGTCTCGTTCGTTCATACCGCCGACTCGTAGTAGTAAGGCCGCAACGCGTCCCGCAGTTTCAGCATGCCGAGCCTGACCCGGGTCTTGATAGTTCCCAGCGGCTCCTGGAGTCGCTCGGCAATCTCCGACTGGGATAGTCCTTCATAGTAAGCCAGCTCGATGGCTTCCCGCTGCACCGGCGAAAGCGAAGCCATGGCTTCGGCCACCTTTTTCTGCCGCTCGTTCTGCTCCGCTTCGCGGGTGGGATCCTTTCCCCAGGCTCCCATCGCCGGCGCGCGGCTGTCGTCCTCTCGCCCCGCGGAAGCGGCCAGCCGCTCCCGCCGGTCCCGCGAACGCACCTGGTCCAGCGCCCGGCTCCGCGCCATCATCGTGAGCCAGGCGGGGACCGAACCACGGTCGGTCTCGAACCGGGTAGCCTCCCGCCAGACCTGGGCGAAGGTCTCCATTACGACCTCCTCCGCGTCGGCCCGCTCGCCCAGGATCCGGTAGGCGACCGCGTAGAGCACGGTGCCATACCGGTCGTACAGCTCCGCCACGGCGCGCTCGTCGCCCGCGGCGATCCGCTGGACCAACTGCAGATCGCCCGGGGCTCTTGCGATCGTACTGTGCTCAGACATGAACCATCGTGACGCCGAATTCCCGGATGAGGAGTTGGGGAAGGAAACCCGGTATGCAGCCAAGAGTTTACTCCGCCCCGACGGCGCTTCACAAGGCCGGAAGACCGTGGGGCTCAACAGCCCGGGAATCAGCCCCAGGCTGAGGCTGCCGCCACGACTGGAGTACATGCCGGGTGTACGGATGGAGAGGAGAATTGGATCTGCCTAGCGGATCGTCCTGGGCCGGTCCCCTGGCGTGAACAGCAGGCTTCGGCGGGTACCGCCAATCGTCACCTGGACGATGTTGACCTGGTCGTCGTACAACTCACACAGGGCGGTGATACCGATCTCGGCACCAGCCAGGCCTCGCACCAGTCGCCCGGTATAGGTAAACCACGCCACGTCGGCCTGGTGTCGTACCCCCCGCCAGGCCAGGGGGACTCGCACAGCGCCAGGTCCCTTGAGTTGCAGGTTGCGGAGCAGGTAACGCCCGATGCTGCTGTCCGCAGACGCGGCCGTCATCGTGCCGCTGGGCCGGCCGGTCGCCGCGAGCGTGAGATCTTCCACGAAGCCGCGCACTGTGATGCTGATCTCCGGGCCCGACTGGGTCACCTCGGTCAGGGTGGTGTGCAACGGATGATCGCAGAATGGCAGCAGGCAGATGCCGAGCAGTGCCATCCCGGGCCAGGACCGGGTCACCAGGTGCTCCTTTCGACCACCATCCGCGCGGCTAACACGGCCACCACGAGGGAAACCCCGGCTACCCGCAGTCTGAAAGCCGAGCCGGCCGCGGTGAGGTCGGCCCGGCGGGTCGAGCGGATCGTGCGATCCAGCAGCAGGAACCCGATCGTCGCCAGGCTGAGGATGATGAGTTGCCCCAGCTCGATCCCGATGTTGAACCCGAACAACGGCACCGCGATTCGGTCCACGAACAGGGCCTTGAGATAGTTCGCGAAGCCGGCCCCGTGAACCAGCCCGAATATTCCGGCCAATACCGCGCGAAAATGGCGCCGGCCCGGTGAAACGCTGTGTCCCACCGCCAGCAGGTTTTCCAGGCAGGTGACCAGAATGGTGACCGGGATGAGGAACTCGATCAGGCCGGTGGGAAGAGTTAACGCACCGGTGACCGCCAGCGCCAGCGTGATCGAGTGCCCGGCAGTGAACGCGGTGATCACCCAGAGTGCGCTGCGCCACTCCGAGACGCGGTAGACTGCCGCGAGCGCCAGCAGGAACAGGATGTGATCCGCCGCGTTCAGGTCGGCGATGTGGTGGAACCCGAAGGTGATGTAGGTCGTCAGTTCCGACATCTATCGCTCCCTGGTGACGGGCATGGCCGCCGAGTCGATGACCCCGGCGTGATGCAGGAGCTGCGGGTCCTGGGTGCCCAGCCTCAAGGCCTGTTGCATCGCAGCCTTCGCCTCGATCGGCCGGCCGTTCTTGTACAGGGCCCAGGCCAGCAGGTCGTAGCCGTAAATGTCCTTTCGCTGCTTGATCTCGTCCTGGACCCTGGCCAGCACCACGGCCACGCTGCGGTCGTGGTCCAGCAGGAAGAGAGACCAGGCCCGGTGAAACGCTCCCGGCTGTTTCAGGACCACCAGTTCCATCGTGTGGTAGTACTGCTCCGCGCCCGCGGAGTCTCCCCTGGCGGCGTAGGCGTCACCCAGGAGTCCCAGGGTAGCCGGGTCCGGCACCAGTGCGATGGCGCGCTCGCCATAGTCGATCGCCGAGTTCCAGCGGGTCCGTACTGATTCCAGGCGGGCCATCGCCGCGAGCAGACGGTAATCCTCTGGTGCAATGGCGAGACCCGCCAGGTAGTTCCGTTCGGCCTCGCCCAGGTGGCCGGAGCGAAAGTCCAGGTCTCCAATCCGGAGATCGAACCACGCCTTCTGTTCCAGCGGCAGGCTGGGCTGCTTCATGGCATCGGCGCGGGCGCCGAGCAGAATGCTCCGTGCGCTGTCCGGATGACCGTTCAATTCCTCCCAGCGCGCCAGCCGCGGCGCGACGGTGAGTTTGTAGCTCCATGACCGGAGGCCATCGAACACAGAATCAGCCGCCGGGTAGAGTCCCAGCTCCATTTCAATCTCGCCCAGCAATGAGCGGTTGGAGATCGACGCCGGGTCATCAGCAACCAGTAACCGTGCCTGCTCCAGCGCCTCGGAGAACCGGTGCTGGCCCATCAGGCTGAACGCGAGAACCTGCACCGCCATCACGTTCTTGCGGGTGCGAATGCCAAAGGATTCACGGGCGACCTGCTCGGCCCGCACCAGATCCTCCGGGCTTCCGGTCTGCCGGGCCCGTTGAAGGAAGAGCGCGCCCAGCTTGGCCCGATCGAGCGCGCCCTCCGGGTCCCGGGCGACCCGGGCAGTGTAGAACGCGATGTCCTGGTCGAGAACTGCGGCCTCTTGCCCTGCGGGGTCCGGAGTCAAGGCGACCGCCGGAGCCGGTACCATTCTCGATCCGATGAAAAACAGGACCAGCGCGGCGAAGACAGCGTAGTGTCGGTTCATCATGGTCGGAAAATGTTGGAGTGTGGGATTGTGGGAATGTGGGAACCGTCCTGCTGGCCGTTGTTCCCACAATCCCGTATTCCCACATTCCCTCATTTAGTTCGGGACACCGACATATGGAAATGCGGTGAGGAACTGGGAATCGTTGGCCACGTTATCGGTCGTGAGGCTCGGCGTAGTGTGGGTCGGGTCGGCGCCGAACGGGTCGCCGAACACGGCCAGCAGCGCGAGGTCAACCACGTCGTCGGTCAGCTTCCGGCCACCATAGCCGTTGCTGAACGGCGCCAGGTTGAGCCAGGTCAGCCAGCCCGCCGTGGCCGGGTCCTTGTCGGTCTGCACGATCAGCATGTCGGGGATGAGCGCGCCGCCCAGGACCGCGGCGTAGCCCGGATCCCGGTTCGCCACGCTGCCCGGTCCGGTCAGGAAGCCCAGCGCTTCGCCCGCGATCAGGGTGGCGTCGTCCGACGGGGAACTGGCGCCATGGGTCGCGTGGCTCCGCTTGGAGAGCAGGACTTCGCTCACCAACGGGTTGCCCAGGCGCTGGACCTGGTTATAGGCCCGGGTCTGAGTGGGGCCCGACCCGCCGTTGCCGTTGTCATCGCTGCACCCGGCCGCCACCAGGGCGAGGCCGAGGACCGCGGGCACCAGGGCCCAGCGGCGCAGGCGATTGGAAGGATTCATGGACATGACTTGCGATCTCCTCTCGCGCAAAGGCGCGGGTTAGCGGCTGATGGTTCCCCAGATTCCGAGCTTGGAAGTGCCGCCGGCGGTGAGCCGGGCTTCGGGGAGTTCGATCACGAGCGACAGCACGTTGAATCCATTGACGTAGTTCTGGGCCGCGCCGGGAGCGCGGAAAGCCGCTCCGGTGCCCAGCTGGCAGGGCGCCGAGAGCGCGCCGGTGACCGGCCGGCGGTCCGGCAGGATGCAGAACGCGGCTTCGAGGTCGATGAAGAACGGATCGTCCCGCGGGCCGGCGAACACCTGGATGCCGTTGGCGTTGCCCAGCACCGTGTTGATGGGGCCCGAGACGACCGGTGTGGCGTCGGCGAGGGTGTTCATCATGCTCCCCACGACCGGCGGATCCAGCGGGCCATACACTTTCACCTTCTGGTTGGCGCCGGTGCCGCTGAAGACCACCTGGATCACCTTGTCTTCGACCGCGTCACCGTCGTTGTCGATCTTGAACTGGTAGAGCAGGTCCTGGTCGAACGAAGCTGTGGGAGACTGCGCCGGGGTGAGAAAGGCGCGGCTGTTCATGACCAGGGCGATCCGGTCGGTTCCGGTGCCCGGAAAAGCGTACACCTCGGTCATGTCCATCTTGGGATTCAACTCGACCTCCGGCGTGTCCTGGTGGTCGGAGCCGATCGCGACGCGGACCACACCGCCCGCCAGCCCGGCGATGACCGCGATCATCGCGAGCCGTTGCCAGCGGGAAAACTTCTGCCAATGCATGAGCATGCCTCCTTGAGTGGCGTGAGCATTACCCGAGTGCATCGCTTACGCATCGGCGGTCGAACTGGATTGACTGCGGGGTGGGGAGATCCGTTGCCACTTGGCGGTCGTACCGGAGGGATGGTCCAGCGGGGCGCTATTCAGGCAGGAAAGGTTCCTATTTCTTCCGGCACTCCCGACACACCGGGCGGTACCCCCGTTTCCGGCGCCGCCACCAGACCCAGGGCCCGTGCAGGTGCCAGCCGCAGAACACTCTCTGGCAATTCCCGCAGGCGCCCCCCTCGGTATGCTCGAAGTGGGTATCGCAGGTGGCGCAGCGGCGCAGCAGGATTTTGTTCGCGACAGTCATCAGAACCGGGTGTTCACGGGTTTTTCAGGTGAAGGGGAATGGCAATGAGACCACGTCACCATTCAAAGAATCGCTGGGGACGGAATGCGGTGAGGACTTCGACGCTCGTCTCTCCCTTGAGCAGCTGCGCCATGATGACGCCGGTGATTCCCGCGAGCAGGATTCCGTTGCGCCCGTGACCGGTAGCGTACCAGAGGCCCTCCACCCTGGGCTCCTTGCCGATAATGGGGAGGCCGTCCGGGGTCATCGGCCGCAAACCGGACCAGGTGTCGATAACGTCGAGATTGGAAAGGGCGGGGCAAAGGGCTGTCACAGTGGTAAAGATGTGTGCCAGCCCGGCGGACGTGACATCGGTGTCGAAACCGGCGTTTTCCATCGTGGATCCGGCGATAGCCTCGCCGTCGCGCGCGACGAGGTAGCCGTCCCTGCCGTACACGATGGCGGGCGGTATCCCTGCCGGCCAAGGGAATGAAGCCATCTGGCCCCGGATCGGAACCACCGGCAGAGGGCGCGGAAGCCCCGCCAGTCCGGCGGACCACGCCCCCGCGGCGATCACCACGTGCTCGGCCGCCCAGGTCTGGCTGCCGATCACTCCGGTGATCCGGTCGCCGCGGCGTTCCAGTCCTACCACGGTTTCTTCGACGATCCGAGCGCCGGCCTTCTCCGCGTCCCGGAGCAGCGCCGCGACCAGGCGCTCCGGATGCAGCGCGGCCTCGTGCGGCGCGTACAGCGCGCCGCGATTGGTGCCCAGCCAGGGCCAACGCGACCGTACTTCGTCGGCATCGAACCAATCGCAAAGATGTCCCTGCTGCCGCTGCCAGGCCACTCGATTCTTGAGTGTCTGGACGTCGGCCTCGTCCACCGCCAGCCGGGCAATGCCTTCCTGCCAGAACCCGATATCGATCCCGGTGCTGTCCTTAAGCGGTGCTGCCAGTTCCTGGTAGCGCTCTCGGCCCGCCAAACCCAGCTCAAAGAGCGGGTCGTCAGGACTGGCTTCGATTTGCGGGGCCAGCATCCCGGCCGCCGCGCGCCAGGATGCACCCCGGTCGGACCCCCGCTCGAGGATCAGGACCCGGCGTCCGGCGTGGGCGATTTCCCGGGCGCACGCCGCCCCTATCGCGCCGCCGCCCACGATGATAACTTCTTGATTGTCAGTCAATTAGCACTCGACGAAACTTTTTGAAACGTGGGGTCGTATACAGGGCAGCGCTCTTTCCTCGGGAGGAAAATAGCATGTTCAGGACATTATTCGGGTTCGCGGTGCTGGCCGTGGTCGGCATCTTCCTGCTGAAGGTCGTATTCGGCCTCTTTGGGTTCGCTCTGGCGCTGTTCATCAGGCTGTTGATTTGGGCCGCGTTCGGCTTCTGCATCTATCTGGTGATCAAGATTCTGAGCCCATCGACCGCCGGGAAAATTCGGGAAACCGTCACCGGCAAGCCATAGCGGCAGGACGGCAAGTCGGCAGGTCGGCAACAGAAAGCCCTTCCAGAAGGTTGGAGGGGCTTTGGCTTTCCGGCCGTCCTGCCGTCCTGCCGTCTATCTCGGACTCGAACTATGCACGTGCTGAATCCTCCAGCGCCCATCGTTCCCCGGCCGCAGCACGATGGTCGCACGGCCTTCGCGGGTCACTCCTTCGCGGGAGTTCCAACGGTACTCCACCAATCCCCAGGCCAGCCCGCCCTGGATCTCCATCTGGCTCGAGCTGATCGCGACTTCACCCCCAGTGCCTACACCGGCAAAGAACGGCGCCACCGATCGGGTGCGGCCATTCACGACGATGACGGCGGATGGCGAATAGAGTGAGTCCGCATTCCGGCCCTGGGCCTCAGCCTCGAGGGCGCCGGTGATGATCCCGGTGACCTCCGCCTCGGCCGCATCGGCGCCGAGTCCGGAGTTTCGCTGTGGTGCTATGGAGGTCGATCTGGAACAGCCCAACAGGACAGCAAGCGCGATCGCCAGCCGTGGCAGGTTCCTCATTTTCCCCCCAGGACCTCCAGTACACCCCAGACCAGCAGTGGAATCGTCAATTCGTGATGCCCGGTAATCTGAATCCCGATGCCGCCCGCCTCGGTCGGCCGTTGCACCACGTTCATCCGGGGCCGATAATGCCGCTGCATGTCAAAATCAGCCGCCAGGAAGTGCGTCGGCTTTCCGGCCTCGAGGTTCCGCGCGATCGTGAGCGCCTTGAGAAAGACCTCCGGCATGACGACGGCGCTCCCCCAGTTGAGCACCGCACCTCCCTGGTGCATGGTAGGGAGACTTCCCGCCAGCCGTCGAAAATCCCGGGCCGCCGTATCTCCCAGGGCCGCCCCGTCAAAACTGGGATGCTGATGGATGATCTCCGCCCCGACCGCCGGGTGCACGGTGACCGGCACATCATGCTCGAGACAGCTCAACAGGACGGAAGCGTCCTTGCCGACGGTATTCGCCCGCGCGGCCAGGTAGCGGGCCAGACCCTCGCCCATGCCCTGGCCGGCGGCCGCGGCGGCGCCGATTGCGGCGTTCATCTCCGTCCCGGTCTCGTCCGCCATGCCGAAGCTGCCGTCCGCCAGGCCTTCGGCCACGTCTTCGCTGGTGCCGCCGAACGCGGCCAGCTCGAAATCGTGAATCGCCGCGGCCCCGTTCATCGCCACATGAGTAACGATCCCATGCTGGATCCACTCTCGAATCAGCGGCCCCAGTCCGACCTTGATCACGTGGCCGCCCAGCATCAGGACCACGCCCTTGTCATCGTCATGGGCCCGGGCCAGGTGCTTGATGGCGATGCGGAGATCGCGCGCGGCGAGGATGTCGGGGAGGCTGTCGAGAAACGCGTGGAAGGACTGGTCCCGGCCGGGCGGTTTGGCGAGGAGCGATTCCTCGACCTTGTTGTGGCGCCCGGCGACCGGGACGGTCTTGAGCCGGCTCAGATCCGCTTCGCGATAACTCAATGGGCGGAACCCGTCGCAGCAGGTTGGCCCGGTATTGTCATGGTCTTGATCTTGAGGGTGACGGTGCCGAAGCCGAGCTTGGAGCGGATCTGCACCGGGATGCGGCGGGCATCGTCGGTAAGCCAGATCCGGGCATCGGCCCGGGGAGCGAACATTCCGTTTCGGTCCGCGTTGATCACCGGGTGCAGCACCAGGCAGGTGGTTTCCTGGTTGCCGGGCAGGTCGCACTTCTCGCGCTTCACGACCTGGATGGTCACCGGGTTCTTGTCCTGCTGGAAGTAGCGGTTGATGGAGTAAGTTTTCCCCACTTCGAGCGGCGTCGTCCGGATGAAGTAGAAGAACGCGGCATCGTCCAGCGGCTCGGCTACCGTCGGCTTCTGTTCCTTGCGCTCCCGTTCCCGGTAGAAGCCGGAGTCCGCGAAGATGTCGTAATATCGGCGGCGGAGTTTCCCGTCCTCGTCGAACTCCTGGTAAAAACGGAGCGAAACCATGTCGCTGGTTCGGGCCCAGGAATGCATGACGTCATCCATCTTGAACACGAAGGTGCTGGCCTGGAGCTGGAAGCGGAGGACGAATGCCTCGTAGCCCCGGATGGTGTCCAGCTTCACCACCGACATCGAAGCAGTCCCCAGCGTGAGCATCCCCAGCTTGCCGACGTACTCGAACGCTTCGCCGACCTGGAAAGGGTAGGGTCCCGGCGCGGGCTCCGGCGCCAGCACCGGACTGCTGGGCACGCCCTGGAGCAATGCGACTGCAAGAAGTGCACGAACCATCATGTTGCCTCCGTGGGCTGGCGCCCCTGGCGCGGCAGGGCGGCGACCGAACGGGCCACCGCTCTCAACCGGGGACCGGCTCGCCAGAGTTCACGAGCCATCGCCATTGGTGCCAGCCGGCTGGGTCGGGGGCGAATGTTCCGATGCTCCACCGACTCGATCGTTTCAACCCGGCGGGCCGACTGCGCCGCCCGGGCGTAGAGTTCTGCGTTTGCCGCCCATCCATCGGTGGTGAGCAGCGGACCCGGATGAGAGCGAAAAGCGTTCCGCAGGATGACCAGCCGGAAGGCCGCGAATCCGGACACAACGTCCGACACCCCCGGGATTTTGACCGAATTCCGAAGCAGGAGGGGAGCCATCCGTCTCACCATCCGCAGCATACGGGATGGCTCGCCTTCCAGGGTGGACCTGGCCACCACCAGGTCAGCACCGCTGTCGATCTGGCGGACCAGTTCGGGGATATACTCGGTGCCGTGGCTGAAATCGGCGTGCATCAGAACGGCACAATCCCGCTTGGGCCGATCAGTGAGTTCCACGGCCAGTCGCAGCAGCTCTTCAACCGATGCGGCGTAGCCGTGCCGCTCTTTCCGGTTGATGACGGTGAGCGGAAGTACCTTGGCATACGGCTCGAGAACCTCGGCCGTTTTGTCCGTGGATCCGTCGTTCACGACCAGCAGCTGATATTCCCGCGGAAACTCGGTGAACATCCGCCGGATCTTCCACAGGAGCAGGCCCACGGTCGGGGCCTCGTCAAAGCTCGGAATGCAGACGTAAATCACAGGGGCTTAACCAGTTGAAGTAAGCGAACGATACACCGCCAGGATGCCATCTGCCATGCCATCGGCGCTGAAACGAGTCAGCGCTCTGGTGCCGGCGACCCGTACAGCTTCGCGGCATACCCGGTCGGCGAGCAGGGTCTCTACCGCAGCGGCCAGCGCGTCGGGATCGCCGGTCGGAACCAGCAATCCGGCGCCGTCACCCAGGATCTCGGGAATCCCCCCTGCCCGGGTTGCCGCTACCGGCACGCCGAGGGCAAGCGCATCGAGCACCGAGGTGCCGAGTCCCTCTTCCCGGGATGACATGACAAACACGTCGGACTCGGCGATCAATCCCCAGGCGTTTGGGGTGCTGCCGAGAAGATGGACCCGGTCGGTCACATTCCGGTCAACAATCTGTTGCTCGAGGGTTGAGCGCAGCGGACCCTCGCCGGCCACGACCCAGTGCAGCTCGGGCTGGCGCTCGGCAAGCGCGGCGGCGGCGGCGACCAGAGTGGACTGATCCTTGTGGCCGACCAGCGCGGCCACATTGACCGCGATCCTGGCGTCACCCGGCAGGCCCAGCCGCCGGCGGATGTCGAACCCAGGAGCCGCGCGCACTTCAGCGGCATCGATCCCCGAGTGCACCACGGTGACACGTTCCGGACGGATGCCGTCCTCCAGGAGTATGGCGCGGACCGCGTCGGAGATCGCGATCACTCGGTCGGCGCGGTGCCAGAACCCGGGCCGGCGCAGGTGGAAATCCACCCGCCGGGTCACCACGAGGCGCGCTCCGGTGAATCGTGCGGCGACACCGGCCAGCACCAGGGCGTGGGCGTCGTGGGCGTGAAGGATTGTGGTGTGTTTGAGCCGCGATCCACGGCGGCTTTCGCGAATCGTGGCGATCAGCACTCGAGGATCGAGACTGCTGCTCCATGCGGTAGTGCGGAAGGGAATCGCTTCGTTCTCGAGTCGGCGGGCCAGCTCGGTCCCGCGTCCGGTGATCACCAGTTGGTCGATGTCGCCCCGGCGGGCCAGCGCGCCAGCCAGCAAGCGCACCTGGTTCTGCCCGCCGCGCCACTCCCGCCCTGACGCGACGTGGACGACCCGATAGCTCATGCGGGAGGTGACGTGATGTGGCGTTCCCGCGCCATCCTCACCAGCAGGTTCCTCAGCTCGGCCAGGCTGAACGGTTTGTTCAGATAAGGCCGGCCTTCCCGCTCGAGAAATTTGAGGGTATCGCCCCGAAGGGTGTCCCCAGTACTGAACACCACGCGCTGGGCAATGGCCGGGTTTTTGCTCATTAATTCTTCGTAGAATTCCTGGCCGCCCAGTCGCGGCATCCGCAAATCCGAAATGATCAGTTCGAATCCGCCCTGCGCCGCCAGCTCCAGGCCGGCCTTGCCATCGTCCGCGGATTCGACCGTGTGACCCCACGCTTCGAGCGTGGTTCGCAGGTAGTGCAGGATGTGCGGTTCGTCATCGATGAGCAGGATCCGGATCGCCGGAGGCTCGCCGGGATCTCCCGACTCCCTTCGCGTTTCTTCCTCCGGGGCAGGGGTCAGCGGCAGCTCGATTCTGAACGTCGCTCCCTGTCCGGGTGCGGTCCGAAGGGTGATCCGGCCCCCGTGCTCCTTGACGATCCCCTGGCAGATGTTGAGACCGAGCCCGGTACCCATGCCTTCCGGCTTGGTGGTGAAGAACGGTTCGAAGACCTGGGCCGCGAGCGATTCCGGCATACCCGGTCCGGTATCCCTCACTTCGACCACGATCCACTCGGGTTCCGAATGAGCGGTGAGGACGATCTCGCCGGGCCGGCCGGTAGAGGCGATGGCCTGGGACGCGTTGTTGATCAGGTTGACGAATACCTGCTGGATCTGGTTGGCATTGATCAGGGGACCGGGAAGTTCGCCCTCCACGTTGAGGGTGACATCAATCCGGTCGGCCATCAGCTGGTTGCGGAGCAGGGTAAGCGTGGATTCCAGCAGAGAGCGCATGGACACCCGCTGACGGCGGTGCTCCTGCTTGCGGGCGAAGCCCAGGAGATTGCGGACGATGGTCGCGGCGCGTAGCGACTCCTCCTGGATCACCCGGATCGGCTCCCGGATGCTCGCGGGCACATCGGGCGACTCCACCAGGAAGTCGGCGAAGCCGAGGACCGACGCGAGCGGATTGTTGAGGTCGTGGGCGACCCCGGCGACCAGCTGTCCCACGGCGGACATTTTTTCCGACTGGATGAGTTGCTCCTGCAGCCGCCGCCGCTCGGTCCGGTCCAGGAACACCAGGACGCGTTGCTGCTGGTCGGCGCCGGTCGTGAACGCCGTGACGGCGAAGGCACGGTCATCAACTCGCAGGTCGATTTCGCGGCCGCTTCCGGCCTGGCCCAGGGCCTGCTGTATCACCTCGCGCCAGCTCTCCGGCACCAGGGCGAGCCAGGGGCGGCCGATGACATCGGCCGGCGCGGCGTTGACCAGGTCGGCGAAGGTGCGGTTGGCTCGGAGAATCCGGCCCCAGCCGTCCACCAGGCACAACGCCAGCGACACCGCGTCCACCGTCTCGGCCCAGGACTGACGGCTCTGTTCGACCTGGTCGATCATCCGGCCGGCATCCAGCGCGAGGCAGGCCACAGCGGCAAACGCCTTGAGGGCGGCCAGGTCGCTGGGGCCATAGCGCCCCGGTCTCGCGCCCAGCACGACGGAACCGCTCGTCAGGCGCCCCAGTTCGAGCGGAACGGTGAGCAGCATGTCGTTGGGACGGTGGGTGAGCTGGGCTTCGCTATGCATCGCGAGGTCGAGCGCCGGCTGCAGCCAGGAGGTTTCCGTCGGATGGGCGTGTACCAGGTCCAGCCGGTTGGAGTCTACGTTGAAGCAACCGATGCCCAGGATGTCGGGAGCAAACCAGCGCTCCAGCGCCTGCGCCAACTGGCGGAGTATGTCCGTGGGTCGAAGCATGCCGGAGAGATCGCGGCTCAGCTGGATCAGAGCCTGAAGGGTCGCGTCCGCTCCGCGAGCTGTCTCGTCCTGTGAAGGAGATGCTGCCATGATCCTCGCTAATACCCGGGGAAGGCTCACTGCCAACGACCTGCGCCTGGTCGTGCTGCTGATCAGCCAGGGCTCGGTTGCCCGGCGACTCGACGCGGAACGGCGGCTGCAGGCGGAGGGACCCGACCTGTTATTGGATACGCCCGAACTCGACGAGCGGCTCCTCGCCGTGCAGTCGATCCTGGTGCCTTCGGAGGTACTCTTTTTCTACGTGCTGGTCCGTCGCGCCCTGCTGGCCGCGCACTGCGACGATCGCGAGCTGGCCGACTACCTCGCCGCGCTGCTGCTCGAATTCGGGAGGCGCGATCGGGCCTGGCGAGTGGACTGGAACGACGACCAGCGCCATCGGTACCTGGTGGATATCATCGCCGATGCCGATGCGACCGACGGTGACCGCCGCTTCAAGGTGATGGCCCACCTCGGCAACTACGCCCTGTGGCTGGCCGGGCTCTTCCCCGATTACATAGCCGCGCGCCAGCTCCGCAAGGGCGGCCCGGATATCTCCTACTATGAAGATCTTGGCGCCCGCGGCTTTGGCGCTGCCTCAGACCATGTCCTGGCGGACCGCTACGGGCTTGACGTCATCTTCCGCACCGCGGCCAACCGGTTCCCCACCATTCGCGAAGCGCTCAACCGTGTAAGCGACCGGGTGTTGTTTCCAAACCTGCTCGGCGGCCCGGAGAAGCACTAGCGGCCACTACCAGCGCATGGAACAGCCGCTGGTCCGCCGACCCCGGCTCCTGGTGGAACTCCTCCGGGTGCCACTGCACCGCTAGCAGCCAGCCATCCGTGCCGGTTTCCTCCACTCCTTCGATCACGCCGTCCTCCGCCCAGGCGGTGACATGCAGTCCCGGCGCCAAGTCTCGAATCGCCTGGTGATGAAAGGAGTTGGTGACCAACCGCCCGGTGCCCAGCGCCTTGGCCAGGTGACTGGGTTCCTTCACCAGCACGTGATGGGTGCGGGCGTCGCGGGAGACCTGGGCGTCGTGCTGTATGGCGCCCGGCCGCTCGGTGGGGAGGTCCTGCCACAAGGTCCCTCCCAGGGCGACGTTGATGACCTGGAGTCCCCGGCAGATTCCCAGCACCGGAAGCTTCCGATGCCGGGCCACCTCGAAGAGGGCCAGCTCGAAATTGTCGCGGGCCGGGTCGAGCGGGCCGAGTGCCGGCGAGCGCGGCGATTCATAGTGCTCCGGGTCCACGTCATGGCCGCCGGTAAGCACCAGCCCGTGGACCGGCGCCAGCGCCTGGCTTGCCGCCGCTTCGCCGATCGCGGGCGTCAGGATGATCGGAATGCCGCCCGCCTGGGCGATTGACCGGGCATACGATGCGTTCACCCCCGCCCGGTCGGCGCCGTCGTAATGACGAATCGATCCCGAAAGGGCGATGAGCGGGCGGTTCATTGGAGCAGAGAATCCGGGAACAGAGGACACACGGAATCCTGGATCCGGGTCGGGTCGATCCTGATGCCGATCAGCGGGATCACCGATGCGCCAACCGACACGGTGCCGATATGGGGCGCCCCGTCCACTTCGGCTGCTTCATATAACAGGACGCCGAGCGGCTTGTCGCTGCCCTTGTCGATGACCAGGACTCCAAAGTTCGCCTGGATCTTGGGGGGGAGCGCGCCGTTTACCCCAATCACCCACTGGCTGTCCGCCCGGCCCACAATCGCGGAGTACGCCGGACCGACCGCCATCCGGGCGACCAGCTTCTCCGGCAGATGCTCCGGTGGAGTGGCCAGGGTCTGGTTCGGAGTGCTGAACTCGTCGAGGAGCACCCGGGGGCCGAGGACCGCGTTGAGGCCGCAGGGCGGCGGAGCGTCCCCCCGGCCGCAGGCCAGGAGGGCAATCGTAAACAGGGCGAGGGTGGAACCCAGGGCGGGTCCCCGGCTTTGGCGCATGGGGCAAAGATAATCGCGCCAGCCGGTGGAAAGGCGGCCCGAACAGTTGACGGTCTCCAAGCTGGCCGGTAACCTTGTGGGGTCTAACTCAAGGTATCCGCTTCACATGCCGATCTACGAATACCACTGCGTCGCCTGCGGCCACGACTTTACCCGGACCGAATCGGTGGCCGCGCACGAGCATGCCAAGGTTGCCTGCCCCAAGTGCAAGTCCACCCGGGTGGATCGCACCTTCAGTCCGTTCTACGCCAAGACAGGGCGAAAGTCCTAGGCGTGTTTGAAGGCCTGCGGGCTCGAATCGAGCAGTTTCTCGCCCAGCATACCGCGCCCGGCGATCCCCGGGCCTCGGCCGCGCAACTCCACCAGGCCGTCATCGAGGCCAAAGTCGCCGTCTCCCAGATGAAGGACGCGCTCAGCGCGACCGAGCGGGAGCTGATGATGGAGCGGAAGCAGCTGGAAGACGCCGAGCGCCGGGGCCGTCTCGCCGCGGCGATCCCCGATCCGGAAACCGTGACCCTGGCGGAGCGGTACGCCCTCAAGCACCAGGAACGTCTCCAGATGCTGGAGCGCAAAGTCGTGGTCCAGCGGGACGAGCTGATGCTGGCCGAGCGCGAGGTCTCCGAAATGACCAGTCAACTCCGCTCCGCCAGGCAGGGCGGGGGAAACGCGGATGCCTCCAGCAACGCCGCGTGGCGCGAGCTCGAGTCGGCCGGAGGCGCCCGGCCCGGCACCGATGTCAACGACGAATTGCTGCGCTCCAATCTCGACCGGGCCGCGCACGAAGCCGCGGCTGACGCGCAGTTGGAGCATCTCAAACGCAAAATGGGCAAAACCCCAAAAAGTGACACGTGACACGTGACAAGTGACAAGTGTTGGCGATTGACTACTGCGGTGGCTCGTCCAACCCTGGTCACGCTTTTCCTTGTTGCTTGTCACTTGTCACCTGTCACGGCAGTTCAGCAGCCAATCCAACCGCCCGGGCACTTCAGGAAGCTGGCCCATACCTACAGCATTGTCGCCTACGATTCCGTCACCGGCGACCTCGGCGTCGCGGTGCAGTCCAAGTTCCCCAACGTGGGTGGCATCGTGCCGTGGGCCCGCTCCGGGGTGGGGGCGGTAGCGACCCAGAGCCTGGGCAACACCGACTACGGCGAGAAGGGCCTCGACCTGATCGCCCAGGGCGCGACCGCCGAGGAAGCGCTACGCATCATCATGCGGACCGACACCATGCTGCAGGACCGGCAGGTCGGAATGGTGGACGTCCACGGCAACGCGGCCAGCTTCACCGGCACCCGGACGTTCGACTGGGCGGGGGGAAGGGTAGGGACCCCGGACGGTCGCTCGACCATCGAGGGCGGCAAGGGAGCGGTAATCGTGGGGCATGGGTTTGCAGCCCAGGCCAACATCATGGTCTCGGATCAGACGGTGCGGAACCTGGCCGAGACCTTCGCCGCGACCAGCGGTCCTCTGGCGGACCGGTTGATGGCCGCGCTCAAGGCCGGGCAGCGAGGTGGCGGCGACAAGCGCGGAATGCAGTCCGCGGCGCTGCTCGTGGTGCGGGCACACGGCGGGTACCTCGGGGCTAACGACCGTTTCATCGATATCCGGGTCTACGATGCCCCGGACCCGATTGCGGAGCTGGAGCGGTTGCTCGCCCTGCACAAGCTCCACTTCTTCCCCAGCGAGCCGGCCGACCTGGTGCCGATCACGCCGGAGATCGTCCGCCAGCTGGAGCCGATCCTGATGCGGGAGCCGGTCAACCAGGCTGACAAGTGGCTCAAGGCGCCGCAGGGCACCGCCAACCAGACGTTTCTCGCGGCCCTCCGCGATTTCATGTATTGGGAGAATTACGACGTACGGGTCCGGATGGACGGCAAGATTGACCGCGTGGTCCTGAACGACATCCTGCAAAAGAGGAGATAACCGTGGCTACAGGAGCCGCTGATACGCCCCGGGCAGAAGCTGCAATTCCCCAGTTCAAACAGGTTCTGGGGCACCCCGGTCCGCTCTGGATGCTGTTCATGTCCGAGTTCTGGGAGCGCTTCGCCTTTTACGGTATCCGCTGGGCGCTGGTGCTCTATATCGTCGCGCAATTCCATGGCGGATCAGCCACGGGACAAGCCGACGCCAACCTGACCTACGGATCGTACCTCGCGCTGGTCTACGCCTGGGGGATTGTCGGCGGTTACATCGCCGACAAATTCATCGGCTACCAGCGTTCGATTCTGACCGGTGCGATCTTCATGGCGGCCGGGCTGTTCCTGATCTCATTGCCCAATCCAACGATCTTCAAGTTCGGACTGGCCACGATCATCTGCGGCAACGGGATGTTCAAGCCGATCATCTCGACCCTGGTCGGGAAGGTGTATTCGGTCGGCGACGAACGCCGCGACAGCGGCTTCACGATCTTCTACATGGGCATCAACGCCGGCGCATTTGTCGCCCCCCTCCTCACCGGCTGGCTGGCTAACTCGGTCTTCGGATCCGAAACCTCCCCCGCCTACAAGTACGTGTTCATTTCCGCCGGCATCGGGATGCTCATCAGCCTGGTGTGGTTCTACTTCGGTCGCAGGCAGCTCCAGGGCATCGGCGCGGCGCCGCCCGATGGCGCCGGCGCCCAGCGCATGATGCTGGTCATTTTCGGCACCGTCCTGATGATTCCCCTGGTTTATCTTCTGCTCGCGGTGGGCGGCCGGAACCTTCAGTACGTTCTGACGCTGCTGTTTATCGTGTTGATCGTGCTGCTGATGCGGGAGGGGATCCGGGAAGGCAAGGTCGCGCGAGACAAGGTGATCGCAATGTTGATCATCTTCACGTTCAACATCCTCTTCTGGATGTTCTTCGAGCAGGCCGGCAGCTCCTTTACGTTCCTGGCGGACGAGATCGTCAACCGCCAGCTCGGCAGCTTCACTTTCCCGACCGCGTGGTTCCAGAGCGTCAACTCGATCGCGATCATCGCCCTGGCGCCGGTGATGGCGTGGATCTGGATCCTGATGGCAAAGCGGAATTCCAATCCTTCGATTCCGCGCAAATTCGGCCTGGGCCTGCTATTCAACGGACTGGCCTTCCTGCTGCTGATGTTTGCGCTCACCAAGCTGGTCGGCGCGGACAACAAGATCCCGTTCTGGACGCTCGTCGGGGTCTATGTCATCCAGTCCGTTGGTGAGCTGTGCTTGTCTCCGATTGGCCTGTCGATGGTCACCAAACTGGCACCGGTGCGGCTGGTCGGCCTGGCCATGGGCGGCTGGTTCGTATCGGTGGGTATCGGCAATAACCTGTCGGGAATCTTCGCCAGCGGAGTCAGCGGCGAGACCGGCATGACGACCGCCTCGGCGCTTTCCGGCTATACCTTCGGCTTCTGGGCTCTCATCGGGGCGGGTGTCGTGCTGTTCATCGGAGCGCCGCTGGTCAATAAGCTGATGCATGGAGTGAAGTAGTTAGATAAACAAAAAGCTCCTCGCGAAGACCGCGAAGAGCCAACAAGCAATGGAACCACCCTGGTCTCAAGGATCAGGGTGGTTCGTTTTTCTGTATGGGTTGGTGTGGTTGTCCTTCGCGTCTCCGTGCTACTTCGCGCCCTTCGCGAGGAGATGTGGCCGATGTCCGTCTAGCGTGATTTGAAAACCCGGAAGAGATACCACAGCGATGGAACCAGGACGACCGCGCCGGCTCCCAGCGCTACCAGCACCAGCCTGATCGTCACCCACGGGGCGACAGTCGCCTGGATCGTGAGGTCGGGCGGTATCAGGTAGGGATACTGGGACAGTGCCCAGCCCCAGAGAATGAGACTGACCTGGGCGACCGCAGCCACGCGGGCGAGCACGAAACGCCGGAACCAGAGGGCCACCATCGCGGTAATGGCCGCGACCGCGACGGAGACCTGAACCGGCAGGGCATGCCTCGCTTCAGTGAGCCCATGCCCCATCAACGGCGCACCCGACTTGCGCAGTGAAAACAGCAGCGCGATTCCGGCGCTGGCGAGTACCGCGACGCCCGAAACCAGAGCCCGACGTCGGAAATCTTCCCGGAGGTCGGGCTCTTTCGCTTCCAGCGTGAGATACACCGCTGCCAGAAATCCGAAAAGGCAAAGCGCGAACCCGCCGACGGCAAACGCGAACGGCGTGGCCCACGGCGCGACATAGTTCGCGACGAACCCGGCCCCCTCGACCGGGGCCGTCACTTTGCCCGAGGCGACGGCCCCGACAATGGTGCCGAGCAGCAGCGGAGTGATCAGGCTGGCGACGGCGAAGAGGCGGCCCCAGCGCCGCTGCACCTCGTCGCCGCGGCTTTCGTAGCTTCGAAAGATGAACGCCGATCCCCGAAGTACGATGCCGATGAGCATCAGGGTGACCGGGACGTGGAGGACGATCGCGAACCGGGCGAATACCGGGGGGAAACAGGTAAACAGCAGGACCACCACCAGGATGATCCAGACGTGGTTCGCCTCCCACACCGGCGACATGGCGTCCGCGATCAGCCGCCGCTGCAGGTCCCGGTTGCGACCCGCGGCGAACAGGTCCCAGACTCCGCCGCCAAAGTCAGCCCCGGCCAGGACGGCGTATGCATTAAGCGCCAGCATCACGACGATGGCGATCGGCAGTGCACCGGAGCTGCTCACAGGGAGGTACCTTCGACCCCGACCGGGCTCCGCACGATCTGCCGGTAAAGCACCCAGGTCACCCCGATGCTGAGCAGGACGTAGAGCAGGGTGAAGCCCAGCAGTGGCACGATCAAACCGGGCATCGGGGTGACCGCGTCGCGGGTCTTCATCACCCCGTTGATGATCCACGGCTGCCGGCCGACCTCGGTGAGGAACCAGCCGGCCTCGGTCGCGATGAATCCCATCGGCGCGGCGAGGACCAGGGCGCGAAGCAGCCAGCGCTGCCGAGCCAGGTCGCGCCGCCGGAACACCGTCCATCCCGCCCATACCGACACCAGCGCGAGGAAACTCCCCAGCCCGATCATCACCTGGAAGGAGACGTGGGCCACCGTGAGCGGCGGCCACAGCTCGCGGGGTATCCGGTCCAGGCCGGTCACCTCGGCGTCGAGGTCATGAAAAGCGAGGAGCGACAGGCCGCCGGGGATTTCGATGCCGAAGCGGACCTTCTTCTCGTCTCCGTCGGGGAGGCCGCCGATCAGCAGCGGGGCCCGCGTTTGCGTTTCGAACAGCGATTCCGCGGCCGCGAGCTTGGCCGGCTGATATTCGGCGAGGAACCGGCCGTTGATGTCACCCGAGACCGGCAGCAACACGGCGGCGGGAGCGCCGACCAGGAGCGCCAGTCCCAGGGCGCGGCGGTGAAACGCTTGGTCGGGCCGGCGCAGCAGGAACAGCGCGTGCACGCCGGCGACCGCGAGCCCGGTGGCGGCATACGCCGCCAGCAGCATGTGCAGGGCCTGGGGGAAGGCGGCCGGGGTGGCCATGGCGGCCAGCGGATCGAAGCTCACCACCCTTCCGGCGTCCATGACCAGTCCAGTCGGGTAGTTCATCCAGGCATTGGCGATGACGACGAAGACGGCCGAGAGCGCGCCGCTGACGGCGACCAGCACCCCGGCGAGCAGGTGGGCCCGGGGTGGGATGCGATTCCAGCCGTAGAGATAGATGCCGAGGAAGATGGCTTCGGTGAAGAAGGCGAAGCCTTCGAGCGAGAACGGCATGCCGATGATGGGACCGGCGAATTCCATGAAGCGAGGCCAGAGCAGTCCCAGCTCGAAGGAGAGCACCGTTCCCGACACCGCGCCCACTGCGAAGAGGATCGCGGTGCCCTTGGACCACCGCTTGGCGAGATCGAGGGCGACGGGGTCGCCGGTCTTGATCCAGCGCCGCTCGGCCAGCACCATCAGCACCGGCATCGCGATCCCGATCATCGCGAAAACGATGTGAAAGGCGAGCGAGATCGCCATCTGGGAACGGGCTGCCAGCAAGTCCGGCATGTCGGAAGGGTACAGGGTGGGGCAAGGTGAGGCAAAGTGAGGCAGGGTTTCTCTCCAATGCCTCACTCTGCCCCACTCTGCCTCACTGTGTCACCTTATTTCGGGTCTCGGCGTGATGGTTCCACAGGCGATGCGATCACCGGTGCCCGGAGCGGGCCGGCCGGCATCGGGCTGGGCGGTGATGATGAATGAAGTTCCGCCGTTGTGGAAGACTCCCCGTTCGCCGTCGCTGAGCTCCAGGTTCGGCCAGGAATAGGAGGTATCCGACCACTCGGCGTCCAGCGTGGTGATGTCGGGCAGGTCGCCCAGGGCGACGGAATCGGCGGGGCCGCGCCGGGGTGGCGCGAGCACCGGGCCCGCCGAAGCGAAGCTGGGCGCCTCGCAGGAGGGTTTCTCGTGGATGTTCAGGCCGTGGGCGCCGGCCGGGAGCCCGAGGGTGTGCACCCGCAATGTCACCCCGCCCCGGGTTTCCAGGAGGTCCACAAAGCCCACCAGTCGGTTGTCGGCGTCGAACAGCTTTGCCGAGACGGGGACCGGGGGTAAGCCGAGGCAGGCTGCCAGCAGGATCAGGATCGATGCAGCAGATATGGTGCGCAGCATATTGGGTCGAAGGTGAGGAAGGGTCGAGCATGGTCTTCAGGGGGACGAAAACTAACCTCATCCCGTGCACGGCACGTAACCAGTGTCCCGGTGTTAATTTTGGATGGAATCTCCCCTGGAGCAGGCGTGGAAATCCGCGGCGCGATGAAACCGGAATTCAACGAGGTGCTGACGCCGGCCGCGCAGGACTTCCTGGCGGAGCTCCACCGGCGCTTCAATCACCGGCGCCTGGAGCTGCTGGCCCTGCGCCATTCAATGCAGGAACGGCTGGACGAAGGAGAGCTGCCCGACTTCCTTCCCGAGACTCGCCACCTGCGGGAAGCCGACTGGCGGATCGGACCGGTGCCCGAGGATCTCCAGGACCGGCGGGTGGAGATTACCGGACCGGTGGACCGGAAGATGATCATCAATGCGCTCAACTCCGGCGCCAACGTCTTCATGGCCGACTTCGAAGATGCCAACTCGCCGACCTGGGCCAATCTCCTGGAAGGCCAGCTGAACCTGCGCGACGCGATCGAGCGCCGCATCGAGTACCAGGCTCCCGACGGGAAGCAGTACCGGCTCAACCAGCAAGTCGCAACCCTCCTCACCCGCCCCCGGGGCTGGCACCTCGACGAGCAGCACGCCTGGGTGGACGGGGTGCCGACGTCGGCCAGCCTTTTCGACTTCGGGCTCTACTTTTTCCATAACGTCGAGCGGCTCCGGGCCCGGGGCACCGGGCCCTACTTCTACCTGCCCAAGCTGGAGAATCATCTCGAAGCCCGACTCTGGAACGACGTGTTCGAGTTTGCCCAGGCGGATCGCGGCGTGCCGACGGGCACCATCAAGGTCACCGTCCTGATCGAGACCATCCTGGCCAGTTTCGAGATGGACGAGATTCTCTATGAGTTACGCGACCACATCGTGGGACTCAATTGCGGTCGCTGGGACTACATCTTCAGTTTCATCAAGAAATTCCGGCAGCGTCCCGAATTCGTCCTTCCGGACCGTGGCACCGTCACCATGGATCGCCATTTCCTGCGTTCCTATACCCAGCTGGTGGTCAAGACCTGTCACCGCCGCGGGGCCCACGCCATGGGTGGCATGGCCGCGCAGATCCCGATCAAGAACGATCCGGAAGCCAATCGCCTGGCGATGGAAAAGGTGGTGGCCGACAAACTGCGGGAAGTGGGAGACGGCCACGACGGAACCTGGGTGGCGCACCCCGGGCTGGTCCAGGTGGCGCGGGAGATCTTTGATGCCGGCATGCCAGGGCCCAACCAGGTTTCCCGGCAACGGGATGACGTGACGGTGACCGCTGCCGACCTGCTCGCCGTGCCCGAGGGCCCCATCACCGAGCAGGCCCTGCGCCACAACATCACAGTCGGGCTGCTCTACATGGAAGCCTGGCTCAACGGGCTGGGTTGCGTTCCCATCTTCAACCTGATGGAGGATGCTGCCACCGCCGAGATCTCCCGCGGCCAGGTCTGGCAGTGGATCCGCCACGGGGCCCGGTTGGACGGAAAACAGGTACTCACCGTCGAGCTGTTCCGGCAGATCGCCGCCCAGGAGCTGGAGCGCGTCAAGACGCTGGTCGGCCCCGAGCGATATGCCGGCGGGAAGTTCGGATTGGCGGCGAAGCTGTACGACCAGTTGATCACGGCCGAAGAGTTTACCGAGTTCCTGACACTTCCTGCGTATGACCAGCTGCTGACACTGGAGACCTGAGTTTCACGGTAGATGTCATCCCGAGCGGAGCGAGGGATCTTCGTTCTCCTCCCCCTTGATCTCCATCAGCATCCGCTTCGCCTCCCCGCCGGCCCGGGTCCCCGCATAGCGCTCCGCATACCTGGCGAGCTCGATCTTGAGCCGTCCCGTCTCGCCGGTGTTTCGATAGAGATCGATCAGCTGGTTGGAGGCCATGGACTCCTGGCGCGGTGTCGGTCGGTTGCGCCGGACCTCCTGGTACAGCTGCTCCGCGCCGGCTGGGTCATTGAGATGGGCGGCACAGACCTTCGCCAGCGCGAGGCGGGCATCGTTATCGGTGGGATGGGTGGCGATGTGGCTGCGGAACGATTCAGCGGCCTCGGCGTAGCGGCCTCGAATGATCAGCGACTCCTGGAACGAGAAGGATGCGGCGGGGGCGATGTTGCCGGCCCCGGACACCATGTCCACCCAGCCCCGGGCCGAGCGATTCACCACCCAGAGCAGGAGGCCGCCGACCAGAGCCAGGAAGGGAATATTGAGAAACAAAAGGAATAGAAACTTGAGACTGGCTCCGTAGAGACGAAACTCCACCGCGGCCAGCACGATATACGCCGAGCAGCCGAGCCAGACGAACACTCGGAGCCGGTGGGCCAGCTCGGCCGAATCGACGTCACGCAAGCGTTTCATTTGACCTCGAGTCCAATCACCGCCTCAGTATGAAACCCCCATACGAATGCCTTCGTATACTGCTCCGATCCAGGTGCCGTCAACCAGCCTGCAACAAATCGCGGGTTAGTGCCATCCAAGCAGTAAGCCGCGGTAGTCAGAACCTTTCAAGCCCGAGTCCTTCATGGCAGCGTCCAGAGGTTCCAAGCCGATGGGTCACGCTCTCGTATTGCCCCTCGTCATTCTGGTGCTGGCCGCCCCGGCGGCCGCTCAGGGTCCCGTCCCCGCGGCACCGCCCCGTCAGATCGAAGCTACCACCATGGGCGCCGAGCGGGTGGAAGTGGATGGACGGCTGACCGAGGAGGCCTGGAGCCATGCCCGGTTTTTCAGCGATTTCACCCAGAAGGATCCGGTCGAGGGAGCCGCGGCGACGGTCCAGACCGAAGTCGCCTTCGTGTACGACGACGAGGCGCTGTACATCGGTGCCCGAATGACCTCGCGAGGCCGGTCCGACATCTGGGCCAGCACCAGCCGGCGGGACAACGCCGGCAATTCCGAGCGCCTGATCGTCTCGCTCGACAGCTATCATGACCGCCGCACGGCTTACACCTTCGGGGTGACCGCGACCGGCGTTCGTTTCGATTACTACCATCCTAGCGATAACGAGTTCAGTCGCGACTACTCGTTCGATCCGATCTGGCAGGCCCAGGCCCGCATCGACTCCACCGGCTGGACCGCCGAAATGCGGATTCCGTTTTCCCAGCTGCGTTTCAACCGGCAGGACGCGCAGGTCTGGGGCCTCAACCTCAACCGCTACATCCCCAGCAGAAACGAGGATCTCTACTGGGTCCTGATTCCCAAGAACGCCAACGGCTGGTCCTCCCGCATGGGCGAGCTGGTCGGGATCACCGGGGTGCGCCCTACCCGGCGCCTGGAACTGGTGCCCTACACCGCCGCCAACTCCACGGTTCGTGGCAATCGCGATCCGGGGAATCCCTTCGAGAATCACTACAACCTCACCGCGCGGGCCGGCGGCGACGTCAAGATGGGGCTGGGTTCCAGCCTGACTCTCGACGCGACGATCAACCCCGATTTCGGGCAGGTGGAGGCCGATCCGGCCGAGGTCAATCTCAGCGCGGTGGAGACGGTCTTCAACGAGCGGCGGCCGTTCTTTACCGAGGGGGCGAACCTGCTCCGGGGTAACGGGCCCTTCTATTTCTACTCCCGGCGAATCGGGGCCGCTCCCCGTGGCTCGGCCTCCGGTGACTATGTGGACCGGCCCCTGGCGACGACCATCCTCGGAGCCGCGAAGGTCACCGGGCGCTTGAGCTCGGGAACCTCCCTCGGCCTGCTCACGGCAGTCACCGATCGCGAGCAAGCCCGGGTGTATGACCTCGCGAGCGGCTCGACCAGCACCACCGCCATCGCTCCACGTACCGGCTTCGGCGTGCTCCGCCTGCAGCAGGAGTTCGGACCCGCGGCGTCCACGATCGGTTTCAGCGCGACGGCGGTCCGGCGCGACGTTGACCCCGGTTCGGCACTTGCATCGATCTACACCCGGGATGCATATGCCGGTGGCGTCGACTGGATCCTGCGATTCAAGGGCGGTGCGTACGAGCTGTCCGGGGCCCTTGGAGTGAGCCGGGTCGCGGGGGACAGTACCGTCATGTCATCCATTCAGTCGAACTCGGCGCACTACTTCCAGCGCCCCGACCAGGACTATCTCCATTTCGATCCGTCCCGCACCACGATGTCGGGATATTTCGGAAGCCTGCGGTTTGCCAAGAACGCGGGCCGGCACTGGCTGTACAACGTGGGAGTCTCGGCGGAATCGCCGGGGTGGGAACTCAACGACGCCGGCCGACTGGGGGCCGCCGACGACATCGACGCTTCAGCCAGCCTGCGTTACCGGGAGAACACTCCAGGAAGAACCCTGCGAAGTTATTCGCTCGCGATGTTCGGCTTCACCGGGTGGGATTTCGGCTGGCTTCGCCAGTATCGCGGCCTGGATTTCGAATCGGGAATCACCCTGCTGAATTTCATGACCGCGCAGCTCAGCGTCGAGTATTACCCCAGGGACGACGCGGATAACCTCACTCGCGGCGGGCCTCTCATGACGGTTCCGCAGAGCTGGAACGTCAACGGCGGACTGCAGAGCAGCTTTTCCTCCAACACCCAGTGGCGGGCCTTCGGGATCTACAGCCGGGACGAGTTGAACGGGCACTTGTGGCGATTGAGCGGAGGGATACAGGTGAAGCCCAGCACCCGGTGGCAGCTCTCCATCGACCCGGGGATCACCCGGGAGAAGAATCCGCTGCAGTACGTGGATCAGCTGCCCAACGGGCCGGCCGCGACCTTCGGTACCCGCTACATCTTCGGCGTCGTCAACCGGACCACGATCTCGGCGCAGGTGAGGCTCAACTACGCGTTGACTCCCGATTTCACCCTGGAGCTGTATGCCGAGCCGTTCGTCGCCAGCGGGCAGTACAGCGGGCTGGGTGAGCTGACCCGGCCCCGCACCAACATCCTGCGCCGGTACGGCTCCGGCTCCAGCACGATCGTGCAGGGGAGTGACGGGTCGTTCACGGTGACCGACGGCAGCGACCAGTTTACGCTGGATCCCAATTTCAACGTGCTGTCATTCCGCAGCAACGTCGTGCTCCGCTGGGAATGGCGTCCCGGCAGCACCCTCTACATGGTCTGGCAGCAGAATCGATTCGGGCTGGAGGACCCGCTGTCCCGGGCCCGGGTGGGGGATCTCTGGAATACGTTGTCGGCGGACGGCGACAACTACTTCGCCGTGAAGGTGAGTTACTGGTTACCGGTGCGGTAGCAGGGGGCGCACAGCGGTGCGCCCCTACTGGTTTTCCTCCCAATGGAGCTTGTGCATGATCCGGTGCACCATCGGTGTCAGCAACATCGCGGCAACCACCAGGAAGACGAGCCCGGCGTACAGCGCATAGAACCCCGCGAACAACTTGCCACCATTCGTGACCGGTATGTTCACCGGTCCCATCCCGCCCAACAGCATCGCCGCGTTTTCAAAGGCGTCGCGCCAGGGCAGCGCCTCCAGTTTTTCGTAACCCAGCATCCCCCCCAGCAGCGAAACGACGACCAGGAGTTGCGACAACCCGAAGTGAATGGCGAGGCGCCTGGCGAACCGGTGGGTTGACAGCGGTCTCACGCTGCGATGCTCGTACATGGTGACCCCTCACGGATTAGAAGAGCACCTCCACGCCGAGTCGCACCAGCCGCGGGGAATCGTAGACGAACAAAGGCTGGCTGAAATCGCGGGCTGCGGCGAGGAAGAGCGGCATCAGCTCTGCCTGGCCTTCAATGTATCCGTTGTGATCCAGGTCAGCATAGGAGCGGTAGCGGGGAGACTCGTACGGAATCGGCTCGGGGTGGGCCAGGTAGGCGTTGCTGGCGAGGGCCTGGATCGAGTTCTCGTCCAGTCCCGGCTTCCCGGTGTCCCGGCGGACGGCGACGATATTGCGCCGGTTCATGAGATTGCGGACGTCGAGATAGATGCCGGAACCGACACCCAGCGCCCGGATCGGCTTGCGGATCAGCAAGTCGATCGTCGAGGTGGACGGAAGCCGAGCGCTGTTAGGGGCGCCGATGATGGTATCGCCCGCCGCGTTGGTCCGGCTGAACGGAAGTCCCGAGCTGTAGCGGATGATGGTCGCGGCTTCCAACCCTTCGAACGGTCGCATCCCCGCAATCCGGGGGCCCGCCTGGTCCTTCACCTGGGTCTGGACGATCGCGATCAGGGAATGACGGCGATCGAAATCCAGGGGGAATTCCACCCGGGCCGGGAACGTGGTGTCGCCGGTTATTGGATCAATCTTCCACTGACGCAGCTGGAAGGCGTTGGTCGAGGTCGCCGTGGCGCTCGCCAGCGTGTAGATCAGCCGGCCCCCAAATCCGCTGACCATCTCGCGTTCCGCGGTGATCTCGAGACCCCGCACGCTGCCGTAATCGGTCAGCGCGAACACGGTGGAATCCGGATTCACGCCCAGCGGAACCGAAGCCACCAAGCCGTCCAGCCGCTTGCCGTATACACCCACTCGGAGCACGCTGTGGCTGGCCGGCCGGATCCGGAGGCTGAACTCGAACTGGGTCGCCCGCTCGAATCCCAGGTCGGGGTTGCCCCGGCGGAATCGTCCGGTCCGGGTGGTGTCGTCAAACGCGGCATCCACCAGGTATTGGAAATCCGGGGGCTGGCTGAATTTTCCGTAGCTTGCCACCAGCGTGGCGCCGCGAAGGATGGTGGAAACCGCGATCCGCGGGTTTACCGTAGTGCGCGCCCCGAAGCGGCCGTTGTCCACCTGGCTGGTGTTTACGCTGCTGCCGCCGTCAAAATGCTCGGCCCGGATCCCGACGGTAAAGGCAAGGTCGCTGAGCCGGGCCTGGCCCTCGGTGTAGACCGACCAGATGTGCGGCGTGAAGGCGGAGGTCGTCGCGCCGGGGACCGAGTCTCCCACCGGGAGGAAGCCCAGGACCCGCTGGAAGGTCTCGACCTTCTGGGCTGCGTACTGGCCGCCGAAGTAGAGGTCGAGGTTCTGGCCCGCGCCGTAGGTGAAGTCGAGCTGGCCTCTCAGTTCCCTGAAATGATTCCAGGCGACGTCACCTCGCGAACCGGTCCCCAGGAAGAAGGCCGGCACGCCCCAGGGAGAATTCTGACTCAGCTGCGGCGTCACGAAGCCGGGGATGATGGCATTGGCCGCCGCCGTGTCCCTGGACCGGGCCACGTCTTCGCCCACGAAGTGAAAACCGCTACCGGTAAAGGCCCCAAACTTGAGGTCGGCTTTCTCGGTGAGTGTGCCCCGGGTGAAGTCGCGGTTGAAATAGCCCAGGCGCGCGTCCACGATCATGGCCCGGTTGCCCAGGCTCAGGGTGTTTTGCAGGTGAGCGGAGAGCAGGGTACCGCTGACCCGCTGGGCCGGCGCCAGGCCGGTGTCGTACTTGTAGGCCGGATCGAAGAGCAGCCGCTGTTCCAGCGAGCGGATCCCCAGCAGCCGGAGAGTCTGCCGCGAATTCAGCGGAATGGTGAGTTTGCCGGCGAAATCGTAGGTCTCCCCGCTGTTGTGGGGCAGCAACCAGGGCTCCTGGTCCCGCGGATCCCGGGGTATTCCCGAACCCGGCGCGTTCACCGGATCGGCATCGAGTCTTCCCGTGGCATCGAACGCGGCGAGGAATCCGATCTTGCCCACCAGGGGCCCATCCACCTGGAGCAGCAGCCGGTCCAGGCCGTGGTCCCACCCGTTCCCCAGGGGCCGGTCGGTCTCGTAGGCCGCGCGGCCCTGCAATTCTTCTCCCCCGTCCTTGGTCACGACATTGATGAGGCCGGACAAGGCCTGCCCGTAGCGCGCGGAAAAGGCGTTGGTGGTGAGGCTGGCTTCCTGGAGAATGTCGGGCGGCAGGCGGACGCCAAGGGGACCGGTAGACGCGTCGAGCTGGTTCTTCACGCCGAGCCCGTCGAGGATGAACGACTGCTGACCCAGCCGGCCGCCGCGGTAACTCTCGCCCACCGCTCCGGCCGACAAGGCGAGCGCTTCGTCCAGCGAGCTCACCGGCAGCTGGCGCAGATCTGCGGCGGTGATCCGTTGGGTGGTCGCCGTGGCGAAAGGATCGAGCACCGAATCCACCGCGCGAATGACGATCGGCTCGAGAACCTGGGGCGCGGGGTTGAGCGAGAAGTCCAGGACGGTCGTCGCGCCGGAACGGACCAGCACGCTGTCCCGGATCTCTCCCCGGAATCCGATGAGCCGCGCGGTAACCCGGTGCCAGCCTACCTGGACTCCGCGGATCCGGTAGCCGCCCGAGGTATCGGTGGTCCCGTAATTCCCGCCCGCGTCCACCGAGACCCGGGCCAGTGGGATCCCGGTGCCGGTTTCGGAGTTGCGGACATGTCCGGCGATGGCGCCCGTGGTCTGGGCCAGAAGCAGGCCGGGGACCTGCAGCGAAAGCAGCGTAACAAGTGCCGTTCGTTTCATGCGAGAGTCCCGATCGGTCGGGCGTGAGGTCATGACGGTCAAGGAAGGTCGAGCAGCCAGAGATCCGCGCTGCGGCTGACCACGGTGTCCGCGCAACCCTGGCCGCAGCCGATGATGGTCAGCGCGAACGATTCGGCGACCATGCGATTTCTCAGGGGAGAAATGACCGGTCGCCGGAACACCCGGCTGTCCACGATGCGCCAGGAATCGGTGCCGTTCACCAGGTCCGCGATATAGAGCTTGCCGCCATGGTCCAGCTGGGAGGGCCCTAACGCGGGGTCCACCGTGTACACCACCAGCCCGCCCACCACGGCGTACAACTGGTTTCCAAAGAAGGCCACATCGCGGACGATTCCACCGGCCCCGAAATCGTGAGCGACGATGATGCCGCCGCTGGTGAGATCCATCTGGTAGACCCGGGTATCCCCGTTGCGGGTGAAGAAGATCTCGTTGGCGCTGGAGCCGACGTCTACTGACGAAGCGCTGTCGGTGCCCGGTACCGGCTGGATGGTCGGGGTGGGGCCGGAAAGATCCAGCTCCACCAGCTCGAGCCCGGTGTAGACGGTGTCCGCCTCGCAGGGGCCGCAGGGCCGGGGATAGGTGACGGTGCTGGCGAGGTAGATCGCGCGGGTGGGTGAGAGCCAGCGAATATGGCTGATCCCGGAATGGATGTGCCCGTTGCTCGCGGTGTAGGGAAAGGTGAGCACCGTGGTAGCCGATCCGGGTTGATTCACGGTTCCCAGCTCGAGGGCGCCCTGTCTCGGGTTGATATCACCGGGCAGCGATGACTCGCGGGTGAACAGCAACTTGCCGCCGGGCCCCGGTGCGGCCTCGGAAAACGCGTCCACCGAATCCTGGGACAACTGGGAAGCGGCGCAGGGCAGCTCCCGGCGGGTGCCGCCGGACGGAGGCAGGCTGGCCAGGCAGCGGTCACGGACCGATCCCGAGATTCCCTCGTAGGTGTAAATCAGTGCACTGCCGTCGCTGAGCCAGGCGGGCCGGACATCGGCCGCGGGATTGAACGTGAGCTGCCGATCAGGCCCCCGGCCAAAGGTGCTGTCCAGTCCCGGGTTCTGGTTTTGAAACGGCTCCTCGTGAGCGCAGGCGGTCAGCCCGATCGCCACGATGGCGGCGCAGCAGGAGGAGAATCCGGTCAAGGAACGAGAAAGAGCCACAAGTCCGCCCGATGGTTGGTTGCGTTGAAATCGGAATCTGGCGCAGTATGGGGCGGAGCGTAAGGCTGGACTTCAACCACGATGCGAGAGCCGTCCGGGGAAAACAGTGGATGACGGAACAACACGCTGTCAGCATGGAACACCTGGGAGGACCCGCTCACCAGGTCGACGAAATGCAAGTCGCCGCCTTCGTCGCGCTGCACCCAGGAGCCATGGTCGAGCTCGAACTGCCAGACCACGCTCCCTCCCACCACCGCAACG
>Ga0070698_100000666_pt1 | contig 36632 bp, 32 predicted proteins | sample KBSK1502metaG_FD_65477 | JGI IMG/M metagenome (GOLD analysis project Ga0070698, IMG submission 65477) | Corn, switchgrass and miscanthus rhizosphere microbial communities from Kellogg Biological Station, Michigan, USA - KBS K1-50-2 metaG | ecosystem: Host-associated > Plants > Roots >... | reverse complement strand
GCGCCGGCTGTGATTGTCGTGCGCGGCCGTGCGGAGATGCTCGGTCAGATGCTTGATCCGCTCAGTGAGGAGCGCGATCTGGACCTCCGGTGATCCGGTGTCCTTCTCGTGCTGGCGGTTTGCCTTGATGACCTCGGTCTTCTGAGCGGCTTCTGCGAGCGGCACCCGTTGTCCTTTCCTAGATCCTTGGATCTCTATTTCGCATTCAGTCTACCGGAAACTACGGGTCGTTGTCGCAAAAGCGAACATACCTCGCGACTCCGCCGTCAGAGGCCTTGGCCGCCGATCGGGCGTAGTGCGGTCGACCCGCCCATCCCGACGAGGAGGGGGCGGGCTTTCGTGATGACCGCGCGCACGCTCTCGAGCTGGAGCGAGGCATCGTGCGCGGCCTTGTCATCCCAGACCTCGAAGACCGCGATCGCATCCGGCTCGTCCGCGATCTCGTTCACGACGTAGAGCCGGCATCCCGGCAGCGTTCCCTCGCGCGAGCCCTCGAGGAGGAGCGCGATGAGCGCGTCGCGCTTGCCGGGCTTCGCGATGAGCTTGCCCTGGAGTCCGTACATCAGCGGAGCGCCAGCCGGGTCTGCTCGACGTCCTTCGCGATCTGCGCTGCGAGGGCGTCGGCGCTCTCGAAGCGGATCTCGTCGCGGAGGCGCTCGACGAACGCGATCGTCGCCTGCTGTCCGTAGACCTCGCGGTCGAAGTCGAGGATGAACGCCTCGAGCTTGCGAGGCCCGCCGCCGAACGTCGGCCGCACGCCGAGGCTCGATGCCGCGCGGTAGCGCGTGTCGCCGAGGACGACCCAGGTCGCGTAAATGCCGTCGTGCGGGAGGAGCTTGTCCGGCGGCGGCGCGAGGTTGATCGTCGGGAACCCAAGGGAGCGCCCTCGCTGCTCCCCCTTCACGATCGTGCCGGCCACCGAGTACGGCCGGCCGAGCAGCGCCTGGGCGGTCTCGAGGTCGCCCTGGCGAAGGGCCTGGCGGATCCGCGTCGAGCTGATCACCGGGCCACCGAGCGAGATCGGCTCCACGACCGTCACGGCGAAGCCGTACTTCTCTCCGAGCGTGCGGAGCGCCGGGACCGCGCCCTCGCGGCCGTGCCCGAACTGGAAGTCCGGGCCGACGACGATCCGCTGCACGTCGCCCGCGCTCGTCACCCGCTTGATGAACGCTTCCGCCGACTGGTGCGAGAACGCGGTGTCGAAGGTGAAGATGATCACGTCGTGGGCCCCTGCGTGCTCGAGGAGCGTCGCGCGCTCGGGCGCGTCGGCGAGCGTCGACTGCGGCGGATCCTGCGCGAGGACCTGCGCCGGCAGCGGGTCGAACGTCGCCGCGACCGGCGTCGCGCCCGCGGCACGCGCATCGCCGACCAGACGACGGATGAGCGCCTGATGCCCGAGATGCACGCCGTCGAACACGCCGACCGCGAGGTGCAACGGGCCCCGCGGCCAGCCGGTGAAGTCGTGGAGGACTATTCGATGCTCCGCGCCTCGACGGCCGCGACCATGCCGACCGGCTGTGGCTGGGGTGTGACGACGCGGTCGGGCACGAGCGCCCGGCGACGCCTCGCGGTCTTCGCGGGCCTCGATTCTCTGACGAGAAATGGAATGGCCGACGCGATCGCGAGGATGTAGCCGACGTAGTTCCCCTGGAAGTACCGGCCGAAGAACAGGAACGCGAGGAGCGTGAGGCTGTAGCCGCCGAGCATGAGGGCGATCGTCGGCCGCTGCCAGAGGCGACGCAACGTGTAGAGCGCGATCGGTGTGGCGACGGCGATCTCGATCGCGGCGAATGGGAAGTCCGCCTGCCGGTACGGGATTACACCGAGCCAGAGCAGCAACGCGGAGAAGCCCATCCCGGAGATCGGGTAGGTCCACGCCGCTCCGCCGGCGTTGTAGCGCACGACGTCGTCGTAGAAGGCGCCCCAATCGTTCACGAGGAATGGCACGAACGTCACGGCGAGGAAGATCACAGCCGGGATCGTCGGCGCGAGCGCCCGCACCCCCTCGCCGAGCGTCTTCGGCTTCCGTGTCGCGACGAGATACACGGCGACGAACGGGAGCAGGAAGAGCGCGTGCAGCTTCGCCGCGGCTGCCGCCGCGATCGCGAGCGAGCCCCACGCGCGATGCTCGCGCTGGAGCAGCGCGATCCCGGTGAAGAGGAAAAGCAGCACGAAGAAGTCGTTCCGGCCCTCGATGACGAACGGGAAGAGCTGCGGGTTGAGGCCGACGAGCGCGACGAGGGCGATGCGGTGCTCGGTCTTCTTCACGAGGAGTGGCACGACCGCGCATGTCGCGATGAACGCCGGCAGGTAGAGGTAGCGCTGGTCCCAGAAGATGCCGAGGTGGTCGAACGCCCAGACGAACGGGATCGTGATGAGGAACAGGAACGGGAAGTACGTGAGGTGGTACAGCGCGGGATTGTTCACCATCGGCCAGTAATAGAGCGGCGTGTCGAGGTAGTCGGCGGCATACGGGTTGTGGCCGCCGATGACCTTGCGCGCGGCCTCTTCGATCATGAGCGCGCCGTCGTGGATGTATGTGTACGGCTTCCCCGTCTCGCGCAACACGATGCTGGCGACGGTTGGAAGGATCACGAAGACCGCGAGCACGACGCCGAGGTGGATCCAGCGCGCTCGCGTCGTGAAGGACCTGCCCTGGCGGTGATCGCGGAGCGGATAGCTCAGCGCGACGACACCAGCAAGGAGTAAGAAGAAGGCCCCGGCGATGCCGGGGAAGAGGCGCCAGATCGTCTCGTCGGTCGTCGCGGCCACGGTCGTCTGGTTCGCGAAGAGGAGCAGCCAGTTGGCGACGGCGAGCCCGCCGACGACCTTCGCGTCGAGCGACAACCCTCGCCACGTCTCGAGCAGCCAATGGGCCGCCCTCTCCAATGCTCGAGCGATCATGTGGTCCGCCCCCAACTCGACAGCAGCTCGGCGGCCGACGCCTCGCGGAATCGATCCGCCAACGGGAGGATACGGTCGTCGGCCAGGAGGAGCCGGGCCGCACCCGGCGTGCCCGACTTCAGCCGGAGGGACTCGACGGTCATCGCGTCATCGATGGTCAAGGCACCCACCGCGAGGCGCCGGAGGCCTCCCAGGTGCGCGGCCGAGCCGGTCGCCTTCCCGAGGTCGCGCGCGAGCGAGCGGATGTACGTGCCGGTCGAGCACACGACGAGCAGCCGCAAGGCGGGCGGCTCCCAGCTCGCGACGGCGAGGCGCTCGATGGTCACCGGCCGAGCCGCGAGCTCCATCGTCTCGCCGCTCCGCGCGCGCGAGTACGCGCGGCGGCCATCCACCTTGATCGCGGCGAACGCCGGCGGCACCTGCGCGATCTCGCCGCGGAAGGATGCGAGCGCCGCATCGAGCTCGTCCAGGGAGAGCGCGGGGACCTCCGCCTGGCGTACGACCGCGCCTTCGCGATCGTCGGTCGTCGTCTCGCTGCCGAAGGTCACGAGCGCCGCGTAGACCTTCGACACGGTGTGCAGGCGGTCGGCGAACTTCGTCGCGGTACCGACGAGGAGCGGCAGGAGGCCGGTCGCGAGCGGATCGAGCGTCCCACCGTGACCGACGCGCTTCGCGCCGAGCGCGCCGCGCGCGACCGCGACGACGTCGAATGAGGTCCAGCCCAGGGGTTTGTCGATCGGCAGGACCCCGTCGGGGGTCTCGGTCATGCGGGCTGTCGAGCCCGCTCGAGCGCGGCGCGCGTTGCGTCGAGCACGCGCTCGCGGAGCGCCGCGTGGTCGTCACCGGGAATGAGCGCCCCCGCGGCGCGGACGTGTCCGCCCCCGCCGAACGCCGCCATGAGGGCGGCCGCGTCGACCGACGGCGCCGAGGCCGAGGTCCGGCACGAGACCTTCAGCGGACCGGTCACGCCGCTGAAGAGGAGCGCGACCCGCATCCCCTTGCTCCGCGCGATCTGCTCGACGAGGCCCGAGAGGTCCTCTTCGAGCGCGCCGGCGTGCGTCAGGTCGTCGTTCTCGAGCCACGTCCAGACGAGGAGCCCGTCGAACTCGCGCACGAGCCGCGAGAACGCGAAGCCCCACAGCTTTAGCGCCTCGAAGCGCTTGTTGCGGAAGACGTTGTACGTGATCCCCTGGAGATCGGCGCCGGCCTCGCGGAGCATGGCCGCGCGCTCGAGGGCCCGCTTGTCGGTGTTCGGGAACTGGAACGAGCCGGTGTCGGTCATGATCGCGATGAGCGCGGCCGTCGCCATGTCGGGCGTCCAGCCGACCCCGAGGGCATCGACGAGCCGCCCGACCATCTCGCCGGTCGCGGCGCTCGTCACGTCGACGAAGTTCGCGTCGCCGAACGCGGTGTTCGTCGCGTGGTGGTCGATGTCCGCGAGCTTCGGACCAACAGGGAGGGCGAACTTCGCGCGCTCCGGCTCACCGAAGTCCAGGCACACGATCAGGTCGACGTCGGCCGCGGGCGGCGCCTGCGTGTAGCGGTCGGCCGACGCGAGGAAGCGGATCGGGTCTGGCACCGGGTCGGCACAGTGCCAGGAGACCCGCTTCCCCATCCGCTCGAGCCCGAGGCCGAGCGCGAGGGCCGAGCCGATCGTGTCCGGATCCGGGTCGCGGTGCGAAACCAGCGCGATGCGGTCGGCCGCGCGGATCGCGTCGACGACCGCCTTCATCGCTCTCCTGTCGCTTCGCGGAGGAGCTTCGAGATGCGGGCCGCGCGGGCGGCCGACGTGTCGGAGACGAACTCGATCGCGGGCACGAACCGGAGGTCGGTCCGCTCCCCCACCTCGTGACGGATGTACGCGCGCGCTTCGTTCAGCGCCCGCATCGTGGTCGCGACGGCGTCCTCATCGCCGAGGACGCTCACGAAGACCTTCGCGGTCTTGAGGTCGGACGTGGTCTCGACGCTCGTCACCGTCGGGAAAGAGATCCGTGGGTCGGTCAGCTCCTCGCTGATGAGCGTCGCGAGCTCGCGCTGCAACAGCGCGTTCACGCGGTCGACGCGGCGATACGCCACGTCAGCGAGGCTTCGCCTGGACGACGAACGCCTCGATCACATCCCCGACCTGCACGTCGTTGTGGCCCTCAAGCACGATGCCGCACTCGAGACCGGCCGCGACCTCGCGGACATCGTCTTTGATCCGACGGAGCGTCGCGATCGTGCCTTCCCAGACCGGCTCGGGGCCGCGGAGGAGCCGAGCCTGCGCACCGCGACGGACGAGCCCGTCCACGACCATGCAGCCGGCGATCGTCGTCTTGTTCGCGGTGAAGATCTGGCGGACCTCGGCGTGCCCGAGGACGCTCTCGACCATCTCCGGCTCGAGCATCCCGGTGAGGGCCTTCTGCATGCCGTCGAGCAGCTCGTAGATGACCTTGTACTGGCGTACGTCGACCTTCGTCTGCTCGGCCGCGCGCTTGGCGGGGACGTCGATCTTGTTGTTGAACCCGATGACGACCGCGCCCGACGCGGCGGCGAGCGTCACGTCCGACTCGCTGATGTCGCCCACGGCGTCGTGGATGACGATCAGCGCGACCTCGGTCTGCGGGATCTTGAGGAGCGCGCCCTTGATCGCCTCGAGCGAGCCCTGGACGTCGGCCTTGAGGACGAGCTTGAGCTCCTTCGCCTTGCCTTCCTTGACCTGAGCGAACATCTCGTCGAGCGTCGCGGGGCGCTCGCCGCCCGCGGCCGCCGCGCGCTCGCGCGCGTTGCGCTCCGCGAGGGCTTTGCCCGTCTTCTCATCGGGGACCGCCCGCAGCACGTCGCCCGCCTCGGGGACGTCGGGGAGGCCGAGGATGAGCACCGGGCGCGAAGGCTCGGCACGGCCGACGTTCTTGCCCTTGTCGTCGGTCATCGCGCGGACCTTGCCGAACATCTTGCCGGCGACGATGAGGTCGCCGCGCTCGAGCGTGCCGGTCTGCACGAGGACCGTCGCGATCGGGCCGCGGCTCTTGTCCATGTGGGCCTCGATCACGCGGCCGATGGCCGGACGGTCGGGGTTCGCCTTGAGGTCCGCGACGTCCGCCACGAGCAGCACGACGTCGATGAGGTCCTGCAGCCCCTGCTTCGTCCGCGCGGACACCGGGACGAGTGGCGTCTCTCCGCCGTACTCCTCGATCGTGACGCCGTGCTCCGCGAGCTGGCTCTTCACGAGGTCCGGGTTCGCATCGGGCTTGTCGATCTTGTTGAGGGCGACGACGATCGGGACCCCGGCCGCCTTCACGTGCGAGATGGCCTCGATCGTCTGCGGCTGCACGCCGTCGTCGGCCGCGACCACGAGGATCGCGACGTCGGCGACCTGCGCGCCGCGGGCCCGCATCGCGGTGAATGCCTCGTGACCCGGCGTGTCGAGGAACGTGACCTTCCGGCCGGTGTGCTCGATCTGGTACGCGCCGATGTGCTGGGTGATGCCACCCGCCTCGCGCGCGGTGACGTTCGTCTCGCGGATCGCGTCGAGCAGGCTCGTCTTGCCGTGGTCGACGTGGCCCACGATCGTCACGACCGGCGGGCGCGTGATCATCTTCGTGGCGTCGTCGTCGGTCCAGAGGATCTCCTTGCCGATCGGTGCGAGCTCCTCGGCCTCCTCGACCGGCGCCACAACCTCTTCTTCGGGCACGACCTCGAGGCCGAGCTCGCCCGCGACGAGCGACGCGGTCTCGAAATCGACGGTCTGGTTGATCGTCGCCATGACGCCCATGTTCACGAGGGCGCGGATGACATCGACGACCGAGAGGTCGAGCAGCTTCGCGAGCTCGCCGACCTGCATCGTCTTCGGGAGCGAGACCGGGAGCCCGCCTTCGGGGAGGACGGCGACCGCGGCCGGTGCAGCAACGATGGGCGCCTGCGCCGGCGGGGTGTTCCCGCGCGACGGGCGGCGGCGCGGACGCGGTCCACGCTGTGGCGGGAAACGACGCGGTCTTGCCTTCGGCATTACGTCCTCCTTCTTTCCGCTCCGGCGGCGAGCTCGTCCCGCAGCCGCAGCTTGGTCGCCTCGTCGATCGTCACGTCGAGGGCCCGCCCGAGCGAGCCGTCGGCGATGCCTTTGGCGAGGCACGCCTCATCGGGGTCGAGATATGCGCCCCGTCCCGGCGCCTTCCCCCGAAGGTCCACCGAGAGCCGGCCGTCCGCGTCCCGGACGACCCGGATGAGCTCGCGCTTCGCCTTCTCCTGACGGCACGCCACGCAGGTCCGCTGCGGGACGGCCCTAGCGACGATCCTTCTTCTTCTTACCGCCGAGCAACGCGCGGTCTTCGTCCTCGAGCTCGTCCTCATCCGCGGCGAGCGACTCCGCCTCGACCTCGGCGACGAGGTCGTGCCGGATCGCCTGGTCCTCCTCGACGGCGACCGCGACCGGTTCGACCTCGGCGGCGACCGGCTCGGGCTCCGGCTCGGGCTCGGCCTCCGCACGGACCTCGGACTCGCTCCGGATGTCGATCCGCCAGCCGGTGAGCTTCGCCGCGAGACGGGCGTTCTGGCCCTCCTTGCCGATCGCGAGCGACAGGTAGCGGTCTGGGACGACGACGTACGCCGTCTTCTCCTCCACCACGATGTCGACCCGGATGACCGGCGATGGCGAGAGCGCGTTCTTCACGAAGTCCTCGGGCTTGTCGTCGTACTGGATGACCTCGACGCGCTCGCCACCGAGCTCGTTGCTGATCGCCTGAACGCGCAGGCCGCGCTGACCGACGCAGGCGCCGACCGGGTCGAGCCCGGGCTGGCGCGACCGCACGGCGATCTTCGTCCGCGAGCCGGCCTCGCGCGCGATGCCCGTGATCTCCACCTGACCGTGGTAGATCTCCGGCACCTCGAGCTCGAAGAGGCGCTTCACGAGGCCGCGGTGCGCGCGGCTCACGATGATCTGCGGGCCGTGGATCGAGCGGCGGACCTCGAGGACGAGCACCTTCCGGTGCTGGCCGACGAAGTAGCGCTCGTGCGGCGCCTGCTCGCTCCGCGGGAGGATCGCTTTCGCCTTGCCGAGCTCGAAGATGGCCGCGCCGGCCTCGAAGCGCTCGATCTGGCCGTTGATGATGTCGCCCTCGCGGTCGGCGTACTCCGCGTAGACCTGCTCGCGCTCGGCCTCGCGGAGCGACTGCTGGATGACCTGCTTGGCGGTCTGCGCGCCGATCCGGCCGAGCGCCGCGGCGGACTCCTCGAGCGGGATCGTGTCGCCGAGGGCTACGTCCGGCTTCATCCGGCGGGCGGCGTCGATCTGGATCTGCAGCTTCGGGTCCTCGACCTTGTCCACGACGGTCTTGAGGAGAAAGACCTTGAACGCCCCGGTCTGGACGTCGACCTTCACGTCGATGTTCTCTTCGGCGCCGTAGGCGCGCTTGATGGCGCGCGCGATGATGTCGCTCACGACCTCCTTCGGGAGGCCCTTTTCGGCGGAGAGCTGTGCGAGGCCGGTGACGAGCTCTCGGTTCATGACGCTCTCCCCCTCTTTTTTGCTCGGCCGTTCCTGGCGACAAAAAAGGTGGGTCGCCCCACCTTCACGGCTCGAGCGGCAAGCAGGAACGCCCTGCTCGCCAAGGAGAAGTGTACCAAATCGTCACACGCGCGAGAAAGAGGGCCGCGGGACCGCGACTTACGTCAGGTTGTTGCCGATGTTCGAGAACAGGGTCTGGAGCTGGCCACGTAGGAAGACCATCGCGACGATCACCGCGATGGCGATGACGGAGATGATGAGTGCGTACTCGACGAGGCCCTGGCCGGCATCGTCGTGCCAGAACGCCATGGAGCGCTCCTTCCCGCGGTTCCCGTCGGCCCCCTTTCTCGAACGACAGTGCTAGCGCGGCGGACGGCTGCGCGCTAGGTGGCCTTCAGTACTGGGAGAGGGGTCCTGTTCGCTCAGCGGCCGCGGAGGGCGGCAGCCAGGCGCTCCTCGGTCGTCGCCTTGCCGGCCGCCGGGACGCCGGCGAGCGCGCGCTGCGCCTCGGAGAGCGTGTACCCGAGCGCGCGGAGGGCCGCCATCGCCTCGTCACCGTCCGGCAACTCGCCGCTCGATGGGCCGATCGACACGCCGCCGACCTTCGAACGAAGGTCGACGATGAGCCGCTCGGCCGTCTTCTTCCCCACACCGGGTGCCTTCGCGAGGGCCGCGGCATCGCCGGCCGCGATCGCGGCCGCCACGTCGACCGGACGCGCCACCGAGAGGAGCGCGAGCCCGGCGCGCGGCCCGACCCCTGACACGCTGATCAGGAGCTCGAACAGCGCGAGCTCCTCGCGCGTCTCGAAGCCGAAGAGGAACTGGCCGTCCTCGCGGATGACCTGGTGGGTGTGGAGGAGCACCTCGTCGCCCGACGGATGCCGCGGCACGAACACCTTGTAGCCGACGCCGGCGGTCTCGACCACGACGTGATCGGGGCCGCGCGCGATCACCCGACCCCGAATCAGAGCGATCACGCGGCGATCAACTGGAGGCGAGGGCGACGGCCGCGCCGAAACGCTCGCGCTGCGCGTGCGCGAGGGCGATCGCGACCGCGTCGGCGATGTTGTCCTCCGTGATCGGCTTGGCCAGGGCGAGGACGATCGTCAGCATCCGCTGGACCTGCTTCTTGTCCGCGCCGCCGGTCCCGGTCACCGAGAGCTTCACCTCCTGCGGGGTGTACTCGGCGACCGCGACGTGCGCGCGCGCCGCGCAGAGGAGCGCGACGCCGCGGGCCTCCGCGACACGCATCGCGGTCTTCGCGTTCTTGTTGAAGAAGAGACGCTCGAGTGCCACGCAGACCGGTGTGAACTGCACGATGAGCGCGTCCAGGTGGGTCGCGATCGCGACGAGCCGCTCCGCATCGGATGCTTCGGGGGCCGCGCGGACGATGCCGGACTCGAGGATGGTCGCCGGGTCGGTCGCGGCATCGAGCAACGCGTAGCCCATCCCGGTCGTCCCGGGGTCGATGCCGAGGATCACCCTAGGCGGTCTCGAGGACTTCCTCCGGCACGTCGAAGTTCGCGTGCACCTTCTGGACGTCGTCCAGGTCCTCGAGCGCCTCGACGAGGCCGAGGACCTTCTTCGCCTGCTCGCCCTCGAGGCGCACCGTATTCGATGGCCGCATGGAGATCTCGGCGTCGGTGATCTTGAGCTTCTGGGCCTCGAGCGCCTTCTTGACCGCCTCGAAGCGGTTCGGCGCGGTATAGACCGTCACAAGGTCACCGTCCGCTTCGACGTCCTCCGCGCCGGCATCGATCGCCGCGAGCTCGATCTCGTCGGCCCCCTGTCCCTTCGCGTCGATCTCGATGATGCCCTTCTGCTCGAAGAGCCACTGCACAGACCCGGATTCGCCGAGCTTCCCGTTGTGCCGCGTGAACGCGGCGCGGACCTCCGCTGCGGTGCGATTCCGGCTGTCGGTCGCGGCCTCGACCATGATCGAGACGCCGCCCGGGCCGTAGCCCTCGTACACGATGCTCTCGACCTGCGCGCCCTCGGCGCCGCCGACGGCCTTGTCGATCGCCCGCTGGATGTTCGCGAGCGGTACGTTGACCGCCCGGGCCCGGTCCATCGCGAGGCGGAGCCGGAAGTTACCGTCGGGATCGCCGCCGCCCTCGCGCGCCGCGAGCATGACCTCGCGAGTCATCTTGGTGAAGATCGCGCCGCGTTTGACGTCGTTCGCGCCCTTTTGGCGCTTGATCTGGGACCACTTGGAATGGCCGGACATCGTTCTGAATACTATGGCTAGAGCCATTCATCAGGGGAGTCGCACAGATGGCTTCAGTCGCACCAGACCGGATCCGGAACGTCGCGGTCACCGGTCACGGCGGTTCCGGCAAGACCACGCTCGTTGAGACCCTGCTCCATCTCGTGGGCGCGACCACCCGCCTCGGCAAGGTGGACGACGGCACGAGCATCCTCGACACCGATCCCGAGGAGCACAAGCGCCGCATCACCATCAACATGGCCCTCGCCTCGTTCACCCACGAGGGCACCAAGATCAATCTCCTCGACACGCCCGGCTTCGCCGACTTCGCGGGTGACCAGCACGCCGCCCTCCGTGTCGCCGATGCCGCGCTCGTCGTCGTCGACGCCTCGGCGGGCGTCCAGGTCGGCACGCAGTCGGTCTGGGACCTCCTCGACGAGGCGAAGACCCCCCGGCTCATGGTCGTCGCCCGACTCGACCGCGAGAACGCCGACTTCGACAACGTTCTGAAGCAGCTCCGCGAGTCGTACGGCATCAAAGTGGTCCCGCTGCACGTGCCGGTGGGCGCCAAGCAGGACCTCTCGGCGACGATCGACCTCCTGCACGGTCAGATCCTGAAGGGCCCGAAGGATCCGATCAGCGATCTGCCGGAAAACGAGAAGGAGCGCGTCGGCAAGTACCAGCAGCAGCTCGTCGAGGCGATCGTCGAGACGAACGAGGACCTCATGAACCGCTACCTCGAAGGCAAGGAGCTCTCCTACGACGAGCTCCGCGACGCCCTTCACGCCGCCGTGCGCGCCGGCGACGTCATCCCGGTCCTCGCGACGTCGGCGACCAAGCGCGTCGGCTTCGCGGCCCTCCTGTCGGCGCTCGTCCAGCTGCTCCCCTCGCCCGCTGAGACCGGCGCCGTCGTCGGGACCGACGCCAACGGCAAGGAGATCGCGCGGAAGGTCTCGCCCGACGAGAAGCTCTCGGCGTTCGTGTTCAAGACGCTCGCCGACCCGTTCGTCGGGAAGCTCAGCTACGTGCGCGTGTACAGCGGGACCCTGCACCACAACGCGCCGGTCTACGACGCGACGAAGAAGGAGGCAGAGCGGGTCGGTCAGATCGTCTTCCTCCGCGGCAAGGACCAGGAGATCACCGAGTCCGTGACCGCGGGCGACATCTGCGCGATCCCGAAGCTCGCCGCCTCGAACACGAACTCCACGCTCACCGACAAGGACGCGCCGATCGAGCTTGCGCCGATCGCGTTCCCCGAGCCGTCGTTCGGCGTCGCGATCGAGCCGTCGAGCAAGGCCGACCTCGACAAGCTCGGCACCGCGCTCCACAAGCTCATCGACGAGGACCCGACGCTGCACGTCCGCCGCGACGACGCGACGCACGAGACGATCCTTTCGGCCATTGGCGAGTCGGCGATCGAGGTCGCGGTGCACCACCTGAAGGACAAGTTCGGCGTCCAGGTCGATACGAAGACGCCGAGAGTCCCGTACCGCGAGTCGATCCGAGCGAAGGCGTCCGCGCAGGGCCGCTACAAGCGCCAGACCGGCGGCCACGGTCAGTTCGGTGACTGCTGGCTCGAGATCGAACCGCTTCCGCCGGGATCGGGCGTCGTCTACGCGACCCGCGTCGTCGGCGGATCGGTCCCGAAGAACTTCTTCCCCGCCGTCGAGAAGGGCGTGCGAGAGCAGGCCGAGAAGGGCGTGATCGCGGGCTACCCGCTCTCGGACTTCAAGGCGACGCTCTTCGACGGCTCGTACCACACCGTCGACTCATCCGAGATGGCGTTCAAGATCGCGGGCTCGCTCGCGCTGCAGAACTGCGTGAAGGACGCGCAGCCGTATCTCCTCGAGCCGATCGTCGAGCTCGAGGTCCTCGTGCCCGAGGATCAGATGGGCGATGTGCTCTCGGACCTCAACTCACGGCGCGGGCGCGTGCTCGGTATGGAGGTCGCCGGCGCCGGCCATCAGCGGATCAAGGCCCACGTGCCGATGGCCGAGACGTTCCGCTACGCGACGGATCTCCGCTCGATGACCGGCGGCCGCGGGACGTTCACGTCGAAGTTCCTCGCGTACGAGCAGGCCCCCTCGCACATCGCGGAGAAGGTCGTCGCCGCGCACGAGACCGAAGAGGAGCCCGCGGCGGCGCACTAGTGAGTCACGCGCCGATCTGCTCTCGCAGCCCGGCGATGCGCGGATCAACGAAGTGCATGCCCGTGTCGGCGGCGAGGCGACCCGCTTCTGCCGTCAGCTCGACGGTCTCACCACGGCGCCCCTGTCGCGCCAGGTACTCGGCGAGGGCAACGAGCGAGCGCAGCCTGAGGTCTACCCACTCCGCGTTTCGTGCGTCGTCGAGCGCGCCCCGAAGGGCCGCTTCGGACTCGACGAGTCTTCCTTGGGCCTCGCGGACCGGGCCGAGCTGCAGGCGAATGGATATGGATGCGTAGATATCGTCCTCGCGCAGAGTGCGCATCGCCTCGTCGAGCAGCCGATCCGCAGACGTGACGTCGCCGAGCGCGAGGGCGCATTGGGCGCGAGACGCGATCATCTCGGTCCGAGTCCCCCGTTCCCCGGTGCGCTCGCTCACCGCGATCACCGATTCGAGGATCGTGTCCGCCTCCGCGAATCGCCCGAGGTCCACGAGGATAAGCGCGGCCGCTCCCTGCGTCCGGACCGCGGTTCGTTCATCACCATCCGCTCGGGACGCGTCGGCGGCCGCCCTGTAAATCTCCGAGGCTTGGAGCAGATCTCCACTGAGCCACTGAAAACGTGCGGCGTAGAACGGGCGGGCCTGGGCGATGGTGTGGAGCCCGAGCTCGTCGGCGATCGCGAAGGCCTCACTCAGAAGGTGGCCTGCATCCTCGAGCCGCCCGCACGTCAACGCGCTTCCAGCTGCCCGATACATCATCTGCGCAGCGCGTGCGCGATCGCCGAGCAAGAGCGCCCGGTCACGTAGGCGAAGCTGCCGCTCGATCAATTCATGCATCCTGCCGCCGGCGATCAGGGGACGAAGAGCAAGGAACTCGAGGTCGAGCATGGTGGCTGGATCGTCCGTCAATGCCTGAAGACGCCTCGCCTGCTCGAGGAGTCGATCGTAGGCAGCAGTTCCCTCCCTGATCCAACCTTCGACCCGGACGCGGGCTGTCGCCGCGCGCCCCGCGATGTCCGGCCTGCCCGCGGCAAGTGCGAGCTCGATGGCGCGGTCGGCGGCGGCAGCCGCGGTGCCATACTCCCCCGCCCAGAACAGGCGATCGGCGTCGAGCAGCTCGATGCGCGCCAACGCATCCGGGGCGGCGCTTTCGGGAGCCGTAGCGACCGCGGCGCGCGCGACAGAAAGCGCCATGGCGATCGTGGCCGGCTGGCCGCGCTCGCGCGCCCGCTCGCCCAACCGGATGGCCCATTCGAGCGCCCGCGCGGCGCGAGGCAGCGATACGTCAGCGGCAAGACGAAGCTCCGTGGATAGCGTGAAGGCGCGCTCCGCGTGGTGCGCGAGCATCTCGGTGTGCTCCAGGAGACGGTCGCCGAGCATCGACTCGAGGTGGCGGCCGAAGCGGTCGTGAATATCTGCGCGCTCGGACTTCGGCAGGCTCGAGTACGCGGCGTCACGCACGAGGATGTGCTTGAACCGCAGCCGCTCCCTGCCGCCCTCCCGCGCTTCGATGATGAAGCCCTTGTCGATGAGACGCTCAAGACGCTCAGCGCCGTCGCGCGCCGCGAGAGTTCGCACGTCGCTCGCGTCGAATCGCTCACCGACGACGCTTGCGACGCGCAGAAGATGTTTCTCCTCGGGTGCCAGCCCGTCGATGCGCGCGGCGAGCAGCGCCTGTATCGAATCCGGTATACGGACGTCGGCGCCGTGTCGGACGGCTCGCCAACGGTCACCCATGCGCTGAACGCGGCCATCGTCGATCAGCATCCGGACGAATTCCTCGCAGAAGAGTGGATTGCCGTCTGCCCGGTCCACGACGCTCGCGCGGAGTTCGGCGGGGAGATCATCGACATCGAGGAGCCGTGAAAAGAGGGTCGTCGTCTCCGCGCTCGTCAGGGGCTCAAGGCTGAGCAGGCTCGCGTTCGGAATGCCCCGCCCCCAGCCACGGTGGGTTTCCAGGAGCTCGGGGCGGCCGATCGCGAGCAACAGCAGCGGAACCTCGGCGGTCCGTTGCAGGACGCGCTGAAGGACTTCGACCAGCGTCGGTTCCGCCCATTGGAGATCGTCGACGACCATGACCGCTCCGTCCCGCTCAGCCAGAGCTTCGACGTAGCGGCGAATGCCCCAGGCGATCTCCGCATCCACGCGCTGGGCGTCGATGTCGGGCATCGCGTCCGCTGGTCTCGCGAGACCGAGTAGCACGGAGAGTCGACCTTCGACGACACGCCGGTCTGAGGCGCTGGAAATGAGCGCGTTGAGACGATCGCTGAGCTTGTGTCGGACGCTGCCGGCGTCGTCGGCGAAGGCGATCCCTGCGTCCTCACGCACCATTTCGATGAGCGGCCAATAGGCGATCCCGTTCCCATACGGGAGACATCGCCCGCGAAGGATTCGCACGCCCGCGCCGGCGCGAATGCGCGCTAGCGCCTCGTCGATCAGGCGCGACTTTCCCACGCCTGCCGCGCCGACGACCGTGAACAGATGCGCGCGGCGCTCTTCGCGCACCCGCGCGAATGTGTCCAGCAACAGACTCAGCTCGCGCTCGCGTCCGACCAGCTGCGCACGCATCGATGGAAGCCCGCGCGTCTGCGCTGGGACTTCGCTCCGCGCCCGGACCGCGCGATAGGCGGTCACCGCTTCGGTTTTCCCCTTGGCCTGGACGGGGTCGTGCAACGCGTACTCGATCGCGGCGGCCGTCAATCGCTCGGTCAGCTGCCCCACCATGACCTCGCCCGGCTCGGCCGCCTGCTGTAAACGTGCCGCTACGTTGACGGGATCCCCGGTCACGAGGAACTGTTGCTGTGCGTCGATGCCGGTAACGACCTCGCCACTGTTCACGCCGATCCGCGTGCGCAGATCGACCACGAGCTCGGCGTTCAGAGTGGGCATCGCGTCGCGCATCGCGATGGCCGCACGTACGCCACGCTCGGCGTCGTCATCGTGTAGGCGCGGTATGCCGAACACGACCATGACCGCATCACCGATGAACTTTTCGACCGTTCCGCCGTGCGTCTCGGCGATCGCTTTCATGCGGTCGAAGTACTGCGCCATGACATGGCGCACCACCTCTGGATCATTACCGGCTCCCATCGCGGTCGAGCCAACGACATCAGCGAATAACACCGTGACGAGCTTCCGCTCTTCAGGCACGGCCGGAGTCTAGGCGGGGGTCACTCGTACCTTCGCGCATAGACTCGCAACGCGCGAGAGCTGAGGCACGGGAAGGGGCTGGCACTTGAAGTCGCTCGGACGTGAAGTTGCGGTCTAACCGGACGGCTCTGCGCCGGAACGTTGCCGTCGTAGTCGCGGTGCTCATCGTCGGCGGCTGTGTGGCAAGCGCTCCCCCCGGGCCGGCCAGTTCAGCCGTACCTCGCGGCGGTTCCATGACGTTCGCGCTGTCGCAGGAACCGGCGACGCTGGATCCCCTCTACGCGTCGCAGTCCGCCGCGTCCTACGTCTACCGGACCGTCATCGAGGGACTGCTCTCGCCGGGCGCGGACGGCAACTTCGAAGGACGACTGGCACTCGACGTCCCGACTCTTCAGAACGCGGGAGTGACTGTCTCAGCGGATGGCGCACGCATGGATGTCACGTACAAGCTGCGCTCCGGCGTGGTGTGGGCCGACGGTCAGCCATTCACCAGCTCGGACGTCGTGTTCACCTGGGGGCAGATCATGCACGATCCGAAGGTCAACAGCCGCCAAGGCTATGACCGGATCGACACGATCGAGGCCCCTGATGACACGACCGTCGTCATGCACTACCGCGAGATCTACGCGCCGTACGCAACGCTGTTCCCGTACATCCTGCCGAAACACCTGCTCGACGGCGTTGCCGACATCTCGAGAACGGACTTCGATCGCAAGCCGATCGGCACCGGTCCGTTCACGGTCGCCGAATTCGTCAGCGGCGACCACATCACGGTCCAACGGAATCCGAGCTATCGCGTGAAGGGCCGACCGCTCCTCGATCGGATCGTCTTCACGATCATTCCATCGCGTGAGACCGCGATCCTCCGGTTGAAGGCGGGCGAGATCGACGGCGTCTGGAACCTGACGGAGGCGCAGATCCCCGACCTCGAAAAGGATCCGTCGATCACGCTCGCCCTGGTGGCGAACTCGACGTCCGAAAAGCTCTACTTCAACCTCAGCAAGCGCGGAAACCCGGCTGATCCGAATGTGCCTCACCCGGTGCTCTCCGACCTCGCGGTGAGGCGCGCACTCAACCTCGCAACGCCCAAGCACGACATCATCGACAAGCTGCTCGACGGAAAAGCGCAGGTGCCTGGCTCGTACATCAGCCTCGGCTGGGCCACACCGAAGGACCTCCAACAAGAGAGCTATGACCCGGCGGCCGCGAAGGTGATCCTCGATCGTGCGGGCTGGGTACCAGGGCCGGATGGGATCCGAGCCAAAGGCGGGGTTCAGGCGAAGCTCGAGATCAACACTACGACCGGTGACCAGCTGCGCGAGCAGGTCGAACAGGTGCTCGTCGATGCGTATCGGGCCGTTGGCGTTGAGCTGACGATCAAGAACTATCCCTCGAGCGTGCTCTTCGGGAGCTGGGCGGAGGGAGCGCCTCACAAGCGAGGCGACTTCGACATCTACATGCTGACCAACGGCGTTGCCCTCGACCCACACACCGGCGTCGCATCGACATTCACTTGCGACAGCATTCCGCGGGCATCGAACAATGGCGCCGGAAGCAACTTCTTTCGCTTCTGCGATCCGGCCGTCGACAAGCTTCTCGACGCTGCCGCCAGGACACCGGACCAGGAGACACGGTCACGGCTGTATCACGATGCGATGAAGATCGTGAACGACGACGTGGTCGGGGTGTGGCTGTACAGCCGCCTCGACATCGACGCGTTCCGTACGAACGTCGGGGGCTTCAGCGCGAACGCGTGGGCCGGAAGCGTTCGAAGTGTCGCCGACTGGTACGTGCGGCGCTAGGCACGGTCGCACCGCGGGCCTCACGCCGGAACCATCTCGAGGAGCGCCAGGCAGCGGTCGACCGCCTTCGTAACGTCCGCGGGCCAGTGGCGTCCGCCCCACTCCAACAGGACGATCATGCGGGCCGCGAGACAGAGGCGAACACCGGAGCTGCCGACCAGCGCCAGCGCTTCATCGAGCACCCGCTGCTGCGCGTCGCCTGAGGGATCGGACCACCGGCTGTCGATCAGGAGCACTGCCAGGTCGTAGGCCCGCGTGCCCTTCCCCGCGTGCGCCGCGTCGAGCAGGTACGGCGTGCCGTCGCGGACGAGCATGTTCCACGGGGTGAAGTCCCCATGCACGAGGTCCGAGGTCGGCAACGCGAGGTCGCGCGCGCTCGCGGTGAGCGCCTCGAGGCGCGCCGCGAACGTGGTCGTGTCCGACCGAACGCGCAGCCGAGCCAGATCGCCGTTCCGTTCCGGATCGAAGATGACCTGGTGGATGTACGCCGACCAGTCCTGATCGGTACGGGGCTGGAGTCCCGCTTGGAGGCGGTTCGCGGCAAGCAGCCGATCAAGGAGCGGCGTATCGATGATCGTCGGCATCTCGCCGTCGATGAACTCCTCGATGATGTAGGCGCTCTCCGCTGGAAGGACGCCGAAGGCGAGCCACCGCGACGTCGGCCAACCCCGGACCCGGGCCTCCTCCACGACCCGTGCGGTCTGCGGGAGCTTCTCCGCCCGGATGTTGCCGGTATGCCACTTGAGCACCGCGCGCTCGCCCTGGGGATCCCGAAGCTCGTGCGCGCCCTGCTGGGAGCCGCCAGGGATCCGCCGGACCACCGCCCAGCTCGTGCCCTCCCGGACGTTGATCAGCTCGAGGAGCGCGCCGACCTCATCACTCGAGCCGCCCTTCTGGACGACCATCGCCCGGACCGCCGCCTTCGCCTCGGGCCAGAAGAGCACTTCCTCGGCGAGCGGCGCGGCGCACCATCGGTGCGCGCTGTGCTCCTCGTTGAGCGTCGGCTCCCAGTCGTCCGGGGCATCCGCGACGTACGTCTCGAGCTCGACCACGTCGACGCCACGCGGGTACTCGTCGCGCTCGTCGGCAGCGATCGGATAGCGCTGCACCAGGTCGAGCCGCCGGAGCGGCACGCCGGGAATCAGGCCGCTCTCCTCGCGCAGCTCGCGCGCCGCCGCCGCCGCGAACGACTCACCGTCCTCGACCACACCCGCGACCACGTGCCAGTACCCGCGGCGGGCGTGACGGAGCACCAGGAGCTCGTCGCGGCGACGCACGAGGACCGCGACGTCACGGCCGGTTCGCATGACACCACGCTATCGCGGGCATCGGCCTCCAAGTCACCGGCCTAGTGTCGCCGCATGCGGCTGATGAGCTATCGGGATCTCGCAGATCGGATCCGTGCATCGCCGCCGCGCGCCGGCATCTGCCGGGTCGTTGCCGTGGATGGCCCGGCTGGATCCGGCAAGTCGGTCTTCGCGCAACGGCTGAGCACGGTCCTGGACGCGACGGTCATTTGCCTCGACGACCTCACTCCCTCCTGGACCGGGCCGGACAAGGAGGCGGAACTGCTCGTGGAGCAGGTCCTCGCGCCGCTGTCTCAGGGCGTGCGCGCGCGCTTTCACTTCTTCGACTGGGTCAAGGATCAGTACTCCGAATGGCGCGACGTGTCGCCCGCGCCGTTCCTGCTGGTCGAGGGCGTTGGCGCCGGATCACGGATCGCCCGGCCGTTCGTCAGCCTCCTCATCTGGGTGGAAGCTCCGAGTGCTCTTCGGCTGGAGCGAGGGTTGGAACGCGATGGGACCGCGCGGCTTCCGGAATGGGAGCGCTGGCGTACGCGGGAGGAAGCGCTCTTCGCGCGAGAGGGGACGCGGGTCGCCGCCGATCTGCGAGTCGACGGCGCGCCAACGCGTGCTCATGACGCCGCTCGGGAGTTTGTCCTTCTCAGCTAGGGGGTGTCGGCGACCATCCGGGTGAAGAAGTAGGACAGCAGCCACTCCATCAGCAGCGTCGAGCGATTGCGCACGCCGAGCAGCTGCATGAGGTAGTTCGCGCGCCACACGGTCCACGCCGGGAGGCCGCCGAGCACGACGTGCCCGTACCGCGCGAGCTCCGCGCCGGCGTGCGTGCGGCCGAGCGCGATGAGGTCGCCCTTCCGTTTGTACACGAACGCGTCGAGCGGCTCGCCCCGGACGAGGTGCGCGAGGTTCCGGGCGACGGCCGGCGCCTGCAGGACCGCGACCTGCGCGAGCTGCGGCAACGGCTGCCCGTGCCACTCGAAGAACGCGGCATCGCCGAACGACAGGAGATCGTCGCGCCCGCCGGCCCGGAATGTTGGATCGACCACGAGGCGCCGATCCTTCGCGAGCGTCACGCCGGTCAAGGCGGTGACGAGCGGATGGGTGCGGACGCCGCCGGCCCACACGATCGTCCGGCCGCGGAATTCCGGCCCGCCCTTCGTCCGCACGATCCCCTCCCCCACCTCGGACACGAGGGTCTTCAGGATCACGCGGACCCGCCGGCGCTCGAGCTCGGTCATCGCAATCCGTCCGAGCCGCGGGTCCATTGCGGTGAGGATCCGATCGGCGCCATCGAGAAGCAGGATCGACGCGTCGTGCGCGAGGTCGAGCTCGGGGTACATCTGGCGGAGCGAGTGGTCCATCAGATCGCGGAGCGACGTCGCCAGCTCGACGCCCACCGGCCCGGCACCGATGATCACGAACGTCAGGAGCTCGCGGCGGCGGCCTGTGTCCGTCTCGCGCGAGGCGGCCTCGACGGCTTCGATGATCCGCTTGCGCAGGAGGAGCCCGTCGGACAGGAACTTCGTCGGCAGCGCGTGCTGTGCGACGCCCGGGATGCCGTAGTCATTGGCCACGCTCCCCGGCACGAGCACGAGGTGGTCGTACGCGAAGTCGCCATCCGCGGTCCGCACCGCGTGCCGCTCGAGGTCCACCCCCTCGACCTCGGTCTGCACGAACCGCTGACGTGCGTGCGCGATCGGGAGCCGGAGCGGGTACGCGACGGCGTGTGGCGGGAGCTCGCCCGTCGCGACCTGATAGAGGAGCGGCGTGAACAGGTGGTAGTTGTTGCGATCGATGAGCGTGAGCTCCACCTCGCCCGGCCGGAGGAGCCGCTCCACGCGCCGCAGAAGGTGCAGGCCGGAGAAGCCGCCGCCGACCACGACGACGCGCTTCACCATCAGTTCGGCCGGCCCGCGGTCTCGAGCCGCGCGAGCTCCTGGAGGTACGCCTGCGTGATCGGATCGTCGGCGTCGAGCTCGCTCGCGAGCACGAGCCGCTCGCGCGCCCCGCGGAGGTTACCCGCGCGAAGCTGGGCGAAACCCGCGTCCGCGAGATAGCCGGCGTCTTGGGGCCGGAGGCGAGCAGCTTCATCGAGGATCTCCAGCGCATCGGCGGTCCGCTCGGCCATCAGGAGCGCGACGCCGAGCTCGTGCAGCGCGTCGGGCTGATCCGGCCACAGCTCCAGCACGCGCCGCAGATATCGTTCCGCACGGGCCGCGTCGCCCCGGCGACGCGCGATGAGTCCGAGTGCGAAGTGCGCCTCCCAAAGCTCGGGTTCCTCGGCGGCGATCTGTTCGAGCTCCGCGCTCGCGCCGTCGAGCGCGGCGTCGGCGCCGGACATCGCCGTCTGACCCGCGCGTTCGAGACGCTCTTCGAGATCGCGGCGTCGCAGTCCGAGCCGCAGCCGGCGGGCGAGGGCCGCGGTCTCGCCGCGCTGCGTCGCCCCGAGCAGCGCATCCAGCTCGACGAGTGCGGCGTCATGGTCGTCGGTCGCAACGAGCGCCCGGGCGAGCCCAAGGCGCGCATCCTGCGACGCGCCGAGCGCGAGTGCCTCGCGATACCGGGCGATCGCTCCGACGGCATCTCCCTCGACCGCGAGGACCTGGGCGAGCCGTGCCACCGCGGCGCCATCGCGTGTCCCGGCGGCGACCGCGCGCTCGAAGGACTCGCGGGCCGCGCCGACGTCGCCGCGCTGCGCCGCGAGCACGCCGAGCACGTCCTGCGCGCGCGCGTACTCGGAGCTCTCGGGCTTGATGCGGCGCAGCCGCGCGCGAGCGGTCGCCTCCGCGCCGGCGTCCACGTAGAGCTCGGCGAGGCGGACGCTGTCGGCGTCGCGGAGCGGCTGCAGCGCGTCGGCGTGCTCGAGCGCGACGACCGCGCCGTTGGCGTCACCGGTCAGGCGCCGGAGCTCGCCGAGGAGGTAGTGCCCGCGCCATGATCGGGGCACGATCGCGGTGAGCTCCTCGAGCGGCTCGATCATCCCGGCCTCATCGCCCCGTTCGATGGACTCGGCGGCGAGCACGAGGAGCCGCTCCTCCGCGGCCGCCGCGGTGGGATCCGCGCGCATCGCGTCGACGTACCGTGTCGCGGCACGGCCTCGCGCGGCCGCCGAGCCGCTGGCGTCGCTCGCCGCGAGGAGCGTCGCGTTGACCTCCTCGTCCATCCCTTCGAGCAGCGCGGCGTACGCGGCCTCGTTCGGCAGTGCCGGTGCCGCCGGCGCGCCGGTCTCGAGGCTTGCCGCGAGCCAACGGGCGAGCGCGTCCTCCGCGCCGGGGAGTGCTCCAGGACCGAGCGGCTCGGCGAGGGTCGCGATCGGTCGCTTCGAGGCGACATCGACGAGCGTGGCCTCGAGCACGCGGTCGCCATTCGCCTTCAACACACCGGTCAGCGCGTGGCTCGTGCCCAATGACGCGCCGTATTGCGCCGCGAGCGCGGGATCCGGCGTCGAGCCGAAGACGAGATAGCCCGCATCCGACGCCTTCTCGCCCATCGCGACGAGGAAGACCGGCTTCAGCTCGAGGTCCGCGTGCTCCGCGAAGCGATCGACGAGCCGGCGGGCGATCTGCCGTCCCCACGCGCCGGCGCGCGGGTCGCTCGACCGCGCGCCGAAGGGCACGACGGCGACGGATCGCCTGGACACGCTAGCCCCAGGTGATGCGCGCGTACTTGCGCTTGCCGTACTGGACGACGGGCCTCCCGTCGACGGGGAGCTCAGTGGTGAGGTCCGCGACGGCGTCATCGATCTTCACCCCGCGTTGCTCGACGAGCCGGCGGGCCTCGCCCCTGCTCTTCACCAGCGCGGCGCGCACGAGCAGGTCCACGACGTTCACGCTCTTCGCGCTGTCCTTCGCGACCCGCACGTCCGGGATCTCGGCCGGCCGTTCACCTTCGCGGAACTGTTTGCCGAACGCCGCGGCCGCCTCATCCGCCGCCGCCGCGGAGTGGAACTCGGTCACGATCCGCCGGGCGAGCGTCTCTTTCGCCTCACGCGGGTGCATGCTGCCGGACGCGAGGCCGCTCACGATCTCGCGGACCTCCTCGATCGGCATCTCCGTCGCCCACTCGAAGTAATGCGGCATGAGGCCGTCGTTGATCGACATGATCTTCCCGAACATCTCGTTCGGGCCGTCGGTGAACCAGATCGCCGTCGCGGGCTTCGACTTGCTCATCTTTTGCCCGTCGAGGCCTTCGAGCAGATGGTGCACGTAGATGTTCTGCGAGCGCTGCCCGACCATCTGCTGCAGCTCGCGCCCCGCGAGCAGGTTGAAGAGCTGATCCGTGCCGCCGGCCTCGACGTCCGCTTCGATCGCGACCGAGTCGTACGCCTGCAGGAGCGGATAGAGGAGGTCCTTGATCGGGATCGGCGTCCCAGCGGCCTGGCGCTTCCGGAACTCCTCGCGCGCGAGCATCTGCTGCACGGTGAAGCGTGAGCTGAGCTCGATGACGTCGCGGAGCCCGAACTTCCCGAACCACTCCGTCTGGAGCACGATCCGCGAGCCGTCCTTCGGCACGACGCGGTGGAACTGGTCGATGTACGTGCGCGCGTTCGCCATGACGTCCTCGTGCGAGCGCGTCGGACGGGTCTCGTCCTTGTCCGTCGGGTCGCCGATCTGGGTCGTCCAGTCGCCGACGATGAGAACGATCTCGTGACCCCAACGCGCGAGAGTACGGAGCTTCCGAAGTCCAACGGAGTGGCCGATGTGGAGGTTCGGGTGCGTCGGATCGAACCCTTGCTTGATACGGAGCCGACGCTCGCCCGACGCAAGGAGCTTCCGAAGATCCTCGCGGACGATCACCTCGGACATCCCGCGCGTCAGGAACTCGTCGAGCTCTCGCTCGCTGGGTTTGGTGGGCATGCGGTCAGTCTAGGATTGAGTCATTCCGCGCTCGACGACCCTCGATCATGCGTTCCGACGCGGGCCGTACAGGGACCAGCGCCCCAAGAGGAAGGGCCTCGGTCCCAAAGCGACGGTCCTGTCGCCGGTCCTGATCGCTCTCCTGATCACCTTCATCGGCCTGCCTCTCGGGGGCGGGTTGATCGCCTTCGCCTTCTTCTCGCGTGATCTCCCCTCGGCCGAGGACATCGGCAAGGCCCCACTGCCGCAGTCGACGATGGTCTACGACCGGGACGGGAAGGAGCTTCTCTATCAGTTCGAGGAGGAGCGCCGCGAGGTCATCAAGTACAGCGACCTCCCCCAGGTGCTCATCAACGCGACCATCGCGTCCGAGGACCACACGTTCTTCTCCAACCCCGGAGTCGACGTCCTCGGGATCGTGCGTGCCGCCTTCGCGGACCTCACCCGCCGCGAGGCAGGAGGCGGCGGTGCGTCGACGATCACGCAGCAGCTCGTGAAGGTCCGCCTCGTCGGCAACGAGAACACGCTCACGCGCAAGATCCGCGAGGCGATCGTGTCGGTCGAGGTGACGCGCACGTACTCGAAGGAGCAGATCCTCGAGCTCTACTTCAACCAGATCTACTACGGGAACCAGGCCTACGGGATCAAGGCCGCCGCGCAGTCGTACTTCGGGAAGTCGGATCTCAAGAGTCTCACCCTCCCCGAGGCCGCGCTCCTCGCGGGTCTGCCGCAGTCGCCCTCGATCCTCGATCCATCGAAGGCGGAGAACGCGCAACGCGCCACGGAGCGCCGCGCATACGTCCTCGACCAGATGCAGAGTCTCGGCATGATCACGCAGGCCGAGGAGGACGCCGCGAACGCGACGCCGATCAAAACGATCGGCGTGACGGTCGCGAAGATCGAGGCGCCGCACTTCGTCTTCCAGGTGCGCAACCAGCTGACGGCGATCCTCGGCGGCGACGAAGGCGCGGTCACCCGCGGCGGCTTCAAGGTCATCACCTCCCTCGACTGGCGGCTCCAGCAGGCGGCCGAGGCGCACGTCCGCGATCAGGTGAACAAGCTGAAGGACGGCAGCAACGTCAACAACGCCGCGCTCGTGTCGCTGGACACGCGCACGGGCGAGGTCCTCGCGTACGTCGGCTCGGTCGACTACAACAACCGCTCCGATCCGCGGGTCCAGGGCCAGTTCGACGACGCCGGGATCGGCGTGCGGCAGCCCGGCTCGTCGTTCAAGGTCTACAACTACCTCACCGCGCTGAAGAAGGGCGCGACCGCGGCGACGGTCGTGGTCGACGCGCGCACGGACTTCACGGGCAAGGCGTCGGCCGGGATCGTGAGCGGGGGCGGTCAGCACTCGCAGTGCGGCTACTGCCCGGAGAACGCGGACCTCCAGTACCACGGCCCGGTGACGATGCGCCAGGCGATCCGCGAGTCGCGCAACATCCCGGCGATCAAGTTCCTTCAGCAGTACTCCGGGATCGAGGACACGATCCAGACCGCGCATGACCTCGGCATCACGACGCCGATCGATCCGTCGAAGGTCGGCCTCTCCCTCACCCTCGGCGCAGCCGAGGTGAGGCTCATCGACATGGCGAACGCGTATGGCACGGTTGCGAACCTCGGGATGCACGTCGATCCGACGTTCATCCTCCGGGTCGAGGATCCGCACGGGAAGGTCGTCTGGGAGCACAAGGACTACCCGCAGAAGCGCGTGCTCGACGAGAACATCGCGTACGTGATGGTCGACATCCTGAAGGACACGACGCAGCCGGATCGCGACTTCATCTTCGGTGGGTTCACGAACATCGGCCGGCCCGCCGGCCTCAAGACCGGCACGACCGACAACCTGAAGGACGTGTACGCGGTCGGCTTCACTCCGACGCTCGTGACCGGCGTGTGGATGGGCAACAACGACGGCGAGGAGATGGAAGGTATCTCGTCCGCCATCGGTCCCGGGCTGCTCTGGCGCGACTACATGAAGGAGATCTTCGCCGACTTCCCGGCCACCGACTGGAAGCAGCCGGCGAACATCGTGAAGGTGAACGTCGTCACCGCACCGGGTGCATTCGGCGGCTATGGCTCCGGCCTCCTGCCCTCAGGCCTCACGCCGTTCTCGACGAGCGAGATTTTCGTGAAGGGCACCGAGCCGCGGAAGGTCGACGACTGGTTCACCGCCGGGTGTACGTCGGCAGGCGGCACGCAACGGGTCGCGATGCAGGTCAAGGAGGTCGGTCCGGCGGCGTGGAAGCCGTACACCGATCAGTGGATCACCGAGGCGATCGCGGGCGCTCGGAGCTACGGTCGCTACACCTGGAATCTCTTCCCGCCGAGCGGGCAGTGTCCGAGCCCGAGCCCGTCCGCCTCGCCGGGCCCGCCCTCGGCGACACCGCCGCCGTTCGGCACTCCGACGCCGACCCGGTCCCCAGGCGGTCTACCGACGCCGACGCTGCCCCCGCTCTTCACGCCACCGCCGGGCCTCCGGACGCCGTCACCGACGCCGCCGTAGTGCCGGTCGCGGCGATCGCGCTCATCCGCGACGAGCGTGGCCGCATCCTGCTCGTGAAGCAGCGCGCCGGGCCGTTCGCCGGATCGTGGCTGCTGCCTGGCGGTCGCGCCGGGGATGACGAAAGTACGGCGCATGCCCTCGTGCGCGAGGTCCGCGAGGAGACCGGGCTCACGCTGACCGACGCCGTGTACGTCGCTGGCTATCGGACGAGCGGCGACGGGTACGACCTGACGGTGCTCATGTACCGCGGGCCGGCCGAGGGAACGCTCCTAGCCGAGCGCGGGAGCGACGCGCGCTGGTTCGCCGTGGACGCGATCCCCGATCCGCATCCGGCGCTCCGGCGCCAGCTCCTCGACGCGGGCGTCGGCCGTGACGACGACGCCGCGATCGAGTCCGCGCTCGCGGCCGCGGCTATCGGCATGGTGCGGCTCCCCTAGTACGCTCGCGCCGTGAACGCGATCGAGCTGCATGACATCCACCGGACCTTCGAGACGACGACCGGCACGATCCGTCGTCATCGGAAGGACGTCGTCGCGCTCGATGGGTTGTCGCTGGCGGTGCCGGAGGGAGAGCTGTTCGGATTGCTCGGCCCGAACGGAGCCGGCAAGACCACAACGATCAAGATCCTCACCACGCTGCTGATCCCCACGTCCGGTACGGCGACGGTCCGCGGCTACGACGTCGTCCGCGAGGCGAAGCAGATCCGCAAGCGCATCGGTTTCGTCTTCGGCGGCGAGCGCGGACTCTACTACCGTCTGTCCGGCGCGGACAACCTGCGGTACTTCGCGGAGCTGTACGGCGTCGCGCCACGTGAGATCGGGCCACGGGTCGTGGAGCTGCTCGCGCTCGTCGGCCTCACCGACCGGGCGGACGAGCGGGTCGAGGGCTACTCGCGCGGGATGAAGCAGCGTCTCCACCTCGCACGGACCCTCCTGCACCGTCCGGAGATCCTGTTCCTCGACGAGCCGACGATCGGCCTGGATCCGATCGGCGCGCGGGAGCTGCGTAAGATCGTGACGGATCTGCACGCGAACGGCACGACGATCGTCCTCACGACGCACTACCTCTTCGAAGCCGACGCGATGTGCCAGCGGATCGGGGTCATCGACCACGGCCACCTCGTGGCACTCGGCACCCCGAGCGAGCTGAAGGCGAACGTCACCGACCTCGGTGTCGTCGAGCTCGAGGTCTTCGGCGTCGAGGCGGCCGACATCGAGCGGCTGCGTGGCCTGGAGTTCGTGGACTCGATCGTCGTCGAGCAGCGCGACCTGCGCCAGCTCGTGCGCGTGCAGACGCGGCTCGCCGAACAGGCCGTCGCGCCGCTGCTGGCCGCCCTGGGCGGCGCACAGGTCGGCCGCGTCGCGGTCCGCGAAGCGACGCTCGAGGACGCGTACGTGCGGCTCGTCGGCAGGGTCGAGTGATCGGCGCACTCCGCGTCGCCCGAGCCGCCGCGGAGCTGCAATTCAAGGAGGTCGCGGTGAGCGGCTTCCTGCTCTTCGGCGCCCTCGTGCAGCCGTTCTTCATCGGCGTGATGACGATGTACATGCTCCGTCATCGGCCGGACTTCGATCCGGTCTACGTCGTCGTCGGCGCCGCGCTGTCCGGCTTGTGGTCGGTGCTGCTCTTCGCAGGGTCGAGCGCGATCAGCCACGAGCGCAGCCTCGGCACCCTGGAGCTCGTCGTGGCGGCGCCGACATCGTTCTTCGTCGTGTACGGCGGGAAGATCGCGGGCACGCTCGCGTTCTCACTCGTCTCGGTCGTGTTCTCGTACGCCATCGGCGCCTGGCTGTTCGGGTATCCGATCACCGTGGCCGACCCGGTCGGCTTCGGGCTGTCGCTCCTCTTCGCGCTCGTGGCGCTCTGGGCGACAGGCATGCTCTTCGCGCCGCTCGGCATCCTCTGGCGCACCGTCGGACGGTTCCTCGGTCTGCTGGAGTACCCGATCTACTCGCTCTCGGGGTTCCTCTTCCCGATCCTGCTCCTCCCGGTCTGGACGATCCCGGTGAGCTACGCCCTGCCGCCGTACTGGGCCGCCCTCGCGCTGCACGCGTCCGCGAGTGGCGAGCTCGACCTCCTCGGGCTCGCCCGCGTGTGGGCGGTGCTCGTCCTCACCGCGGTCGTGCTCATGATCATCGCGAGCCGGCTGTTCCTCGCCGTGCTGCAGCGCGCGCGGCGCTCCGGCAGCCTGGCGCTGTCCTGATGCGGCTCTTCTTCGTCACGGCGGACTACACGTTCCGCGGGATGTTCCACTGGCTGCGACCGGTGCCCTACGTCGTCAACCGGCTGCTCTTCCCGCTCGTCCAGCTCGTGTTCTTCGCGCTGGTCGGCCAGTACGGCGGCAGCCAGTCGCTCTCCTTCTACCTCGTCGGAAACGCGATCGGGGTCGCGACCCTCAGCACGTTCGGCGTCTCGCAGGCCGTCGCGGACGAGCGCTGGCAGGGCACCCTGTCCTACCTCCTCGCGTCGCCGGCCCCGCGCGTGCCGGTCTTCTTCGGCCGTGCCGCGTACCACATCGTCGACGGGATGCTCAACATGGCGGCGGCCTTCGCGCTCGCGGTGCTCGTCTTCGGGCTGCGTCTGCCGCTCGAGGGCCTCACCGGGCTGGTCCTCTCGATGCTCGTCGCGACGGTCGCGCTGTGCGGCGTCGGTCTCTTGCTCGGCGCGCTCGCCTACATCTTCCTCGACGCGACCCTGCTCGCGAACTGGGCGATGTTCATCCTTCTTCTGCTGACCGGGATGAACATCCCGTTGTCGGAGCTGCCCGGCTTCGCGGCCGCGATCGGCGAGGCGCTGCCCCTCACGCGCAGCATCGCCGCCGCGCGGCTGTACGCGGCGGGGGCGCCGCTCGATGCCGGGCTTGGGCTGCTCGCGGGAGATCTCGCGATCGGAGCGGTCTACGCGGTGGCCGGCTACTTCGTGTTCGGCTGGCTCGAGCTGCGGTCTCGGATCCAGGGCCGGCTCGAGGGCGTGTAGCGACGCGCCCGTTCACAGCGTGACGATCGTCGCTCCGTCGCCGCCTTCGTTCGCGGCCGCGGGCGTCTGCTCGCGCACGAGCGGGTGCGCTGCGAGCGCTTCGCGCACCGCGTTGCGCAACGCGCCGGTGCCCTTCCCGTGCACGACCCGCACGCGGTCGTACCCGGCGACGGCGGCATTGTTCAGGTAGCGGTCGAGCTCGGCGAGCGCCTCTTCGGCGCGCGCGCCACGCAGGTCCAGTTGGAGTGGGACGTTCTGCGCCGCGCCCTGGACCACCGTGCGGGTCGAGCGGATCGGCGCCTCGCCTTTCGGCGCCGGACGAAGCTGCTCGCGCGGGACGCGCAGCCGTAAGGATCCGGACGCGACCTCGGCGATCCCCTTGTCATCGACCGAGAGCAGCGTGCCGGGCTCGGTCACGCCGTCGACGAGCACCGGAGACCCGACCGCGACCTCGTGCAGCACCGCGGGCCGCGGAGCGGGGACGGCCGCATCGCGGGAGGCCTCCGCGGCGTGCAACGCGGCGCGGGCGTCGTCGACGAGGTTGCGCTTCGCGGCCTCGTCACGCGCCGACTCGGCCTGCCGTAGCGCACGACGCGCTTGAAGGATGAGCTCGTCGGCTTCGGTCTTCGCCCGCTTCAGCGCGTCCCGCCCCTGCTCACGGACCTTCTCCGCCTCGCGCTCGGCCTGGGACATGGCATTCGTCGCATCGGCCGCGGCGACCCGGGCCTCCTCGAGCGACGCGGCGAGCTCGGTGCGCTGCCGCTCCGCCTCACGGAGCGTGCGCTCGAGCGACCGATGGAGATCGGAGAGGTGCAGCTCGGCCTTCGCGAGGACCTCGTGGGCCAGCCCGAGCCGCCCGGCGATCGCGAACGCGTTCGACGCGCCGGGCAGCCCGACGTGCACGCGGTACGTCGGACGGAGCGTGTCGGCGTCGAACTCGACGCTCGCGTTCGTCACGCCGGGCGTGTTGAGCGCGAAGGCCTTCAACTCCGGGTAGTGGGTCGATGCGGCGACGAGGACGCCGCGCGCGAGGAGCGTCTCGAGCACCGCCATCGCGAGGGCCGCGCCTTCGTCCGGGTCGGTGCCCGCGCCGACCTCGTCGAGGAGCGCGAGATCGCCCTGCTCGGCCTCCGCGAGCGTCGCCACGACGTTGCGCAGATGCGACGAGAACGTCGAGAGCGATTGCGCGATCGACTGCTCGTCGCCGATGTCCGCGAAGATCCGGCGGACCACCGGCACGGCGCTCCCACGCTGCGCCGGCACCTGCAGCCCGGCGGCGCCCATGAGCGTGAGGAGCCCGATCGTCTTCAACGTCACGGTCTTGCCGCCGGTGTTCGGGCCGGTGATGACGAGGATCCGGAAGTCGGTGCCGAGCCGCACATCAATGGGGACCACCGGCGCGCCCTGCTCGATGAGGAGCGGATGGCGCGCGGCGATGAGGTCGAGCCTGCCCTCGGCGTTGAGCGCCGGACGCTCGCCGTCCAGCGCCTCCGCGAGCTGCGCCTTCGCGAGGATGACGTCGAGCGCTGAGAGGGCCTCGAGCGTCGCATCGAGGTCCTCGGCCGCGCGCTCGACGGTCCGCGAGAGGCCGTCGAGGATCTTCTGGACCTCCTGCTGCTCGGCGAGCTCCGCCTCGCGCACGCGGTTGTTCGCCTCGAGCACCTCGAGCGGCTCGATGAAGACCGTGGCGCCGCTCGCGGAGGAGTCATGCACGATCCCCTTCACCGCGCCGCGGTACTCGGACTTCACGGGGACGACGTACCGCCCGCCGCGCTGCGTGACGATCGGGTCCTGGAGGTAGCGTGCGAGGTCCGAGCGCAACAGGCCGTCGAGCCGTCGCTGCAGGCCGGCCTGCGCGGAGCGGAGCTCCGACCGCGCGGACGCGAGCGCGACGCTCGCGCGGTCGAGGACCTCACCGGTGCCGCCGATCGCGTGCTCGATGGCATCGGCGACCGCGATGGGCGGGCGCGCGAAACGGGCGCGTGCCGCGAGCGGCGGATACGGATGGACGTCCGTGAAGAGCGCCTGGGCGGCGCGGACGGTGACCGCGATCGCCACGAGCTGCTCGGGGTCGAGGATCCCGCCGAGATCCGCGCGACGGAGCGGGTCGCGGATGTCCTGGGCCCCACGCAGACCGGCGGACGGGGTCGCCCGCACGAGCGCCTTCGCCGCCGCCGTCTCGTCCTGGAGCCGGTCGGCGACGGCGAGGTCGGTCTCGGGCACGAGCTCGAGGGCGCGCTCGCGTCCGGGCGTGAACGAGGTGCGCTCCGCGAGCAGTCCGCGCACCGTCGTGAACTCGAGGGTCGCGAGCGTCTTCTCGCCGGTCATCGCCGCGACACTCCGCGTGAGCCGGTGACCCAGAACCGCCACGGCTCGCTGAAGGTGACGCCGGGCGAGAGGCCGATCCGCGGCCCGCGCGACACCGCGCGCGACGGCACCGGCGCGGCGTCGCGGATCGATAGGCGCGAGCGCACGAGATCCATATTCGTTTGTGCGGTCGTGATGCCCATCGCGAGGCAGAGTAGGCCCGGGCCCGCGAGCCGACGGGGATCCTCGCTCACGCCTTCGACCGGCTCCGCGCCGCGGAGAAGGACGGCGCCGGCGATGCCGGGCCCCTCGCACACGACGTTCAGGCACGGGTAGAGGCCGTGCGAGAGGTAGACGTACGTGAAGCCGGCGGGCCCGAACATCGGAGCGGTCCGCGCGGTCATCCCGCGGAAGGCATGCGACGCGGGGTCCCGCTCGCCGAGGTACGCCTCCGCTTCGACGATGCGCACGACCCGACGGCCACCTGCCCCGTCGTACACGAGCAGCTTGCCGAGGAGGTCGCGGGCCACGGCGCGCGTCGGGCGGTCGTAGAAGCCGCGCGGGAGGCGCGGGCCGAGGCGCTTCAGCCCCGGATGGTCCCGCCGAGCTTGTGCAGCACGCGGCCCTCGATGCGGCCGAGGACCTTGTCGACCTCGGCATCGGTGAGCGTGCCGGTCGCGGACCGGAGCACGAGCCGCAGGGCGAACGACTTCTTCGCCGCGCCGACCTGCGGCCCGCGGTACACATCGAGGAGGGACAGCGACTCGAGGAGATCCTTCGCCGCGCCGGTCACCTCGTCGCGGAGGCTCCCGTACGTCACGGCTTCATCGACGACGAACGCGACGTCGCGGAGCGCGGCCGGGAAGCGTGGCGGGAGCTGCGCGACGCGGGGCTTCACGACCGCGAGCAGCGATGCGAGATCGACCTCGCCGATGAACGTGTCGGCCGGCAGCTCCCATCGTTCGGCGACACGCGGATCGAGCTGGCCGATCATCAGCGCGGCGCGACCGTCGTGCTGACGGATGCTCGAGCGGCCCGGATGCATCCCCGGTGCCGGGCCGGACGGACCGGAGAACAGGCCGGCGTCGATCCCGCGGGCCATCGCCGCGAGCTTTCCCTTCACGTCCCACCGGTCCCAGTCCCGTGGCTTCGTCAGCCACGTCTGGTCCTCGGCCGGTCCGGCGACGAGCACGCCGATCGTCCAGCGCTCCTCGGGCAGATCGCCGGCCCGCGGCAGGTAGACGGGCGCGATCTCGAAGATCCCGATGCCCTCGCGGTGCTTCAGGTTCCGCGCCGCGGTGTCCAACAAGCTCGCACGCAGCGTCGGGCGCGCCACGGACTGCGCGGCGGACGTCGGGTTCTGCACGCGGAGCGGGTCCGGCGCGATCGGCGCGCCGTCCGGCGTGAGCCGCTCGAGCCACGCCGGATCGATGAGCGAATACGAGACCGTCTCCTGCAGCCCCATGCCGATCAAGATGTCTCGCACGCGCTCGCGAAGCTCCTCGAGCGGGTGCCGCTCGTGGAGCGGAAGCGGGCCGTCGGGGATCCGCACCGGGATGCGCTCGTAGCCGACGATGCGCGCGACCTCCTCGACGACATCCTCCGCGATCCCCACATCGGTGCGCACGACGGGCGGAGTCACGACGAGCGCGTCCCCGGACTCGGCGTACTGGAAGCCGAGGCGCGCGAGGGCGTCGAGCGACTCCTCGCGCGGTATGTCGACGCCGAGGATCCGCGGGATGTCGCTGAACCGGAGCTTGATGTTGGGCTGGCGCCACGGCTTCGGGTACACGTCCGTCGCGCCGACGACCTTCGCGCCGGCGTGCTCGACGAGCAGCTGTACGGCGCGCGCGAGCGCGAGCGGCACGAGCTCGGGGCTGATGTTGAGGCGGAAGCGCGAGCTCGCGGCGCTCTGCTGCGAGAGGCCGAGCTTCTGCGCGGTGCGATCGACGCCGCGCGGCTCGAAGCTCGCGCACTCGAGCGCGATCCGCGTCGTGCCCGGCCGGATCTCGGAGTCGGCCCCACCGAGGATCCCCGCGATGCCGAGTGAACGCTCCTCGTCGGCGATCACCAACACGTCAGGCGACAGGAGTCGATCGACCCCATCGAGCGTCTTCAGCGACTCCCCCGCCCGGGCACGCCGCGCGACGAGCGCGCCACCCTTGAGGCGGTCCGCGTCGTACGCGTGGAGTGGCTGCCCGAGGTCGAGCATCACGTAGTTCGTGATGTCGACGGCGTTGTGGATCGGCCGCATGCCCGCCGCGACGAGGCGGTCCTGCATCCACTTCGGCGACGGTCCGATCGTGACGTGCTCGAGGTACGCCGCGCCGAAGCGCCGGCAGCCGTCCGGGTCCTCGATGCGCACGGTCAACCGCTTCGGGTCGAGCTCGTAGCGGAGTTTCGCGATCGCGGGCTCGCGCACGGCGACTCGCTGAACGGCGGCGAGCTCGCGCGCGATCCCGACGACGCCCATGCAGTCCGGGCGGTTCGGTTGGAGCTCGAGCACGAGGACGGGATCCCCGAGCGCATCCGCGAGCGGGAGTCCGACCTTCAGTGTCTTATCGAGGACGAGGATGCCCTCGTGGTCCTCCCCGAGGCCGAGCTCCTTCTCGGAGCAGACCATCCCCTCGCTCACGATGCCGCGCACCTTCTTGGGCTCGAGGGTCAGCCAGCCGTCGCCATGGCCATCGCGCAGCTTCGCCCCGACCTCCGCGTAGGGAACGATGTCGCCCTTCGTCAGATTCGGCGCGCCGGTCACCACGGTCTTCGTCCGTCCGTCGCCGTAGTCGACGGTCGCGAGGAGCAGCTTGTCGGCGTTCGGGTGCTTCTCGAGCGATGTGACGCGGCCCACCCAGACGTGCTCCCATCCGCCGCCCGGCCGCTCGATGCGATCGACCTCGGTGCCGCTCATGTGGAGCTGGCGCGCGATCTCATCGGTTGACCCCTGCGCCTCGACGTACTCCTTCAGCCAGGAGACCGGTACCCGGATCGTCGGCATCTACACGCTCTCCAGATAGCGCAGGTCGTTCTGATAGAAGAGCCGGATGTCCGGCGTACCGGTGAGCACCGTTGCCAGGCGGTCGACGCCACCGCCGAACGCGAAGCCCTGATACTTCGCCGGGTCGTAGCCGACGCGACGCAGCACGTCGGGGTGCACCATCCCGCAGCCCGCGGCCTCGATCCACCCCGAGCCCACGCAGGTGGCGCACCGCCCGGCGTCCGTGACGCCCGAGCCGTTGCAGGCGAAGCAGTCGAAGGCGATCTCCGCGGACGGCTCGGTGAACGGGAAGTAGTCGGGACGGAAGCGGACCTTCCGCTCGCCCCCAAAGATCTGCCGGGCGAAGCTGTACAGCACGCCCTTGAGGTCGGCCATCGACAGCTTCTCGTCGATCGCAAGCCCCTCGTACTGGAAGAAGACGCTCTCGTGCGTCGCGTCCGTCGCCTCGAACCGGTAGCAACGCCCCGGCACGATGATCCGCACCGGCGGCCTCCGCTGCTCCATCGTGCGGATCTGCATCGGGGAGGTGTGGGTCCGGAAGAGCATCGGGCCCAGGTCGCGCGCCGGCCGCTCACCTCTGGCCTGGCTCCCACCCGTTCCCGTGCGCGCCAGCGATACCGCCATTGACGCATCCTGCGCGACCCAGAGCGTGTTGAACTTGTCGCGCGCAGGGTGCCCCGCCGGGATGTTGAGCGCCTCGAAGTTGTAGTAGTCCCACTCGATCTCGGGCCCCTCGACGGACTCGAAGCCCATGCCGAGGAAGATCCGCGAGACGTCGCGGATCGTGCGCGAGATCGGATGCAGGCGGCCCAGGCGCACCGGCCGGCCTGGGAGCGAGAGATCCTCGGCCTGTCCACCGAGGCTCGCCGCGAGGCTCTGGTCGCGCATCGCGCGCTCGCGCTCCGCGAGCGCCGCCTCGATGTCGGTCTTCGCGCGATTGAGAGCCGCGCCCGCAGCCGGGCGCTCGGCCACCGGGAGGGCGGCAAGGGACTTCACGCGCGTTGTGATCTCGCCGTCCTTTCGCCCGAGGTAGCGGACGCGGACCGTTTCGAGAGCGGCCGCGTCCTTCGCGTCCGCGATCTCGCGCAGCGCGCGCTTCGTCAGCTCGCCGAGCTCGTCCGCCACAGCTACCTCCTTCCAGACAAACAAAAAAGCCTTCGTCCGCTCGGGACGAAGGCTGACCTCCGTGGTACCACCCGTGTTCCGGTCCGTGCGACCGACACTTCGTTCTGAGCGCTATCGGGCTCATCCCGGATCGGCTTTCCTGCCGATCGGCTCCGGAGCGAATTCCCGCTGTCCCTCTCGCGACCAGTTCTCAGTCTGGACCGGTCTTCCCTGTCGAGCGACCTTGCGGTACTGCTCTCCTTCTCGGCCTAGCTCTTCTTCGGTTCCGCCTTCAGCTTATTTTCCTTCACCAGGTCAACGTAGTGACGGAAGATCTTCGGATCGTTGACCGCCATCTCCGCGAGGATCTTGCGGTCGAGCCCGACATCCGCGGCGCGCAGCGCGGCCATGAGCCGGCTGTACGACACGCCCGCCTCGCGCGATGCGGCGTTGATGCGAGCGATCCAGAGGGCCCGGAACTGCCCCTTGCGGGCCCGGCGGTCGCGGTACGCGTACGAGAGCGCGTGGATCGCGGCCTCGCGCGCCGGACGGACGAGCTTGCGCTTCGCCCCACGGCGCCCTTCGGCCTCACCGAGGAGCTTCTTGTGCTTCCTGTGCGCGGCGACGCCGCGCTTCACCCGTGACATCTCGTCCCGGCCTTAGAGGTTCGGCAGGAGCTTGCGGACGAGCCGCAGGTCCGCTTTGTCCACGAGGCCCTTGCCCGCATGGCGGCGCTTGCGCTGCGGCGATTTGTGCGCGTTCAAGTGGCCCTTGAAGGCCTTGGCCCGGGCGATCTTGCCCGATCCGGTCTTCTTGAATCGCTTCTTCGCGCCGCTGTGGCTCTTCAGCTTGGGCACAGTGATACCGACTCCTTCGACTTCGTGGGAAACCTAGTGTA